>Ga0207951_100060_pt1 | contig 91389 bp, 87 predicted proteins | sample Subbio12Aug_8Bad_FD_184830 | JGI IMG/M metagenome (GOLD analysis project Ga0207951, IMG submission 184830) | Serpentinite rock and fluid subsurface biosphere microbial communities from McLaughlin Reserve, California, USA - CR12Aug_8Bad (SPAdes) | ecosystem: Environmental > Terrestrial > Deep... | reverse complement strand
TTGAGGTGATGATTACTAAAATCAACATTCATTAAAACATCGTCATTCTATCAATGAACGTTCTTTTATAAAAAAACAACAAAATTTAGTCTACTCAAAACTAAATGCGAATTTTTCAGATGTTTCTGAAAATAAATAAAAAATAAAAAGCTGGATAAAAAATGAGCAATAATCAATTTGAAAATCAAAAAAGTCAAATGAAAGTTGGAAGCTCTTTATTTGATCTGTTCGAATTAATAATCAACTATAGAAAATTTCTTTTTTTATTTATCTTCATAGTGACAACAGGTGTTACAGTTTATGCATTGCTATCGCCTAAATGGTATAAATCAACTGCCTCGGTTTTGCCAGCTGAAAGAAATGATTTGCTTTCTAGTTTATCAGGACTTTCCAACCTGGCAAAAGGATTTGCAGGAGGTGGAGGGCTTGCTGCTCTTACTGGCGCTAATACCGAATCCGATAAATATATTGCCATACTTAAAAGCGGGACGATGACAAATGATGTTATAAAAAAATTCGACCTGATAAAAGAATACGAACGGGAAGGAGATTATTACGACAAAGTAGTTAGTGACTGGGAAGATAACCTTGAACTCGAGGTTCAGGATGAAGGAAATCTTACAATATCGGTTTACAGCAAGCATCCTCAGAAAGCTGCTGATATGGCAAATTACCTTGTGACAAAACTGAATGAGATTAATACTGGCCTCAGTGTCACCAACGCTAAAGCTAACAGGGAATTTGTTGAAAAAAGATATCTTCAGAATATCGGCGATATAAATAACCTTGAGAATGCAATGAAGTCATTTCAGGAAAGGTATGGCGTAATCGCTATTCCCGAACAGCTTGAAGCCACTGTTAAATCTATGTCTGAAATTTATGCTGAGCTTTATAAAAAAGAGATCGAGTTAAATGTGTTTAAGCAAACATATGGTAAAGAACACCCAATGACTTTAACGGCTGAAATAGAAATGAGCGAAGTAAAAAAGAAGATTGATATGCTTAACAAAGGAACAGATGCTTCACAAAAAGATGTAAAACTTTTAATACCATTTAAACAAGCACCCGAACTAGGTAATGAATATTTAAAGATCTATCGCAACTTAGAAATCCAGTATAAAATCCTTGAATTCGTTCAACCACTGTATGAACAAGCCAAAGTTGAAGAAGCAAGAAATACTCCCAGTGTATTGGTTCTCGATTATGCAGGACCGGCAGAACGGAAATCCAAACCAAAAGTACTTCTCTATTTGCTTCTCTCATTCGTAATTTCTTTTTCATTTGCAATGACGTTTGTAATGATCTGGGAAGCTGTAAAAAATCTAAGACGAATTGACCAGGATAGATTCGATAATCTTGTCAAATCTATAAAGAAAGATTTTTTCATCAAGAGTTAAATCATAAGAGATAATCTGAAATTGGCCAGGAAAATGAATCGGGAAAGTAATTCGCTATGGAAAAAATCAATGTTTGTTTCTTTGTCCCAGTTGATAAGATTATTTACAAACGTTTTAATATTTGTCGGTATTGCCCGTCTTTATGGTCCGGAAGAATACGGTCAGTTTGCCATTGCTTATACTCTGGCTACCATCTGTATTGTAATTGCAGATTTTGGATTTGACGTACTTCTTACAACTGAAGTGGCGAAGAACCGCGATCAAGTAGTTATTATCGGTAAAAAGTTTTTCTCAATGAAAATATTGTTTACACTTCTTAGTACAATTATAATGATTCTTATCCCGGGCTTTCGGGTTTTCAGCGAGGGAAGTAGAAGTATTATTTACGTACTTGTTTTCTATATGATCTTTACAACCTTTACAAACTTTTTCAACTCAGTATTCAGAGGTTTTGAAAAATTCGAATATGAAACGAAAATTTCATTCATAACGAACCTAATCCTTCTCGCTTTATTGATTATCCTCGGCTCCATGAAAGTCGATATCGTCCTTTTAATGATCAGTTTTGTTCTCGCAAGATTTGTCGGACTGATAATTTCAATTATTGTATCAAGGAATCTGGCCGGGGCGAATTTCTTACTGTTCGATTTTTCCGGCTGGAAGATTACATTATCCAGTGTTCTTGTTTTTGGAATTCATTTTCTTTTCGGAAACCTCTATTTTCAGCTTGATACGATACTGCTCGGATTATTGCGGGGAGATCAGGATGTAGGCGTATATCAGGTGGCATTTAAAATAATGCTCATGCTCCTTCTTATTCCTGAAATTGCGATTAGTACTCTACTTCCGTTGCTATCTAAATTTTTTGTCTATAACCTTGAATCATGGAGTAATATCGGACGCCTTTTGTTCAAGATACTCTTCTTTATTGCACTACCTGTTTCTGTGCTACTCTATTTTAATTCTGATAAAATAATCTCTATTGTGTTCGGAAATAAGGATTTTTATGAGGCGATTCCTGTATTGCAAATCTTTTCGATTGTTGTGCTACTAAGATTTTCAGTTGAACCATTTGCCTTAATGCTTACAACATCCAATCGGCAAAGGATAAGAATGTATGTAGTCGTAACTGCAACCATCCTCAACCTTATTGTTAATTCATTTGTAATTCCGTATTATGGAATTATCGGAGCTGCCTGGGTATCTGTAGGGATTAACTTATTTGTTGGATTAGGATATATTATCCCGAACAGTAAATTTTTCTTCGCATGGTTTAATAGCATTAAGGTAATAACTCTTCTGGGTCTTGTGATCTTTTCATTTCTTTTAGTCGATTCAACCATAGTAGCAATGATAATCACGCTTTTACTCTATGCAGCCTTGTCGTATTTTTTTGGATTCACGGGATCTGAAAAGTCGTCAATCATAAATAATTTTCTCTTCAGGAGATTCTGATCGTTTGAGTTGGGTATCTGTAATATCGTTCATCGGATGTCTACTTATTATTTTCTATTCGCTACGAAAAAAGGTGGATTTATTTTCACCGGGAAAGATTTTTGGATTCGTCTGGCTACTTGCTATTGGACTGACTGATCTGAAGTTAAGCCGTCTCCAGCATGAGTGGCCGCCAGTCGTTTGGCTTCAGATCCTTATTGGACCATTCACATTTCTACTGGGGGCAGGACTTGTTTATATAAATAAGTTGAATAAAGAAATCTGCACAATTGAAACGATCAGGAATTATCGTGATCAGTTCAATCTGAACACTTCGAGAATTTACTCTTCAATTATTGTACTCTTTCTACTTTTTATATTCGGTTATGGAGTAATTTACTTATATACTGGTGAAATTCCTATCTTCAGTCCGAAACCCGGTGTAGCAAGAGCAAACTTTACTATGTTCGGAATCGGACTTTTCCTTCACAATGTTGTTCTCATTGTACTGTTTACAGTGATTTATTCAATCCTCGTTAAGGAAAAAACCAGTAAGAAATTGTTGCTTGGTGCAATGTCGGTTGTTTCTGTTGGTCTTTATTCACTTACGCTTCAAAGATACCAGATATTTATGACAATCTTACTTGTCATTATACTTCTCTATTACACTACTTATAAAATAAAACTAAGCACAACTCTAATTACCGGTATAGTAATTGTAGTTTTCTTTTTTCTTGTTTCTTCTTTCCGTGCTGGGGAGATAATAATTCTGGTACTTTACAAGATTTCGAAAATGAAATTTTCTCCCGAGTATGCAGTTTTCACTGAACCATATATGTATATAACAATGAATCTGGAGAATTTTGCCAGATCAATAGAGAAAATTGAGGAATACTCATTCGGGTACTATACGTTTGATTTCGTAACGGCAATTACAGGTTTAAAACACTGGATAAGCGAATATTTCTTTATGACGGAAAATCCATATCTCATCAGTAGCTACAACACCTATTCTGCCTTCTGGACTTATTACAGGGACTTTGGTGTGCTGGGGATTTTTGTAATTCCGTTTTTCGGTGGTATTGGTATAAGCTCGCTCTATTATTCATTGCGTGAAAAGCCGACATTATTTAAGATTTCGATTTACGGCATGTTGATTTACGGAGTAGTATTTTCTTTTTTCAACAGTATCTTCGGATTTTTATGGTACGTTTATAATGTTGTGGTACTAATAGTCGTCTTTAAATTTATTTCAAATAAATAAAAACAGAATTGAATCCTTCAGAAAAAATAGTTACCGGAATCTCAAACCGTCCATCGATCGACATCATAATTGTAAATTGGAATTCCGGCGGGCTGCTTAAAAATTGTATTCAATCCATTCCCGCTGCACTGGACGGTTCTTTTAAGCTGAATAGAGTAATAGTTGTTGATAATAACTCATCCGATAATTCTCTCAATTTTGAATTTGATCAGAATCTGCCGATAACATTCATAAAGAATCAGGAAAATTCAGGTTTTGCAAGAGCATGTAATCAAGGGGCCTCCGGTTCAGAAGCGGATTTTCTGCTTTTCTTGAATCCCGATACGGTTCTTTATAGTGATTCATTATCAAAACCCTCCAGATTTCTTGCTGACAATCCGAAGATTGGAATTGTGGGTGTTCAACTAGTTAACGAGGAGGGAGATGTAGCCAGAAACTGTGCTAGGTTTCCTACACCATTTAAAATGATCTATACATCATTCGGACTGGATAAGATTTTTCCGCGAATTTTTCCCGGGCATTTTATGAAAGAATGGGATCATCAATCGGACAGGGAAGTTGACCAAGTAATGGGTTCGTTTTTTATGATAAGAAGAGATTTATTTGTCAGGCTGAAAGGTTATGATGAAAGTTTTTTTGTTTATTTTGAAGATCTAGATTTAGCTCTGAGAGCAAAAAAGCTCGGATACAGTAATTACTACCTTTCCAGTACCAGAATATATCACAAGGGAGGGGGAACTACTGAAAGTATTAAGGCGATGCGGCTTGCGCTGATACTTCATAGCAGTCTGATTTATTGCAAAAAGCATTTTAATATGGTTGCGTATTTATTAATTTTTTGTGCAACTGTGATAGTAGAACCGATGACCCGATTAGTCGATTCAGTTTTGAAAGGCCAACCCGGGGAAATGAAAGAAGTTTTAAAAGGATATAAATTATTGTTCAGGAGATTATCAGCTTAATTACAAAAGCTATACAATGAAAATTTTACTTCTATCCAGATACGACCGCCGCGGATCCAGCAGTATGGTCCGGATGTTTCAGTACTTTCCATATCTCGAAAAAGACGGTTGGGAAATAATTGAGCAACCGCTCCTGAGTTACAGGTATATTAACTATCTTTTTGAGGATGCTCCTGTACCCTATGCTGAAATTATAAAGAATTATTTCAAGAGAATATCACTGCTAATCTCTAAAAGTAGAATTGATATTATCTGGCTTCAACAAGAGGCCTTTCCATGGTTCCCGAAATGGTTCGAGAAAATGCTATTAAAATCGAACATCCCAGTTATTGTCGATTATGACGATGCTTTCTTTCATCGTTACGACCTTCATAGCAATTTATTGGTCCGGAAATTTTTAGGGAAAAAGATCGATAGTGTAATGAACCTTTCGCGCGTTGTCATTGCTGGTAATGAATATCTTGCCGATCGTGCCAGGCTGAATTCTGCCAGACAGATAGAAATTTTTCCAACCGTTGTAAGTCTCGACCGCTTCTTTGTTGGCCCTGAAATTAAGAATGAGAAGTTCGTTATAGGATGGCTCGGTTCTCCTCCAACGGCCAAATACCTGTTATCGATCCATAAGGAACTTAAATCTTTCTGCAGCGATAATGAATCCCGATTAGTCGTGATAGGTTCTAAAGATTTTTCAATGGATGGTTTGCCTGTAGCGATAAGGACCTGGAAAGATGAGAATGAAGTGAAGGATGTTCAGGGTTTTGATATCGGTATTATGCCCCTTGTAGATAGCCCCTGGGAGCGGGGCAAATGTGGATTTAAGTTGATACAGTATATGGCGTGCGCTAAACCGGTTATTGCATCGCCGGTAGGGGTGAACATTGAAATTGTGCAACACGGTGTCAATGGATTCCTTGCCGATACATCGGAAGATTGGATAAATTATTTTACTATTCTGAAAAACGATCCTGAATTGAGAAAGAAGATGGGTTTAGCAGGTCGTAAACATGTTGAGGAGAATTACTCTCTTCAGGCAACAGGGCCCAGATTGGCCAGACTCTTCAAATCCATCTACGAAGAAAAAATGCTGAGGAACCGATGAAGATACTCTACGTAATTACGAAATCTGATATTGGTGGTGCTCAAGTTTTTGTTCTTAATCTCGCAAGGGCTTTCCAGAAAAATGGTGATGAAGTGGAAGTGGTTGCTGGTGACGGTGATTTCCTGTTCAGCGAACTCGATAAGGATAACATCAAATATTATTACCTAAATTCATTAAAAAGGAATTTCAGTGTTTTTAATGCTCTATATTTTGTATTTCAGCTCCGTAATTTGTTGAAAAGCAAAAAATATGATGTTGTTCACTTGAATAGTTCCAATACTCTAATCGGTGCAGCGGCATCTCTCTTCCTAAAAAATAAACCTAAAAATGTTTTTACTTTTCATGGTCTCTCTTTTATCGATAAAAACTTCAACCCGAATTTTATAATTAAATATCTGGCCAAATTCTATTTTAAAATTTTTCTTAAAGCTGTTGATGAGATAATTTTTGAATGCCAGATGAATTACGATGAACTGGCCGGGGAAGGAATGTTTAAAAATGCAAGAATCATTTATAACGGATTAAATCCGGAGGAACTGGAATTCTTGAATCCCGATGAAGCACGGCAATTTCTATCGGATAAGTGCGGGACTGATCTTGAAAATAATTTTATTATCGGTTCTACTGGAAGACTTGCTTATCAGAAAAATTATGAATTCCTGATAAATAATTTTCATTTAATAAAAGAAAAGATACCAGATGCTAAAGTTTTAATTATTGGGGACGGGCAGGATTATGATGAATATAAGAGAATGATAAAGGAGCGGGGCATTGAAATGGATTTTTATCTCCTTGGTGAAATTAAAAATTCTCACCGTTTTATAAACGGATTCGATCTTTTTACACTTACATCGCGATATGAAGGAGTTGCCATAAGTTTGATTGAGGCAATCTATTCCAATACTCCGGTTCTGGTTTCCAATGTGGGAGGAAATCCGGATGTGGTGGGCGGGGACAGCAATCAGCTTTTTGAACTCGATAATTTCGAAGAATACCTCGAAAAATTATTAAAGATACGGCATGAACGGAAAATGATTATTGAGCATAATGCCTCTCTTAGAGTAGATTTTTCTTTATCAAAGATGGTCAATAATTATAAAGAAGTATATTTTGCAACCGGAAATTCCCGGAGATAATCTCGATAATCCTGAATAATTGGAAATGCATGTATAATTCGTTCGAAAATAAAAATATTCTCATAACTGGCGGCCTCGGTTTTATCGGCAGTAATCTTGCTCACAAACTATTGGAGTACGGAGCAAATATTACAATTGTCGATAATCTTAATCCTTTATACGGTGGAAATTTTTATAATCTGGGAAATATAAGAGACCGTGTAAAAGTAGTTATAAGCGATGTGCGTGATTCGGAACTTGTTAAACCGATTATTGAAAAATCCGATTATCTCTTTCATCTGGCTGCGCAGGTAAGTTATATCGATAGTCTCAACATTCCGTTTGAAGATCTTGATGTTAACTCAAAATCTACACTCAATATTTTAGAGATATGCCGTAAGTTCAATCCGGCTATCCGAATTATTTTTTCAAGTTCGCGAATGGTTTATGGAAAAGCCGATAAGTCTCCGATTACCGAGCAGAGTGAAACAAATCCTCTCAGTCTTTACGGAATTCATAAACTGACGTCAGAAAAATATTTGTTGATGTACTACAAGGACTTTGGAATACCTTGTACCATTTTCAGAATTACAAATCCGTTCGGACCAAGGCAGCAGATTAAACATAATAAGTATTCTCTGGTCGGCTGGTTTATTAGACAAGCGATGGAGGATAAAACAATTAAAATTTACGGCGACGGCAAACAGCTAAGAGACTATATTTATATTGATGATATTATCGATGCAATGGTTCTGGCTGCGTCCAGTAAAGAAGCTATCGGAGAAATACTCAATATCGGTTCGGGAAATTCAACAAGATTCTGTGATATGGTGAGCAGTGTTATCTCATGTGTTCAAAAGGGTAGAATGGAATTTATTCCGTGGCCCGATAATTATGAGAAGATTGAAACCGGTGATGTCTCTGTTGATATCTCAAAATTACACAGAATTACTTCATGGTATCCAAAACACTCTATTCAGGAGGGGATACAACTTACCTACGAATACTATAAAAACAATTATTCCTATTATGTCCCGGTTGAGGAGAAGTAGAATTGCAGCACAACTCATTTAAGGTATTTTGCAGAATAATAATCTGCTAGACGGTCCCACGCCTCAGTCTCGCTCCAATTAAAAACATCTCTTATACTATCGGTATTTATTCTCTCCAGTGGCTCGCTGAAATCCGTTTGTTGTAATAATTTAAAATCGCATTTAATATTTAATCGTGATTCCATTTCACGAGCGATCCGCCCTGTGAAAGTCCCCTGTGATTCGGCGTATAAACCTGGATTAGTTTTACTAACCGGATTATTTCCGTTAAACACTTTTTGCAAAAATGATTCATATGCGGTTGCAAGCAGGTCCACATGGATATTATCGCGGATATAATCGGGTGTTTTTACTTCAGGAGTTTTTCCGTTAAACCAGTTCTGAATCAAATAATTTGTAAACCTTGCCTCTTCAAATGGACCGAATGGATTTGGAATGACAAATTTGCCGAGTTTTATTTCTAATGTTGAGCAGTAATAACGCAGGATTTCGTATGTCAGACTTTTGGATAAGCCGTATGGGGAGAATGCGTTTAAAGGTTCTGTCCCGGATCCTTCGTTCGGTTCAAATACGCTTCCTGTATAAACAATCGAATTGCACTTATTCATTTTCAGATGTTCAATAACGCTGAGGATATTATTCGTATTCTGTTTTACCGCATTGGCGATATCGAACTTCATGCTTTTATAATCGGTTACTTCAGAACCATGGTGGCATAAAACATCAATACCCGATTCAATAATATCATTAAATACCGCATCACCGAATCTGGAACCAAAAACTGGAGTTACTTTATCCAGGATAAGCGAGATCCGCTCTTTTCTTATTCCCTCATATTCATCTGGAGAATTTTTTGTGAGTGTGGCAATTACTTCATGTCCTCTGCTGGATAGTTCGCTTGCAAACCAGAATCCTGTAAATGAGCTTATACCTGTTAATAGTATTTTCATTGTTTACACTAAATGATATGAAGGATTGAAATCAGGGTGATTCAAATCTTTATCCGAAATTACCTTCGGCTCTATCGGCCATTTTATGTTAAACTCCGGATCATTATAACGGATGCCTCTTTCATTTTCGGGCGAATAAAATTCAGTGACCAGATAAAATGCTTCTGTGTTTTCTTCGAGGGTTATAAATCCGTGTGCGAATCCTTTCGGGACATACAGCGATAATCTGTTCTCAGCACTCAGCTCTACACCGAACCAATTTTTAAATGTTTTGGATTCCGGGCGAAGATCAATAATTACATCATATAACCGGCCACTTATACAGCGAACTATTTTATCCTCGGACTTTGGAGCGAGTTGATAATGCATTCCTCTCAGTGTGCCGGCGTCTTTACTCAAAGAATTGTTAATCTGAACAATATTATGGCAAAGTCCGTTCATTTCAAATTCTTTAATACAGAATGCGCGTGCAAAGAAACCGCGGTCGTCCCCGCGCTTCTCCAATTCAATTACGAATGCGCCGCTTAATAATGTCGGAATAAATTTCATCTCTATTATTCTCCGAACTGTCCTAATTTCTTTTTTAGTGTCCTTAATCTAACAAAACGGTCACCTTCAAAATCGCTTAGATTGAATTTGTGCTCTCTATATTTTGAATATAATTCATCCATTCCTTTTTCCAGATTGTATTTAAGCTTATAACCGGGCAGTACTTTATTTAACAGGTCAAAATTAACTCTATAATTTCTCGGATCTTCGCCGACTTCTCCTGTAAAGACGATTTTTGCAGATGGAATCAGTTTACCGACGATTTCGGCTACGTCCTTTACCTGATAGTTTTCATTATTAGCACCGATATTAATAGCTTTATTATGAATTTCATTTGCGGGCGCTTTTGCAAAAGCGATGAATGCCCTTGCGATATCACGGGCATGAATCAACGGACGCCAGGGAGTTCCGTCGCTCATTATCCGTATTTCATCTCTTGATATTGCACATGCCAGAAGATTGTTAACTACCAGATCAATTCGTAAAACGGGGGAGAAACCGTAAGCGGTTGAATTACGCAGGAAGACCGGAGAAAAATTCTTATCGGCGAGTTTTCCTATTTCAACTTCCGATTTTACTTTTGAAACCGCATATGCAGATACAGGATTTAACATGGAGCTTTCATCGAGGTCCAGGTTTACACCTTTACCGTAGACAGAACAGCTTCCGGAAAAAAGAAATCTCGGAATTCCAACTTCTTTTGCTTTTCTTGCCAGATCGACCGATCCATGCAGATTTACATTATAAGTAAGCTGTTCTACCAGATCGCCCATCGGATCATTCGATATTGCCGCAAGGTGCATTACGCAATCATGATTTTCGATTTCATTCAATTGAAGATTCCGGAAATCTTTAAGTAGTTCTTTGTCAGGTTTTACTACATTCTCCCATTCGGCTTCGGGAAATAAATTCAGGTCGACTCCGGTTACCGAATGACCTTCCTCTTTCAATAGTTCAACTAGATGTGCGCCGATATAGCCTTTATGGCCGGTTAATAATACCCTCATTCAATAATTCCAGTTTGTTTGTAGGTTTACCAAGGAATGTTACCGCTATTCCATAATTGATTTAAATATTCTCTGTCTCTCTGGGTATCCATACATGCCCAGAATCCTTTATGCCGGAACATCTGCAGCTGGTGGTCCGAAGCCAATTTTACTAAAGGCTGACGTTCAAGAATGCACTTTTCATCTTTGGATAAGTAGGATAAAAATTCACGCTTGAAGAAAAAATATCCGCCGTTAATCCATTCATCCTCAAATTCAGGTTTCTCACTAAATTCTTCAACCACTTCACCATTCAGTTTGATTGATCCGAATCTCGATGGTGGATTTGTACCTAATATAGTTCCAATTTTACCGTGCTGTTTGTGGAATTCGAACTCCTCTTTCAGGTTGGCATTTGTTAATCCGTCACCGTATGTAACTGCAAAGTTTTCGGAAGCTCCTAAGTACTTTTCCGCAGCTATTGCTATTCTGCTTCCCGTCATGTTCAATTCACCTGTATAGGCAAGTGTAACCTCCCAGTTCAAATTGTGATCGATGGAATGAACCGTAATTTCATTGTTCTGAAGATTAACTGTAAAATCGCTGTTAAGAGATGAGTAATTTAAAAAATAGGATTTAATAATCTCCGACTTAAAACCGAGGCAGAGAATAAATTTTTTGAATCCGTATTTACTATATGAATTCATGATGTGCCAAAGTATAGGTTTATCTCCAACTGGAACCATCGGTTTGGGTCTGAATTCGGTTTCTTCCTTTAATCTTGTACCGAGTCCACCACAAAGAATAAAAACTGGAATTTCTTTATTAATCATATTTGTTATCACATGTTGTTAATCATAATTTTATAAGGTCAAATATAACTTCCATGTTGGGAATAACCAATTAATATATAATTGATTAAAAAGTTCATGATAATTTAATATTTTGCATTAGTAATAAAAATAAAGTAGATAATTTAAAAACCAAATCGGCGCTGGTTAATAATTATTAAAGGTAATTTATCCAAAAAATCACTAAAAATATTTTTTCGCTCTCGGTTGGACAGGGTTTATCGCTGGCGCTGAATTTTGTCTCGTTTGTACTTGCTGCACGATTTCTCTCCGTTCACGATTTCGGTACTTTCGGTTACCTTGTTGCAATCGTAGGTATTCTCTCCAAAGTAATTGATTTTGGTTTGGGTCCTATTGTCTTCCGTGAATCATCAAAAGAAGAGGAAGGTGATAAACTTTTAAATAGTGCTATCTCAATCCGGCTGGTAATCTTTATAAGTTTAGTAGTAATCTATAATCTGGTTGTAAGTTTTCTAAATTTTTCTCTAAAAGAAATTATTCTCTCTAATATTCTGTTTATAAGTATTATCCTTTCAACCCGAATGGCAAATTTAAGAGAACTACTTGCTACTCCTTTCAAAGTTCATCTTAAAATGCATTACCCGATGACGCTTACAATTCTGGATAGTCTCCTCTTTCTTATTCTTGTTGCAATTATGCCGTTTGTAAAAGGAGGATTATACTATTTCGTTCTATCATATGTATTTTCAACTTTACCCGGATTTATAATTCAATTTATTTTTCTTGAAAAAAAATTCAACTTCAAACCGCAAATTATTTTTTACAAGGCAGTATGGCTTATTAAAGAATCTTACCCATTAGCAGGATTTGTTTTATTGGCTATTGTTTATCAACAATTTGATGTTGTTCTACTAACATTCTACAAAGATGAATATTCTGCCGGAATTTATTCTGTTGCAACGCGATTAACAATGCCCTTAAATATTATTCCTGGTGTAGTAGTAACTACTGTATTCCCTTACCTTGTAAAAAATTTGCACGATAGAATTAAAACCGACTCCATTAACTCACTCGTATTCAAAGTTCTTTTTCTTATTTCCTTTTTAATGGCAATTATTTTCTCTGTTAGATCCGAGACCATTGTTACACTATTATTCGGTACAAAATTCCGTTCGGCAAGTTTACCCTCTGCAATGATCTTCTGGTCTCTTGTATTTATGTTCTTCAATTATTTTACACTCGATCTTCTTACAGCACACAGCAGACAAATTATAAATTTAGTTTACTCATTACTTCTGGTTGTTTCTAACACAATATTAAATGTTTTACTTATTCCGGAATACTCTTACGCCGGAGTTGGGTTTTCAAAAGTAATTGCCGGATTCCTGGGATTTTTATATCTCTTCTGGGCATTAAATAGAAATGGATTTGCATTATCGTTCATCAATCTAAAATTCTTTACTTGGGCCATATTTATTGCAACCGCAATTTATTTGTTATCGATGCTACCACTAATAATTTATCTTATGGCATCACTTATTCTGATTCTGTTTTCATTGAAGTTTTTTAACTACTTTGAAAATGAAGAGTTGGATTTGATCTTCCGATTAATTAACAGGGAAAAATGGAGCAGGTACTTCCGAAAATAGATGTATCAATTGTAATTGTAAATTTTAACTCGTTTCATTTGTTGAATGAGTGCCTTAACTCTATTTATAAATTTTGCAAAGGTACGGCTAATGAAATTATTGTTGTTGATAATGCTTCTAATGAAGGTGAAATTGAAAATGTAACCGGTAATTATCCTGATGTTACCGTTATTAAAAATAAAACTAACATCGGTTTTGCTGCTGCAAATAATAGGGCTTTATCAATAGTTAAGGGAAAGTATACTCTAATACTTAACAATGATACACGCTTTACCGAGGACTCTATTAAACTGGTTTTTGATTTTTCCGAAGCATCTTCAGAAAAATTATTCGTCGGTATTCAACTTATTAATTCCGATAGCTCTAAACAGGAAAGCGTTGTAATGTTTCCCTCGGTAAGGAACGGGATAACCGAAAATTTTTTTCTATACAAATTATTTCCTAAATCGAAATATTTTAACAAGTATTACCAGAATAGTTATAATTACTCTAACCCGGTTGATACGGATGTAATTAAAGGTGCATTTATGTTTTGTCCAACGGGTGAATTGAAAAAATTAGAAGGGTTCGACGAAAGATTTTTCTTCTACTCTGAAGAAACAGATCTTTGCAAACGATTTAAAGAAAACGGCGGTAGAATAATATTCTATCCTTCAACTTCAATTATACATTATGGCGGTGTTGCTGCAGACTCTAATTTCTGGTTCAAATTCAAAAATCAGACTATCGGCAAGATTCAGTATTACCAGAAACATTTTAATGGAATTGAATATTTAACAGCAATCGTAATTCATTGGATCGGTTTGTTTTTAAGAGGAATCATTTTTTCTTTTGGCGGGATAATTATGTTTAATAAAAATTTATTGCTAAAAGGATATTACTTTATAAAACAAATGTTCGTTTATCCTCCTAACAGGTTTAAGTGAAATGAAAATTTTACAGCTACTTCCCAAGATTCCTTATCCTCCTTACGATGGACATAAAAAAAGTATGTGGGGAGTAATCAAGTCTCTTTCTGAACTTGGACATGAAATTGATGTAATTGCATACGGACAAAACCAGGATTACAAGAACCTTATAGGCGAAATTAAGAAGTATGCAAATCTCTATGTGGTTGATCTCTTTACTGGAAATAGTGTATCAGGAGCTATTAAAAATCTATTTAGCAAGATGCCATACAACATCAGCAAATATAAAACAAAGGAATACGAAGAATTTCTAACCAGGCATCTGGAATCCAATAAATATGATATTATCCATGTTACAAATGCTCATATGGGTTGGACGATTGATGTAGTAAGAAAACTATGTAAAGCACCGGTTGTATTGCGCGAGGAAAATTTTGAGCTTGCTATTATGGAACGATACTACAAAAATCAATCGAATCTGGTATTGAAACTATATGCATTTTTACAGTACAGGAAATTTCTTTCTTACGAACCGCAGTTATGCGGAAAATTTGATTCATGTATTATGATGAGCAATGAAGATAGAAATAGATTAACGGAACTTAATCCTTTGGTAAAAGCGAAAGTGATTCCGCTTGGAATTGATAAAGAATTGCTGGAAATAGAAAGAGAAGAAACAGAAAAATTTTCGCTCGTTCATGTCGGTTCGCTGGAATGGTATCCCAATTATGACGGATTGAAATGGTTCATCAATAATGTTTTTCCTTTAATTGTTGATAAGTTTAAAGAAACAAAACTTTATCTCTATGGAGGCGGAATTACAAAGAATTTTTATTTTCATGAATCAATTAAAGATAATATTATTGTAAAGGGATTTGTTAGTAATATCTGGGATGATGTAAAAAACAAGTCGCTTGCTGTTGTCCCTTTAAGGATTGGTAGCGGCATCCGTGTTAAGATACTTGAAATGCTTGCTTCGGGATTAAATGTAATTACAACTTCTTTAGGAAAGGAAGGAATTCCTGTAACGGATGCGGAAGAATTATTGATTGCTGATGATGAAAATGAATTTGCCCGAAAAATAATCGAATACTTTAGCGGGCAATATGATTCTAAACAATTCTCATTAAAAGGAAAAGAATTGATCAGAAAAAAATATTTATGGGAAGAGGTTGCAGAACAGTTTGAATCAACTTACAATGAATTAATAAGCTAATTATGATTATCACTTTTGAAATATTGTTTTATGTTGCCGGTTTATTGATTATAAACTCATTCTTTATTTATCCGGTTGTACTTTTTATTAAGAGTAAAAAACAAAATAAGCCAGTTATTGATATTACATATAAACCAAATATATCAATCCTTATTGCTGCACATAATGAAGAAAAAGTAATCGAGGAGAGAATTAAAAATCTTTCGGAACTCAATTACGATTTAAGTAAGATTGAAGTATTTATCGGTTCGGATGCTTCGACAGATAGGACTAATGAAATACTAACAGAACAAAAGAAAAAATATAATTGGCTGAATATTTATCTCTCTGAAGAACGAAAAGGTAAAGCTGGTATTCTGAATGAGCTCTACAAACAAGCCCAAAATGAAATACTTCTATTTACAGATGCTAACACTCAATTTACGAGTGAAACGTTAAACAATATTATTGAAGATTTCTCGGATGCAAAAGTTGGCGGTGTGTGCGGTCGCCTTGTTCTTGTTGAAAGCGAAAAAAGCAAGAGCGAAGGCGTTGAAGAAGTTGAATACTGGAAATATGAAACAATGGTTAAAAAGCTGGAAGGTAAATGCGGAATTCTGCTTGCTGCCAATGGAGGAATATTTGCAATAAGAAGAGAATTGTTTGAACCAATTCCAACCATTAATGCTGTGACGGATGATCTCTTTGTATCCCTTTCAGTTATTGCTGAAGGTTATAAATTTTCATACAGAAATGATGCTGTTGCTTACGAAGAAACCGGCAAGAATGTAAGTGCCGAATACAGAAGAAAAGTCCGGTTCGGTGCTACTAATTTTCAGACTCTTATTTACTTTAAAAAATTATTGTGGAATAAAAATAAATTTTTAAGTTATGCCTTTTTCTCTCACAAAGTTACAAGATGGTTTTTACCTCTTTTATTAGTTCTTTTGTTTTTGACAGCTGCAATAACTGCAGATGATAATGATCTAATAAGTAAAATATTTTATTTACAGGTAATAATTTATTTGCTTGCCTTGTGCGGATATTTGTTATCGCAGATAAAAATAAGAATTCCTCTTTTTTCAATTCCTTACTTTTTTGTAATATCTAATATTGCTATTGCAGAAGGGTTCATAAAATTTATAAGAAAAAAACATAGTGTAATCTGGAAATCTACGGAGAGATAAAAATGAAATATGATATTATTGTTGTCGGCGCTGGAATTGTTGGTCTGGCATCTGCTCTTAAAATTCTTGAGAAAAATCCTTCTCTAAAATTATTGATTCTGGAAAAAGAAGATTCGGTAGCAAAACATCAAACAGGTAATAATAGCGGTGTTATTCATTCTGGTATTTATTACAAACCCGGATCTCTTAAATCTACTAATTGCCTTAATGGTTATAAAATGCTCCTCGATTTTTGTGATAAACACGAAGTAAAATATGATATATGCGGTAAGGTTATTGTCGCAACATCTGAAAATGAAATTCCTTACATGAGAAATTTATATGAGAGAGGTTTGCAGAACGGATTAACCGGATTAAAAATATTAAACCCGGATGAAGTAAAAGAAATTGAACCGCATGTTGAATGCAAAGCGGCTATTAAAGTTCCTCAAACCGGGATAATTGATTACACAGAAGTATGTAATAAATATCTTGAATTAATTCTCAATAATGGCTCGTCAATTAAATTCAATGAGAATGTTACCGGGATAAATATCAAATCCGATTACTGTGAAGTAATTACTCAGAACTCTGCATATGAATCCAGGTTTGTTATTACATGTGCCGGTCTTCAATCGGATAGAATTGCAAAGATGACTCATCCCGAACTTCAAATAAAAATTATTCCTTTTAGAGGTGAGTATTACAAAATCAAAAAGGAAAAACATTACCTTGTTAAGCATTTAATCTACCCGGTTCCAAATCCTGAATTTCCTTTTCTGGGTGTTCACTTTACAAGAATGATTGATGACGAACGGGAAGCCGGACCAAATGCTGTATTGGCTTTTAAAAGGGAAGGATACACTAAAACCAGTTTTAATTTAGGTGATGCAGTAGAAACTTTTGCATTCCCCGGTTTTCACAAAGTAATTAAAAGAAACTGGAAGGTTGGAATTGGTGAGTTTTACAGATCATATTATAAACCGGCTTTTGTTAAGGCGCTTCAAAAATTAGTTCCGGAGATAGAGAGCGAAGATCTTATTACTGGAGGTGCCGGCATTCGTGCTCAGGCTTGCAGTAAGGACGGGGGATTATTAGATGATTTTTACATTGTAGAGGATAAAAGAATTTTCCATGTTTGTAATGCGCCTTCGCCGGCTGCAACAAGTTCATTATCAATTGGCAATTATCTGGCTAATAAAGTTTTATCTAATTTTTAGTTTCTACAGGTGTTGATTGAATAAAAAAGTTGAAAAACTCTTAATCCTTATTACGGATTTCTTTACCGTTAATCTTTCCTGGATAATCTTTTTTTACCTTAGAGTATCTACCGGTTGGTTCGAGCTATTATCGCAACCCGATTTTCTTCTTCCGCTATTTGCAATCTATTTCTACTGGTTAGTGATTTTCACATTTGTCGGTATGTATAGAACCTGGTTTGCTTTATCGAGGTTCGATGAATTATCGACATTATTCAAAACTTCATTTGTAGGAATATTTATTCTTCTCTTCCTTATAATGTGGGATGATTACGTAACCGGTTCTGTATCCGTATTTCGTTTCTACATTTTTCTCTACTGGGTTATCTTTCTTTTCCTTGTAGGAAGCGGCAGATTAATTGTAAGAAGTGTTCAGCGCAATTTATTGATTAAGGGAATTGGAAGAAGAAATGCTCTTATAATCGGTTTTAATGATAGAGCAAATCAAATTCACGATACAATCTTAGATCACCGCGCACTCGGACTTGATGTTGTTGCTTATATAGCTGTATTTGAAAAGAACCTGAATAAAGAACATAAAAATGTTAAAGTAATTGATACTATTGCTAATCTGGAAAGTATTATCGAACAGTATAATATTAAGAATGTTATTATATCCATCGAAAGACATCATGAAGATACTCTGCTGGAAATTATTTCCAAATGTGAAGGGAAAAATATTTCAATAAAAATTGTTCCTGATCTATATGATATAATCAGCGGTCAGGCAAGAACTTCCCAGATTTACGGTGTTCCGCTTATAGATGTTATGCCGGAATTGATGCCCGAATGGGAAAAGAAACTTAAACGGTTGATGGATATATTACTTTCACTTATTCTTATCGTAATAACTTTTCCTATAACATTACTTACATCCATTGCAATAAAACTGGAAAGTAAAGGACCTGTTTTTTATAGACAGGAAAGAATGGGAATGAACGGTAAGATATTCAGGATTGTTAAATTCAGAACGATGATTAAAGATGCCGAAAAACATACGGGACCCGTCTGGTCTTCGAAGGACGATCCGCGTATAACAAAAGTAGGCAAGTTGATACGGAAAATACGCGTTGATGAAATTCCCCAAGTTTATAATGTACTTAAGGGGGATATGAGTTTTGTTGGTCCCCGTCCGGAGCGACCGTTCTTTGTTGAAAAGTTATCTCATGAAATTCCACTTTACAAACGAAGATTAAAAGTTAGACCCGGAATAACCGGCTGGGCTCAGGTTAAACATAAATATGATGAAACTATTGAAGACGTTAAAGTGAAATTACGCTACGATCTTTTTTATATTGAGAATATAAGTTTAAGAATGGATTTCAAAATTTTATTCAGAACTGTTTTTGTTGTACTCTTTGGCAAAGGGCATTACGAGTAAGAACAAGATTAAGAGCATGAGCATGAGAAATAGTAAGAGCATCAGTAAGAATGGAATTGTGAGAAAAGAATATTTTTTATAAGTCAGTATCAATTAATTTGAATAAACAAAAATTCTTTCATGAAAACATTAGTAATAATTCCAACATATAACGAACTGAATAATATTCAGAAACTTATTCCAGAAATTCTGAAAAATTATCCTGAACTTAATCTTCTTGTAGTTGATGATAATTCTCCTGATGGCACGGCAAATATTATTGAGGAATACTCAAAGAAAGATTCGCGTGTTCATTTGATTAAACGGAATGGTAAACTTGGATTAGGAACTGCTTATGTTGCCGGATTTAAGTATGCTATAGAAAATAATTACGATTCTATAATTCAGATGGATGCAGATTTTTCTCATGATCCTAAAGAGATCAAAAATTTTATGGAATTGATTCCCATTTACGATCTTGTTATAGGAAGCAGATACATTTACGGTGTTCGTGTAATCAACTGGCCGATAAGAAGATTACTGTTAAGCTATTTTGCAAATCTTTATACAAGAATAATTACCGGACTTCCTGTAAAAGACGGAACCGGCGGATATAAGTGCATAAGGAAAGAAGTTCTTCAATCAATCGATCTCGATAAAATTCACTCTAACGGCTATTCATTCCAGATAGAAATTAATTTTCTTGCATGGAAGAAAAATTTTAAGCTAACCGAAATGCCTATCGTATTTGTTGACCGGGTTAAGGGAAGTTCTAAAATGTCTAAGAAGATTGTTTATGAAGCTGTATTTATGGTTTGGAAGTTAAGAATAAAAAGTATGCTGGGACTTCTTGGCAAATGAATAACGTAATAGACCTTTCAATAATAATTGTTAATTACAATGTGAAGGAATTCCTTCTCAATTTGTTGCAGTCCATTAAGAATGCAAAAAATAATTATGCGCTAGAAATTATTGTTGTTGATAATGCATCGGACGACGGCAGTGTTGAATTGATAAAGGAAAAGTATCCTGATATAAAATTAATAGTTAACAATACAAATGTTGGATTCGGATCGGCTAATAATCAGGCACTTCAAATTGCAAAGGGGAAATATTTTCTTCTAATAAATCCCGATACCATTGTTAAGGAAAATACATTTAAGGAAATGATCGACTTTTTTGAGCGGACTCCTTCTGCCGGAATTGCCGGTTGCAAAGTTTTAAACCCTGACGCTACATTACAGCTTGCATGCAGAAGGGGATTTCCCGGACCATGGACGTCATTTACTAAAGTGATGGGATTGAGCCGGTTATTTCCCAAAAGCAAATTATTCGCACGGTATAACCTTACTTATTTAGATGAAAATCAAACATACGAAGTAGATGCTGTTAGCGGTGCTTTTATGATGATGAGGGGAGAACTCTATCATAAGATTGGCGGATTCGATCAGCAGTTCTTTATGTATGGCGAGGATCTGGATCTCTGCTACCGTACGCAAAAATCCGGTTATAAAGTTTATTACGTTCATACTACTGAGATAATTCACTTCAAAGGAGAAAGTACAAAACGCAGCAGCATCGATGAAACAAAAATCTTCTATGATGCCATGCATCTTTTTGTCCGCAAACATTTTTCATCATCTTTTTTTATAGAATCAATTCTTCAGGTGGCAATTATTTTCCGTAAACTGATTGCATTCGCAAACGTTTACCGTCTTGCAATATTAAGTATTGTAATCGATTTTATACTTTTTATTGTTGCGGTCTGGGGTGCCGAACAACTTTATAGTAAAGAGAACTGGCATGGTTTTCCTGAATTCAGTAAGCCATGGGTTTATATTCTTCCCGCTCTTCTTCAAATTATTATCTCCCTTTTTAACGGAAATTATAAAAGGAAATCTCTATCAACATTAAGAACTCTGGTCTCTCTATTTTATGGTTTTATTGTTCTATCCTCACTTACATTTTTTTTCAAACAGGTGGCATTCAGCCGCGCTGTTGTTCTTATCACTTATTTAATTTCATTATTAGCATTTCCATTATGGAGGATTTTCATAAAAGTCTTCTTTAGAATCGGATTAGAAAGCGATACAAAAAAATCCAGGACCCTTATTGTTGGTAATGAAAACAAATCACTGGAATTAACTTCCAAACTAAAGTCCGATTTCAGAAATCTCTATCAGGTAATTGGATTTATCGGGCTTACAAGAAAAAGTATTGGCAACCAGGTAGGAACATATAAAGTATTAGGTACACTGGATAATATTAAAAAAATAATTTTAGATGAGAAAATTGATAAAGTAATTTTTTCTTCCGACGGAATTTCATTCGATCAGATGTTTTCTGCTGTTGCAATTTCCCAGGGTGAGAATGTTGAATTTATGGTTGCCGGTAAAGAATTAGATTATCTTGTTGGTAAGTCATCTATCACAATGCTTGATGACATTCCGCTTTTAATAGTTCAGTATAACATCTCGTCATTATTTCATCGTATAACAAAGCAGATATTCGACTTCTTTTTCAGTTTAATCTTAATTTTACTTTTGGTTTACCCTTTAATATATTTGATCACAAAGTTCACATCTAAGAAGAGAGATTTCTTTCAATTCATTCTCGGTATTCCGAATGTTATTAAGGGTGAAAAGAGTTTTGTAGGGCCAATGAGCAATTCTTATTATGGTGAACTTTTTGTTGGAAAAACCGGATTAACCGGGTTATGGTATGTTGAAAATGTTGACAGGAATGATTCCGCTGAAATAAAAAATCTGGATCTCTTTTATGCAAAGAATCAAAACATTTGGTTCGATTTTGAAATTCTAGGCAGATCTTTTTCTAAAATGTTTTTTGGAACGGAGTAAAAATGGCTAAGAATATTCTGGACTTTGAAAAACCGATTATCGAGCTGGAAAATAAAATTGAAGAGATGCGTAAGTACGAAGGCCATCTCGATATTGCTAATGAAATTAAAACTCTGGAAGAAAAAGTTAACGATCTTAAAAAAAGTATATATGATAATCTAACCCGCTGGCAAAGAGTTCAGCTTGCCCGTCATCCCGAACGGCCTTATACATTAGATTATATTTACATGATGACCGAAAATTTTATCGAGATGCACGGCGACCGGTTATTCAAAGATGATCATGCTGTTGTGGGTGGATTTGCTAAGCTCGACGAGTTTAAGGTTATGTTTATTGGTCAGCAGAAAGGTCGCGATACAAAATCGAACCTGTTCAGAAATTTCGGTATGATGAATCCCGAAGGTTACCGAAAAGCATTGCGATTAATGAAGCTTGCAGAAAAATTCGGTAAACCGGTCGTTACGTTAATTGATACTCCTGGTGCTTACCCGGGATTAGAAGCTGAGCAGCGCGGTCAGGCAGAAGCAATTGCTCGTAATCTTCTCGAGATGAGCCGGCTTAAAGTTCCTATCATAATTGTAATTATTGGAGAAGGTGCAAGCGGCGGTGCATTGGGAATTGGAATCGGAGATAGAATCCTTATGCTTCAGAATACATGGTACTCTGTAATCAGTCCGGAATCCTGTTCAAGTATTTTATGGAGAAGCTGGGATTACAAAGAGCAAGCTGCCGAGGCATTAAAACTTACTGCCGAGGATCTTCTTCAACAAAGAATTATTGATAGAATTATTCCCGAACCTTTAGGCGGGGCACATAAAAATCATGAGTTGATGGCTGCAACTTTAAAAACAGTTTTGAAAGAAGAATTATCCGCTCTTATAAAAATTAAACCTGAAAAACTCGTTCAGAATAGATTAGAAAAATTTGGTAAGATGGGTGTGTTTGTTGAATAATTTTGCGGAGTAAATTTAATGATCTCGCAAACTTCCGAAATCCGTGTCCGCTATGCCGATACAGATAAAATGCAATTCGTTTACAATGGTAAGTATCTCGAATATTTTGAAGTTGGAAGAACAGAACTATTGCGTTCATTGGGATTGCCATACAGCGAAGTTGAAAAATCTGGTTATCAATTACCTTTACTTGAAGCGGGCGTTACATATAAGAATCCAGCTAAGTATGACGATTTACTTCTGGTTAAAGCAACAGTTAAAGAATTATATTCACCAAAAGTTCATATTGAATATTTAATTACTAGAAAAGAAACAGAAGAAATAATTGCCGTAGGTTTTACAACACATATTTTTATGAATGCAGAAACTAAAAAAGCTGTAAGACCTCCCAAACTCTACATTGAAATTTTAGCTCCATATTTTCAGAAATAACTTAAAAGTTTTGCGGTCGAATCCGCTTGTGAATTATAATGATCAGAAAAATTAAAGAACTAACTAAAGACACCGTCATTTATGGTATCAGTACAATTGTCGGAAGGTTTCTTGGGTTTTTATTAGTTCCATTCTATACAAATGTTGCTTCAATTACGCAGGATGATTTCGGCATCTATTCTAACATATATGCCTACATGGCACTTTTTGTAATAATTTTTATTTATGGAATGGATGCCGCATTTATGAAGTATTCTTCTCTTGCAAATGAAAACGAGAAGAAGGATAATTTTTCGACTCCATTTCTTTTTGTTTCAATCACTTCTATTGCTCTTTGTTTAATATTGTTTCTTGGTAAGGATCTGTTTATTCCGTTAATGGAAATTCCGCAAAACTACACAAGAATTTATTATTACTTCATTTTGATACTGTTTTTAGATGCCGTTGCCCTTATACCATTTGCAAGCTTAAGATTAAAAAGAAAAGCCGGTCAGTTCACACTAATCAAGCTTGTAAACATAATTTTGAATTTAAGTCTGAACCTGTTTCTTATTCTCAAACTTGAAATGGGAATTGAAGCAATTTTTATAAGTAACCTTGTGGCATCTTTATTCTCGTTTCTTGCATTGATTCCGGAAATAAATACTAATCTAAAATTAAGAATCGATAAATTGATACTTAATAAAATGTTGCGATTTGCAATTCCGTATTTACCCGGTTCAATCGCCGCAATGGCGGTTCAGGTAATTGATAGACCGATTGTTCTTGCAATGACTGATGCAAAAACATTGGGAATTTACCAGGCGAATTACAAGCTTGGGATTTTTATGATGCTCTTTGTCTCAATGTTCCACTATGCATGGCAGCCGTTTTTCCTTAATAATGCAAAAGAACAAAACGCTAAAGAACTCTTCTCAAAAATTCTTACGCTGTTTTTACTTGCTGCAAGTATTATATGGATTGTTCTTACATTGTTCGTAAGCGATTTTGCAAGCTGGGAAATTTTTCATGGTAAAACAATTATCGGTCAAAAATATTTGAGCGGATTATATATTGTCCCGGCGGTTCTGCTCGGGTATCTATTCCATGGATTGTATGTTAACTTTACTGCGGGAATTTATATTAAAGAGAAAACAAAATATTTTCCTCTTGTAACCGGTATAGGAGCAATTGTAAATATTGTAGTTAATATTCTGTTAATCCCCGTAATGGGAATTCTCGGAGCTGCTTTAGCAACTCTGTTTGCATATATGGCCATGTCTGCAAATCTGTTTTTTATTTCTCAAAAGTATTACGAAATTAAATACGAATATGGTAGAATTATTAAGATTCTCTCGTTGTTAATTCTATCGTGCTGTTTATATTACTTCGTTTACTTTAATTATGAATTTACACTTATAATAAAATTTGCCATGCTAATTGGTTTTACATTAACTCTCTTTGCACTTAACATAATCAGCAAGCAAGAACTTTTGCGTTTAATAAAAATTCTTCTCAGGTTAAAAGAAAATTAATTTTATCCCTTAAGCTATTTCTTGTTCAGGAAAAATCAGAATGGAAAAAATCAGAATAAAGATTCAGAGAATTGAAAATAAATATAATGACATTCCGTTACCGGAATATTCTACCGAAGGAAGCAGCGGTCTCGATATACGTGCTGCAGTTGACGATGAGTTCATCTTATCAAATGGTAAAGTTTCGCTTGTCCCTACAAATCTTCGTGTCGAAATTCCGTTGGGATACGAAATACAGGTAAGACCTCGCAGTGGTCTGGCGGCTAATCATGGTATTGGTATTCTTAACTCGCCCGGCACTATCGACTCTGATTATAGAGGTGAACTGAAAATTATTCTTTTCAACTTTGGAGAAAAAGATTTCTTGATTAAGCGCGGGGATCGTATTGCACAAATTGTTTTAACAAAAGTTTATAGAGCTGAACTGGATGAATCCGGTAACCTGAACAATAGCAAACGAGCAGAAGGCGGGTTTGGACACACGGGCACGAAATAAGAAATAAGAACGCAGAGTTCGGACTGTAGAGTATACAACCAAGAACCAAGAACAAAGAACAAAAAAATGTCTGACTTTATTCACATACATAATCACTCTCATTACAGTTTACAGGATGGCGCATGCACAGTTGAAGATCTTGTCTTAGCTGCCAAGAAAAATAATATGCATGCTGTTGCACTAACAGATCATGGTGTAATGTTCGGTGTTTCCGAATTTTATAAGAAAGCAAAAAAAGAAGGCATTAAACCGATTGTTGGTATGGAAGCTTACATCGTAATTGATAGAACACGTTTCGATAAATCGGGTGAATTTGAAAACGGAAGAAAAAAATCGAAACATTACAATCATCTTCTTCTGCTTGCAAAAAATAAAACCGGTTATAAAAATTTAATAAAACTTACAACCATCGGTCACTTAGAAGGATTCTATTATCGTCCAAGGATCGACCTGGAAACTTTAAAGAAATACAGCGAAGGGCTGATTTGCACATCTGCTTGTCCGGCCGGACCAATTGCAACTCCATTAATAAATGATGACTATACCAAGGCGCGTTCAACTGCAATAATACTTAAAGAAATTTTCGGCGACGATTTTTATCTTGAAATTCAAGATCATGGAATGGATATCGAAAAACCGGTGCTTAGCGGTATGCCTAAGCTGGCTAAAGATATAGGAGCTAAACTTGTTGCAACTAATGATATTCATTATATCGAAAAAGATCATTCTATTGCTCATAATATCTTAATTATGCTTGGCGATAAAACCGGAACTGCCGATTATAAAGATCTTCGTTATGGTACAGATCAAATCTATTTCAAATCAGCAGATGAAATGAAACAGATTTTCAAAAATTATAAAGGTGCTATTGAAAACACTTTGGAAATTGATGAAAAAATAAATCTTGAACTCGATTTTGGTGATTATCATTTCCCGATTTTTCCAATTCCGCAAAACTCAACTGCAAAATCCCTTGATGAATATCTAGTTCAGCTTTCTTATGAACGTCTCGATAAAAAAATAAAAAATATTACTCCCGAAGTTGAAGAAAGATTCAAATATGAACTGGAAGTGATTAATAAAATGGGTTATGCCGGTTATTTTCTGATCGTTCAGGATTTTATTAATGCATCCAAGAAAAGGGGAATACCAGTTGGACCAGGCAGAGGATCTGCAGCCGGCAGTCTTGTTGCGTATGCATTAGGAATTACAAATGTAAATCCGCTGCAATACAATTTACTTTTTGAAAGGTTCTTAAATCCCGCACGTAAATCAATGCCCGATATTGATGTTGACTTTGCTGATGATAAAAGGGAAGAAGTTATATCTTATGTTAAAGAAAAATATGGTGAAGATTCTGTTGCACAGATTATAACTTTCAACCGGCTTTCATCTAAACAGGTTATTAGAGATGTTGCACGCGTTTTAAAAATTCCTATTCCTCAGGTTGATAATATTACAAAATGGATTCCTTCAAAGTTCGGTCGGGTATTTACAATTGATCAGGCATTAGCAGAAGTGCCGGAACTTGCCTGGTTAAAAAAATCCGAGGATCCTACTATAAGGGAATTACTTAAGTACGCAAGAATCCTGGAAGGAATGAATCGTAATGCATCTAAACATGCAGCCGGAGTTGTAATTACCCCGGGTGATGTTAGCGACTTTGTTCCACTTGCTACTTATGGTGATGATGGTGTGATTGTTACACAATTTAATATGAAAGACCTTGAAGATGCCGGACTTCTTAAAATGGATTTCCTCGGTCTTGATACTTTATCAATCATTCGCGATACAATCGAACTTGTTAAACAAAACCGCGGCATTGAAATAGATATTGATGAAATTCCAACCGATGATTTAAGAACGTATGAACTCTTTGGTAGAGGTCAGACAACCGCAGTTTTTCAATTCGAATCTGCTCCCATGCGCGAATACTTGAAAAAGTTAAAACCAACAAGCATTACCGACCTTGCAGCAATGAATGCTCTTTATCGCCCGGGTCCTATGGATTTTATTGATGATTTTATTTCTCGCAAACATGGTAAAAAACAGATTGCATATTTACATCCGGTACTCGAAAGCATATTAAAAGAAACTTATGGAATAATTGTTTATCAGGAACAGGTTATTCAGATTGCAAACAGAGTTGCAGGTATGAGTCTTGCAGAAGCTGATCTTCTTAGAAGAGCAATGGGTAAAAAAGATCTTAAAGCAATGCAAGAGCAGAGAGAAAAATTTGTTGCCGGTGCAGGTAAAAATAATATTAGTAAAAAAGTTGCCGAAGAAATTTTTGAAGCGATTGACAAGTTTGCCAATTATGGTTTTAACAAATCCCACGCAGTCGCTTATAGTGTAGTTGCGTATCAAACTGCTTATTTAAAAGCACATTACCTGGAAGAATTTCTTGCTGCTAATCTTACAAATAAATATGATAATACAGATAAGGTAACAATATTATTAGAAGACTGCAGAAAACTTGGTGTTAAAGTTCAACCGCCGGATATTAATTACCCCACAGTTAATTTTAAGGTTGTTAAGGGAGAAATAATATTTGGTATGTCTGCAATAAAAAATGTTGGTGTTCAGGCGGTTCAGGAAATTCAATCGGTTCACGAAAAACTTGGAAGAGATTTTACTTCCATATATGATTTCTGCTCGCACATTGATACAAGGGTTGTAAATAAAAGAGCATTAGAGGGTTTAGTACTTGCCGGGGCATTCGATTCATTCGGAGGATCGCGCGCCCAGCATTTTGTAGCTATTGAAGAGGCTCTTTCATTTGGTAGTAAATTAAAATCGGTTAAGGAAGCTCATACAGATAGTTTATTCGCTTCTTCATCAGAGACAATGGATTTTCAATTACCATCACTTCCAGATACAAGACCCTGGGATAATAAAGAACGTCTTGCTAAGGAGAGACAGGTACTTGGCTTCTATCTCAGCGATCATCCGCTCAGAAAATATGAAACAGAATATAATTCGTTTGCAACCGTTCACCTTGGCGAACCAAGCACATTTCAGTTTGGCGAAATTGTGCGTGCTTGCGGTGTTATTACGGATGTTTCTCCCAAGACAGATAAGCAGGGAAGGCAAATGGCCTTCTTTAAACTGGATGACTTCAGTGGTTCTTGCGATTGCCTGATGTTCTCTAAATCATTTGCTGAGTATAGCGAACTTATTCAACCTGAATCAACTGTTATGATTAAAGGTAAACTTGAAAGCAGCGGCGATGCTATTAAACTTCATGTTGATGAAGCTGTTTCTCTTGATGTTGCAAAGAATAAACTCACAAAGAGAATAGGGATTACTCTCGATACATCTCTGCACGACGAATATGTAATTAACTTAATTAAAATGATAATGGAAGAGAACGAAGGAAAAATTCCTGTTCTTATTAATGTAAAGGATAACGGAACTTCCAGAGAATTTGCTATTGAATTTAAAGTGAACCTAACAGATTCATTTGTAGAGAGTATAAAAAAATTATTAGGCGATGATTCTCTAATTTATTTTACAACATAAAATCATTTCAAAATAATCCAAACATTTGATTTGTTTTTACGATTTCTTAAGTTTGTGCCACAATTAACAGAAGGGGAATAAATGGAACAGAGATGGGCACTAATTTTAGGTGCTTCAAGCGGATTTGGCGGAGCTACGGCAGTTGAATTAGCTAAAAATGGTTATAGCATTTTTGGCGTTCATCTCGATCGCCAGGCTACAATGCCGCAAGTTCAACAGGTTATTAAAAAAATTGAGAAGACGGATCAGAAAGCTGTCTTCTTTAACATAAACGCTGCTGATCAAATTAAAATAAACGATACTCTCGATGAAATTAAAGAGAGATTTGCAACTAAGGATCATCCTCAGGTTCATGTATTAATTCATTCTCTGGCTTTTGGTACACTCAAACCATACATCTCAAAAAATCCAAATGATTGTATCTCGCCATCTCAAATGAACATGACTCTTGATGTAATGGCCCATTCACTTGTTTACTGGACACAGGGATTAATTTTCAGAAATCTATTTGCACATGGCGGAAGAATCTTTGCATTAACAAGTGCCGGTTCTCATTCTGTTATTCCAAATTACGGTGCTGTATCAGCTGCAAAAGCCGCTCTGGAATCTCACATCCGTCAGCTTGCCGTTGAATTAGGTTCAATGAAAATATCATGCAATTCTATTATGGCTGGTGTAACTGATACTCCGGCCGGTAATAAAATTCCAATGTTCGATAAGATGATGAATGCAGCTAAAATGAAAAATCCCCAAAACAGATTAACAACTCCCGAAGATGTTGCAAAAGCTATTGTCCTTCTATGCGATGAAAGAGCAAGCTGGATTTCAGGTAATGTCCTTGGTGTTGATGGCGGTGAATACATTGTAAATTATATTGGTGAAAACACAAGTTCTATTATTAAATAATTATTCAGGAAAAACATGCAATTAATACTAACTGAAGAACAGAAAATGCTTCGCGCAATGACTCGCGATTTTGTAAAGAATGAAATTAAACCGATTGCTTCTAAAATAGATGAGCAGGAAAAAATTCCTGATGAGTTAATTAAAAAATTGGGCGAGCTTGGATTTCTTGGTGTTTCATTCCCCGAAGAATATGGCGGTGGCGGTTTTGGTGAAGTAGGCTATTGTCTTATGCAGGAGGAAATAGCCCGCGGATGTATGTCGACAGCAACATTTATTGGCGCTCATCAATCCATTGGTGCAAATACAATTTATATTGGCGGTACTGAAGATCAAAAACAAAAATATTTAACTCCTCTTGCTAAAGGGGAAAAGATTGGTGCCTTCTGTTTAACAGAAGCCCAGGCCGGTTCCGATTCCTTTAATGTTAAAACCCGCGCAAAACTTGATGGCAATGAGTGGGTTATTAACGGTGAAAAACTATGGATTACAAATGGCGGTATTGCTGATATTGTTTCTGTCTTTGCAAGAACTGATAAAGGTGTTAGTGCTTTTATTGTTGAAACTGATCGCGAAGGATTCCATGCAGGTCCACCCGAAAAGAAAATGGGAATCCGTGGTAGTACTACAAATCCTATTACATTCGATAATGTTAGAGTACCGAAAGAAAATTTAATCGGAACTGATGGAAGAGGATTTCTATTAGCAATGAAAACACTTGATGCCGGAAGATTAGGATTGGGAGCTGGTTGTCTTGGTGCTTCAAAAGAATTGCTGGAAATGTCCACTCAGTATGCAAAACAAAGAACTCAATTCGATCAGACAATTTCACATTTTCAGGCAATACAATTTATGCTTGCTGAAATGGCAACATTAGTTTATGCAATGGAATCAATCGTTTATAGAACCGCTACTGATTACGACCAGAAGAAAGATGTTTCAAGGCAATCTGCAATTGTAAAATTATTCTGCTCAGAATCACTCGATAAAATTGCTGACTTTGCAGTTCAGGTTCATGGAGGAATGGGTTATTCAAGAGAATTACCCGTAGAGAGATATTACAGAGATTCCAGGATTAATAAAATTTTTGAAGGTACTAATGAAATTCAAAAAGGGATCATAGCAAGAGAAGTTCTAAAGAAAAACGGGGTTGTTTAATTTATAAAATGACAGGAGTATTATAATGAAACCTTTTACTTTTACGGACGATAACTTTGATCAGGAAGCTCTTAAATCCGAACTTCCTGTAATTGTTGACTTTTGGGCAGCCTGGTGCGGTCCTTGCCGGATGATTGCACCTATTATTGAAGAAATGGCTAATGAATATGATGGTAAAGCTGTAATTGGAAAACTCGATGTTGATGATAATCAGCAGACAGCAATCAAATATGGTGTTAGAAGTATTCCAACGGTTTTATTTTTTCATGGTGGGCAACTTAAAGATACTGTAATTGGTGCAGTTCCTAAACAAGTATTTGTAGAAAAATTAACAAAATTAATCTAAGCTGATAGATTATCTTAATGCTTTCTTATAAGCAATTAGTAATTCCATTATTGTTTTTTTTCTTTTGTGGAATTTTATCCTCTCAGACGAATACGTGGATTCATTTTGATTCATCAAACAGCGGATTACCTTCCAATACAATCCGCCTGGTTTCTCAAGATCCTGATGGAGTTTACTGGATAGGAACATGGGATTCCGGTCTTGTAAAATTTGACGGCAAAAACTGGACCGTTTATAACAAAGAGAATTCTCCCTTACCTCATAATTGCGTTTATAGTATCGCTTTCAATAATGGAAATATTTTGATCGGAACTATGGGTGGCGGGCTCGCAATCTTCGACGGTAATTCCAGCTGGAAAATTTACAACGAGAAAAATTCAAACATTCCACAGGATTGGATCTACTCCGTTGCTGTTGATAAAAAACAGAGAATATGGATTGGTACTTTTTCTGATGGTATCGGCATCCTGGAAAATGATCAATGGATTAATTATAACAAAACCAATTCCATATTAACTGATAATAAAGTGACATACATTTTAATTGATAAATATGATAATAAAATTCTTGCTACCCAGGGCGAACTTGCATTTATTATTGATGACGTCTGGAAAAGTGAAAAGGATTTTAATATTGATTCTCTTGATTATGTTGCATACTGGATATCTGAAATGCACGATGGAAAAAAAATTATCAGCTATAAATATAAAGGTATAGTTTTGTTTGATGGGAAGAACTTTACAGTCTTGAAGGGACCAAATTCTAATGATGGAATTGAAGGATTTTATTCTGCTGTGGAAGATTATAAGAAAAAGATCTGGGCAGGAAGTTTTGGCCAGGGCATTGTTGTTTATGAAAATGAAAAGTCTGAGATCTGGAATAAATCGAACTCACCTGTAAAAGATGATTTCATATTTAACATCTTTGTGGATTCAAGAAATAATAAATGGATATCTACTTATTTTGGAGGAATATCCATCTATAATGAAGATGGAGTGGACATAAAATAAACTGACTAAAAAGTATAAAGAGAAATTAGGGTAATAAATTATTTGTAATGGGAATAAAATAAGTTTCAATAGTCAAGAGAATCTCGGTGGAATGTACCCAAATAAAACCTTGACAAACAAAACATCATATATTATTTTATTCAAAGAATTAGGGTAAGTAAGGGAAAACCTCAAAAAAACATAAATTTTCCTTGACTTAGAAAAATCATAGGGTTATTTTGAGCTCGCTACAATCAAAAAAAACTAAATTTTCTCTTTGGGGCATTTGACTTTATAATTAGAAATTGTGTTCCACGTAGTTTAGGGTAAAATTTTGGAACCTATTAATGATTTTATTTTAATTAACTAAAAGAAAAAATAGAATTCTAAAAGAAAAGGAGGTTGTTATTGATAATTGCTTTACAAGTTTTCTCATCAAAAAACCCTTTCTTAATTAAATCAACAAATTAAGGAGTATAGTATGCATCGAAGGATTTTTTACTTTTTGCTTCTTCTAGCTCTTTGTCCTGTCCTATTAACTGCTGGTACAAAGGGTAGAATTAAGGGAAAAGTAGTTGACTTGCAAACAGGTGAAGCACTCATTGGCGCAAACGTGATTGTTCTTGGAACAACCACTGGTGCTGCAACTGATGCAAGCGGCGAATATCTCTTACAAAATTTAGACCCCGGTGTTTATACCGTTAGAGCTTCATACCTGGGATTTCAGTCTATTACGATTTCTAACGTGAGAGTTAATGCAGACCTCACAACAATCGTAGACTTTGAATTACCAAACGAAGACATACAGGTAGGCACTGTGGAAATAGTTGCACAAAGACCTCTCATCCAGAAAGACAACACCAATGCTGTTAGAATCACTACAACGGAAGAAATTGATAAGCTTCCTATCCGTGGTTTTAACAATATCTTTGCATTAAATGCCGGTGTTTCTGTTACAAACGGTGAATTCCACATTCGCGGCAGCCGTGAAGATGAAGTAGGTTACTACATTGAAGGTGTTTCTGTTCGTAACCCTCGTGGTGGCGGTAGAGCAGTTTCAATTTCTCAAGACGCATTAGAAGAAATTCAAGTTCAGGTTGGTGGTTACAATGCTGAATTTGGTGGTGCTAACGGCGGTATCGTTAGATCAACTCTTAAAAGCGGTAGTTCACAATTTAAAGCTTCTTTCGAATACATTACTGATAACGTAGCTTTCCAGAGCCGCGAAAGTGCTTTCGAAGGTAAAAAACGTCTTGGCACTTATTACTGGGGATATAACGAATCATCTCTTTCGCTAGGTGGACCTCTATTTACGCAAGCAGTAAAATATTTCTTTAACTTTAATTCTAACTTCCAATTAAGCCCAACCCATCAGGATCAACCTGCTATTAATTTGGGTTTGGTTTGGAATGAAAAAACCCCGGCTGCTCAAAGAGATACTGTTAACTTTGTATTTAATAATGGCGCAAGAACTAAAGCTGCAAGACAAAATTATACATTGACCGGTACTTTGAATTTTGATTTCAAGCCAATTCTATTCAGATTTTCCGGGTCTTATTTTATTGATGACAATGACGCAAATGTTAACGGTCCTTATGATATATTAAATAACAGACCAGCTGAATATCAAAATCGGAACGGCTCATTTAATTTAAGAATGACTCACGTTTTGAGTCCTAAAATGTTCTATGAATTATCTGCCGGTTACGTTCTTTCAACCTATGAACAGCAGGATAAATTCTTAAAAGATAATTTCTGGGCTTATGGTGATAGCGTTGCTAATGCTGCTGTTGGATTTGTTTGGAATAGAAGTCCGCAAGACTTAGCAAGAAATTATAAAGGAAGATTTGCCTCGCCACGTTCATTAAGTGTGTATGACTGGTCATTCGATAGAACTGGTGGTGTTAATTTTACTTACCAAAAATCTGATACAAGATCATTATCTTTCAGCGGTGCATTAAACTGGACACCAGATAAAGTTCATTCGATAAAGATTGGTGGAGAATATATCAATTGGACTTACAGATCATATTTACCAGCTACAAGTCTCACAACACAAAGGCAATTGGCTTCAACTCTATTTACTAATATGAGTAATCCTCAAGGTAGAACTGAAGAACAGATTAAAACGCAAATCCTAAGAAATGCGGGAACAACAGCATTTGGTTACGATTTATTTGGAAACGAAATAGATGGTGGAGATGATAAATTCCATGCACCAAAGAAACCTGTGTTTGCCGCTGCTTATTTACAGGATAAGATTGAGTTCGAAGATATTATCCTGAACGTCGGTTTAAGATATGATTACTTTGATATAGACAATCTTCAGATGATTGATCCAACAAGACCCGATCTTTCAATTGTTAAAGCCGATAATACATTAATTGATTCGGGTTGGGAAAAAGTTCCTGCATTCAGTTCAGTCAGTCCTCGTATTGGTATTTCTTTCCCTGTAACCGATAAAACATTTTTCCATGCTCAGTATGGAAAATTCGTTCAACAACCGGACTTAAACCAATCTTACGTTGGTTATGATTATTTAGCTTACCAGTTAACAACCGGATTTTTCTTCTCTAACATGAGAGGATTAAATTTACGACCAACCAGAACAACAAACTACGAGTTAGGTTTTACGCAACAGATTGGTGATATTTTATCATTTGACATAACGGCATTTTATAGAGATATAAAAGATCTGGTTCAAATGGTTCCACAAGTTGTTAATATAGTATCAGGATATCAGAATTATTACATAAGAGACAACGTTGACTTTGCAACAACAAAAGGTCTTGAAGTATCTGTAAATATGAGAAGATACCAGAGACTATCGATTAATGGTAACATGACATTACAGGATGCAAGAGGAACAGGATCATATCCCGATGCAAACCGTGGTATTGTTGGTGCACCGGTAGTTGCAGGTCAGCCGTTTACTCCTAAGAATATTTCTCCACTCGAATTTGACAGACCGTTCATCGCTAACTTGAATCTCGATTACCGTTTCGGTTCTAATGATGGTCCGGCAATATTGAGTAATTTTGGTGTTAATGTACTCTTAACATATCAATCAGGTCGTCCGTTTACACGTGGCGCCGGTAACCCGGCATCTGTTGGAATTTCTCAACAGGGAAGCGGTGATGCTCGGTTCAGAACACCGGTTGAACCTTTAGGTTCTTCTTCAATGCCAGCTTCATTTAACGTTGATATGAGAGTGGATAAATCATTCACAATTTACGATCGATTAAGAGCTAACGTTTATATATCCGTATTAAACTTACTGAATGCTAAGAACGTCCAGAACGTTTACTTAACAACCGGTACTGCTACTGATAACGGATACTTAAGCAACCCAATCACATACCAGGAACAGTTAAGAGCTCAGGGGCAACAATATATTGATATGTATCAATTATTAACCCTCCAAAGAAATGGTCTTTATAGTGGTATGCGCCAGGTTAGGTTGGGTGTTAGGTTAGAATATTAATCGCATTTATAAATAAAGGAGAAAAGCGATATGAAATTAATTAAATCAAGCTTTTATCTGGTTTTTTCTTTAATACTTCTCAGCAGTTTTGTTTTAAGAGCCGAAGGTGTTGAAGGAAAAGACAAAGGTAAAGTTTATAAAACAACCGGAACACCGCAGAACACTAAATTCAATATAAATAACATCTCTACTTTCTTTGGTAATGATGGTATTTCTGATCTTAGTACTTCAGGTGATTCAGGTTTCCAGTTCCCTATTGGAAGCGGAAAGACAGTGTTTTATGAATCAGGATTTGTTTATGGTGGAAATTATCCGAAAGCCGATGGAACTAAAGAGTTCCGTATTTCAGGTTCTACATATAACCGCGGTCAACAACCCGGTAGAATTAAACCTGATGGAACAAGAGAACTTCCAACAGAAGCTCATGTTAGAATCTATAGAGTTCGTCCAGACTATAAAGATCCTAATGCAGATTACAGTAAAGAAATTATGGACGAAGGTTTAACCAAAGCTGCGATTTTTGCTCAATACAAAAAAGACTGGGATGAATGGCCGGCAATTTACGGCGCCCCTTATACAGATGTAGATAAAAATGGCGTCTACAATCCAGCTGTAGATATTCCCGGTTTCCCCGGTGCAGATCAAACAATCTGGTTTGTTGCTAACGACCTCGACCCAATTCAGGCTGTTAAACTATACGGCTCCGAAGGTCTTGGTATGGAAATGCAAGCTACTATCTTTGGTTATAATCAGCAGAATGCTCTTGGCGATGCTTTGTTCAGAAAATATTTACTGATTAATAAAGGCGGAAAGAATATTACCGACTTTTATGTTTGTATGTGGTCTGATCCTGACTTAGGCGGCGATGCCGGTGATGATTTTGCCGGTGTAGATACCCTCTTAAGTTTAGGGTTTATTTATAATGGTGATGATTATGATCCTTCATATGGTCAGTATATTCCAGCAGCAGGATTCGACTTTTTACAAGGTCCGGTTGTACCCGGCACTCCTGCAGATCAAGCCATCTTTAGGAATAAAATTAAAAAAGGATTTAAGAATTTACCAGCATCTACATTCTTTCTCTTTACTCAATCAGTTGCAAACTGGGGAGATCCTACATTAGGCAACTATACTAATGGTGCTCTCCGTTTCCGTAACTTATTCGAAGGTAAGAATGCTACTTTAGGAACTCCGTTTATTGACCCTTTGACTGGTAAAGTATCTAAATTCTTTGCACCCGGCGATCCTGTTACAGGGCAAGGTTGGGTTGATGGTATTCTATTCCCAAAACAGGATAGACGAATTGGTCTTGTTGCCGGTCCATTTAATATTGCTGCCGGCGATACACAGGAAGTTGTAGTTGGTCAGTTAGCTGCCGGTGGTGTTGCTCCTGTTACCAGATTAGGTGCTGTTGCGTTATTAAAGTATCAGGACTTACAGGTTCAGCAAGCATACAATAACTTCTTCCAGGTTCCAACTCCTCCTAAAGCACCGATAGTTCCTTTAGATGATATAACGAAAATTGGTAAAGCATCAGAATTAGATCAGAAAATTATTTTGAATTGGGGTGATGATATTGCTGCCTATACTTTAACTGAATCACATGATCAACTGGGTTATAAGTTCCAGGGCTATGTTGTTTATCAATTACCAAGATTAAATGCACAGTTAAATGAAGGTAAAGTAGTTGCAACATTTGACAAAATCGACCAAATAGGTAATATCGAAAGCTTGGTGTTCGACCCCGAAACAAATGCTACAACAAAAAGATTTACTAAATTTGGAAACAACAGTGGTGTTAAAAGAAGTGTTGAAATTACAAGAGATCTTGTTCGTGGTGGCATTCCGCTTGCAAACGGAACCGAATACTACTTTGTAGTTTCAGCATATTCTTATAATCCCGATCCGAATGCTGTTCCTAACGTACTTGAAACTTTATCAGCAAGAATCCTTGCAGTTCCTCGTCAGGTTAATCCTGGTCAAAAGATTTTTGCACAAAGTGGACAAAGTATTACAACTACTAGATCAGCAGGAGTTGCTGATGGTCAGTTTACAGCTGTTGTCGTTGATCCAACAAGATTAACAGGTCAAAACTATGAACTCCGTTTCACTACTACTGACCAGATACAAGTTGGAACGGCTCTTGTTCCTTATCCTAAGTGGGAAGTCTTTAATAAAGATGCAAATAAGTTAATGGTTTCCGGTTTAGCTTTATATGAAAATAATTCTGATAGCCCGATAATAGATGGGGTTCAGGTATTTGCATCATTTGCTCCTTATTTCCAACCATCTACGGCTATTGCATCATTGACATATACACCGGCAGCAAATATGAACTGGAACCCAGTTAACTGGGGTGGAACATTCTTTAGCGGTGGATTTGATATTGGACCTAATTGGCGCGGTAGCTCATTAGCTGCATATCAATGTAATAAAATTGTTGAAATTAGATTCAGCACTACAACTAAACAAAAAGGATATAACTTCTTAAGAACAGCAGCAGGTACAGCAGCAGCAGTTTGTACCGGTTATTATGAACAACCATTTACTGTTTGGGATGTTACAAATCCAGCTTCTCCAAGACAATTAATGTTCTTCTTCCTTGAAGCATCTGGTAGTACATACCAGAATAACATTTGGGCTCCAGGAGCTGCAACGGGTGATCGTGAATATTTCTATATTCTTGATACCCCTTACTCAAGTGCTGCGGATCCGCTTGGAATTATTGGCAAGACTGAAGGTACAGTATGTCCTACAGTTCCAATACTTTATGGTGGGTGGTATATTCTTAAAGATGCAACCAAACCCCCTTATAATAATGGTGACGTTTATAGAATTAAACCTACACTAAATCCAACCTCCACCGATAAATGGACTTTCAATACTGTTGGTTTGAAACCGGTTGTTGGTGATATTGATTTAGCTAAGGAAGAAGTTGAAAAAATCAACGTATTCCCGAATCCGTATTATGCTGTAAATCCACGTGAAGTAAATAAATATCAGCGTTATGTTACATTCAGCCACTTACCGGCTAAAGCTACATTAAGAATCTTCAACCTTGCCGGTCAATTGGTTCGTACGATCGAGAAAAATTCTCCAAGTCAGTTTATTACATGGGATCTTGTAAACGAAAGTTCATTCCCTGTAGCAAGCGGTTTATATATTGTGCATGTAGACATGCCCGATTTAGGCAAAACCAAAGTACTTAAACTGGCTATAATTCAAGAACAACAAGTTCTTGATCACTATTAATAGATGGGAGAAGAAAAAATGAAAAATACATTAAAAATATTTATAATCTTGGCTCTAGCTGTAAGCGCTATTTATGCTGGCGGCGGTGTGCGTAATGGAACAGGAGCAGCTTCTCAATTGCTGATTCCCGTTGGCGCCCGTGGCATTGCAATGAATGGTTCTTCATTAGCTGGCTCATCCGGATTGGAATCTGTTTACTGGAATCCAGCTAACCTTTCATTTGATGAAGGTACCAGTGTATTGTTCTCTCATATGTCATATATTGCTGATATTGGAGTTACATACGTTGGTGTTTCTACAAATATTGATGGCTTTGGTGCTCTTGCATTCAGCTTGAAATCCCTTGCTATCGATGCTATTAATGTTACTACTGTTGAAAATCCCGATGGTAACGGTCAAACTTTCCAGCCATCATTTATGACTCTGGGATTAACATATTCCAGGTTATTAAGTGATAGAATTGCAGTCGGCTTAACTATGAATTACATTACTGAAAAGTTAGGTCTTGTAAGTGCTAACACTGTTGGGTTTGATATCGGTATTACATACCGTAATCTCGCTAATATTGATGGACTCGGTTTAGCATTATCGTTAAAGAACTTTGGACCTCAAATGAAATATGATGGTTCAGGTCTTTATATTAATGCTACTCCTTCTACTCTCGAAAGAGGCGAAGCTGCTTATAAACGCGACGCCATGTCATTCGAACTTCCTTCTTTATTAGAAATTGGTATGAGCTATAATCTTGTATTTAATGCTTCTAATTATCTGCAGCTTGCCGGAACATACCAGAATGCTAACTACTATGGTGATGAAGTTAGATTAGGTATGGAATATGGTCTTAACGACATGTTCTTTGTAAGAGGCGGATATATGTACCTACCCGAATTGGATAATGCTGATGCTAATATCTACGGTTTAACCGCTGGTCTTGGTGTTAAATACGATTTAGGTGGAACAAAGATTAAAGTTGATTATGCTTTCAGACAGACCAAATTCTTCGATGATAATCACATATTTACAATTCAATTAGGATTGTAATTTGTAAATAGCTTTAAAAACCTGAGCATCTATGTTAGGTGCTCGGGTTTTTTTATTTTAAAGAAGCCGGTTTTAAAAATTCTGATATTTTTATGGATTGATAAATAACATATTATTGGTTATTTAACTTTTCGGAAAATTAAAAAACTTGAGGAGAAGATTAATGAAAAGAATACTTTTTACGATTATTTTGTTCGCCTGTATAGCTTCAAAAGGAATTGCACAAAATGAATTAAAATTCGAATTCGATTTTGCCAAGTTTAAGTACGATCAATCCTCAGTTTACCTAGAATTTTACTACGACCTGAATCCCGAATTTATGAAAGTGACCGATGCCCAGGGCGGTAAACTTTTGGAAGCAATTGTTAGAATAGAAATGAAGGATGTTAAGGCCGATACTTTCTTCATTAAGAAAAACTGGAAGATTCAAAATATAATTAATGAAGAAGAGGGTCTTGATAAAAACCTGGTTGGTGCATTCGGTTTTATTATCCCGGGTGGTGAATACTCACTATTGGTTACTGCTTATGATGCCAATAATCCCGCATTAAATAAGACTATAAATGAGAAATTTGTAATTCAGCCTTATGAGGATAAAAAATTTGCGGTTAGTGATATTGAATTATCGGCTAACATAAAAAAAGTTGATGCTGATCCACTTTCGCTCTTTTATAAAAACTCACTTGAGGTTATTCCAAATCCATCCATGGTTTTTTCTGATAAAAGTCCGATTCTCTTTTTCTATACCGAATTGTATAACTTAACGCTGGAAGATCCTACTTCTAATTTTACATTAAAAAAAAATGTTTTTAACAGCTTTAACCAGTCTGTCTATAAAACCGACAAACAACTAAGCCAGAGTTCTAATTCAATTGTAGAATATGGGCTGATAAACTTGTCTAAGTTACCTACCGATTCATATAATCTTGAGTTGAGCTTGATCGATAATAAAACCAAGCGTGCTTATGTTTCATCCAAAAGATTTTTCCTCCATAATCCGGGAGTAACAAGCGCTGAACAATTGCAGAGGATTAGCGGAAGTTTTATCGGCAGCGAATTTGCATTAATGACAGTTGAAGAATGCGATCTAATGTTCCAGCAAGCTAAATATATTGCATCCAATACCGAAGTTAATCAGTATAAAGCTATCGACTCTTTGAATGCAAAGAGAGAATTCCTTTATAGGTTCTGGAAAAACCGCGATACCGACCTTTCCACTCCGCTTAATGAATTTAAAATTGAATACATGAAAAGAATTGAATATGTGAATAGTAATTTTACTACCAGAATGAAAGCCGGATATTTAAGCGATAGAGGTAGAGTCTATCTATTATATGGAGAACCCGATCAGAAAGATTATTTTCCGAGCGAAGCGAATTTGAAACCTTATGAAATCTGGTTCTATAACGGTATTGAAGGAGGCGTTACTTTTATTTTTGGCGACCTTACCGGTTTCGGTAATTATGAACTGCTCCATTCAACAATGAGGGGAGAATATAAGGACGAAAACTGGATAAGAAGAATAACCACTCTATAAAAATTGAAAATTGATAAAAATAAAATCGAGTATTTCCTATTCCGATCAATTCTCTTTGTTCTGAATAAACTGGGACTCGAAAAAACAAGAAAATTTGCTTCCATGGTTGGAATTTTTATTTATTATTTTATTCCAATAAGGCGAAGTACTGCAATATCAAATCTTCAAAAAGCATTTCCACAGAAATCAAAATCAGAGATCCGTTCGATTACACGTAAAAATTATCAGAGCATCACAATTACATTTTTCGAATTAATGCTTATTCCTCATTTGTCTCAATCGGTAATTGATAGTCAGGTTGAATGCCCGGGACTAAATTTAATTGGAGAAAAACTAAAAAGTGGTAAAGGAATAATTTTATTAACCGCACATTTTGGTAATTGGGAATTTATAATTTCTTACTTAGCTCCAAAGCTTGATGGAAAATTTAATGTTCTTGTAAAACCACAGCGTAATCCGTATATAACAAAGTGGCTTGAAGAAACACGGCATATTGCTCATACCAAAATAATTCCAACGGGTGTTTCGGTTAAGTCCATTTATCAAGCACTTGCAAAAGGGGAGGTCGTGTTAATTGCCGGTGATCAAAGGGGACACAAGGATGGACCGAGGTTAAGATTCTTTAATCAGCCGACTGCTTATTATACAGGAACCGCAGCTATTGTAAATAGAACTAAGTGTGAACTATTAATTGGTTTAATTCAACGCAAAAAGGATTTTACTTATAAGCTTACTATAAAAGAATTAGATTTTGCAAACTTACCTGAAATGGAAGATGACCGTATTTCTGTATTAACACAAAATTATATAAGTCTGCTCGAAGAATATGTTAAAGAAACTCCCGAACAATATTTCTGGATGCATAAACTTTGGAAATATTAACCGGTAAAGAGAAAATACTTGTCATACAAACGGCATTTCTTGGGGATGCAATTCTGACTTTGCCCATGATTCAAAAGCTAAAGGAAAAATTCCCACATAGTTCAATAGATGTTATATCAATTCCGGTAACAAAAGAAATATTTGAATGTTCGCCTTACGTGGATAAGGTAATCCTGCTCGATAAGAAGGGGAAACACAAATCACTATTTCAGTTGCTTCATTTTGCTATTCAACTTAATAAAAATAATTACACAAGAATTTATTCCCCGCACCGTTCATTCAGAACTTCGCTTCTGGTTTTTCTGATGAATGTTGAAAACTCTTTTGGATTCGATAACGCTTCATTTAGTTTTGTATATAATCGCTCAGTTAGATACGATAAAACCGAACATGAAGTAAACCGTAATCTTAAACTTGCTGGTATAAAGGTTGAAAAAGAAAATTGGAAAATTCTTCCTGAGATTAATGCTTTAATTGAGGTTGAAAAAAAAGTAAACGAATTATTACAAGATATCTCTAAACCTGTCGTTACTATTGCTCCGGGTTCTGTCTGGCAGACTAAAAAATATCCTGAAGAATATTTTGAAATAATAACAGAATATTTAATTGAAAAGAATTATTTCGTTGCATTTATTGGTGGACAAAGTGATTTTGAAATATGCGACCGTTTATTTAAGAAAAATTACGCGGGTTCAATTAATTTGTCGGGAGGTTTAACTATTGCAGAATCAGTTCAACTTTTACGGAAATCGAAATTGTTAATATGTAATGATAGCGCACCTACACACATGGGAATGGCCGCAGATATTCCTGTGATTACTTTGTATTGTTCTACAATACCGGGGTTTGGTTTCTATCCGTACAATCAGAAAAGCATTTCTTTATCTGTGGATGGATTAAAATGCAAACCGTGCGGAATCCATGGAAGAAGAAAATGTCCTATAAATACTTTTGAATGCGGATTAAAATTATCTCCGGATTTAGTAATCGAAAAAATAAATCAAATCCTTTTACCCGAAGAAAAATAGTTTTTAAATTTATATATTTACTTTCCCTATTAAGGAAATGAAATGAAGTGGTTTAAATGGTATTTTATTAGAAAAACAACTTTTTACGTAACTCCAAATTATCCTGATTCTTCTACAAAGAGTTATAAATTCAGTTTATTCCGTATTACTGCATATACACTGATTTACACATTTATTGCATGGCTTGTATTAATTTTTATACTTTCAGTTACCCCGCTAAAGGATTTTATTTTTGTGCTGGATAATCAGGAATTAATATCACAGCGGAATAAAATTAATGAATTACAAAGTAAGGTTGAATTATTAAACGGTCAGCTGCAAAAAATTGCAAGTACTAACGAACGGATGAAGTATGCACTTAAATTAGCAAAGACCGATTCTATAACTTCTTCAAATTCCCTTTACGATACCCTTCAAAAAACAATCAATAAAAAACTTCCGGTTGGCGGTAACATTTTCCGTGTAATTGTCGATCTATTCAACAAAAACCTTCAGTCAAATTCTAACTTAATTTTTTTAGAACCGGTTACAGGTATAATAACGCAAAATTTTAATTCTGAAAAAGGTCATATCGGAATTGATTATGGAGTCCCTTCCGGAACACCAGTTTATGCATCGAGCGGCGGGATGGTTATTTTTTCTGATTATACTTACGAAAACGGTTATATGATAATTATTAATCATGATAACGGTTATATAACACTATATAAGCATTGTTCATCGTTATTAAAAAAGCAACGCGATTTTGTAAGGCAAGGTGAGTTGATTGCTTTAAGTGGTAATTCAGGTAAAAATACTACCGGCCCACACCTTCATTTCGAAATCTGGCATAATGGTAAACCAATAAATCCCGAAGAAATTTTAGTTAAATAGGAGAAGAAATGGCAGCTAAAAAAGAAGCTCATACAGAAGATGTTAGCATAATAAGTAACGGTGTTACAATTAATGGCGAATTAAAAAGTGAGGGCAACGTTAGAATTGACGGCATTATAAATGGAAACGTTTCGGTTAGCGGCAACCTTACATTGGGCGATACATCACATATTAAAGGTGAAGTAAAAGCCCGAAGCATAAATATGAGCGGGCAAATTGAAGGGAAGGTAATGGTTGATGAAAAATTAAGATTGGAATCCAAATCAGTTCTTAAAGGAGATCTTATTGCAAAAACGTTGATAATTGAAGAAGGTGCTTTTTTTGATGGACGGAGTTCTATGGAAAAGAACAAATCTGAAACTAAAGTATTTGAATGAGTGAAGAGAAGTACACTTCAAAATTTTCTGAAAGTTATAGAAAAATTGGACCTTACCTTGGTCTTGGAACTCAACTTGCTGCAACTATCATCTTAATGTTTTTTCTTGGCAGATGGCTGGATACAGAATTAAATACAGAACCTTTTTTAATGATCGCTTTCTCACTTATTGGTGGATTTGCCGGAATTTATAATTTTATTAAAACTGTTTTAGATCTCAACAAAAAAATTGATAAAAAAAATTAAATACCCCTTACTACTTCCCGCAATTTGCATACTATGCCTTTTAGTTATGCATCATTATCAGATTATTACCACCGTCTTCAGGGATTCTGTTTTTTATGCCAGCATAATTATGATGATAAATTTTACCTTTTTTCTGATTTTTTGGGAGTATTCGAAGAATAAAAACAATAAAACCTTCCTTATTTTCAACCTTGGTGGTATGGCTTTCCGGCTTATATTGACACTTATTGGTGTGTTTGTAGTGATAAAATTCTTGAATATTGACAAATATGCGTTTATATTTACGCTCTTCATATGGTATATCTTGTTTCTTACATATGAAATAGTGGTATTTAAGAAAAAAGCTGGAAAAGTTACATTATCCTAAAAAATCAAGTAAATGTGGACATCTGATTCAACTATTGTAGCAGATACATTAAAAGCATCCTCGGGTAGCCAGGATACCGGATGGATAATGCACCATGTTTTGGATGCACGTGAACTGGATCTAACTCCATTCGGTGTAATTCATTTACCTCAAATTCATCTATTTGGAATGGACATTTCTATTACCAAGCATGTTGTATTTATGTGGATTGCGGTTATCTTACTTGTACTTGCTTTTATTGCAGCAAGAAAATCTTATCAAAAATCTCTTGTTCCACACGGGGTTACTAATTTGCTTGAAGTACTAATTGTGTTTGTCCGTGATGAAATTGCAAAACCAACAATTGGTCATGGCTTCGAAAAGTTTTTACCGTATTTACTTACTGTGTTTTTCTTTATTCTCACATGTAACTTTTTAGGTCTCATTCCATACGGCTCAACCGCTACAAGTAATATTTCTGTAACTGCAACATTAGCAACTATTTCCTTTTTTGTAATTCAGATTGGCGGAATTATGAAGAACGGATTCTTCGGATATTTCAAAGGATTAATTCCTCATGGAATTCCAATGTGGCTGCTGCCTATTATGTTTGTGGTTGAACTATTAGGGTTGTTTACCAAACCGTTTGCATTGGCTATTCGTCTTTTTGCAAACATGACTGCCGGGCATATTGTTATAATGGCATTAATTGGTTTGATATTTATTCTAAGAACCTATTTTGTAGTTCCGGTTTCGATTTCATTTGCATTATTTATTTTCTTGCTTGAAATTTTAGTCGCACTGATTCAGGCATATATATTTACAATGTTGTCATCGCTATTTATAGGGATGGCATATCATCAAGAGCATTAATTATTTAATAACAGTAAATAATAGGAGGAAGTTAAATGGAATACGCATATTTAGCAGCTGGTTTTAGCGCAGCATTAACCGTTATCGGTGGTGCATTCGGTATTGGTAAATTAGCAAGTGCTGCTATGGAAGCAAGCGGTCGTCAGCCCGAAGCTGCCGGTGAAATTAGAACATCAATGATTATTGCTGCTGCTCTCATTGAAGGTATTTCACTTTTTGCTCTGGTTATCTGTATTCTTCTTGCATTAAAGTAATTTTATAATTTTTCTCTAAACATGAGGAAATTTTCAGAATGATATTAGCTGATTTATTTGTTATAGCTCTTGCCGGCGGAGGAGAAAGCGGCGGTCCACTTGATGTTAATCCCGGTGTAATTTTATGGACTGTTGTTACATTCATCTTTTTACTCCTCATTCTAAAAAAGATCGCCTGGAAACCGATACTCAATTCGCTTAAAGAAAGAGAAACCTTTATTAAAGAATCTTTAGAAAAAGCTGAAATTGCAAAAAAAGATGCCGAAAAAATGATTGCTGATAATAAGCAGAGCATGTTAAAAGCCGAAGAAGAAGCAAAGAAAATTATTGACCAGAGCAGAGAGTTTGCAGAGAAGCTGAAATCTCAAATTCTGGATTTGAGCAAAACACATGCTAAAAAGATGGTTGAGGACGCGACTAACGAAATAGAAAGAAAAAATGCCGAAGCTTTCAACAAATTGAAAGAACAGGTAGCGGATATCGCAATTCAGTCTGCCGAAAAAATATTGAGAGAGAATCTTGATAAGGATAAACAAGTGAAATTAGTTAAAAAATATATGGATGACCTTTCTAAAAACTGATTATGAGTGTTTTTAGAATTTCATACCGTTATGCTAATTCTTTTTTTCAGATTGCTGAAGAAAGAAAATCATTAAACAAATTTGCCGATGATGTTGAATTGGTTTTCAATACTCTTGCTCATTCAAAAGAATTGAGAGTTGTATTACGGAACCCGGTTATTAAACAGAATGAAAAGAAAAAACTTCTATCAAAAATTTTCGGTTCCAAAATTCAAAAGGCTACATCCGATTTTTTGGAATTCATTATCGAAAAAAACCGTGAAGATATTCTGACAGAGATAATGAGCGAATTCCTGATCCTAAAGGATCAGAAAGAAGGAATTGTAAGAACAAGGATTACTTCTTCTGTTGAATTGACTGATTCTATTAAAAAAGAGATTGTTTCAAAACTTGAAAAACGTATAAATAATAGAGTAAAACCTGAATATTCTGTAGATCATAATTTAATCGGGGGTTTTATCGTAAAAATTCAAGATACTGTTCTAGATGCATCGGTAAAACATCAGCTCGATTTATTAAGAAAAAAATTCTCGGAAGAGATCAGCATTTCGAACAATTAGGAAAAAAATATGGCTGAAATTAGACCTGACGAAGTAACTGCGATACTTAGAAAACAACTTGCCGGTTTCGATAACGAAGTTGATATTTATGAAGTAGGCACTGTTCTGCAAGTGGGCGATGGAATTGCACGTGTTTACGGCTTATCTAATGTAATGGCAAGTGAATTGGTGGAATTCCCGAATAATGTAGCAGGTATGGTCCTTAATCTTGAAGAAGATAATGTTGGATGCGTACTATTTGGTGAAACAAGTTTGATTAAAGAGGGAGACACTGTTAAAAGGACCAAGCGCGTTGCCTCATTCCCGGTGGGTGATAAATTATTAGGCAGAGTTGTTGATCCGCTTGGTGAACCGTTAGATGGTAAGGGAACAATTCAGTTTGATAAATATATGCCGATTGAAAGAAAGGCACTTGGTGTTATTGCACGTCAACCCGTTAAAGAACCTCTCCAAACAGGTATAACTGCTATTGATGCGATGATTCCGATTGGTCGTGGACAGCGCGAATTGATTATCGGTGATCGTCAGACCGGTAAAACGGCCATTGCAATTGATACTATAATTAATCAGAAATACACGCATACTGAAGAAGCTAAAAAATACGGTATTAAACCTGTTTATTGTGTCTATGTAGCAATCGGACAGAAAAATTCTACTATTGCACAGGTAGTTGCAAAACTGGAAGAAGAAGGTGCAATGGCTTACACAACTATTGTATCTGCACCGGCATCATCTCCGGCTCCTCTTCAATATATTGCACCTTATTCCGGTGCAACGTTAGGGGAACATTTTAGAGATTCAGGTAGGCATTCACTTGTTATTTATGATGATCTTTCCAAACAAGCTGCAGCATACCGTGAGCTCTCCCTATTACTAAGAAGACCTCCCGGACGCGAAGCATACCCGGGTGATGTGTTTTATCTCCATTCCCGTTTACTTGAAAGAGCTTCAAAATTAAGTGAAGATCTTGGGGGCGGAAGTTTAACTGCCCTTCCTATTATTGAAACTCAGCAAGGCGACGTTTCTGCTTATATTCCTACTAACGTTATTTCGATTACTGATGGACAAATTTATCTTGAACCAAATTTGTTTAATGCTGGTGTTCGTCCTGCTATTAACGTTGGTATTTCGGTATCTCGTGTTGGTGGTAATGCACAAATTAAAGGAATGAAAAAAGTTGCAGGTTCACTTAAAATCGATTTGGCTCAATATCGTGAACTGGAAGCTTTCGCTAAGTTCGGATCCGATCTTGATAAAGCTACTCAAAAAATTCTTGCTAAAGGTGCGCGTCTTGTTGAATTGCTTAAACAGGGCCAGTATGTTCCTATTCAGGTAGAAAAACAAGTTGTTTCAGTTTTCCTTGGAACCAATAATTACTTAGATACTATTGATGTTAAGGAAGTAAAGAGATTCGAAAAAGAATTTCATGAGTTTGCCGAATTAAAATATCCGGCTATTTATGAGAATATTAGATCGACAAAAGAACTAAAAGAAGATACAGTTCAGCTCCTTAAAAAAGCTGCTGATGAGTTTATTGAAAAATTTACTAAATAATAAAAATATTTATCGAAGATTAATTTTAGATGGCTACATTAAGGGACATAAAGAGAAGAATAAAAGGTGTTAAGAATACACAGCAGATTACAAAAGCTATGAAAATGGTTGCTGCTGCAAGACTTCGCCGCGCTCAGGAAAATATAATTAATTCCCGTCCATATTCCAGGAAGATTTCCGAAGTATTAAGCCATCTGTTGAAGATTGAAAAAAACATTAATAACCCTCTAATTACCGAACGAAAAGTTGAAAACGTTGCATTGATAGTAATTACTTCCGATAGGGGATTATGCGGTAGTTTTAATATTAATGCTATTAGATTTGCTGAAGAATTTATTAACAATGAGTTGAGTGAACTTAATAGTAAAGGAAAAGTTAAATTATACTGTCTTGGTAAAAAAGGGAACGACCACTTTACCCGGCGGAATTACAACGTAACCGGTTCTTACCCTGGAATTTTTTCCCACTTAAAATTTGAATTTGCATCCGGACTTGTTAGAGAATTAACTCACAAATATTTATCCGGCGAAATTGATAAAGTTTTAGTTGTGTTCAATGAATTTAAATCCGTTATTCAGCAGAAAACTGTAATCGAACAGCTGTTACCTATTAAACCATTTGAAGAATCAACTTCAGATACAAGCTATTCGGATTACATTTATGAACCGGATAAATCCGGCATCATTAATACAATGCTGCCAAAACATTTGAACGCGCAGATGTGGAGATATTTACTGGAATCATTTGCAGCCGAACTTGGTGCACGTATGACGGCAATGGATATGGCAACGGAAAATGCTAAAGAGTTAATTCGTTCATTGAACTTGACTTATAATAAAGAACGTCAGGCTTCTATAACAAGGGAAATTATTGAAATTGTATCCGGAGCAAATGCCCTAAAAGGAAGTTAAATAATTAACTTTTGAAATGAATTCTCTTTTTATTATTTTTTAATTGAGTTGATAGACGATGCTCGAAGAATTATCTGAAAAGCTTGAACGTGCGTTAAAAAAAATTACTGGTCAGGGGAGAATCTCCGAATCGAATATTTCGGATACCCTTAGGGAAATCAGGCGTGTTCTTTTAGATGCTGACGTAAATTATAAAGTTGCCAAACAGTTTATTGAAGATGTTAAACAAAAAGCTATTGGTCAGGAAGTTATCAATTCCGTTACTCCGGGACAGTTAATTACTAAAATTATTTATGACGAATTAACTTTGCTTCTTGGAAGTACCGGTTCCGAACTTACTCTTAATCCTTCAGGAATTACATCCGTAATGTTGATAGGATTACAGGGTTGTGGTAAGACTACTTTCAGTGCCAAATTAGCAAAGTACTTAAAAAACAGAAAAAGAAATGTTCTTTTAGTTGCTGCTGATGTTTACCGACCTGCTGCAATTGATCAGTTAAAAATTCTGGGTTCTCAAATTTCTGTTCCAGTGTTCACTATTGATGATAGTAAAGACCCGGTAAAGATTGCTTCCGAAGCAATGAGTTTTGCTAAAGAAAACGGCTTGAATACGGTAATTATAGATACAGCCGGTCGTCTGCATGTTGATGAAGATATGATGAATGAAGCTGCCGCAATTAAAGCTAAGGTTAATCCTACTGAAACTTTGTTTGTTGTAGATTCGATGACCGGACAGGATGCTGTAAATTCGGCTAAAGCATTCCATGAAAAAGTTGATTTCGATGGAGTTGTAATTACAAAGCTCGATGGCGATTCAAGAGGCGGATGTGTACTTTCAATCCGTGCTGTTGTAGATCGCCCGGTTAAGTTTACAAGTCTTGGAGAAAAATTAGATTCAATTGAGCTTTTTTATCCCGAACGTTTGGCTTCAAGAATTTTAGGTAAAGGCGATATTGTTTCTCTTGTTGAAAAAGCACAGGAACAAATTGACGAAAAAGAAGCTGAAGACTTAGAGAAAAAATTACTTGCAAACAAATTTGATTTTGATGATTTTCTTAAGCAAATCAAAATGATTAAGAAAATGGGTTCTTTAAAATCATTGCTCGGTATGGTACCCGGACTTGGTTCTGCTATTAAAAATGCCGATATTGATGATAAGCAGTTGGTAAAGGTTGAATCGATTATTCAATCGATGACCAAAAAGGAAAGGATTAATCCAAAAATATTAAACGGAAGCAGACGTAAAAGAATTGCCCGTGGAAGCGGTAATTCTATTCAGGATGTTAACCGGTTAATAAAGCAGTTTGAAGAAATGCAGCGAATGGTTAAAATGATGAGTTCTAAATCCGGTAAATCCGGCATGATGAATCTGAAAAATTTTAGATATAATTAATAATAAAAAATCATATGGAGGAAAAAACAAATTGGCAGTTAAGTTAAGACTGAGAAGAATGGGAAAGAAAAAACAGCCGGTATATAAAGTTGTTGCGGCTGATTCACGTTCACCACGAGACGGTAAATTTATTGAAGCGATCGGATTGTATAATCCTAAAACTAATCCAGCTACAGTTGAAATAAAAGAAGATCGTGCCCTTTATTGGCTGGGTGTAGGTGCCCAACCGACAGATACTGTTAAAAATATCTTGACAAATCAAGGAATTATTCTTAAACAGGAATTGACAAAAAAAGGTTTATCGGAAGAACAGGTTTCTGCTAAACTTGATGAATGGAAAAAATTTAAAGAAGCTTCTCTTACAGCTAAAATGAAAAAACGTGAAGAGAAAGCTAAAAGCAAAAAAGCATCCGCTGAAAAAGCTGAAGAAAAGTCTGATAGTGCAGCGGAAGCAAAGGGTACTGCTTCCGAATAAGCTGTTCCATTTAAGGTTCAGCCGGCACCTTAAATACGTACCCTTTTTCATTAAATATAGGTACTCTCATGAAGGAATTTATTGAATTTATTGCAAAACATCTTGTTGATAATCCCGACGGTGTTTCTCTTGATGAAGTAACTCCGGATGACAAAACCGTTGAGCTTACTCTTAAAGTTGGTGCTGAAGATGTGGGCAAAGTCATTGGCAAGCAAGGTAAAACCGCTCAAGCTATGAGAACATTGCTTACAGCTATTGCAGCTAAAGAAGGAAAACGAGCAATTTTAAAAATTCTTGATTAATCCGGTTCCTGTTCGGATACTTCTGTGGATCAATTTATTTTAATTGCTAAAATTGTTGCTCTGCATGGCTCTGATGGGTTTGTTGCTATTGATTCTTATTCCGATTTCAGTGAGAGGTTTTACGATCTGAAAAAGATTTTTATTGATTTCTTCGGTAACAAAAAAGAATTTGTAGTTGAAGAAGTTGATAAAATAAAAGGAAAATTTTTGCTGAAAATCAAAGGATTCAATTCCTCTGATGCTGCAAAAATCTTTGTCGGCAAACAAATTTTTATTGATGAAATAGATTCAGTTCAACTGAGCGATAATACTTTTTTTATTCATGATATTATCGGCTCTAAAGTCTATCGCTCTAAAGTTCTTTTAGGTTATGTGGAAGATGTTTTGGTTCTACCTGCTAATGATGTTTATGTTGTTAAAGATCGGAACAATAAAAATATTTTGATCCCGGCAATTAAGGATTTTATAATAAAAATAGATCCGGTTAAGAAAAGAATTGATTTAGTAGCCGAGTGTGATTTGCTTTATGAAGATGAGAATTGATGTGATTTCTGCTGTCCCGGATTCTCTTATTAGTCCTCTGAGTACCAGTATAATTAAGAGAGCACAAGAGAGAGAAAAAGTTGAAATTGTTGTGCATAATCTTAGGGATTATGCTCACGATAAGCATAAACAGATTGATGATAAGCCCTTTGGCGGCGGACCCGGGATGCTCCTTAAACCCGAACCGTTCTTTGAATGTATTGAAAAATTATTGAACGAAAGAAATTATGATCATGTTATTTATCCTTTACCCGGAGGAAAATTCTATGATCAAAAAATGGCTAATAATTTTTCGTTAGCTAAAAATATTTTAATTATTGCCGGACATTATAAGGGAATTGACGACAGGGTCCGTCAAAAATTTGCTACAGATGAAATTTCGATTGGCAGATATATTCTTACCGGTGGTGAAATTGCCGCATTGGTAATTATTGATTCTGTAGTAAGACTTCTACCCGGTGTTCTGAATGATAGCGAATCGGCTCTTAATGATTCTCTAATGGATGGTGATATTATTGAAGCTCCTTATTATACCAGACCGGCAGAATTTGATAACATGAAAATACCTGAAGTTCTTCTATCGGGCCATGAAAAAAAAATTAAAGAATGGAAAGAAGAACAATCGAAAAAATTAACTGACAAGTGGAAAAAAATAAATAACCTGGAGTAACAAATGGACAAATTAAAAGAGATAGTGAATGATCAGATTAGATCGGATATACCGGCATTCAAAACCGGTGATCATATTCGTGTGCATGTAAGAGTTATTGAAGGCGATAAAGAAAGAATTCAACCTTACGAAGGTGATGTAATAAACATCAGAGGCGCCGGATTGAATAAAACCTTTACTGTTAGAAAAATTGCTAGCGGTGTTGGTGTTGAAAGAATCTTTTCTTATAACTCACCTAAAATTTCTAAAGTAGAAATTATCCGCGAAGGTAAAGTTAGAAGAGCAAAACTTTTTTATCTGCGCGAGCTTTCCGGAAAAGCAGCACGAATTAAGGATAAAAGAGTTAAGTAAGTTTCATTTCTTCCAAAGAAACCCCGGTTACTCGGGGTTTTTTATTTTTTAAATACGGAGATTTTATGAAATTATTTATGCCATCCAATATTTATTCAAAGATTCTTAAATCGTTTCTTGAAAAGAATAATCAACTTGAAATTATTCTAAAGGAATCGTCCTTATTATCTAAAGAACTTGAAAACGATAGGGAAGCGGTTGCATTAATTCCAAGCCTGGATTTAATTAACCACAGGGAATTATTTGTTTCAGGAAAATCAGGCATTTCATTCGATGGCACACTTTCAAATTCTTACTTCTATTTAACGGAAAACGAAGAAAGAACACTTGGAAAAATTCTTTTACGTGGGGACGTATCCTTAAACGAAATTATTCTAACCAAAATTTTATTTGATGAAAGATTCTCCTCCGAAGTCGAAATAACTCTTGATACTCATAAGGAACCGGATGGAAGTCAGAATACTCTGGTTGTTGGGAATGAAAATTTTTCTTTTTGGGATTATAATTCCAGTATCAGTTTCTCAGATCAAATGGCTGAATTGCTCGATTATCCATATGTAAATTTTATTTTTGCTTCCAACAGTAGATATGCACTTGAAAATCTTGAAGCCAAACTGCTCGACATCGATTCTTTTATTGAGGAAAATATTGATACAATTCTTGATGGAATTAATACTACGGATGAATTAAAACTTTATGTAAAGGAGAATTTAGGTTCGTTATATTTTGAAATGACTAACAACGAAACAGAAGCGTTAAGTGAAATGATTAAAATGGTTTATTATCATGGAATACTTGATGATTTATTCGATGTAAAATTTATTTAAAGACCTCCCGCATTTAGCAAGAGGTCTTCAATTTCTATTAATCAAGTGATACGTGTGAATAGGAAATAACATTTGGATTGTTCCGGATTGCTTCAAGCATATCTCCTGTTGCAGAGGTCTGGATTTTCAAAGTACAGCAAGCAACCAATCCTCCGTCAAAAATAATATTTTCAACCTCTTCAATATTTATATTACCCTGTCTAAGCACATCAAGAATTGAAGCAAGAACTCCCGGTTTATCGTAATGTTTTACTACAAGCTGGTAATGTGCATCAGTTACTTTTGCCCTGTTAACCCAATGGTCAATTACACCGCTGTTGATGTAATGTAGAATTATATTTACGGTTTCTTCAGCAACTGCATTTTGTGCTTGTTCTGTTGATGCGCCTATATGATGCGTTATATAGACAGTATCAAGTTCTCTTAGTTTCGATTCAACTGTTCCGTCTTTACCTTCCGGCTCTCCTTTGAATACATCGAGACCGACTTTTAATTTCTTTTCTTTCACTGCATTAATTAATGCTTCTTCATCAATTACATCCTGACGCGAAGTGTTTATTAGTATCGCACCCGGCTTCATTAATTTGAACATGTCGGCATTAAATAAACCTTTTGTTTGAGGTGTTGCAGGAAGATGAATTGATACAACATCTGCAATTGGTAATATCTGATCGAATTCCGAGAAATCTTTTGCACCGTATCCTTCTATACGGGTTACATCTTTTGCATAAATATTCATACCAAATGCTTGAGCACGTTTGGCGACTTCTTTTCCAATATTTCCATAACCAACAATAGCGAGGGTTTTACCGAATAAACCCTCGGCTTTTGAATACTCTGCTTTATTCCACTTGCCGGCTTTGAAATCTGCAACGTTGTGTGGAATTCTTCTATCCAGCGCAATCATTAATCCTATTGCTAACTCTGCAACAGCAATTGAATTTTTTCCTGGACAGTTGGAAACGTAAATTCCTTTCTTGTTAGCTGCTTTAATATCGATGTTATTAACTCCTGCACCGGCACGTACAATAAGATTTAGTTGATTAGCTGCATCAATAGTCTTTGCATTTACAACTGTTGAACGTACTACAATGCAATCAACATCTTTTGCTACTTCCGGTAAATCGTTTTCTCCAAGCTTCGGATTGTAAATTACTTCAATATCAGAATCCTTTAATTTCTGAACATACTGCTCGGGAAATTTGTCTGCAATTAATACTTTCATTTTCATTTTTCACCCTGGGTTGTTTACAATTTACTTTTGTCAATTATCATTACTTAGTATTTATTTTATCATCGGAATTTTTACATCAAACTTTTTAGCATTCTCAATTGCCAGATCATAACCGGCATCTGCATGACGAACAATACCCATACCCGGGTCATAGGTTAATACTCTTTCTAATCGTTCCTCAGCTTCCTTGGTTCCGTCTGCAACTACAACCATTCCGGCATGAATCGATTTACCGATTCCAACACCACCGCCATGATGAACGGATACCCAGCTTGCACCGCCAATAGCATTTAATAATGCGTTTAGAATCGGCCAGTCTGCTATTGCGTCGCTTCCATCAATCATACCTTCTGTTTCTCTATTGGGCGAAGCAACTGATCCGCAATCGAGATGATCTCTACCAATTACAATAGGGGCACTAACTTTTCCTTCTGCAACCAAACGGTTAAATATTTTACCCATTTTTGCGCGCTCGCCATATCCAAGCCAGCAAATTCTTGCCGGTAATCCCTGGAAGTGAACTTTCTTTTGAGCCATTTCAATCCATCTTATCAGCGCTTTGTTTTCGGGAAATGTTTCCATTACTACTTTATCAGTTTCGTAAATATCATCAGGGTTGCCTGAAAGAACTGCCCATCTGAAAGGACCTTTACCATCGCAGAAGAGGGGACGAATATATTCAGGGACGAAACCGGGAATATCGAATGCGTTTGTTACACCGTTATCTTTTGCTTCACCGCGGATATTATTGCCGTAGTCGAAAGCTACTGAACCACGCTCCTGAAATTCAAGCATCGCTTTTACATGCGTTACAATTGTTTTTCTTGATAACTCAATATACCGGGATGGATTCTCTTTGCGTAATAGAAGTGCTTCATCAAGTGTCATTCCCATTGGTACATAACCATTCAAAGTATCGTGTGCAGAAGTCTGATCTGTGATAATATCCGGATTAATATTTCTTTTTAGAATTTCTGGTAGAATTTCACCGGCATTTCCAACGAGTCCAACCGAAAGAGCTTGATTATTTTTTTTAGCGTCCAATACCAATTTAAGTGCTTCATCTAAATCTTCGGTTATCAAATCAATATAACCGGTATCAATTCTTTTTTGAATTCTTGATCGATCGACATCAATTCCAAGGAATGCAGCGCCATTCATAGTAGCGGCAAGTGGTTGTGCGCCGCCCATTCCGCCTAATCCCGCAGTAAGCAAAAATTTTCCGCTTAAATTTCCGTGGAAATATTTACGTGCGCATTCTGCAAATGTTTCGTAGGTGCCCTGTAAAATTCCTTGCGTTCCAATATAAATCCAGCTTCCGGCAGTCATCTGTCCGTACATTGTTAAACCGAGTTGATCCAGCCGTCTGAATTCATCCCAGGTTGCCCAATCCGGAACAAGCATGGAATTAGAAATAATAACACGAGGAGCGTTAGTGTGTGTTTTAAAGATTCCAACCGGCTTACCCGATTGAATTAATAGTGTTTCATCATTCTCTAAATTTTTTAGTGAATTTACAATTGCATCGAAAGCATCCCAGTTACGTGCAGCTTTACCCGACCCGCCGTAAACAATTAAATCATCCGGTCTTTCTGCAACATCGGGGTCGAGGTTATTCATCAACATTCTAAGAGCAGCTTCTTGAATCCATCCCTTACAAGTAATCTTTGAACCGGTTGGTGCTTTAATTGATTTTGTAAGTGTTGTCATTTATTCTTTCCTACCTTTTAATAAAGCAAGATAAATTGAAGAATTATATAAATAAAAGCTTTGTTTAATTATGTAATTAATTACTGAAATACTTATCCAGTAGAACTTTATATTGATTATAAGCAGATTTATAGAGCCATCTTTTTAAGAACCCACTGCTTTTAATTTGTTTTTCAAGATGATCAACATTCTCTTTCAATCTGAATCCGAGTTTTGTTTTTTCTTCCTTGGTGAACTTAATTTCATAATCGGGTGTGTTCAGTTTATCAACTATTGAATTAAACGAACGAACATCCGCATAAAATTTATCATCGGCAGAAATTTGTTTTAAAATTGTCTTGCAGAAACTAAGAAGAAATTTTTTTTCGTTCTTATCGAATTCGAATGTGTAATTTTTGAATAAAGGTTTTGCCATATTAATTATACTTTTAGTGAAAGAAGTTTTTCCCTCATCTTCTGATATCCGGGTTTAATTACGTTGTATATGTAATGTAATCGTGTTTTATAAGGAATGAATGAAGATTTCATTGCATTTATATTAAGTTTCTCAACATCGTCAAGATTCAATCCGAACATTTCAATTGCAGTTAAATATTCTTTTGTAAGGGTTGTATCGCTCATTAATCTATCATCTGTATTGAGGAATACCCTGAACTTTTCTTTATAGTATTTTATAAAAGGATGATTTTCCAGTCTATCTATCGCACCTGTATGAACATTACTTAAAAGACACAATTCAAGAGGCAGCCTGGTATCAAGAACATACTGAGCCAGTTCTCCCAGTGCAACGATGTTTCCTTCTTTATCGAAAACCATATCTTCAATAAGGCGTGTTGCATGACCGATACGCAGAGCTCCGCATATCTGGATCGCTTGCCAGATCGAATCTTTACCAAAAGCTTCTCCGGCATGAATTGTTATGTTAAAATTCTTTTGCTTGATATACTGAAATGCATCAATATGTTTTTTAGGAGGATATCCGCCTTCTTCACCGGCAAGGTCAAATCCTACAACACCCTGGTTCCTGAAATTGACAGCTAGCTCAGCAATCTCTAGTGTGTTTTTCATATTACGCATTCCGCATAAAATTAAACCATAACCAACACCAAATTCTTTTTTACCTTTTTCAAGTCCTTCAAGAACCGACTGAATAATATCTTCGTGATATAAACCTCTTTGAGTATGAAATACGGGTGCAAAACGTGTTTCTACATAGCAGACACCATCCTTATGCATATCTTCAATCATTTCGTATGATACTCTTACAAGCGCTTCTTTTGTCTGCATAACCGCACAACTATGTTCAAATCCCTGTAAATATTCTACGAGGTTACCTTTATTAGCACCCCTGTGAAACCATTCTGCCAGTTCACCCGGATCTGAAGTTGGCAGCTTTGTGTATTTCATCTCCTTTGCAAGTTCAATAATTGTCTCGGGTCTTAATCCGCCATCTAAATGATCGTGAAGTAAAACTTTAGGGACGTTTTTAACTATCTCTTCAGTTTTCAATTTTTCCTCTCTTTTAATTTCAAAAATATTCTTTTAGTGTCCGAAAATCAATTTAAACATAATTCTCAAAATTGCATGATTGCTCATTCAATAGGAGAAGAAAATAATCTTGACTTACCTATCTTAAAATGGTTATTTTTCGTAGAATTTAATTCAGAATTTATATTAAAATCAGGAGTATCAATGAAAAAAGGACTCATTTATTTGAGCATATTGAGTATGGTTTTAGGATTTACAGCATTTCAATGCGCATCAGCAGAATTGACAGGTGCAAAATTGTATATAAACCAGAAACAATATGATAAAGCAAAAGAATCTTTGCTAAGAGAGGTTCAAAAGAACCCGACCAGTGACGAAGGATGGTATTTACTTGGTGTAATTTATGGAGAGGAAGGAAATTTTCCTCCAATGTTAGATGCTTTCAATAATTCTTTGAAGGCAAGCAAGAAATATGAACCTCAAATTAAAGACTCAAGACAATATTATTGGGCAACAAGTTTTAATAAAGGGGTAATATATTTTAATAATGCTACTAAGTCCACTGTTGAAGATAGTGTAAAACAATTCTTTGCAAAAGCAGAAGAACAATTTAACAACGCTATTGCATGTGAACCGGATTCAATTATTTCTTATCAGAATCTTGCATATGTTTATTTGAACCAGAATAAGATTGATGATGCAATAGTTCCACTTGAAAAGATGACAAAAATTGGAACATCACCAGAAGCTTTTTCTATGCTTGGACAGATTTATACTGAGAGTGGAAATGTTCTTATGGATAAATTCAAAGAAAATAAGGATAAAGCCGATAGTGTTAAAGCTAATGAGTGGTTCGACAAAGCTATTAACATTCTTGTAAAAGGGAAAGCAAAATTCCCTGATGATGGAGAGATTTTATTAAGACTTTCTAACGCATACATTGCTGCAAATAAACTTGATGTGGCAATGGTCGCTTTCAAAGAAGGAATTGAAAGAGAACCAAATAATCAATACTATCATTACAATTATGGTGTACTTTTATTGAGTGCAAACAGATATGGTGAAGCCGAAGTTGAGTTTAGACGGGCTATTGAAATTGATCCTGAATATATTAATGCTACTTATAATCTTGGTGTCGTCTATGTTAGATGGGGCACTGAATTGAGAGAAAAATCTGAAGCTGAAGGGAAAGAAGATTTAGCTTATCAAGAAAAATTTAGATCTGCTATTCCTTTGATGGAAAAGTATCTTGAGAAAAATCCCCAGGAAGCTGTTATCTGGGAACTACTCGGTAAAATTTATGCTAATCTTGGTATGACTCAAAAATCAAAAGAAGCTTTTGAAAAAGCTGATCTGCTAAGAAAGTAATGGTAGTTTTTTATTTAATAGCAAACCCACGGTCTTATGCAATAGATCGTGGGTTGTTTTTTTCAAGTAAACTAAAAATGATTGGAATAAGAAAATGAATCAGAATAAAGAACAAGTGCAGCAGCAGATTAATATTGAATTAGGTGAGAAAGAAGCCGAAGGGATCTATTCGAATCTTGCAATCATAACCCATTCTCCGGCAGAATTTGTAATTGATTTCACACGCGTAGTTCCGGGTGTTCCAAAAGCAAGAGTTCTATCACGTATTATCACAACCCCTCAACATGCAAAAATGTTGCTAAGAGCACTTAAAGAGAATATTGAAAAGTTTGAATCGAGATTTGGTGAAATTAAGATTGATGCTCAACCGGCTCATCAATTCGGATTTGTTAACGCACAGAAACCTGAACCGATTAACTAGTTATCTGCTTCTCAGAAATAATTAAATTCTCATGTAAAAAGATGAATTGCACTTTAATACAAAGGGCAATTCATTAGTTAAAGATAGAGCAATAACCAAATCCTTTAGTTTATTTAATTAATTCTGCAATTATCCTGTATCAAACCCCTGTTATCTTTTGAAAACTTATCTTGAGTAAGAAGAAATAAATAACTACTTTTCTTACGAAATAATCCCTCTAATTAATATTGACACAGTAAATGTGGAGATAAATTATGCGAAAGATTTTTAAGCTTTCCGTAATTCTAATTTTGCTGGTAATCTCTAATTACCGGCTCAACGCACAAACCTCAATAAACCTGATAATTTTTCCAGAGTTAAGTTCAATTGATCTTGCTGCTTTCGATTTTACCAGCAGCAGAAATATTTCACAGCGTTTAATCCAGGTAATTATTTCACCACCGGGAATTGAAGTAATGGTTGAAGGTAAAGTTGACTGGAAAAAAGATGATCGTTCCGGATTCCAGGAACTATTCCGGTTTAGAACTAAAAAATTTCTTTCAAGAACCTTTTCTAATGATGAGATTAACAATTCCGATATCGAAATTGAGAACACAAGTTTTAATTCCGATCTGACTTCGGACATTATTAAGAAAGGTAAACCAACAGGATTAGTGGGCATAGAACTCAGATTGTTAGACCCAAGAGGAAATTTTATTTCGAAGGACTATGAAGAGATTTCTTTTTTAAATCCCACAGCCCCCTCAATAATTCTTCCTATTGATGGAAGTTCCTATGATATCGGGTCTATTATTTTACAATGGACTTCTTCAGTTGGCGTAACAAGTTATAAAATTAAAGCCAACTATGTAGCTGATAATGCTCTCAATCTTGAAGAAGCTCTTAATTCCGGAAACCCGTTAATTGATGATCACGACGTTGGAACTGTAACTTCAATCAGGTTAAATAATTTTCTAAAAAGAGAATTATTAGCCGACACAAATGTTGTTGTAGTAGTTAAAGCATTTGTTCAGGGTCCGGGCGGCGGAGATGTTCTAAATAGTCCGCTGGCTATGTTCAAAACAAATGCAACCGGGACTAAAACTACTACTATAAGAATCGGTAATCCTGATTTGATAAGATTAGCAAATCTTTTACCGCCGCAATTCAGTAAAGAAATTAGAGATAAACTATTGAATGGAGAAATTCAACCAGAGCAGATTCAAATTACAGATGAAAGTGGAAACGTATTAAGCTTTTCGGATTTTATTGAGATACTCGGTTTTCTTGAGAAGGATAATAGTGCAATTATTTCAATAACATTTTCTCCAAAATGATAATAACAGGAGTTTTGAAATGATAAATCCTAAAATTATTCTAACGGCACTTGGAGTTTTTTTGTTAACCGGTTTTTCGACCGAGAAAAATACTGCTCCACCTTCAGATTCACCTATTGTACAGGTTAAGAAAATAATTAAAGATGTTACCTTCCGTGCAAATCCTGATCAATCTGATTGGGGAAAAGTTAAAGTTGGGCTTATACTTAGCGATGGGGGACAGGTAAAAACGGGTTCCAGCTCTCTGGCACTTGTTCATTTTATTGACGGTTCCGGTTTGTTGCGGGTAAGAGAAAACTCTATTCTTAATATCTATGGTAAATCGGAAAATAAAAAAATGAGCAAGAATACTTTTATTAATAAAGGAACGATTGGTTTCGAAGTAAATAAACAAGCTGAAGATGAAGAGTTTAAGTTTACAACACCAACAGTAGTTGCATCCATAAGAGGGACTGAAGGATTTATTGAGCATAACGACATTGATACAACCTCCACAATATTTTTGAATACCGGCTCTGCAACTTTTCAGACTCTCAGCGGTGAGGAAGGAACACTTGGAAGCGGTAATACTTTGAAAGTAAATAAGGATGGTTCTTACTTGCTTTCAAGCTCTACTGCAGAGGATTCCACCCGGTTCAAATCATCTAAATCTACTACTACAAGACAGGTGATAATTAGAACCAGAAATGGTGATATAAAAATTGAATATTTACAGGATAAATAAAAAATAAATAAATATTGAAAATAGAGGGCGTGATGAAAAAGTTTATTGTTATATCACTTATATTAATTTTTTCAATCTCCAATATAGAAGCCCAGGTAAGCGATTATATTTCTGCAGTAAGAATCGGCGATGCTAAAGATAAAATTCCGGTTAATGTATCTGCAACACTTTTTTCAACAGAAAATATTTCTGGTATTAATCTATTCTTCAAAAAATTCGGTGAGAGTGAATACAGAAATATAGAAATGTTGATAGCAGGTAATACTGCTTCAGCTCAAATAGATGCTGAATATGTTCTACCTCCTTACATCGATTATTATTTACTTATCACATTAAAAAATGGGAATACACAAACCTACCCGGTTGGAATTGAACAGGGTATTTCACCGTTACAAATCGCGGTTTCGGGTGCGAGTGAAAAGGATAAAGAAATAATTATTTTAAGTCCAACAGATGGCGAAATTCTTTCCCGGGATAATCTACTTATATCAATTTCATTTTTTAAGGCACCGGATAATGTTGATATAAAAAAGACAAAAATTTTCCTGAACAATGAAGACATAACCGGTTTAGCACTATTTACAAACGAACTGATAGTTATAAGTGGAGAAAGTTTTGAAGGAAAACTCCCGGGCGGATCGAGACTATTAAAGGTTGAAGTCTATGATAAAGATGGTAATTCATATCACTCAATTTCAAAAACTTTTCAGGTAGTTTCAGCAGCTGTTGCAGAACAGGTAAGTTCCAGATGGAAATCACTTGGCAATCTTAGAGCCGAATCCCGAAGCGAAACATTTAATACTGCTTCAACATGGTATAATAACCTTGGTGCTGATTTTAATGCATCATACGATCAATGGAGAATTATTGGTTATCTCTATTTAACTTCTGAAGAAAAGAGTAATTTACAACCTTATAACCGCTACTCGGCTCAATTGAAAAACGGGGAGTGGCTTGAACTAAGAGTTGGCGATACATATCCACGTTTCCCTGGTTTAATAATGGACGGAAAGCGGATACGCGGATTTAGCGGTTATTTGAATCTCGGGTTTATTAATGTTACTGCAGCTGTGGGTGAATCCGACAGAAAAATTGAAGGTGCTTTACTTCAGACATATACAAAAGACCAGGTTCCGCTTGGAGGTGATATAATTCCAATTAGTGCAGCAAAATACGGTAAACCATTCGGTAGAGTTAATTTAGGTACTTTTCAAAGAGATTTATTCGCATTGCGTCCGTCATTTGGTAGCGGTGAAAATTTCCAGCTTGGCTTTACATATCTACACTCTAAAGATAAAACCGGGTCCATTGAATTCGGCTCCCGTCCCCAGGAAAATGTTGTTCTTGGGAGTGATATCAAAATTGCATTCGATGAGCAAAATGTTCTCTTTACTACACAGGTTGCGTTCAGCATGTTCAATAAAGATATCTCTTCAGGAAATTTAACCGATGCACAAATCGATTCTATATTTGGTCCAAACGGATTATATGATATCGATCCTGATCAGGTTAAAACGATTAGAGATATACTGGGAAAATTTATTACGGTTAATCAGTATATTGGTCCGTTAAATCCACAGGAGTTTGCTTCAATTGCCGGAGAGGCAGCACTAAGTCTTAATTACCTGAACAATAATTTGCGCGCCTCCTATATTTATCGCGGTAACGATTATTTTTCTTTTGGTCAATCGTATGTAAGGACCGACTTAAAAGGTATTAACATTGTTGATAGGATCCGGATGTTTGATAACAAAGTATTTCTATCTCTGGGATATGAAAGTCTTGAGGACAATTTACAAAAAACAAAACCGTCTACAACAAAATACAACACTTTAAGCGCTTCATTATCAATATTCCCGAGAACGGATTTTCCGAATATTACAATTGGTTTCAATAAATCTGATAATAAAAACGGATTGAAAACTACTGATCCGGTTAATAAAAATTTTGTTGTTGATGATATAACAAACAGATTCATTCTTCAATTATCATACGATTTTATTGCGATGGTAAAACATACTTCTTCTTTGTCATTCACAACTCAAAATAGGGAGGATAATAGTTTATCTAATACTGACGCTACTTATAATGCTGCCGGATTTACCTTGAATAGTTATTGGACTTCGCAAATCTCATCTTTATTCCAGATTCTTTATAGCTCAAGTGAGATTGCAACTATTCCATTTGATTATGTTACACTTAGTCTTGGAGGAAGATACAGACTTCTCGAAAATAAATTGCAACTTTCTGCAACTATTAGTCCGAGCTTTGGTGATTTTAAGAGACAGACATTTGAGTTTCTTGCCGATTACGATGTAATTTCAAATCTTAATCTGGCATTTCAGGCAAGAGTATTTAAAATACCCGGCAGAGATACCAACTCGATTATCGGCTTTGTAACGAGATTTAATTTTTAGACTGCGATAAAAAATAATGTCTTCCGGTAAACGAAAATTAATCTGGTTATATAAGAGCGGTATTTTTATTCTTACCGCTTCACTTCTGACAATAATATTAACCCAGGATTTTCTTTTCACATTTTCTCCTTTGAAAGAGCTCGAGTTAAAATTGATTGATAATCGGTTCTTAGAGCGTGGTAAAATTGATATTAAAGATACATCAGATGTTGTAATTATAGAGATTGATCAGGAATCCCTTACACAATTCCCTCCTCCTTATAATCGTATGCCGCTTTCAAGATCTTTGTATGCAAAATTGATAAAGAACCTTAAAGAAATTGGTGTGCGGGCTATTGGTATTGATGTTATAATGTCTAATCCGGATACAACACCTAAAGACGACTCTCTATTTATTGATGCTATTCAATCTTACGGTAAAGTAGTTCTTGCCGGTAAAATAGATGAATCGCGTGATCTGTTGATAGAGAAAATCGGTTTTGAGGTTACAGACACTTTAGGCAAGAAGAAATTTTACAATTATGAAAATATTTTCTTTACAGTTGATAGCTCCCTTGGAATAGTTCAACCGCCACCCGATTTTGATTATGTATTTAGAAGATATATTCCTTTTAGAGTTTCTGGGATAACAGAATCAAGAGTTCCGAGTTTTGGATTTGCTATAATTAATAAAGTACTCGGATTGAAAAATTTTGAATCAGCTATATCTGTTGATGGTTACTTTAAATTGGGGGATAAAAACATTCCTAAATTTGATAGAACATCCGTACTCATAAATTTCTATGGACCAAGCAGAACGTTCAACTATGTTAAAATGCTTGATATTATTGACGATTCAGAGTTTAAGACTAAAGACGAGATTGAGTATCAAGACGAAATTAATGTTTGGGAAGAATATCTCTCCGATCCGGAGTTAAGGAAAAAATTAGAAAATAAAATTGTATTAATCGGCTCTACAATGCCCGAAGACCGGGACTTACTTCCAATCTCATTTGCTGAAGGAAAGAGAAAAGGGGATAATCAAATTTATGGTGTCGAGTTTCATGCAAACATTATTCAAAATATTTTATGGAATGATTACCTCTACGTCCAATCGAAAGAAATGGAAATATTTTTAATAATTCTTCTTACAATTTTTATTTTCATCGTAACTTCAGTAATAAGAAAAGTTAAAATCAGGATCGGGATCCTCACAGAAATTTTCAATCTTCTAGCGGTTGTGTTTATTGTTTATGTTATTTATTTGCTTAGTATTTATCTGTTTATCAACAACAAACTGGTAATTGCAGTTGTAAGTCCATCACTGGCAATTGTTCTTGGTTACTTAAGCAGCACCGCTTATCATTTCATTAAGGAAAGACAGCAGAATGTTATGATTACCGGGATGTTCAGTCAATATGTAAGTAAATCAATTGTTAATGAGCTTCTTGCAAATCCCGATAAATTAAAATTGGGCGGCGAGAAAAAAACTCTTACAGTTCTGTTCAGCGATATTGCCGGATTTACAACTTTTGCAGAGAAAAAAGAACCGGAGGAATTGGTAAGCTTTATTAACGAATTTCTGAATGAGATGACTGAAATTATTTTAAGGAATGGTGGAACACTCGATAAATATCTTGGTGATGCGGTTATGGCATTCTGGGGCGCACCTGTTGAAGTTGATGATCATGCTTACAAAGCATGTTTAACTGCTTTACAAATGCAGGATAAACTTGCCGAACTAAGAGATAGATGGTCTAAGGTTGGTGAACCGCTAATTCACATAAGAATTGGAATTAACTCGGGTGAAGTAATTGTCGGCAATATCGGAGGTGTAAAACGATTTGATTATACTGTGCTTGGCGATGATGTAAATCTTGCTTCGCGTCTTGAGGGTGCTAATAAAGAATACGGTTCTAATATTATGATAAGTGATTCAACCTACGAAATGGTTAAAGATAAAGTTCTTGTTAGAGAACTTGATATTATCCGTGTTAAAGGGAAAGTTGAACCCACTAAAGTTTACGAACTGATTAGTTTAATTGATGACAAGAAAGCGATAGATGCTGTTGATAAAATGCACGAGTACTTCCAGGGATTAGAACTTTATAGGCATAAAAGCTTTGAAGCAGCAATGGATTATTTTAAGCGATGTTCTGAAAAATTAGGCGATTACCCTTCTAAAGTTTATTTGAACAGGTGCCAGTATTATCTTCAGAACCCTCCGGCGGATGATTGGGACGGAGTATTTGAATTTAAAACCAAATAATTATTTAAGTGCACGTTTTATATTATATGTTGCTGCTACTAAGAAAACGAGATTGGCAATCCATGCGGTTATTAGCGGGTCCAGTACACCATTTTTACCAAATGCCTGACTAACCTTCATAAAAACAAGATAGACGAAAGTTATTAGAAGATTAATCCCGAATTGAATAGCGAGTCCGCCTCTTCTTCTGTTTGCCGAAATTGGTAATCCAAAGAATACTACTACAACACTTGCAAATGCATAAGCTATTCTGGACTGATATTCAATCAGTATAGAAGTTGGATCGTTGCCGGTTCTTTTCTGTTCATTAGCAAAATCCGATAACTCTGCAAGGGACATTTCTTCAGGTTTCCTCTGTTTTTTCATCACATCATCCGGTATGAAATTCAATCCGTAAAATTGATGTTCTATAAATTTCTCCATCACTTCACTTGAATCGGAAATTTCACGAATGGTTCCATTAAACAATGTCCAGCAATTTTTTTTCTCGTCGTATCTCATTCTTAATGCATCAGTCCTTTTTAGCAAACGAGTCTTATCAACCGGATCGAATTCCTGGATACTAACCTGGTGGGCTTGCTCATTTGCAATATCATAATAATTTATTGTAACAATTCTCGATTTTGTATCCTGGAAGAATATATTACTTCCGAAATAAACTATTCCTTTCTTCATATAAGTTTGTTCTATAAATACTTTGTGTTTGTTTGCAAGAGGAACGAGGTAACCTCCTACATAAACGCTAATTGCACTTATTAAAAATGAGACTATAATAAAAGGTGCCATAAACCGGTACAAACTGATTCCGCCGGCTTTTATTGCCGTTATCTCGTTTAGAGAGGACATTTTTCCAGCGGTAAATAAACTGGCTAATAGAACTGCCACCGGCGTAATTAAACGGATTATTTCCGGCATAAAGACAAGGTAATATTGAAGAATCATCATCGAAGGGACATTCTGATCAATGAAATCATCGAGGTTTTCCATCATGTCTATAACAACGAATATTAGCGTGAAGGCAAGCAGTCCGAACAGGATTGTTTGAATAAATTGTTTTATTAGATACCGGTCTAATATTTTCATCTTTTATTCGCCCGAAGTATTTTCTTCTTCGTTTGATCTCCACGATTTAGGAATATACTTCATAAAGAAATCGAAACTGATTGTAACTTTTTCCCTTGCACTTTTTATTGTAATTAAAATACCAACAATGGTTAATAGAAAATTAGCGCTCCAAATTCCCCAGAATGGAGAAACAATTCCTCTATCGGCTAATTTTTCTCCGCCAATTAAAAAAGCCCAATAGACAAGAAAGAAAATCAAACTGATACCGGCTGCCATTCCGAACCCCCCTCGTTTCATCATTGTTCCGAGCGGAGCGCCAATTAAAACGAATACTATACATGCAAACGGGAGAGAATATTTTTTATGGATCTCAACCCAGTAACTGCTCATCTCTTTTTTACCGTAATCTAACCGGTTTGTTATTGTAATTATTGAGTTAGAATGCGATTGAATTCTCTGCTGTGTTTTTATATAAATATTACTCTGGTTTTCAGGGGATATGATATTTGAACCCGATGATTCTATTTTTTTACCGAGTACTGAATTGAATTGAGTATTGAAATCGTCAAGATTCTTTTGATAGATTTGATTCAAGCTATCCACAATTACAATCATATCCTGGGCGCCCATCTCGCGATCTCCACGCGGACCACCCGGTGCAGTCTGCTCGAATGTAAATTGTTCTGCCGGTAATGCAATTTTATGACGCTCGAACCGGAGTTTGCGGTAAACATTCTCTTTTGAATTATCCGATTCATGTATTTCGCCATTGACAAGATCCATAATCAGCTTCTTCTGATTCCTTGATAAATATATTTTACCTTCAGTTGCAGTAACAATATTTACCTTTGGCGGGGAAGTATAATCATATATTGTAATTTCTTTCAGCTCATTTTTATTCTGATCAATTTCTCGAACCAGGATAGAATAGTTTGGAATTTCTTGAGAAAAAACTCCCGGTACTAACGAAAGTGTCGGCTTCTTTCTCGAAATATCTTCCATCAGTAGTCGTGCCGCATGATTTGCATCCGGATAAATATAATTATTGAAATAGACCAGCAGAATTGCAATTACTACACTCGCAGCCAACGGGGGAATCATCATTTTATATAAACTCAAACCGGATGATTTCAAAATAGCCACTTCGTTATTCTGGGACATTGTTCCGAATGCCATTAATGTTGCAACAAGAACTGCCATCGGAACAACAAGTACTACCATCCAGGCAAGGTTATATGTAATAAGCTTTATTATTACCCAGGTATCAAGCCCTTTGCCAACAAGCCTATCGGCAAACTTCATCAAAAATTGAAGCAGAAATACCGAGATCAATATGAATATCGAAAAAATGAAAGGAATAAGATGATTTTTTAATATGTATTTTATGATGATCATTGGCTCTTATGTAACTCTCTATTCAAATTTACCAATATTCTGTTTAGAATAAAAAAGTGATTATCAAATAAACTGCCCAATCAATGTTAATTATGTGAAAACATTCTGCTCAGCGTTTTAAGTTGTTAATCTAATTATTGTTTTTATGGACTTGAAGCGGGCATAAGTTAGGTGTATATTTGATTACTAAAATGACAAATAAGTTATTAAGTCAATTAATTATTGAACAAATACCCGGAACAGGAGTGGCAAGTGGAATCCGTTTTAAATCATATTAAATCTAATTTTGAGAACTATGTTAATGAATTAATGGAATATATCAGGATTCCATCAATCAGCACCCTTGAATCTCATAGGCATGAAATGCAGAGATGTGCCGAGTTTGTAAGTTCTAAACTTAGAAATGCCGGAATGAACCGTGTTGAAATTTTTCAAACTAAAGGTCATCCGATTGTTTATGGTGAATGGCTTGGAGCTCCCGGAAAACCAACTGTTTTAATCTACGGTCATTATGATGTTCAGCCCGTGGATCCGATTGATCTCTGGAATAATCCACCGTTTGAACCGGTTATTAAAGATGGTAAGATTTGGGCTCGCGGTGCCAACGACGATAAAGGTCAGGCATTCGTCCATTTTAAAAGTGTTGAAGCATTTTATAAAACAAACGGAACACTTCCTCTCAATATTAAATTTGTTATTGAAGGTGAAGAAGAAATCGGTAGTGCTAACCTATCCAGATTTTTGGAAGAACAAAAAGAACTGTTGAAGTGCGATGCGATTTTAATTTCTGATACCAACATGTATCAAGCTGGTGTCCCTACTATTACTTATGGTTTACGCGGATTACTTTATATGGAAGTTGAAGTTATCGGACCTAACCGCGATTTACATTCAGGTAGCTTTGGCGGTGCTGTTGCTAATCCAATTAATGAACTCGCAAAAATTATTTCTAAACTTCAGGATAAAAATGGAAAAGTTACTATTCCTAATTTCTATAAAGATGTAATGAAGCTCTCTAATAAGGAACGTGAGAATTTTAAACGGCTGAAACATTCCGATAAAAATTTTGCAAAAGAATTAGATGTAAAAGAATTACAGGGTGAAAAAGGTTTTTCAACTTTAGAGAGACTATGGGTAAGACCAACACTCGATTGTAACGGAATATTTAGCGGTTTTACTGAAAAAGGTGCCAAAACTGTTTTGCCATCTAAAGCAACAGCTAAGATAAGCATGAGGCTGGTGCCAAATCAGGATCCTAAAAAGATTGCCAGAGATTTTGAAAAACATATCAGGGCTTTAGCACCAAAGAGTGTAAAAGTTGATGTTAGAAATCTTCACTATGGATATCCCGTTGTAGCTCCATTAAATGGCGATGCAATTAAAGCTGCCGCCGTTGCTACCTCTAAAGCATTTGGTAAGAAAACTGTTTATACAAGAGAAGGCGGTTCTATTCCTATTGTAGTGGACTTCATGAAAAAATTAAATGCACCGGCCGTGCTTATGGGACTTGGATTGGATTCTGATAATATTCATTCTCCAAATGAACATTTCCGTCTGGAAAATTTTGAAAAAGGAATTTTTAGTTCAGCATATTTTCTGGATGAGTTTTCAAAGGTTTAATAAAACGGGTAAAGATATGAAACCCTTATTAGTAAAATTGTTTGTATTGTTTGCAATTATTACTCTTGCCGGATCCTGTACTTCTAAAGATACCGGTGAAGGAGATGCTGCAACATCAACAGCCAAGGATGAATCAATCCGAGAGTATAATATTGATGTTCAAAAATCTCAGACTAAGAACAGATTCCCTTGCGATACAATTTCTCTTCAGGAATATGTGCTGGCTAATTATGAGCCGGGTACTTATCTGGTTAGATTCGATAAGACTTACACGTTTAACATTCCTAAACAGGCTGTTATTTATTTTAGAGATGGTAATAGTAATTTTATTCTGGCTGTTATTGCAAAGTCTAAACCCGGGGAAAGAAATATTGAAGCTAAGAATGTTACCGGTTATGAATCGAGCTTTATAAATCTGGACAGCACAAAACTTGGAACTGCATTTTTCTTTTTAACGTTATTTGAATGTAAGGAAAGTCAATTCGAAAGAATCTGGGAATCCGAAGTCCCGATCCACGGCGGATTTAATAGAATGACTATTAAAACCTGGTCGCCCAAAAATATTAAGTATGTAGAGATGAATTATGAAGATGGAATTATTTCGGGTCACAGAAATTATAATTTCTTTTTAGTAGATGGATGGCGTAAACCCCCGCATCTGTTAGAAACATATGTGGGCATTGTTCATAAAAGAACTTTAGCTACGGTTAATAATGATAAGTTCCCCGATTATTATGAATTCCGGTTTATAGAAGATTCATTAAGAATTAGAGTTCGGGATTCAATTCCGTTTTATTGGAGTGAAAGAAGACAGCTATATATAACTGATAAAAATCCACGATGGTTTAGAAAATACTAAATTATGTTTGTAGAAAATCATATTACAGGATCAATGATAGATCAATTAATTAAAAAATTTCCCGGATCAAATTTTTCTGGTTCCGAAATTAAATTTTATACCGGTATTGAAGATGAATATAAATCTCTCAAACACGGCGTTGGAATTATTGTATCCTTTAATAAAACTATTATAAAGTTAACCGGTAAAGATACACTCGACTTTCTGCACCGGGTCTCTACAAATTCTGTTAAAGATCTAAAACCGTTTTTTAGAATTCCTACTCTTTTCCTTAACGAGAAAGGTCGGTTTATTGATAGAACAACTTTGTTAAACTTTGAAGACCATTTTTTACTTATCGGAAATAGTAATAACAACAGGTTGTTCAACTGGATAAAAAAATTCATAATAATGGAAGAGATCCAAACAGACGACCTATCTAACAATTATATTGTTCTGGATTTATTCGGTTCTCAAGCCGGGTCTTTTCTCACATTAATTTTAGGTGAGGAAATTAAATCTTTGAACGGTGATAATGTAATAAATCCTAATGTTGACGGATTTCATTTTTCACTCTTCTCTCTACACGAGAAAAATGGATTAAAGTATTATAGAATTTTACTTAAACCGGAACAGGTAATTGGATTTGTTGAATACATACTGGAAAATAAAAGTGTCTTCGATGTAAATTTTGTCGGTTCGGAAGCATTCAATATTTTTAGAATTGAATCCGGAATTCCATCCTATCCTTCTGAAATTAATGATGAAATCAATCCGCACGAAAATGATCTTCTGAATGAAGTATCATTTACAAAAGGATGTTATATAGGGCAGGAGGTAATTGCACGCCTCGATACTTATGATAAGGTTCAATTTAATATGATTGGTTATATTTTTAATGAAAATGTTAATGTGGATTTGCCGCTTACCGTTAAAACTAATCAGAATGAGGAAATTGGTGAAGTTACAAGTATCGCTCAATCTTTTCTTCTTGATAAAACAATTGGAATTGGATTTATAAGGAAGAAAAAAATATTGCCGGATACCAAATTATTTGTTGAAGCTGAATCTAAAAAAATTGATTTAACAGTTACCGGATTACCATTCTCAAAATGAAAATTTATACTAAAACTGGCGATAAAGGGGAAACATCATTATTTGGCGGACAGAGAGTCTGGAAAGATGATCTTAGAATATCGGCTTATGGAACGGTTGATGAATTAAATTCCGTTCTTGGAGTTGCTGTAAATGAAATTACCGATAAGGAACTGCTGGAAGCTATCAATAGTATACAGAACGATTTATTTACGCTTGGTTCGGATTTAGCAAGTCCGTTGGAAAAAGAGAACAAAGCATTTACAATACCACGTGTTAATAGTCTGTTTGTTGAAAGGTTGGAAAAGTTAATTGACAATTATGATTCAAAGCTTCCTCCTCTTAAAAATTTTATTATTCCGGGAGGAACAAAAGGAGCCGGGTTACTTCATCTTGCAAGAACCGTCTGCAGAAGAGCCGAAAGGGAAGTGACTTCACTTGCTAAAGTTGAATCTATAACTGAAGAAATAAAAATTTACTTGAATCGATTATCGGATTTGTTGTTTGTTCTTGCGCGTTTTGAAAATTTCTCATCGAATCACCCTGACATTGAATGGAAAAAATAATTCTCAATTTTCCATTCTCAATTCTAAATTTGTAACGGGGGTGACATTGGTTTCGACGGGATTATACGTTCTTTGAATTGCACACCGTGTTCTCCGTAGACACGTAAAACGACGGTAAAAAAAGTAAATGGCGAATATAATTACGCTTTAGCTGCGTAAATAAACGCAGCCGTTCTTCAATTCTACTCACGCTGGGGGTTGAAAGAACGTCGCACAGTGTGATAGCCGAATCGAATGTCCGGATAGATGAGGCGAATTTTTCTCCGGAATAGTTCCGGTATAATCTGTTTGCCGATGCTACCAGAATGAAATTAAAAGACAAACTATGTGTGTAGAAGTTCATCGAAAGGTAATTTCGGACCGGGGTTCGACTCCCCGCACCTCCACCAATAGTTATACTATTTTTTGGCTTTTTACGGTAAAATTCGTGCCAACCTATAATTTTCGTTGCATTACGGCTCATATTAAGTTAAATTTGAAGTCGAAATGAGCCAGTTTTTCTTTACAAAAATGAGCGGTGCAGGGAACGATTTTATCATTTTTGATAAAAAATCGAACCCGGAATTAAACTTAAACCCGCAAATTATTACCAATATTTGTCATAGAAGATTCGGTATTGGTGCCGATGGCGTTATTCTAATTGATGATTCAAACGACTACGACTTCGAGATGACTTATTACAATGCCGATGGGTCAACCGGTAGTTTATGTGCAAACGGTGCACGCTGTTCTTTACTTTATGCTAAAAAAACCAATAGGATCGGCAGTAATTTAGCTCGTTTTAAGTCAAATGGTATTGAGTATTCAGGTGAGATAATTGATGAGGAAATTGTCAGGTTTTACCTTAATAGTCCCGAAGGGTTAAAAACCAGGTTTAAGATTAAGGCGGCGGATCAGCTTATAACAGCATCTTTTATCAATACCGGTTCTCCGCATATAGTTATAAAAATTGCCGATGTTTTAAGAGATCCTAAAAATCCCTGTTCAAATACTTTTTCTATGGATGATTTCCCGGTATTTGAACTTGGAAAGGAAATTAGGTATTCAAAGGATTTTTTACCCTCCGGTACAAATGTTAACTTCATCGAAATTTCTGATGATGTAATAAAAATCCGGAGTTACGAACGTGGAGTTGAAAATGAAACTCTTGCATGCGGAACAGGTTCGGTTGCTGCTGCAATTATTTCATATATAAATGATAAAATTCAACCGCCGGTTAAATTAATTCCTAAGAGCGGTGATCTTTTAGTAGTAGATTTTAAATTTGATAACAATCAGATAATGGATCTATCCTTAACTGGTCCGGTAAAAATTATCTTTAATGGCGATATTACAATTTAATTGAGGAGATAAATGAGTAGAGTAATTTTTTCAATTCGTTACCAGGTCTTTCCAGAGAGAAGACAGGAATATCTTGATGTTGTTAGAGAGTTGAAGAACATAATAAAAACAGAAGGACTTGAAAGCTATTCTGTTTTTGAGCAAAAAAACAAACCTAATAACTTTGAAGAAATCTATTTATTTAAGAATGAAGAAGCTTTTGAAAATTTTGACGAAAACCAGGATGAACGTATTGATATTCTTATGACAAAACTGTCTGATATGATAAAAGAACAGACAACTCAATATACAACGTCACTCGAGGTAAATAACTGAAATACTATTCAGTAAATCTCGAAATATTATCCTTCCTACAAAAGCTGGTGTAATATGTTTGAATTGGTTGGTGCAATACATATTCATTCGGTATTCTCTGATGGCTCCGGTGAAATTAAAGAGATTACCGGCTTTGCTAACGAAGCCGGACTCGATTATATAATCCTTACAGATCATAATACTCTTAGAGCATTGCACGATGGATACGAAGGATGGCACGGTAATACTCTTCTTTTGGTAGGTTGCGAGATTAATGACAAAGAAAATAAAAATCATTTATTAGCTCTCGGAGTTAACGAAGCTTATTCAACCAGATTACCTGCAAAAGAATATACAAGGTTGGTTAAAGAGAGCGGGGGATTGGGTTTTATTGCTCATCCTCATGAAAAAAGAAATTCAATGTCTGAACATCCTCCTTATCCCTGGATTGAATGGGATACAGAGGATTTCACGGGACTTGAAATTTGGAATCATATGTCCGAATGGATGGAAGGATTAACCGATCAGAATAAGTATAATTATTTTATTCATCCGTTAAAATCAATTTCAATGCCCCCAAAAGAAACTTTAGATAAGTGGGATGAGCTAAACTTAAAAAGAAGAGTTGTGGGTATTGGAGGCGTTGATGCCCACGCACATAAAGTAAATTTATTGGGATTCTTTGAGGTAGAAGTCTTTCCTTATAAAGTTCTTTTCAAATCAATTAGAACTCATATTCTTGTTGATAATAAATTTCTTCCTTCTGATAAAAAAGAAAATGTATTAAAAGCTAAGAATGAATTATACAGTTCGTTGAAGAATGGAAGATGCTTCATATCAAACTATTATCATGGTGATGCAACCGGATTTAAATTTTTTGCTGAAGATGGACAGAAGATTTATCAAATGGGCGATCTAATTCCTCTTTTAGATAAAGTTAAATTACGTGTTTCTTTGCCAAATATTAGCGGAACAATCAAGCTCTTGAAAAATGGTGAGGTAATCGGAATTATTGACGGATTTGATTCCGAATTTATAATAAATGAAAAAGGAGCATATAGAGTTGAAGTTTACCTGAATGAAAATGCATGGATTTTTTCAAATCATATTAGAATTGGACTATAATATTTACTAAATTTCGCCCATAATTTTTGGAGACAATTAAAAAGAGGTAAATGTGTTAAGCGGTAAAAAAAGAATATCTAAAAAAGAAATGAAGCAAGATAAACTGGTTACTTCCTATTATGGTGCTTATAATTATTTTATGGAAAACCAGGCTAAAATATTAATTGGTTTTGGTGTGGTTGCATTGATTGTTGTAGCTGTGATACTAATTTCTAATAAAAAATCGAGTGATAATCTTACTGCGGCAAATCTTTTAGCTAAGGTTGTTCCTTTGTATGAATCCGGACTTTATCAGGAAGCTATTGATGGACAACCATCATCTAACATTACCGGTTTAAAAAATATTGTTGATGAATATGGAAGCACAGAAAGCGGTCAGACTGCTAAAATTTATCTTGCAAACTCTTATTCATTCTTAGACAAATGGGAAGAAGCTTTTAAGATGTACGATAGTTACGGAGGTTCTAATCCATTTTTTGAAGCAACAGCACTTGCCGGACAAGCTTCTTATTATGAATCAAAAAACGATAACAAAAAAGCTTCTGAACTTTATAAAAAAGCTGCAAAAATTTCTAAAATAAATCCCTCCAATCCTGAATATCTCTTTAAGACTGCTCTCAATTTAATGAAGCTTGGTAAAAATGATGAAGCAAAGTCTCTTTTTAAGGAGATCAAAATCGAATACAAATTTTCTGTTGTTGTTCAGGAAATTGATCGCTATCTTCACCAGTTAGAAGGATAATTGTTTATCAAAATCGAATTATATTAATCGATTTTTTACTTATTCTAAAAGAGATTTGGGAATTGATTAAATGGCCGATACATCAGAATTAAGAAATGGGCTAATCCTAAGATTCAAAGGCGAACCTTTCCTTGTTGTTGAATTTCAGCATGTTAAACCCGGTAAAGGCGGTGCGTTCGTTAGAACCACATTAAAAAATATGAAAACCGGAAAAGTTCTTGATAATACTTTCCGTTCCGGAGAATCGATTGATGTTATTCAGATTGAAAGAAGAAAATATCAGTATCTTTATAAAGAAGGTGAATTTTATATTTTAATGGATAACGAAACTTTCGACCAGATAAATGTTCCTGGAGAAATTTTAGGTGATGGACAGGTATTTCTTAAAGAAGGTGATGAAATTCAAATTATCTATGATGATCAGGAAAATATAATTTCATCAGAAATACCAATGTTTGTTAATCTGAAAGTTGTAGAAACTGAACCCGGATATAAAGGCGATACAGCAACAAATGTTCTTAAGCCCGCAAAACTTGAAACCGGTGCTCAGATTAGCGTTCCTCTTTTTGTTAACGAGGGTGATTTATTAAAAGTAGATACCAGAACGGGTGTCTATGTTGAACGAGTTAAAAACTAATAGTAGAAGAGAATGGATATAAACCTACTTAAAAAGCTCATCAAAATGGTTGAGCAAAGTGAAATCGCCGAATTTGCAGTTCAGGAAGGCGATCTTAAAGTGAAAATATCAAAAAACTCCAAAGGTTCTGCTCATGTAAATCTCCTGCCTTCATTTGATTATCAACAAGCAATTCTGTCTGCTCAAGCTGCTCAAAAACAATCTAATGAAGTTTCTCCCCCTCCGGCAAAAGAAGTTAAATCTAATTTACATGAGATTAAGTCCCCGATTGTCGGCACATTTTATCGTGCACCTGCACCGGATGCCGACCCATATATTCAGGTTGGTGATATTGTTTCCCCGGGCAACGTCCTCTGTATTGTTGAAGCCATGAAATTGATGAACGAAATTGAATCGGATGTTAGCGGAAAAATTGTAAAAATACTTGTTGAAAATGCCACTCCGGTTGAATATAACCAGCCGCTTTTTCTAATAGAAACTGTTTAGTGATATCAAACTTTTGAGAGGTCATTTTGTTCAATAAAATCCTTATCGCCAATCGAGGTGAGATAGCACTTAGAATAATTCGCACTTGCAAAGAATTAGGAATTAAAACTGTTGCTGTCTATTCGGAAATTGACCGCGATTCTTTACATGTTGTTCTTGCCGATGAAGCTGTTTGTATTGGACCTGCAAAGAGCTCCGATAGTTATCTTAAGATTCCAAGCATTATGTCTGCTGCAATGATTACAGGTGCAGATGCAATTCACCCCGGTTATGGTTTCCTTGCGGAGAATGCTGATTTTAGCGAGATCTGCTCAGATTCCAATATCAAATTTATTGGACCATCTCCGGATTCAATCAGGAAAATGGGTGATAAGTCCTTTGCTAAAGAAACAATGCGTAAGGTTGGTGTTCCGGTAGTTCCCGGTAGCGATGGAATAATTAAAACTACTGATGAAGCAAAAAAAATTGCTGCTGAAGTTGGATATCCGGTTATGCTAAAAGCTTCTGCCGGCGGCGGCGGTAAAGGGATGCGAATTGTTTGGGAAGAGAAAGATCTAGAAAAATTATTTCAAACTGCTGCTAACGAAGCCGAAGCTGCATTTGGAGTTCCGGATCTTTACCTTGAAAAGTTTATTGAAAATCCCCGCCATGTAGAAATTCAGGTTGTGGGAGATCAATTCGGCAATGTATATCATTATGGTGAGCGTGATTGTACTATTCAAAGAAGGCATCAAAAACTTATTGAGGAAGCTCCTTCACCTGTTGCAAACTCTGAACTAAGAAATAAAATGGGCGATGCAGCTTTACTTGGCGCTAAGGCGGTTAATTACGAAGGTGCCGGAACTATTGAATTTCTGGTTGATAAGTATCTGAATTTTTATTTCATCGAAATGAATACAAGAATTCAGGTTGAGCATCCTGTTACAGAAATGGTTCAGAATCTCGATCTAATAAAGCAGCAAATACTTGTTGCCTCAGGGGAGAGAATTGAAAACCTTCCCCAGGAACCAAGAGGTCATGCAATTGAATTTAGAATTAATGCTGAAGACCCTGATAATAACTTCAGACCTTCACCGGGTAGAATTGAGTATCTCCATTTCCCGGGAGGATTTGGAGTAAGAGTAGATTCTCATGTTTATAATGATTACATAATTCCGCCTAATTATGATTCTCTTATTGCTAAGTTAATTGTTTGGGGAACTGATCGTAAGCATGCCATCACAAGAGCAAGAAGATCATTTGAAGAATTTCATGTGGAAGGTATTAAAACAACTATTCCTTTCCATAAAAAAGTTCTGGAACATCCAAAGTTTATTGAAGGTATTTTTGATACGTCTTTCATCGATCAACATCTAAATAATAAATAGAGGTTAATATGAATATTCCAGCAAATCTTTTGTATACCAAAGATCATGAATGGATTAAAATTGAAGGTACAACCGGTACAATAGGTATTACTGATTTTGCGCAAGGTGAATTGGGAGATATTGTTTATATCGATATTAATCCGGACCTGTCTGAAATTACTGAAGGACAATCCTTTGGAACTATCGAAGCTGTAAAAACAGTAAGCGATCTCTATGCTCCGGTTGATGGAAAAGTTATTGAGCTTAATAAGAATCTTAATGACAATCCTCAATTAGTTAATTCAGATCCTTACGGAAATGGATGGATTATCAAAATTGAAGTACTGAATTCTGCACAGTTAAATGATCTACTAAGTCCTGAAGCTTACCAGACGCAGCTCGGGCAATAAAATGAGATTTATTTAATAGCAAAACTCCAGTCAGGAGTTTTGCTTCCCTTTAAATCGATGTTGTGAGTAATGAAACATCAACAAAAAATTTTAATCCTGGATTTTGGTTCTCAGTATACACAATTGATTGCCCGGCGCATAAGGGAAAGTAAAGTCTATTCAGAAATTCATTCCTGTACATACCCGATTTCAAAAATAAAAGAATCGTTACCTCAGGGAATCATTCTCTCCGGCGGCCCAATGAGCGTATATGATGAAGGCGCACCAAACATATCCAAAGAAATTTTTGAACTCGGGGTTCCCGTTCTTGGCATTTGTTATGGATTACAATTAATTGCAACTCATTACGATGGCAGAGTGGAACAAGCTCAGAATAGGGAATACGGTAAAGTTCATCTTGAAATATCTAATCGTGATCTCCTGTTAGATGATGTCGAAAATAATTCTATTGTATGGATGAGTCATGGGGATTTAATAACCCGCTTACCTTCAGGATTTACTGTTACTGCAAATACGGAAAATACTCCGGTATGTTCAATAACTAATTCAGACAAAAATATTTATGGATTACAATTTCACCCTGAAGTGGCTCATACCCGGCAAGGAATGAAAATAATAAATAATTTCTTGTTTAAGATTTGCAAATGTAAACCAGACTGGACGCCTGAGAATTTTATTCATTCCACAGTTGAAGAAGTTAAAACAAAAATCGGTAACAAAAGGGCTATTTGTGCATTAAGCGGCGGGGTTGATTCTTCTGTTGCTGCAATTTTAATTTCTAAAGCAATTGGTGATAATTTAATTTGTATCCATGTAGATACAGGTTTGATGCGAAAAAATGAAAGTGAAAAGATTATTAAAATGTTTGAAGAGAATTATAAATTAAATGTAATATCAATAAATGCATCAGCACTATTCTTATCGAAATTAAAAAATATTTCCGATCCCGAGGTTAAAAGAAAAATAATTGGTAATACTTTTATTGAAGTATTTGAAAAAGAAGCCAAGAAATTTAAGGATATTGAATTTCTAATTCAGGGCACTTTATATCCTGATGTAATTGAATCTGTTACCGTAAAAGGAGCTTCATCAACAATTAAAACACATCATAATGTTGGCGGTTTGCCGGAAAAAATGAATCTCAAACTTATAGAACCTTTCCGCGAGCTCTTTAAAGATGAAGTCAGAATGATTGGCTATGAATTAGGTTTACCTGAAATATTTATCAAGCGCCACCCATTCCCCGGACCAGGGCTGGCTGTCCGGGTGCTCGGTGAAATTACAAAGGAAAGATTAGAGATTCTTAGAGAAGCCGATGAAATATTTATAGATGAACTTCATACTGCCAATATTTATGATAAAATTTGGCAAGCATTTGCTGTATTGCTTCCCGTTCAATCTGTCGGGGTAATGGGTGATTCAAGAACTTATGAAAATGTTCTTGCTCTAAGAGCAGTTACTTCAACTGATGGAATGACAGCCGATTGGTATCGGTTCGATAATTCATTCCTGGAAAAAGTATCAAACCGGATAATACGGAACGTTCGCGGTGTTAATAGAGTGGTTTATGATATCAGCTCCAAACCACCTTCAACTATAGAATGGGAGTAATAAAAACAGGGGGTTAACATTTCGAAAGTAAAAGAACTTCCGCCCGATGATCGTCCACGCGAAAAAATGTTGTTACGCGGTCCGCAAAGTCTGTCCAATGCCGAATTAATTGCCATATTATTACGAACGGGTTCAAAAGGAAAAAATGTAATCGAGATTGCACGTGACCTTATTAATAAATACGGCAGCATAAATCTACTCGCTACTCAAAGTATCGATTCCTTAAAATCTAATTTCGGAATAAAGAAAGATAAAGCTGTTACTCTTGTTGCTGCATTCGAGTTAACAAGAAGAACGGCTTCTGAACAAAAATGGTTTTCCAATAAGAAAATAAATTCGCCATCAGATATTGCAGAAATTTTCATCCCTCTTTTAAGAGATGAAGTAAAAGAAGTATTTATAGTTGTTTGCCTTAATTCCGCAAATAAAATTATTAAGTATGAAAGAATTTCTGTTGGAAATTTAAACTCGAGTGTTGTTCATCCCAGGGAAGTATTTAAAGTAGCAATAGAAAATAATTCGGCTAACATCATTCTTATACATAATCACCCGAGCGGCAATATTGAACCAAGTCATGAGGATATACGTTTAACTAAAAGTATGATTGAAGCGGGTAAGATAATGGAGATTCAGGTTTTTGATCATATAATAATTGGTGGGAACAATTTTACCAGTATGGTTGAAAAAAGGGTAATTTAATTAGCACTTATGCTTATTTTTAGTCGATTTTTACCCAATAAGATAGAAAATTCATTATATTTAGCAGCAAAAATCTAAAATCACTAATTAACTAAAGGAGGTCTCTAATGACAAAAGTAAAGAAAATGCTGAGCTCCGGGCTTGTTATTGCTTTATTTATTGGCATGCTTGGTGTTACAGGATGTAGTGGCATTTCCAAGGAACAGGTTGCAGAGTTGGAAGCTCTACGTGCTGAAGTAAAATCTTTGGAAAAAGAAGTTAATTCTCTAAAGAGTGAAAAAGCCGCTCTTGAAAGAGATATTGCAGAAAGAAATGCAAAATTAGACGAATGTGCAAAATTAAAAGCAGAAACCAAAAAGAACCTTGAAAAATTAGGTATGTAATTCTAACCTATCTATCAAAAGGAGGAAATAATGAAAGTTTACAAATATCTATATGCTTTTGCTTTGGTTCTGCTTCTCTCTGTAAGTGCTTATGCTCAACAGACTAGAACAGAAGACCTGACCAAAGAAGAGTGGCAAAAAGAAATTAATCGTTTAACAGAAAGTAAAGTTGCCCTTACATCAGAATTAAATACACTTAAAACCGAAATTGCAGGTTTAAAAGCTACACGCGATAAACTGCAGAAATATGATGATTGTATTAATGAATTCTATGCTATGGTTGGTGCTACAAAAGCTGATGTTGATAATTTTAGAAATCAACTAAATGCTCTTGAAAGAAAAATTGATAATCGAGAAGCTCCAAAAGCTGACCGTCAGGCAGAGCTTGATGCAATGAAGAAAAATAAAATTTCTGCTCTACCTGAGTTCTTTGATAAAGTGCATAATCAATTACAGAGAAAATTAGATGCTTGGCAGGAAGCTCCAAAAGAAATCAATTATACCGTTGTTAGAGGTGACCATCTCTGGGGTATTGCAAGGAAAAAAGAACATTATGATAATCCCTTTGCTTGGCCAATGATTTATAGAGCTAACAGGGATCAAATTAAAAACCCGGATCTAATTTATCCAAAGCAAATATTTAAGATTCCAAATCTAACTGAAGAAGAAAAATCTAAATACGATAAAATAAGAAGGAACTTTAAACCTGCACCACCTGCTCAAACTGCAAGATAGTAATTAGCAATTGGAAAGTAATAATTTGATTATATGATTAACCAAGCCCTTTTCCTTTAATGGAAGAGGGCTTTTTTTATTTGGAGGTTGTTACGCAAATAGAAAAAATTCTTAGGCTCGAAAATGTTAATCTCCTTTTATTGTTAGGTTACAACGATTCTAACCTTAGACCAATCAACGATAGATTCAATACCAATGTAACAGTTAGAGGCGATAATGTAATCATTCAGGGCGTTAAAGAGGAAGTGGAAGCGGTTGAAAAAGTATTTAAGGAGATGATTTACGTCCTTAATACTTCCGGGAAATTACAGGTAAAAGATATTGAAACAATAATAGACTTAACTGTTCAGGGTAAAGAAATTATCGATAATAATGATTTTGAGAATATTGTTCTTTATTCAAAAAAAGATGTAATAAAAGCTAAAACACCCAATCAAATTGAGTATGTTAAGAGTGTGAGGGAAAATGATATCTGTTTTGCTATCGGTCCGGCTGGAACCGGCAAAACATATCTTGCAGTAGCTTTAGCTGTTGCAGCTTTCAAAAAGAATATAGTAAGAAAAATTGTACTTGCCAGACCTGCTGTTGAGGCTGGTGAGAGTCTGGGATTTTTACCGGGCGATTTCAGAGAAAAAATTGATCCTTATTTACGCCCATTATACGATGCTCTTGAAGAGATGCTTCCATCTGAGCAACTGAGAAATTATATCGAAAAAGGGATTATTGAGATTGTCCCGCTTGCATATATGCGTGGTAGAACATTGAATAATGCATATGTCATTCTGGATGAAGCGCAGAATGCAACAGGTATGCAGATGAAAATGTTCTTAACCAGATTAGGTCCGAATTCCAAGGCAATAATTACCGGCGATATTACTCAAATCGATTTGCCAGCTTACTCTCAAAGTGGATTGGTTCAGGTGAAAGAAATTCTTAGAAAAGTTGATGGAGTTGGATTTGTTTATTTTGACAAAGGTGATGTAGTTAGACATAAACTTGTTAAAGATATTATTGACGCTTATGAAAAACACTATAGCGATAACGGCGGTAAAAAGGAAACTAAGTAATTAATTAGGCACTAATACAAACTATTTCTTTCTCTTGCTCTCTTCCCAATATTTGTCCATTTCCTGTAAATTTGATTCTATAAGTTTTTTACCCGATTCTTTTATTCTCTGTTCAACATAAGTGAACCTCGAAATAAACTTTTCATTAGTTAAACGTAGTGCATTCTCAGGATTGATTCCTAAAAACCTTGCATAATTTGTAAGTGCAAAGAACACATCTCCCAGTTCTTCTTCCAGTTTTATTTTATTATTACTTTTTTCCATTTCATGCATTTCTTCAATCTCTTCAATTACTTTTTTCCAGACATCATTTTTGTTCTCCCAGTCAAAACCAACCTTCGAGGCTTTTTCCTGAAGTCGATATGCACGTGCTAAACCCGGTAAATTTTTAGGCACACCTTCAAGAACAGACTCGCGACCTTCTGAAAGTTTGATCTCTTCCCAATTCTTTACAATTTCCTCTGTCCCGTTTACTTTCACTTCACCAAATACATGTGGATGCCTTCTAATCAGCTTATCTTTGATTGTTTCTATCACATCATTAATGTTGAATTGATTATCCTCTTCTGCAATTACTGAATGAAATAAAATGTGGAGTAATAGATCTCCAAGTTCCGATTTCATTTCTTTATAGTCTTTCAGATCAATTGACTCTATTAGTTCATAGGTCTCTTCAATAGTTGCCCCTTTAATCGAATCGTGAGTTTGCTCTCTATCCCATGGACATTCTTTGCGTAGTCTCTTCATTATATCTGCAAGTTCCTGAAATTTTTCGCCTGTCATTCCCTTTACCTTTTTTAATCGTAAAATTAACAGAATGAAAATAGAATACAAATAAAAGTTGATATTCATTTTTAATATATTTGTAGAAACAATTACGGAGAAAAAATGATTGAGCAGAAAATAAGAGAATTAATCGGCCATGATTTACCAGTTGCACCAAAGCCATTAGCAGCATATATACCTGCTATTCAATCTGGCAATCTGGTTATTACAGCCGGACAACTTCCGTTTAAGGAAGGAAAACTTTTATTTGAGGGTAAAGTCGGTTATGAAGTATCTGAAGAAAAAGGAATTGAATGTGCACGGCAATCGGCTATTAATTGTCTTTCTGCTATTAAGTCTGTAATACATGATATGGATAAAATAGAACGGATTGTAAAACTAACGGTCTTTATTAACTCAGCAATCGGTTTTCATCAACAACCGAAAATTGCTAACGGTGCATCGGAATTGATGGTTCAGATTTTCGGCGAAGCTGGTAAACATGCAAGAAGTGCCGTTGGTGTCAATGAATTACCCATGAATGCCCCTGTTGAAATAGAGATGACTGTCCAGATTAAATAAACTCTCATTTTGACTTGATACTTTTTGTTAGAAAGTCTAAACTTGCATTGTATTTTAACGGGAAACATTTTTAATGTAATTACTGTTAAAGCAAAAAAGATGGAAAAGAATATGAAAAAACTATTATTTATAATTTTAATTTTATCATCCCTTAATGTTCATGCTCAGTTTAGAGATGAACTAAATAAACAACCCGATATTAAAAGTGGAATTTTAAATAATAGTTCTTCCTCATTATTCGGTTTATTCAATCCCGATAATTTTAAAATGAGCCATACATTCGACCTTTCATATCAAACATCTGGATTTGGTAACCTGGCATTAAGCACATATACCAATAGCATGTTTTATAAATTTAATGATCAGTTAAATTTTCAAGCTGATATAAGTCTTGTTAATTCACCTTATAATTCTTTCGGTAAAGAATTTTCAAAACAAATTAACGGTATTTATTTAAGCCGGGCACAATTAAATTATAAACCCTCAGAAAACATGAATATTATTCTTCAGTATAGAAGTTATCCAGCAGGTTATTTTTCCCCATATATGTACGATAATAATCCTTTCTACCGTTCTTCGTGGTTAGATAGTAGGTGGGATGAGAAAGAGAAGTAGATTTTTATTAAATTTCCCCTCAAATAATTTCTGATATTTTAACTCTGAGAGAATTGGAAAAGAGTAATTCTAAGAAGTCCGCGAATAAATCCGTTGATATAAAAACCTCAACAAATAATCTATTTCTGAATATTGCTATCTTTATTCTATTTACGCTCATTCTGTTTATGGTTTATTCCATTTATATAAAGCTGACCAATCCTAAAAGTGCTAGCAATGGTGTGTCCGATAATCAAACAGTTTCTGAAATAATTCAGGTTGAAGTTCTTAATGGATGCGGAGTCGGTGGTATCGCAGATCGATTTACCGATTTTCTCCGTAACAATAAATTTGATGTTGTTAATATGAGTAATTATATCCGCTTCGATTTGGATGAAACCATTGTTATTGATAGAACTGGAAATAAGGCGAATGCCCTTTTTGTTGCCAAAGCTTTAGGCGTTAAAAGTGAAAATGTTATTCAGCAGCTTAATAATGATTATTTTCTCGATGTTTCAATTGTAATTGGACGAGATTATTATACTTTACAACCACTTAAATGAGGTAAAGAGTGACATCTTTAAATTTTGCAAATATTATTGCCGATTTAATTAAGAATAAAAAAGGTTATGATATTAAAATACTTGATTTGCGTAAGCTTTCTACAATTGCTGATTTCTTTGTTATCTGTTCTGCTGATTCTGACCGACAGGTGAAAGCAATTGCCGACGAGATTGAGGATAAGCTTTCTGAACAACGGATTAAGTGTTCCAATAGGGAAGGCTATGAGACAATGAATTGGATTTTACTTGACTACTTTGATGTAATTGTTCATGTATTTAAGAATGAAGCACGTAATTACTATAACCTGGAAAAATTTTGGGGCGATGCACCTGTTATTGAAGTTGGTGATGATACTGAAAAGAAACCAAAGAAATCAGTAAAATCTAAAAGTACAAAGTCTACCAGGAGAAGTAATTGAAAAAGTACCTGATTAGTGTATTTGAAAAGACTTCTGAAAAGTTATCATATCTCAATGATGTCGATAAAATTTTTACTATCCCCAATCAGCAAAACTATGGTGATTATTCTACAAACATTGCTCTTTTATTATCCAAGAAACTAAAAAAATCCCCCCGCGATGTTGCTACTGAAATAATATCAAACCTTGAATACGATAAATCGGTAATCGAGAAAATTGATATAGCGGGACCCGGTTTTATAAACTTTTATTTTTCTCCTTCCTACATACCCGGTATTTTAACCCGGATATTAGATGAAAATAAGAACTTCGGTAAATCGAAAAAGTATATTGGTAAAAAGGCTCTTGTTGAATTTGTCTCAGCAAATCCGACCGGACCGTTAACTGTTGGGCACGGACGTAATGCTGTTATAGGTGATACCGTAGCAAATATGTGTGAGTGGATTGGATATGATGTTGAACGCGAATATTATTTTAATAATGCCGGCCGGCAAATGCGTGTTCTTGGCGATTCGGTTCGATTGCGTTATTTGGAATTGCTAAAAAATATAATTGAGTTTCCTGAGGACTACTATCAAGGAGAATACATAAAGGATATTGCTGCAGCCCTCATTAATGAATTTGGCGATTCATTATTAAATGAAGATGCTGAAGGTAAATTTAAACATAAAGCTGAGAGTGAGATTTTTGCCGACATTAATAAAACATTGGCCAAGCTCGGAATAGAATTTAACCGGTATTATAATGAACATGCTCTTTATGAGGATGGTAAAATCCAATTGCTTCTGGATGAGTTTAAATTAAAAAACCTGTCGTATGAAAAGGAAGGTGCTACCTGGCTTAAATTATCCGAATTGGGGAATGAATCTGATAAGGTGATTGTAAAATCAACAGGAGAACCGACATACCGTTTACCCGATATTGCATATCATATCACAAAATTTGAACGCGGTTACGATTTAATGGTGGATTTATTCGGCTCAGACCATAATGCAACATATCCTGATGTCCTTGCCGGCTTAAATGCGTTAGGTTATGATTCTCAAAAAGTTAGAGTACTTATTCATCAATTTGTAACAATTATGCAAAAGGGGGAAATTGTTAAAATGTCCACCCGTAAAGCAAATTATATTACACTCGATGATTTAATTGATGAAGTTGGAAGCGATGTTGTAAGATACTTTTTTATAATGAGAAGCATGAGTAGTCATCTGAACTTTGATCTTGATCTTGCTAAAAAGCAGTCCGATGAAAACCCGGTCTTCTATTTACAATACGCTCATGCGCGAATTTCATCGATATTAAGAATGGCAGAGGGTGAAAATCTTAAAAGTTCCTTGAAAAATCTTTATCTGCTTTCTACAGCGGAAGAACAGAATTTGCTTAAAAAATTGTATGAATTTCCGGAAGAGGTTTTATTAAGTGCCGAAAATTTTGAACCGCATAAAATTACCAGTTATTTAGAAGAATTGGCTGCACTGTTCCATAAGTTTTATACTGTTTGCAGAATTATTGGCAGTGAAAAAAATCTTGCGGAAGCTAGATTATCCCTCATAAATGCAACTCAAATAGTTCTTAAAAATGGGTTGACGATTCTTGGTGTAAGTGCTCCGGATAAAATGTAATTAATTATTGCTATTGCTTCAATATTTCGCACACTTTATTCGATCTTGTAAATGTTATTTGAACTAATTCCTTAAGTACGAACTTTTATTATTTTATTTTTGTATTTTATATAGGGTTCAGTAATCAATTATTGAGAAAATATTTTTGTGATGGAATGAATTAATTAATGCAATAAGATTAATCGAGTTTAGTACGAAAGAGGGGAAAATCATTGAAAAAGAGGGGGAAAAATATTGCTCAAGGTATTAGATCCCTTACTACTAATAAAAAAAGAAATCCCTCAAGAAATAAAGTAGCTTCAAAAAAACTAAAAAATTTGCAAGCTGAATTTATTGCTTCAACATCCCATCAATTCCGAACACCATTATCTACTCTACAAAGTTCTGTTGAGCTGCTTGCATATTATATTAAAAAAGAAAATTTGTTACGACAGCAAGAGGTTTTGAATTGAATTAAAAAGTCTATTGATAACCTTACCGAAACGCTTGAAAGGATTACTGAATTTTATAAATACAATGTTTACGGAAGAGAATTGCAACCCGTTTCAATAGATATTAGAAAATTTATAAATGACTTGATTGAAGAAGTTACCGTTAATTTAAGCAACACACATATCCTCATAGTAAATATCGATGAAAATATAAAAGAAATTGTTTGCGATGAATTTATCTTAAAACAAATTATTCTCAATCTGATAAATAATGCAATAAAATTTTCTCCCGAAGGGGGACAAATCAGATTGGAGATTAGATTTATTACCAAGAGATTGGAGTTCTCGGTTAAAGATGAAGGGATAGGAATTACACAGCACGATTTGAAAAAACTATTTGAACCATTTTTTAGAGGTGGAAATGCATCTGCAATACAGGGAGTTGGACTTGGATTAACTATTGTTAAGAATTATTCTGATATGATTGGAGGTAAAATAAAATGCTCAAGCAAATTAAATGAAGGATCGGAATTCAAATTGTTGATCCCACTTAAATAATTATGAAAAAAATTCTGATAATAGAAGATAATTATGATCTTGCTCAAAACACCTTACTATTTTTAAAAGAGTATGGGTACGATGTTCTTTCATGTCCGAATGGTAAAGAAGGATTAAAGGTAATGTTAAATTACCAGCCGGATTTAATTCTTTGTGATATAATGCTGCCCGATATAAATGGATATAAAATATTATCCGAAATTAAAAAGCTCGAAAATCCAATTCCGCCAATTGTAATTTATATTACTGCTAAAACACAGAGAGATGATATTAGAAAGGGAATGACATTGGGTGCTGATGATTACATTACCAAACCATTCACATTTGATGAACTATTACGTTCCATTGATGGTCAAATCAAAAAAAGAAGTAAAATTTTACAATTAATAGAAAAAGACCCTTCTTCTAAAATAATGACCGGACAAAATGTTCAAAAAAGTATTCCCGGAGAGACCAAAAAACCTTTAGCATACAACGGTCATATTTTTATTGATGTTAAAAAAAATCCAAGTTACTATCCCGTTAAGGATTTACTAATGATAAAAAGTATGAAGGATTATACTATTTTAATATTTACTGATGGGAAGAAATACATAATAAGAAAACTAATGAAGTACTGGGAAAAATATCTTCCCAATAAGGAGTTTATCAGAATTCATAGACAGACAATAATTAATCTAAATTATATCGAAAAAATAGAACGGTTAAGCAGTAATAGATTTTCTATTTCCCTAAAAAATTATCAAAATAAAGTTGGTGCCAGCCAGCGGTACGGTAAGAGAAT
>Ga0207951_100059_pt1 | contig 91760 bp, 79 predicted proteins | sample Subbio12Aug_8Bad_FD_184830 | JGI IMG/M metagenome (GOLD analysis project Ga0207951, IMG submission 184830) | Serpentinite rock and fluid subsurface biosphere microbial communities from McLaughlin Reserve, California, USA - CR12Aug_8Bad (SPAdes) | ecosystem: Environmental > Terrestrial > Deep... | reverse complement strand
CGGGCCGGTTGGTGTGCGGCAAGCAACCCGACGGGCCGACCGAGGGGCGCATCCTTGGCGCCCTCGGTCGGTGCGCCCGTCCGGGGCGCACCCTGCGGGCCTACCGTCTGATCGCCGGGCCGGCCCTCGAAATCCGCCGCCAGCCCCCAGCCTGCCTTGCGGGGTGCTTCGCGGCTGCGGCGGTGATGACGTGAGCGGCGCGAAGTCTGTCTTCAGAAGCCCATCTTCGCTTCGCATCCTGCGGCCGATGGCCTTCATCGAGCGCCGCGCCAGCGCGGCCTCGCGGACAGCGAAGCGAGCCATGGAGGGCGAGCGGCGGCGAATGCGGAGCGGGACGCGGAGCCTGAGCCGTCGCGTCCGCTGGTCGCGCGAGGGCAGGCGCGAAGCGTGCTGGGGCGTCTCATTTCGACAGACTGCGCCCCGCCCGGAGCTGCACCCACACCGCAACAGGCCGAGAGCCCGGAGCAGCACCCCACGCTGCGACAGGCCGGGGGCCCGCGGCGGACTCGGGCCGGTTGGTGTGCGGCAAGCAACCCGACGGGCCGACCGAGGGGCGCATCCTTGGCGCCCTCGGTCGGTGCGCCCGTCCGGGGCGCACCCTGCGGGCCTACCGTCTGATCGCCGGGCTGGCCCTCGAAATCCGCCGCCGGCCCCCAGCCTGCCTTGCGGGGTGCTTCGCGGCTGCGGCGGTGATGGCGTGAGCGGCACGAAGCCCGTCTTCCGAAGCCCATCTTCGCTTCGCAACCTGCTGACGATGCCCGTCAACGAGCGCCGCGCCAGCGCGGCCTCGCGGACAGCGAGGCGAGCCATGGAGGGCAAGCGGCGGCGAATGCGGAGCGGGACGCGGAGCCTGAGCCGTCGCGTCCGCAGGTCGCGCGTCGGCAGGCGCGAGAGCGTGGAAGACGCAATCAGAACTGCATTCCTGCCGCAACAGGTCGGGGCCTGCGGCTGGGTGTTTCAAACGGGCAGTTTGGAGCCGACGCCTGATCGTGAAAGCGTTTCACGCGGTTGTACCGCGTCTTTCTCGTCAAAAGCCGGAGGTTTATTCGCCGCGGCGCGGGCGGTTTTCGTTGTCGCGGCGGAGGTTGGGGCCGAATCGCTGCACCTGCTCGCGGGCGATCGCGCTGTCGGCTTCGGGGAAGAACTCGCCCTCCCAGCGGCTGACCACATCGCCCTCGAAGAACACGGTGAAGATCTTGACCTCGGCCTCGCCGTGGCCGCGCCGTTCACTCGCCACGTAATCCCAGCGGTCGCGCCGGAAGGGGTCGGACACCGAGGGCGAGCCGAGCAGGGCCAACACCTGGCGCCGGTTCATGCCGACTTCGAGCTGCGCCACCGAGCGCTGCTCCATCAAATTGCCCTGAAAGATCGGCTGCCTGTAAAGGCAACCGCCGAGCGTCAAGGGCGCGACAAGAACAAGAACAGGCAGGAAACGGCGCATGGCTTCTCGGCGGGACGGGTAACGGCACGATGATACACTTCAAACCTTGCCGCACCATGAGTGGTGCCGATCCCGGACGGAGTCCCGAACCGATGCCCATCGAATCCCGCGACCTTCGCAAGGTTGGCCTCAAAGTCACGGTGCCGCGGATGCGGATCCTCGACATCCTCGAGCGCCAATCCCACGGCAAGCACATGAGCGCCGAGGACATCTACCGCGTGCTGCTCGAGAACGGCGACGACATCGGACTGGCCACGGTCTACCGCGTGCTCACCCAGTTCGAGGCCGCCGGGCTCGTGCTCAAGCACCACTTCGAGGGCGGTCAGGCGGTGTTCGAACTCGATCAGGGCGGCCACCACGACCACATGGTCGATCTCGACACGGGCAAGGTCATCGAGTTCGAGAGCCCCGAGATCGAGCGCCTGCAAAAGGCCGTCGCCGCCCAGCACGGCTACGAGATCGAAGAGCACTCGCTGGTGCTCTACGTCCGCAAGAAGCGCAAGTAGACCGCGCCCGCGGCTCAGGCCTTCCGGGCTTTTTCGAGCATCTGCCGGGCGCTGGTGCGCACGGCGGCAGTCAGTTCGGCGCCACCCAGCATGCGGGCGATTTCCTCGACGCGGCCTGCCTCATCGAGCGGGCTGGGCTCCGACCAGGTGTCGCGACCGTCGCTGGCCTTGCTCACCCGCCAATGGGCATGACCCTGTGCCGCCACCTGCGGCAGATGGGTGACGCAGAGCACCTGGCGACCCACACCCAGCCGGCGCAGGGTCTGGCCGACTGCCTCGGCCACCGCGCCGCCGATGCCGGTGTCGACCTCGTCGAAGACCATGGTCGGGGTCTCGTCGATGCCCAGCGTGACCACCTCGATGGCCAGCGCGATGCGCGCCAGCTCGCCACCGGAGGCGACCTTGCGCAAGGGTCGCGGCGGTTGGCCGGGGTTGGTGCTGACCAGGAACTCGGCCCGCTCGCGGCCGGCCGGATGGGGCCGCAGCGCCTCGACGGCCTCCAGCTGCACCTCGAACACGCCACCGGCCATGCCCAGCATCGGCAGCAGCCGGTCGATGGCGGCGGCCAAGGCGATGGCGTCCTCGTGGCGGGCCGCCGAGAGTGCGGCGGCGGCCTCTTGCCAATCGCGCTCCAGCGCTGCCCGCTCGGCCACCAGCGCGGCCAGGCGTTCGCCAGCGCCTTCCAGCCCGGCCAGTTCCTCGGCCAGTGCCTGCTGGCGGGCTTCCAGTTCGGCCAGCGGCACGCGGTGCTTGCGGGCCAGTTCATGCAGGCGGGAAAGCCGCTGCTCGGCTTCGACGGCGGCATCGGGATCGAGTTCGAAATCGTCCCGGGCCTGATCGATGAGTGCCGCCGCTTCGGCCAGTTGCAGGCGTGCCGATTCGGCCAGTTGCGCGGCCTCGGCGAGCCGGGGTTCGTCCACCGTCCATTTCGCCAGGGCGGCGAGCGCCTGGCGGATCGGCGTGAGCGCACCGTCCTCGTCGCCGAGCAGGGCGGCAGCGCGAGTGCTGGCCTGCAGCAGGGCCTCGGCCTGGCTGGCCCGGCGGTGGCTGGCCTGCAATTGCGCGAGGCTGGCCGTGTCCAGCGCCTCGGCGGCGAGTTCGGTCCACTGATGGCGGAGGAAATCGACGCGGTCGTGGACATCGCCGCGGGCTTGCAATTCGACGATGTCGTGTTCGACCTTTTGCCAGCGCCGCGCCAGATCGCGGACCGGGGCAAGCAGCGCGCTGCGGCGGCCAAAGCCGTCGAGCAGGGCGAGCTGGCGTTCGCGCAGCAGAAGGGCCTGGTGCTCGTGCTGGCCGTGCACTTCGACCAGCAGGCCACCAAGGGCGGCGAGTTGACCGAGGGTGGCCGGTCGGCCGTTGATCCAGGCGCGTGAACCGCCATCGGCCTTGACCACCCGGCGCAGCTGGCAGGCGCCATTGTCGTCCAGATCCTGTTCGGCAAGCCAGGCGGCGGCGGCCGGGGCATCGGCCAGATCGAACTCGGCCAGCACCTCGGCGCGTGCCGCGCCGGCCCGCACCAGGCCGCTGTCGGCGCGGCTGCCGACGATCCAGAGCAAGGCATCGACCAGCAGCGACTTACCGGCCCCGGTTTCGCCGGAAATGGCGGTCATGCCCGGCCCGAGCCGCAGCTCGGCACGGCGGACCACGGCGAAATCGCGGAGGGCGAGTGTCGTCAGCATGGGCGGGCGAAGGGTCCGAAGGGGAGTGGGAGCGGCGAACGCTAGCATCGGGCCATGGTCGCGCCAACGCTTGCCATCGGCCAAAGGCGGACTTATCTATGCGATAACCCCCGGCCGCCGCCTGGACACCCGCCCCACCATGCCCCCCGTGTCCCACCGCCTCGATGCGCGTGCCCGCCAGCTGCTGCGCTCGCTGGTGCACCAGTACATCGCCCACGGCGAGCCGGTCGGCTCGCGCACCTTGGCCCGGCAGTCGGGGCTGGACGTGAGTGCGGCGACCATCCGCAACATCATGGCCGACCTGGAGGAACTGGGCCTGGTGGCGGCACCGCACACCAGCGCCGGGCGCATCCCGACCTCCCACGGCTACCGCGTGTTCATCGACAGCCTGATCGAGCTGCCGGCCCCCGATCCCGGCCTGCTGCGGCAGCTGGCCGGGCAGTTGCCGCAGGGGCAGGGCACCGCCGGCCTGCTGGCCGGGGTCACCGAACTGCTCTCCTCGATGAGCCAGTCGGTGGGTGTCATCACCGTGCCGAAGCGCGCCGCCTTCGCCTTCCGCCACATCGAGTTCGTGCCGATCGATGGCCAGCGCGTGCTGGTGGTGCTCGTCTTCATGGACCACGAGGTGCAGAACCGCATCATCCAGACCCGGCGGCCCTACAGCCCCGACGAGCTGGAGCAGACGGCGAACTACCTCAACCGGCATTACGCCGGCCGGACCTGGCCGGAGATCCGTGCCGCGCTGCTGGCCGAGCTCAAGGCCACCCGCAGCGAACTGGAGCGCACGCTCTCGGCCGCGATCGAGCTCTCCGAGCAGGCCATGCCCGAAGCCGGCGAGGACATGCTGGTGGCGGGCCAGACGCGGCTGATGGGTAACCCCGACCTGGCCGACCTCGAGCGTCTGCGTGGCCTGTTCGATGCTTTTGCCGCCAAGCGCGAACTGCTCGGCCTGCTCGAGCGCTGCGCCCGTGCCCAGGGCCTGCGCGTGTTCATTGGCGAAGAAAGCGGGTTGGCGCCGCTTGGTGACTGCGCCGTGGTCACGGCCCCGTACGCGGTCAACGGCCGGGTGCTGGGTGTGCTGGGGGTGATCGGCCCGACGCGGATGGCCTACGAGCAGGTGATTCCGATGGTGCAGGCCACCGCCGAACTGGTCGGCCTGGCCTTGAAAGACGCCACCCCGGCCCCATAACCCCGGCTCGCCTGCATCGAACAGCCGCGATCCGCGGCGGGGAATCCCGGATGAACCACGAACACGACCCGGCCGCGCCGGCCACGGATACGCCGGGCGGCGCGCCGACCGACGGTCTCGATCTCGCCGCCGAGAACGCCGATCTGAAAATCGCCCTGGCTCAACTCCGCGAGGACGCCCTGCGCGAGCGCGCCGAACTGGAGAACCAGCGTCGCCGCATGGCCCGCGAGCTTGAGAACGCCCGCCGCTTCGCCAACGAGCGCCTGCTGGGCGAACTGCTGCCGGTGTTCGACAGTCTGCATGCCGGTCTGAAGGCAGCCGGCCCGGAGCCGCACCCGCTCAAAGAGGGTCTGGAGCTGACCCTGCGGCAACTGCTGAAAACTGCCGCCGACAACGGTCTTGTCGAGATCGACCCGAAGGGCGAGGCTTTCAATCCCGAGCGGCATCAGGCCGTCACCCAGTCGCCCAGTGCCGAAGCCGCGCCGGGCACCGTGCTCGAGGTCTTCCAGAGGGGCTATCTGCTCAACGAGCGCCTGCTGCGCCCGGCCCTGGTCGTCGTCGCCACGGACGCCTGAACCCCGGTGTGACCGGCCCGCAGACCGCGTGAAGCGGTCTTGAAATCGCGCCGTTCACGACCCAAATGCTGATCCAGACGCCGGCGCACCGCGCCGATCCCGAATCCGAAGCATCCGAACACCGCGAGGACACCCCCATGGGCAAGATCATCGGCATCGACCTTGGTACCACCAACAGCTGCGTGGCCGTGATGGAAGGCGGTAACGTCAAGGTGATCGAGAACGCCGAAGGCGACCGCACCACGCCCTCCATCGTCGCCTTCACCAAGGACGGCGAGACCATCGTGGGCGCTTCGGCCAAGCGCCAGGCGGTCACCAACCCGAAGAACACCTTCCACGCGGTGAAGCGCCTGATCGGTCGCCGCTTCGGCGATGCCGAGGTGCAAAAGGACATCGAGCTGGTGCCCTACGGCATCGTCCAGCACGACAACGGCGATGCCTGGGTGGCCACCGCCGACGGCCGCCGGATGGCGCCGCAGCAGATCTCGGCCGAGGTGCTGGGCAAGATGAAGAAGACCGCCGAGGCCTACCTTGGCGAGGCGGTCACCGAGGCGGTCATCACCGTGCCGGCCTACTTCAACGACAGCCAGCGTCAGGCCACCAAGGACGCCGGCCGCATCGCCGGCCTCGACGTCAAGCGCATCATCAACGAGCCGACTGCTGCCGCGCTGGCCTACGGCCTCGACAAGGGCGACAGCAAAGATCGCAAAATCGCCGTTTACGACCTCGGCGGCGGCACCTTCGACGTGTCGATCATCGAGATCGCCAACATCGACGGCGAGAAGCAGTTCGAGGTGCTGGCCACCAACGGCGACACCTTCCTCGGTGGCGAGGATTTCGACAAGCGCGTCATCGATTACCTGGTCGAGGAGTTCCAGAAAGAACAGGGCATCGACCTGCGCCGCGACCCGATGGCCCTGCAGCGCCTGAAGGATGCCGCCGAGCGCGCCAAGATCGAGCTGTCCAGCTCGCAGCAGACCGAGGTCAACCTGCCCTACGTCACCGCCGACGCCTCGGGCCCGAAGCACCTCGCCATCAAACTGACCCGCGCCAAGCTCGAAGCCCTGGTCGATGACCTGGTCAAACGCACCATCGAGCCCTGCCGCATCGCCCTGAACGACGCCGGCCTACGCGCCAGCGAGATCACCGACGTGATCCTCGTCGGCGGCATGACCCGCATGCCCAAGGTGCAGGCGGCGGTGGCCGAATTCTTCGGCCGCGAGCCGCGCAAGGACGTCAACCCCGACGAGGCGGTCGCCGTCGGCGCGGCCATCCAGGGCGGCGTGCTGGGCGGTTCGGTGAAGAACGTGCTGCTGCTCGACGTCACCCCGCTGTCGCTGGGCATCGAGACCCTGGGTGGCGTGATGACCAAGATCATCGAGAAGAACACCACCATCCCGACCCGCGCCTCGCAGGTGTTTTCCACCGCCGAGGACAACCAGAGCGCGGTCACCGTGCACGTGTTGCAGGGCGAGCGCGAGCAGGCCCGCTTCAACAAGTCGCTGGCCCGCTTCGACCTCGCCGGCATCGAGCCGGCCCCGCGCGGCATGCCGCAGGTGGAAGTCACCTTCGACATCGACGCCAACGGCATCCTGCACGTCTCGGCCAAGGACAAGAAGACCGGCAAGGAGCAGAAGATCGAGATCAAGGCCGGTTCGGGCCTCTCCGAGGACGAGATCCGGCGGATGGTCGAGGATGCCGAGGCCAATCGCGAGGAGGACCGCAAGTTCCAGGAATTGGTGGGCGCCCGCAATCAGGCCGATGCCCTGCTGCACCAGACCCGCGCCGCGATCAAGGAGCACGGCAGCAAGGTGCCGGGCGAACAGTTGGCCGCCGTCGAATCGGCCATCGCCGAGCTCGACACCGCGATGAAGGGCGACGACAAGGCGCAGATCGAGGGCAAGACGATGGCGCTGGCGCAGGCCGCCCAAGCGCTCTTCGCGGCGGCCTCGGCCGGCCCGGCGGACGCCACCGCCGACGCGCAGCCGGCAACGGGCAAGGCCGATGACGTGGTCGACGCCGAGTTCACCGAAGTCAAGAAGGATCGATGAGCAAGCGGGACTACTATGAGGTGCTGGGAGTCGCCAAGGGCGCGTCGGAAGACGAGCTCAAGAAGGCCTATCGCCGGCTGGCGATGAAGCACCATCCCGACCGCAACCCGGGCGACAAGGCGGCGGAGGAGGCGTTCAAGGAAGCCAAACAGGCCTATGACGTGCTCTCCGACGCCAACAAGCGCCGCATCTACGACCAGCACGGCCATGCCGCCTTCGAGCAGGGCATGGGCGGTCGTGGGCCCGGCCCGGGGGCGGGCTACGCCGATATGGGCGACATTTTCGGCGATATTTTCGGCGACATCTTCGGCGGTGGCCGCCAGCGCAGCGGGCCACGCCGCGGCTCCGACCTGCGCTACGTGATGGAGCTCGACCTCGAGGAGGCCGTGGCCGGGGTCGAGAAGCGCATCGAGGTGCCGACGATGGCCAACTGCGGCAGCTGCGAGGGCACCGGCGCCGAGGACAAGAAGACCGAAACCTGCGGCACCTGCCGCGGCATGGGCCAGGTGCGCATGCAGCGCGGCATCTTCCAGATGCAGCAGCCCTGCCCGAGCTGCGGCGGCAGCGGCAAGATCATCCCCAAGCCCTGCCGGGCCTGCCACGGCATCGGTCGCGTGCGCCGGGAGAAGACGCTGTCGGTGAAGATCCCGGCCGGCGTCGACACCGGCGACCGCGTCCGCCTGCAGGGCGAGGGCGAAGTCGGCCAGCCCGGCGCGCCGAGCGGCGATCTCTATGTTGATGTGCAGGTGCGGCCGCACGCGGTGTTCGAGCGCGAGGGCGACGACCTGTATTGCGAGATCCCGATCCGCTTCTCGCAGGCCGCACTCGGTGCCAGCATCACGGTGCCCACGCTCGAGGGCGAGGTCGAGATCAGGATCCCGGCCGAGACCCAGACCGGCAAGCTGTTCCGCCTGCGTGGCAAGGGCGTGCGCTCGGTGCGCTCGCGCCAGCCCGGTGACCTGCATGCCCGCGTCGTCGTCGAGACCCCGGTCAAGCTGACGGCCCGCCAGCGCGCGCTGCTGGAGGAATTCGAACAGACCTTCCAGGGTGAGGACGCGGCCCGGCATTCGCCGAAATCGAGCAGTTTCTTCGATGGCGTCCGTTCGTTTTTCGACCGCCTGACCGGCTGAGCTCCAGCGGGTTGCGTTGCGGCCGGCCTGCCGGCCCGCGTAGCCTTGCCCCATGAGCACTGCCATCGACCTGCTGGTCCACGGCGCCTCCGGCCGGATGGGCCAGCGCCTACTCGCCCTCGCGCCCGAATTCCCGGCCCTGCGCCTCGTGGCCGCAGTGGCCCGTCGCCCCGAACTGCCCGGCCTCGCGCCGGGCCTGGCGCTTCCCGCGGTGCGGCTCGGCGAAGCGCCGGCCTTTGCCCTGATGATCGATTTCAGCCTGCCGGACGCCTTCGATGCGGCGCTGGCGCTGGCTGTCGAGCGTCGGGCCGCTTTCGTCAGCGGCACCACCGGCTTGTCACCGATGCAGCTTGCGGCCCTCGACACCGCGGCGCGACGGATCCCGGTGGTCTGGAGTGCCAACTTCAGCCTCGGCGTGGCGGTGCTGGCCAGCCTGGTCGAGCGTGCGGCCATGGCTTTGCCGGGCTGGGACCTCGACATCGTCGAAAGTCACCACGCGCACAAGCGCGATGCGCCCTCCGGCACGGCGCTGGCGCTCGGTGCGGCGGCCGAGGCCGGTGGGGCCGAGCCGCGCTACGCCAGCCTTCGCGCCGGCGACATCGTCGGCGAGCATTGGCTGCAGTTCGCAACGACCGGCGAGCGTCTGGAACTCGCGCACCGCGCCAGCTCGCGCGATATTTTTGCCCGCGGCGCGCTGGCGGTGGGCGAATGGCTGGTCGCACAGCCCGCCGGTCCTTACGCCATGCGCGATTGGGTGGCGTCACGCGGGCTTCGCGGCTAGAATCCTGAATCGCCTGACTCCCTTTTCTTGCGCCGACTCGAAACCGGTGCGGGCGGCGCACGCCGCGTGCGAGTCATCCCACCGACCAAGGCGACCCCTGTGACCCAACCCGCCATCCTGAGCCTCGAAGACGGCACCGTGTTCGAGGGCGTTTCCGTCGGCGCGCCCGGACTTTCGGTCGGTGAAGTGGTGTTCAACACCGCGCTCACCGGCTACCAGGAAATCCTGACCGACCCCTCCTACGCGCGGCAGATGGTCACCCTGACCTACCCGCACATCGGCAACACCGGCTGCACGCCCGACGACGACGAGGCCGCCAAAGTCTGGTGCGCCGGTCTGATCGTTCGCGATGTGCCGCGCCGGCCGAGCAACTGGCGTTCGCGCGAGGCCCTGCCGGAATGGCTGGCCAAACGCGGCGTGGTGGCGATTGCCGGCATCGACACCCGGAAACTGACGCGCTTGCTGCGCGAGCGCGGCGCCCAGAACGGCGCATTGATGGCCGGCGACATCGACGTCGAGAAAGCGATCGAAGCGGCCCGCAAGTTCCCGGGCCTGAACGGGCTCGACTTGGCCCAGGTCGTCAGCACCGACCGCATCCATGAGTGGACGGAAGGCTCGCTCGACCTCGACCGCGGCGTCTTCGCCCAAAGCACGGGCCGTTTCCACGTGGTCGCCTACGATTTCGGCGTCAAGACCAACATCCTTCGCCTGCTCGCCGACCGCGGCTGCCGCCTCACCGTGGTGCCGGCCAAGACCCCGGCCACCGAGGTGCTGGCGATGAAGCCCAACGGCGTGTTCCTCTCGAACGGTCCCGGCGACCCGGCGCCCTGCGATTACGCCATCGCCGCGATCCGCGAGCTGCTGGCGGCCCGCGTGCCGACCTTCGGCATCTGCCTCGGTCATCAGCTTCTGGCCCTCGCTAGCGGTGCGCGAACCTTGAAGATGAAGTTCGGCCACCACGGTGCCAACCACCCGGTGCAGGACCTCGACAGCAGGCGTGTGATGATCACCAGCCAGAACCACGGCTTCGCTGTCGATGAAACCATGCTGCCGGCCACGCTGCGGGTCACCCACCGCTCGCTGTTCGACGGCAGCAACCAGGGCATCGAGCGCACCGATGTTCCGGCCTTCAGTTTCCAGGGTCATCCCGAGGCCAGCCCCGGTCCGCACGACGCGGCCGGTTTGTTCGATCGTTTCATCGCATTGATGTCACGCTGATCCCATCCACTCCAACACGTTCAGGAGCCACCATGCATCGCCGTACGCCTCGCCTGTTTGCCGCCTGCCTGCTCTTGGCCTTGATCGCCCCTCCGGCCATCGCGGCTCCGCCACCGGAGTTGCCGGTCGGCGATTTCTTCCGCGATCCCGAGTTCACCAGCGTTTCGATGTCCCCGCAGGGCACCCACCTCGCGGTCAGCGTGCCGCGCGGGGATCGCACCGAGCTGGCCATCCTGAGGACGGCCGATCTTTCCCTGATCGGCCGCTTCGACTACGGCGAGAACCGCCATATCGAACGCATCGAATGGGTCAGTGATCGCCGGTTCATCATGTTCGTCACCCGCAAGATCGGCCGCTTCGATTTCCGTATCGGCAGTGGCGACATGTACATCGCCAACGTCGATGGCACGAGGCGGATCGACGTGCCCCGCGGCAACACCTATACCTTGATCGATACCCTGCGTGGCGATGACCGCTATGTGCTGGTCTCGCGATCGATCGACGGTGCCTTCCTCTACCGTCTCGATACCCACACCGGCGACATTTCGACCGTGGCCACTGCGCCACTGGACTTCGGTGGCTTCGTGGTCGATTCGCAGGGCCGGCCGCGTTACGCCTTCGGTCAGGATGACGATCTCTCGCAGTCCACCTACCGCCGGGTGGGCGAGGGATGGCAGCGGGTCCACTCGCGCCGGATGGGCGAGGGCGGCAGCCGGATGCCGTTGCGGATGCACAGCGACGACGAACAGGTCCTGATGATGCTGAGCGATGCCGGTGAGCCGGAACGTATCTCCCTGTTCGATGCGCAGGGCCAGGAGCGGCAGGTGCTGGCGCGCAATCCGAACGTCGATCCGATCGACGGCTTTTTCTCGAGCGACGACAAGACCCTGCTTGCCACGCGCTTCATGGACGGGATCCCGGGCTACCAGTGGGTGGACCCGCAGCATCCCGAGACCCGGCTGCTGGCCGGACTCGTCAACGCCTTCCCCGATCGGGTGGTCGATTTCTCTTCGTTCAGCGAGGACGGCCGCTTCCTGTTGTTCCGCGTCTACAGCGACACCGATCCCGGCTCGTACTTCCTGTTCGACCGTGAGAACAACCAGGCCCGCTTCCTGTTGGCCCGGATGGACTGGATCCAGCCCGCCCAGATGGCGGAGATGCGACCGATCACGGTCACCGCCCGCGACGGCGTGAAGCTGCACGGCTACCTGACCGTGCCGCGCGGCGTCGAAGCCCGCGACCTGCCGCTGATCCTGCACCCGCACGGTGGACCGCATGGCCCCCGCGATGAATGGCGCTTCAACCCCGAGGTGCAGTTCCTCGCCAACCGCGGTTATGCCGTGCTGCAGATCAATTTCCGCGGTTCGGGGGGCTATGGCGATGCCTTCGAGGCCAAGGGCTTCCGCCGCTGGGGCACGACCATGATCGACGACATGAGCGATGCGGTCCAGTGGACGATCGACCAAGGCATCGCCGATCCGGAGCGGATCTGCACTTACGGAGCCTCCTACGGCGGATTCGCCGCCATGCAGAGCGTGGTCCGCGAGCCGGAGCGCTACCGCTGCGCCATCAGTTACGTGGGCGTGCACTCGCTGCCGCTGATGTTCAGCGATGGCGATATCCCGGAGAGTGAAAGCGGCCGGGCCTACCTGCGGCGGGTGCTGCCCGAGGCCCTCGAAGAACAGCGCGCCCAGTCGCCGGCCTACAACATCGACCGCATCCGCGTTCCGGTCATGCTGGTGCACGGTGAGCGCGACCTGCGGGTGCCGATGTCGCAGTTCCGCATCCTCGAACGGCGGCTTGCGGAAGCCGGTCGTCCGGTCGAGGAGACCGTCCTGGAGGCGCGTGAGGGCCACGGCTTCTTCGATTTCCAGAACCAGGTCGACCTCTACACCCGGATCGAGGCCTTCCTTGATCGCCACATCGGAAACCCCTGATGCCCAAGCGCAGCGACATCCAGACCATCCTGATCATCGGTGCCGGCCCGATCGTCATCGGCCAGGCCTGCGAGTTCGATTACTCGGGCGCGCAGGCCTGCAAGGCGCTGAAGGAGGAGGGCTATCGCGTCGTGCTGGTGAACAGCAACCCGGCGACGATCATGACCGACCCTTCGAGCGCCGATGCGGTCTACATCGAGCCGATCAATCCGGCCACGGTCGAACGCATCATCGCCAAGGAAAAGCCCGATGCACTGTTGCCGACCATGGGCGGGCAGACCGCGCTGAATTGCGCCCTGGATCTGGCCGATGCCGGCACGCTCGAGAAGTACGGCGTCGAGCTGATCGGCGCCTCGCGCGAGGCCATCCGGATGGCCGAGGATCGCGAGCTGTTCCGGGTGGCGATGGGCGAGATCGGCCTCGAATGCCCGAAGGCCGCGGTGGCGCGTACCTTCGAGCAGGCCATCGAGATCCAGGCGACCGTCGGCTACCCGACCATCATCCGCCCGAGTTTCACGCTGGGCGGCTCGGGCGGCGGTATCGCCTACAACCGCGAGGAGTTCGAGGAGATCGTCAAGCGCGGCCTCGACCTCTCGCCGGTGGGTGAGGTGCTGGTCGAGGAATCGGTGCTGGGCTGGAAAGAGTTCGAGATGGAAGTGGTCCGCGACCGCGCCGACAACTGCATCATCGTCTGCTCGATCGAGAACCTCGATCCGATGGGTGTGCACACCGGCGACTCGATCACCGTGGCGCCCGCGCAAACGCTCACCGACAAGGAATACCAGCGCCTGCGCGACGCCAGCATCGCGGTGTTGCGCAAGATCGGCGTCGATACCGGCGGCTCCAACGTGCAGTTCGGCATCAATGCCGAGACCGGCCGGGTGGTGGTCATCGAGATGAACCCGCGCGTCTCGCGCTCCTCGGCGCTGGCCTCGAAGGCGACCGGCTTCCCGATCGCCAAGATCGCCGCCAAGCTGGCGGTCGGCTACACCCTGGATGAACTGAAGAACGACATCACCGGCGGTCTGACGCCGGCCTCGTTCGAGCCTTCGATCGACTACGTCGTTACCAAGATTCCGCGCTTCGCCTTCGAGAAGTTCGCCGCCGCCGACGCCCGCCTGACCACGCAGATGAAGTCGGTGGGCGAGGTGATGGCGATCGGCCGGACCTTCCAGGAGTCGCTGCAGAAGGCCCTGCGTGGCCTCGAGATCGGCAAGGTCGGCTTCGATCCGACCGGCGATGCCGAGCGCGGCGAGGAAGGGCGGGTGCGGATCAAGCGCGAGCTGAAGGATGCGCGGCCCGAGCGCCTGTTCCATGTCGGCGAGGCCTTCCGCGCCGGGCTTTCGGTGGATGAGGTGTACCGGCTCTCCTACATCGACCCGTGGTTCCTCGACCAGATCGAAGCGCTGATCGCGATGGAACGCGAGGTCGCCGCGGCTGGCATTGCCGGCCTCGACAAGGCCAGCCTGCGCAGCCTGAAGCGCGCCGGTTTCGCCGATGCGCGCCTCGCCCAGCTGGTCGGCAGCGACGAGTCGGCGGTGCGCGCCCTGCGTCGCGCCTTCGGTGTGCGCCCGGTCTACAAGCGCGTCGACAGCTGCGCAGCCGAGTTCGCCACCTCGACGGCCTACCTGTACTCGACCTACGAGGACGAGTGCGAGGCCAACCCGACCAGCCGCGACAAGATCATGGTGCTGGGTGGCGGCCCGAACCGCATCGGGCAAGGCATCGAGTTCGACTACTGTTGTGTGCATGCGGCTCTCGCCCTGCGCGAGGACGGCTTCGAGACCATCATGGTCAACTGCAACCCGGAAACCGTCTCGACCGACTACGACACCTCCGACCGCCTCTACTTCGAGTCGCTGACGCTGGAGGACGTGCTGGAGATCGTCGATCTCGAAAAGCCCAAAGGTGTGATCGTGCAATACGGCGGTCAGACGCCGCTCAAGTTGGCGCGCGCGCTCGAGGCCAACGGCGTGCCGATCATCGGCACCTCGCCCGACAGCATCGATCTCGCCGAGGACCGCGAGCGCTTCCAGAAACTGGTCGAGTCCTTAAGCCTGCTGCAACCGCCCAACCGCACCGCCCGTAACGCCGAGCAGGCGCTGGCCCACGCGAAGGAGATCGGCTACCCGCTGGTCGTTCGCCCGAGCTACGTGCTGGGCGGCCGCGCCATGGAAGTCGTCTATTCGGACGAGGATCTTTCGCGCTACATCCGCGAGGCCGTGCAGGTCTCGAACGACTCGCCGGTGCTGCTCGACCGCTTCCTCGACAACGCCGTCGAGGTGGACGTCGACGTGATCGCCGACAAGGACGGCAACGTGCTGATCGGCGGCATCATGGAGCACATCGAGGAGGCCGGCGTGCATTCGGGCGACAGCTCCTGCTCATTGCCGCCGTTCTCGCTCTCGCCGGAGATCCAGGACCGCCTGCGCGTGCAGGTGAGCCAGCTGGCCCGCGCGCTGAAGGTCGTTGGATTGATGAACACGCAGTTCGCCATCCAGGGCGAAACCATCTACCTGCTCGAGGTGAACCCGCGCGCCTCGCGCACCGTGCCTTTCGTCTCGAAGGCCATCGGTCGACCACTCGCCAAGATCGCGGCGCGCTGCATGGCCGGCAAGACGCTGGCCGAGCAGGGCGCGACCAGGGAGATCATCCCGCCGTATTTCTCGGTGAAGGAGGCGATTTTCCCCTTCGCCAAGTTCCAGGGCGTCGATCCCATCCTCGGGCCCGAGATGCGCTCCACCGGCGAGATCATGGGGGTCGGGCCGACCTTCGAGGAGGCCTTCGCCCGCGCCGAGGAGGCTGCCAACATCAAGGCACCACCGCCCGGCAAAAAGGTGTTCTGCTCGGTGCGCGACACCGACAAGCCGCGCCTGCTGCCGATCGCCCGCGACCTGCTGGCCCGCGGTCACAAGCTCGTCGCGACCGAGGGCACCGCGACCTTTCTCGCTGGCGAGGGGCTTGAGGTCGAGCGCATCAACAAGGTCGCCGAGGGCCGCCCGCACATCGTCGATCTCATCAAGAACGGCGAGATCAGCTACGTCATCAACACCACCGAAGGCAAAATGGCCATCGCCGATTCGTTCTCGATCCGCCGCGAGGCCTTGCAGCACCGCGTCACCTACTCGACCACGCTGGCCGGTGCGCGGGCTCTGGTTGCGGCCATCGATGCGCGCAACAACCCGCGGGTCAGTTCCCTGCAGGAGTTGCACAAGGAGATCCCCGCGTGAGGGCGCCCTTGACCAGCAAAGGCGCCGTCCGTCTGCGCGAGGAGCTGGAGCGCCTGAAGACGGTCGAGCGGCCCAAGGTGATCGAGGCGATCGCCGAGGCCCGCGCCCATGGCGATCTCAAGGAGAACGCCGAGTACCACGCCGCTCGCGAGATGCAGGGCTTCATCGAAGGCCGCATCAAGGAGCTGGAGTACACGCTCTCGCACGCGCAGGTGATCGACATCGCCTCGCTCAACGCCGGCTCGCGCATCGTCTTTGGCGCCACTGTCGAGCTGACCGACCTCGACACCGAGGAAAAAGTCACCTACACCATCGTTGGCGACCTCGAGAGCGACATCAAGCAGCGGCTGATCTCGATCTCCTCGCCGGTGGCGCGTGCGCTGATCGGCAAGCACGACGGCGACACCGTCACCATCGAAGCCCCCGGCGGCCAGCGCGAGTTCGAGATCACCGGCGTCCGTTACCTCGCCTGAGCATGGCCGGCCGCGCGCTCACCCTGCTGCTCGGTGCCCGCCGGCATTTCGCCGGTCAAGTGCTTTCGCCGGGCTTTTCGCGGGCCCTGGCGCGGGCCGCGCGCGAGGATCTGGCCGAAGGCGAGCTGGCCCAGTTGCAGCGACAGTTCCGGGTCCGCCCGGCCGGCGCATGGCCGAGTGCCGCCCTCATCGAAGGCCTGCAACTCCGGCCGGACGAACGGCAGCGCGATCAATGGCTGCGGGCCGACCCGGTGTGGTTGCAGGCCGATCTCAGTACGGCGCGGCTGATGGCCTGGGGCAACCTCGGCCTCAGTGCCGAGGAGGCCGAAGCCCTGCTGCGGCCGCTCAAGCCGTTGTTCGGTGACGCCGGATTTCCGATCGAGCAGCGTGAACCGGAAGCCTGGTGCTTGCGCATCCCGCGCGAGTCGCGGCCGCCCAGCTTCCCGCACCCGCTCGATGCTCTGGGCGGCGATGCCTTCGCCCAGCTCGGCAGCGGCAGCGAAACACGTCGCTGGCGCGCACTGTTGGCCGAGGCCCAGGTGCTGCTGCACGAGCATCCGGTCAACGAGGCGCGCCGGCGCGCCGGCCGACCACCGGCCAACAGCCTGTGGTTCTGGGGCGGTGGGCTCTGGCCCGATCAGGTCGAAGGGCCGCAGGGCACGGTGGTGACGGTCGATCCCGAAGTGCAGGGCTTCGCCCATGCCGCCGGCTGCCCGATCACCGATGCCGTCGATGCCACACGACCGGGCTTGATCGATCTGCGCTCGCAACGCCAGTGGCGCGTGGTCGAGGATGTCTGCGGGGTTGCCCGCGCCGCGCTCGGCACCGGTGCTCTCGAAGGGCTCATCCTCGATTTCGCCGACGGCCATCGGGTGCGTTTCACGCAGGCCCAGCGCTGGCGCTTCTGGTGCCGCGCCAAGCCGGATCTTTCGGCATGATCGCAGCCCCGGTGCTGCGCCGTCGGCCGGTGCCGGCGATCGGGCCCTGGCCGGCCGAGACCCTGCCCCTGCTCAGGCGGCTCTACGCCGCCCGCGGCCTGACCTCGGCTGATGCGGCCGAGCTGAAACTGGCGCGGATGCTGGCCCCGCAGCAACTGGGCGGCATCGCCCAGGCCGTCGGTCTGCTGCACGCCGCGTTGCACCGCGATGCCCACATCGTCGTGGTCGGTGATTTCGATTGCGATGGCGCAACCGGAACCGCCGTCGCGGTGCGTGGCCTGCGGTTGCTGGGGGCGCGGCGCGTCAGCTACCGCGTGCCGCACCGCATCGCGCACGGCTACGGGCTTTCGCCGGCCTTCGTCGAGGACGAGCTGGCACCGATCGCGCCGGATCTCGTCATCACCGTCGATTCCGGCATCGCCTGCCTGCCCGGTGTGGCGGCGGCCAAGGCACGCGGCTGGCAGGTGCTCATCACCGACCACCACCTGCCCGGCGATGCGCTGCCCGCCGCCGATGCCATCGTCAATCCCAACCTGCCGGGCGACGGCTTCCCGAGCAAGGCGCTGGCCGGTGTCGGCGTGGTGTTCTATCTGCTGCTGGCCCTGCGGGCACGCTTGCGCGAACACGGAGAGCCGGGCGCGGAGGCCGATCTGTCGAGCCTGCTCGATCTCGTCGCCATCGGCACCGTGGCCGACCTGGTGCCGCTCGACGACAACAACCGCCTGCTGGTGGCCGCCGGCCTCAAGCGCCTGCGTGCGGGCCAGGGGCAGCCGGGCGTGCTGGCGCTCGCCGAGCTGGCGCAGCGCCGCCTGCCGCTGCTCACTGCCAGCGACATCGGTTTTGCCATCGGCCCGCGCATCAATGCCGCCGGACGGCTGGAGGACATGAGGCTCGGTATCGAATGCCTGCTCACCGACGACACCAGTCGCGCCATGCAGATCGCCAGACAACTCGACAGCCTCAACAGCGAGCGCCGCGAATTGCAGCAACAGATGCTCGATAGTGCCGAGGCCGCCACGCTGGCACTGCCCTTGCCGGAAGGTGGCCACGATGCCTATTGCCTGTTCGACGCCGACTGGCATCCCGGCGTGATCGGCCTCGTCGCCTCCAGACTCAAGGAGATGCTGCACCGCCCGGTAATCGCTTTCGCACCCGCCGATGCGGATTCGACGATCCTGCGCGGTTCGGCGCGTTCCATTCCCGGCGTGCACGTGCGCGACGCCCTGGCGGATGTCGATGCCCGGAACCCGGGTCTGATCCAACGCTTCGGTGGGCACGCGATGGCGGCGGGTTTGAGCCTCGACGCGGCGCATCTCGATCACTTCCGCCGTGCTTTTGAAGCGGCGATCGCGCAGCGCCTCACCGACGAGTTGCGCGCCGCCGAGTTGTGGAGCGACGGCGAACTCGCCACGGAAGAACTGAGCCGCGTGCATGCCGAGGCCCTGCGCCTGGCCGGGCCATGGGGGCAGGGCTTTCCCGAGCCGCTGTTCGACGGTGAATTCGAACTGCAGGCCTGGCGCCTGATCGCCAACCGCCACGTGAAATACCAGCTCCTCGTGCCGGGTCGCGCCACGCCGATCCCGGCCATCCATTTTGGTGCCGCGGCACTCGGTCCGCCACCCTCCCGGCTGCGATTGGCTTACCAGCTCGAGCTCGATGATTTCGGCGGCCGTCGCGACGTGCAGCTGCTGGTGCGCCATCGCTGGGCGGCCTGATCGGCGCTTGACAGGTCCGGCTTGATCTGTCTCAGTCCGTGAGACGGCGGTCGCCTACAACCGCTCCGTCGACAGGCGAGGGGAAAGGAGCCCAGGCCATGACCGATCCGGCATTATCTCGAGCACTTGGACTGGCCCTTTTGATTACCTCGATCGGTTCCAGATACCTCAGGTGCATCCTTGAGTCGCCCGATCTATCAAAAGGTCCAGCCCAAACTTGTCCGTTCGGGGAAGCGGAGTAGAACCTCGAGTGCCAATGAACAACACAACGATTGACCTCCTTTGGGCAAAGAGCCCACGGGGTGATCAGCCTGCACACAGCCTGCTGGCGCACAGCTTGGATGTTGCTGCGTGTTGTTTGGTGATGCTCGAGCGTGAACCATTAGCGCTGCACGTGTTCTTTGGCAAAGGCTTTGATCTCGATGAATCTCTCGCACTTCGTTGGCTTGCGCTGATGGTAGGGCTGCACGATTTCGGGAAGGCCACACCTGCGTTTGCGTGGCAGCGGGGCTTCGAGGAAGCCAACCAACGCCTGATCGCTGCCAAGCTGATGCCAACTGGCGCAAGTCGAGTGGAGGGCCCATGGCCGCACGGGCACCTGAGTCAGGTACTCCTGCCGGAACACCTTAAAAGACTGAGTTGGAGTGCGAGAGCTGCCGAAGCAATGGCTGCTGCGGTTGGCATGCACCATGGCATCGCATTTCAATCCACTCTCGATGGGCCAAGCACGCAGCAGGTCGGTAAGCATGGCTGGAACGATCTGCGTAGTCAGTTTTTTTCTACCATGGTTGAAGCACTCGATTTGGTCGATGCGGAGCCACCCGCTGAGACGCTTGGATGGCCGCTACAGATGGCAGTGGCGGGGCTGACCAGCGTGGCGGACTGGATTGCTTCCAGCTTGACCTACGGCGGCGACGCTTCGGACGCGAGAGCTTATCTTCAAGAGGCACGGCGCCGCTGTGCGGCCCGCCTCGACTCGTTGGGGTGGCATCGTCGGGAAGCTCTCACGAGCGAATGCACCTTCAACGCCGTGTTCCCGGCCATTGCGACGCCCCGTCCATTACAGCGTGCGATGGAGGCTGCTCTTGGCGACGCAAGCGGACCGACCTTGCTGCTTGTGGAAGCTCCGATGGGGGAGGGGAAGACCGAGGCCGCCTTGCTTGCCCATTGCGTATTGCAAGCTCGCAATGGTCATCGCGGCCTGTATTTCGCACTACCGACACAGGCTACCGGTAACGCCATGTTCACCCGCTTAAGGCGGTTCCTCGAGGGCTTTGGTAGCGGGCGGGCTTTCGACATCCAGCTGGTGCATGGGCTGGCTGCATTGAACCAGGACGCGCAACGCCTGCGTGGTCCCGTGCTAGCCGGCGTGGACGACGGAAGCAACGAAGAAGCCTCGGAGCTGGCTACCGTTCGCGCTGCGGAGTGGTTCTCGGCGCGCAAGCGTGCTCTGCTGTCCGAATACGGTGCGGGGACGGTGGATCAAGCCTTGGTCAGCGTGCTTCCAGTACGCCATCAGTTCGTTCGTATGTTCGGTCTCGCCAACCGCGTGGTGGTGCTTGATGAAGTGCATGCCTATGACACCTACACCAGTGGTTTGATTGCAGACCTTCTGCGTTGGTTGCGCGCACTAGGCAGCTCTGCCGTGGTGATGAGCGCGACGCTGCCGGCGTCAACTCGACAGAAATTGATTTCGGCATGGGGTGCCCCGGCATCCGCGGCTGCTCTCCCGGCCTACCCGCGTATCACCCGCGTGGATGCCGACGGGCAACGCGACGTCGAGGTCGCCGCATTCGGACACAGCACACGGCGTTCGCAGGTGCAATTGCACAAGATTGGCGCCGAGGTTGAGCACCTGGTTGCCGAAGCGCTAGCGCAAACCGAGCACGGTGGCTGCCTGCTCGTGCTGGTGAATACGGTTGATCGCGCTCAGGTGATTTACTCCGCTCTTGCGGCTCATGCGGGTGTCGCCGAGGTGACGCGCCTGTTCCATGCCCGGTTTCCAGCGGGGCAACGGCAGACTATCGAGGATGACTTGGTGCGCGATTTCGGTCCGGATGCCATCCACCGGCCTCAACGGGCCATCGTGGTCGCCACCCAAGTAGCGGAGCAGTCTTTGGACGTGGATTTCGACGCGCTCATCAGCGATCTCGCCCCGGTGGATCTTCTGTTGCAAAGGCTGGGTCGCGTGCATCGGCACTGCCGCGATGGGCAACGCCCTGCGCATCTGCAGCAGCCCTGCCTGTGGGTGGCAGGATTGGGCAAGTACCCCGAGCTGCCCAAGCGCAGCCTCTACCCCATGGTTGGTGTGCTGCGCACCGCGCAACTACTGGCTGAACGCCACCAGCTTGATCTGCCTGTCGACATTGATGCGTTGGTGCAGGCCTGCTACGCGAAGGACACGCTGCCATCGCCAAGCGCCGAATGGGAAGACGCGATGCGCTCTGCCATGGAGACGGAAATGCTGGCCGAGAAGGATGCAGAGGCCAAGTGCATCCAGAACAGCATCGGTGCCCCTGATGACGTATCGGCATATGTCAACTGGCGCAGCGACAAGGAAGACGATGAATCCGCTTACGCCGTACATCCTGCCATGCGTGCTGTGACGCGCTTGGGCGCTGACGCATTGCGGGTGCTGCTGGTGTATCGCGGTGCGAGCGGCGTGTCGTTGCTACCTGGCGGTCCACCGATCGCGACCTCAGGCGTGAACGCGGCGACGCTTCTCGCGTCGGTGGTGCCGGTGTCACACCGTGGCTTGGTGTCTGCGTTGCGCAAGCTGCCGGTGCCGGACTGGGCGAGCAAGGATTCCTTGTTGCGCGGAGTGGCCGTGCTGGAACTTGACGGCACCGGCGCCGTTGCGCTGGGGCCATGGCAGGTGCAGTTGGACGCCCGGTTAGGGTTGCGGATCAGCCGCGACGTCGCCGTCGCAATCCCTGCGACGGCGATCCGTTGCGATGAGGACATGGAATGACTCCCCCACGACGTGGGGACGGACTCATGGTCAAACCCAGAAACGGTTCACCCCCCAGTAGGGGACTTGACAACGGCGAAACGGCCCCACAAATTGACCCCAATTCAACCTAGGTAAGTTTCTTGGTTTATGAATATCAGCACAGACGCCTTTTTGCCAGTGGTGGATCGTTTCGGCACCTCCCGTCGGGTCAGTTTAGGTGCGGCATTGTCGGCTGCGGGGAACTTCGGCGCCATCCACCACCCTTCGCCGCTGGTGACCGTGGCCTGCTATCGCCTGCTGTTGGCGGTCCTGCAGCGGGTGTTCGGGGCCGATGTTGCCGAACATGGTGCCTCTTGGTGGGTCGCCGGCCGTTTCCCTCCCGAGCCCCTGAACGCCTACTTCGAAGAGTGGGGCGCGCATTTCGACCTGTTCGATGCCCGGCGCCCTTTTCTGCAGGTAGTCGATCTGCCGCCGGAGCTCTCGCGCCGGCCGTGGACGGCCCTGGCCGCCGAGAAGTCAAGTGGCAACAACAAGACCCTGTTCGACCACGCGCTGGATGCTGATCCCGAACCGCTGCCGGCGGCCGATGCCGCGCTCTACCTGCTGGCCGCGCAGGCCATGGCGCTGGGCGGTGGGCGCAGTGCCTTCCAATACACCGCCCACGCTCCCGCGGCAACGGCGGTGTTGGCTCTGATCACCGGCGAGAACCTGTTTCAAACCTTGCTGCTGAATCTGCTGCCGCAGTCTCGCGCAGAACATGAGCGGGATGTGACCACTTGGGAGCGGGGGGGGGCGCTGACCGTCGAGCACATGCAGGGTGGCCCGACGGTTGGTTATCGCGGCCCAGCGCAGCTCTACTCCCTGCCCGCGCGCTCGATTCGCTTGTTCCCCGATGCAGTGGGAGTCATGGTCAACCATGTGGGTCTCGCCAGCGGGGAGCGACTCAAGGACGCGGAGGGAAAGGATCCTATGGTGTCCTATCGGATGGACGCCGAACGCGGCCCTGTGCCCATGCAGCTTCATTATGAGCGTGCGTTCTGGCGTGACTTGCATGCCCTGCGGCCGCGCAGCGCTACCGCGCACCAAACATCCGGCCATACACCCCCGGCGGTGTTGCGTGCCGCGGCAACTCTACTGAGTCGTGTGCGCAGCGGTCTCAAACCCCGTCTGACGGTGTTCGGACAGTGCACCGACAAGGCCAAGGTCGAGCTCTGGCGCTGCGAGAGCGTGCCGCTCTCCCAAGCTCTGCTGAACGACAGCGACGCGTGGGACACCATTCGCAGCGTGCTGGCTTTGGCAGAAGACCAGGCGAAGGTGTTGCACGATGCGTGTTATCGCCTGGCCTTCGAGCAGAAGAGGGGTGCGCTTGAACCCGACCCCAAGGCCGTGCGCGCTTTGGTCCAGACCTTCCCCATGCTGCCGATGTACTGGGCCATTCTCGGGGCAGCCTTCAACGACTGGGTCTCGAATTTGGGCGATGAAGACAGTGATGCCGCCCGTCAGCAATGGCGGAAGGAGGTGGCTTACGCCTTGCGAGATGCCTGGCGCTTGGCCGATCGTGTGGTGCCGGCCACCTATCGCGGTGATCGCTCGCTCTACGAGGCCGAGAAGGGCATCCGTCGCGCACTGGTCGCTCTGACCCCACAAGACCCATCTATGGAGGACGTGACATGAATCATGTGAACTCCCCTCACCCGCTGGTGACTTACCTGCGCCGGGCGCAGGATCCCGCCGGTGGTGATCGTGCCCTGCTGGCGGTGCTGCGCCGCAGTCTGGGTCAAGCCCCCGGCGACGACCTGCGTGCAGTGGCCCGATTGGAAGGCCTGATCGTCCGCCTGCAGGGCGAACAGGCACTCGGCGGTGAGCGCCAACGGCGCCATGCCTACTTGGTCGCCGGCTTGCTGGCATGGTGCCGAACGCCCGGTACCGACAACCTGGCCAGCCTGGGCCACTGTCTGGCACAGCTTTGCCTCTCATCGAACCGCGACAAGCAGGATTCCGTCGAGCGCCGCTTGGCGCATCTGGTGGACGCCGATGAGGAGCAGCTGCCGATGTTGCTTCGCGCCACGGTGCGTTTACTAGACCAAGCAGAGATCGTGCCGGACTTCAGCCTCCTGCTGCGTCAGCTGGATGCTTGGAACCACCCGGATCGCTGGGTGCAGCGACGATGGTTGCGCGACTTCCATCACTCCCTGTCTACCGACCGCGATGACGCGGCCTGACCTCACCGTGTGAAAAGGAGCTTTGCCATGCAATCACCAATCTACGTTGACTTCCATCTGCTGCAGAACGTCGCGCCATCGTTGCTCAATCGCGATGACACCGGTGCCCACAAGGATGCCCTGTTCGGTGGCGTGCGCCGGGCCAGGATCTCCAGCCAGTGCCAGAAACGCGCGATGCGCGAGCACTGGCGGCATACGGCAGCACTTCCGAAGGATGAGCAGGCGGTGCGCACCCAGTACCTGCTGCAGGCGCTGGTGGAGCGGCTGGCTGCACTGGGACGACCAGCCAGCGAAGCGGCTGCGCGAGTGCGTCTGGCTTTGGGCGGCCTGAAGCTGCAAGCCGACGATGACGGGCGCTCGCAGTACCTGTTGTTCTTGGGTGCCGATGAGTTGAATCGTCTGGCGGCGGTGATCGCGCAGTACTGGGACATGCTGATGCCTGCGGAGGCTGTAGAGCCCGAAGCCGAGAGTGGTGCTGGCAAGAAACCTGTCAAGACCAGCAAGAAAGCCGTCAAGGCCGCGGCTAAGGATGCTTGCCCCGCCGAGGTGATCACGGCGCTGGAGCAGGCCCTGACCGATACCCGGTCGCTGGAAGTACGCCTGTTCGGCCGCATGTTGGCTGATCGCCCCTCCTTCAACAGCGATGCCAGCCTGCAGGTGGCTCATGCGCTCGGTACCGCAGCGCTGGAGCGCGAGTTCGATTTCTTCACTGCGGTGGATGACCTGCAAGCGCAGGACTCCGCCGGCGCAGGCCATCTGGGCCAGTTGGAGTTCGCCAGCACTTGCTTCTACCGCTACGCCACGCTGAACCTCCGCGAGCTACATGCCCTGCTGGGTCGGCAGCGCGAAAGCACCGAACGCGCGCTGCGTTTGCTGGGCGACGCCATTACGCATGCCTTGCCCAGCGGCAAGCAGAACACCTTCGCCGCACATCAGAAGCCGGCGTTCGTCGGCATCCAGATCGGCACTCAGCCACGGTCACTCGCTAATGCGTTCGAGAAGCCGATACGGGTGCGGCGCGATGGGCTGTCGCTGACCGGCAAGTCGGTCAGGCAACTCGACACCTTCCGGCAGCGCCTCAATGCCAGCTATGGAGAAACCGGTGCCTTCTATTTCCACGACCTGAGCGATGCCAAGCTGCAAGGGGGCCGGGAAACCGTGGGCGCTGCGTTGACGGTGGCCATGGCCGATGCCCTGCAGCGCCTAGGGTGAGTCGCCATGCCCACCCTGCTGATTACCTTGGATGCGCCGATGCAAAGCTGGGGCACGCGCTCACGTTTCGATCAGCGTGACACCGAGCTCGAGCCCAGCAAGAGCGGCGTCATCGGTCTGCTGGCCGCGGCCTTGGGTCGGCCGCGTGAGGCCGATGTCGACGACCTAGCAACCCTGCGCTTTGGCGTGCGGGTGGATCGCGCCGGCACCTTGGCCAAGGATTTCCATACTGCGCAGAACATCCTGAAGGCCGATGCCTCGGGGCGACAGGATACGGCAGTTACCGAACGTCATTACCTCGCCGAAGCAGCTTTTACCGCCGGGCTTGAGGGGTCGGATCGCCAGTTCCTTGGACACCTGCACGCCGCACTGCAGGCGCCGCACTGGCCGTTGTTCCTCGGCCGCCGATCCTTCCCGCCGGGCCTGCCGCTGGTGGGCGATGTGGAGCGGTATGTGGTGGATAGCCCGCTGATGGAGGCGCTGACAACGTTCCCGCTCCGTCCTCTCCATGGCGACGCGCCTAGCGCGGCACGTGCCTGTGTGCTGTGGCTGGAGCATGACGCCCCTACTGGGCATGTGCGCCACGACCAGCCCATTGACGATTTCCGCCGCCGCGGCTTCGGCCTGCGGCATGTACGCAGGGAGGTGTGCGATGTACCTGTCGAAGTTGCGGCTTGATCGCCGTTGCTCAGCGGTTCGGCGCGATCTGGGTAACCCGTGGGAGCTGCATCGCAGCCTGTGGTCGGCTTTCCCAGCCGACCTTGCCGCACTGCCGGAACGGGTGCTGTGGCGCCTGGAACTTGAGCGCGACGGTTCCGCCCAAGTGCTGGTGCAATCACAACTGGTCCCGACCTGGGAGGCGCTGCTCGGCAAGTATCCCGGCTACACCAGCGAGCCGGTGGCCTGTAAGCCCTATCAGCCGCTGCTGCTCGAAGGCCAGAACTTGCGCTTTCGCCTCCGAACCAATTGTAGCGTGAAGCGCGACGGCAAACGCCGTGCCGTGGTGGGCGAGGCCGAGCAACTGGCCTGGCTGGCACGCCACGGTGAACGCGGTGGCTTTGTCGTGGATGCTGCCGAGGTGCGTGATGAAGGCACCCGAGCCTTTCGAAAGGGCGATCATCAGGCCAAGCTCAGCGTGGCCCTGTTCGATGGCTGCCTGCGCGTGCAGCAGCGCGAGGCCTTTCTTGCCACCCTCAGCCGAGGCATCGGCCACAGCAAGGGGCTGGGCCTGGGCTTGCTGAGCATCGCCCCGATGGAAGCATGAACCCGCCGCCTGCGTGCCCCGCAGGCGGCAAGGAGTGGCCATGGCACGTTTCGAGACCCGCAACCTGCGCGAGCTGCCGAAGCTGCGCGATGGGCTCAGCTATCTTTACTTCGATCACGGGCGCATTGAGCAGCAGGACAGCAGCATCGCCCTGATCGGCGCACCGAAGGAAGGCGGCGTGCCCCTGGAAGTCATCGCCGTGCCGGCGGCCGCCCTGGCGGTGCTGATGCTGGGGCCTGGCACCACGGTGACTCATGCCGCCATCAAGGCCTTGGCCGAGAACGGCTGCAGCGTGTTGTGGACAGGCGAGGAAGGCCAGCGCTTCTATGCCCAAGGCACAGGTGAAACACGCTCGGCGGCACGCGTGCTCAAACAGGCGCAGGCAGCGGCCTCGCCCGAGCAGCACTTGCGTACCGTGCTGCGGCTGTACCGGATGCGTTTTTCCGAATCGTTGCCGGCGAACCTGACCCTGCAGCAATTACGCGGTCGCGAGGGCGTGCGAGTGCGCGATGCCTATGCGCGCCTCGGCCGCGAGACAGGGGTGAGTTGGAAGGGTCGCCTGTATCGGCGTGACCAGTGGCAACAGGCCGATCCGATCAACCGCGCCATCTCGGCCGGCAATGCGAGCCTGTATGGCGTCGTGCATGCCGGTGTGGTGTCGATGGGCTTCTCGCCTGCGCTCGGATTCATCCATACCGGCAAGCAGCTTTCGTTTGTCTACGACATTGCCGATCTGTACAAACTCGACACTGTGCTTCCGGTGGCTTTCGCTTGCGTAGCCGAGGGTGCGGAGCAGGTGGAAAGCCGTGTTCGCAAAATGCTGCGGGAACACTTCCAGCAGGTCCGCTTGCTGGAACGCCTGAGCACCGACCTTCTACGCCTGTTCGACCTTGATCCCAGCGAGGCCGATCCTTGGGCGGGCGATGCGGCCGCGCCTGGCGACCTGTGGGATGGTGATGGTCACAGCGTGGGCGGCGGACGCGCCTGGGACGAGCCACGCGACGACTCCCTCGCCTCTGATCACTCGCCCGACGACCCACGGTTCTGACGCCATGATCGTGCTGGTTCTTGAGAAGGTTCCCCCTCGCCTGCGCGGCGAACTATCGCGCTGGTGCATCGAGGTGGCCACCGGTGTGTTCGCCGGCACGGTGAGCGCCGTGGTGCGCGATCTGCTGTGGGAGAAGTGTTGCCACAAGCGCGAGGCAGGCCGTTGCGTTCTCGTGCATCCCGCCCGCAACGAGCAGGGGTTTCTGATTCGCATGGACGGCGACAACGACCGCCGCGTGGTTGACTTCGATGGTCTCGCCCTGGTGGCCGTCCGCACCGCCCGTGCCGCGCAACACCAACGCCGCCGCTCACGTAGACTTTCGACGCCCCAATGCAGCTAAGTGCCTGATTTTGGCAAGCGTCGTCCCCACACGCGTGGGGGTGAACCGCCGCCGCTGTTCATCAGGGAACTGACGCTGGTGTCGTCCCCACACGCGTGGGGGTGAACCGCGAGCGCCCGCGCCAAGATCGGCACCGTTGACGTCGTCCCCACACGCGTGGGGGTGAACCGGAGTCGCAGCCGGCCCCGACGCTGAACGTGTCCGTCGTCCCCACACGCGTGGGGGTGAACCGCCAAGCGCAGCACGAAACACATCCGCGCCGTGGTCGTCCCCACACGCGTGGGGGTGAACCGGCTCCCACACATCGTTCAACCTGTGACGCCGAGTCGTCCCCACACGCGTGGGGGTGAACCGAACGGCGATCAGCGCGACGTGCCGCTCTCGTCGTCGTCCCCACACGCGTGGGGGTGAACCGAGGTGCTGCCGAATCACGATGCCGAAGGGGCCGTCGTCCCCACACGCGTGGGGGTGAACCGGCGCCGCATGGGTACCCACTTGGACGCGCGACGTCGTCCCCACACGCGTGGGGGTGAACCGAGATTGCCGGCGTCGATCTCAAGACCGCCAGTGTCGTCCCCACACGCGTGGGGGTGAACCGATCGGGCGCCACAGTATCGATCCATCCTCGGTGTCGTCCCCACACGCGTGGGGGTGAACCGGAACGTGAGCGTGGCCACCGCCGGTGCGATATGTCGTCCCCACACGCGTGGGGGTGAACCGAAGGCCTTCACCTCCTCGATGTCCTTGCAGACGTCGTCCCCACACGCGTGGGGGTGAACCGAACTGTTGCGCAACGGCGCGCACGATGTCAGTGCGTCGTCCCCACACGCGTGGGGGTGAACCGACCAGGGGCGGCCTCTACGTCTGCCATCAGATCGTCGTCCCCACACGCGTGGGGGTGAACCGAGAACCCAGCCGCGTTCATGACGCTGGTCGGCGTCGTCCCCACACGCGTGGGGGTGAACCGACTGACCCTCGCGCCACACTGGCGCGCCACACTGTCGTCCCCACACGCGTGGGGGTGAACCGGCGCAGCTCTCGCCGGCCCAGCAGGTGATTGCGTCGTCCCCACGCGCGTGGGGGTGAACCGGCTATCAACCGCATCCGCAACATGCGACGTCTTTACGCGCGCGCCATGATTATCCATGGTGCCACAGCGGTCGAGTCCGGCCTATCCACAGGCTGCCGCTTCTGGCCTCGGGCTGCGACGGGCGATCCATTCGGCTCGACCGCCAGCGTGTCCTGCTAGACTGCGCGGTCTTTATCAACACCGGAACGCGCCATGGAGACCAATCCCGTGCGCCAGCGCATCGCCGAGCTCAAGGGCCGGCTGGATGCGCTGAGGGGGTACCTTTGACTACGACCAGAAGGTCGAACGTCTCGAAGAAGTAAGCCGCGAGCTGGAAAGCCCGACCATCTGGAACGAGCCCGATAAGGCGCAGGGCCTCGGCCGCGAGCGCGCCGCCCTCGAGAAGGTCGTCCACGGCCTGAAGGCGCTCGATGAGGGCTTCACCGGCGCGCTCGAGCTGCTCGAACTCGCCGAGATGGAAAGCGACGAGGACACTTTCCACGCGGTGATCGCCGACGTCGATGCCGGGCAGGCGCACCTCGAGAAGCTCGAATTCAACCGCATGTTCAGCGGCAGGATGGACGCGGCCAATGCCTTCGTCGACATCCAGGCCGGCGCCGGCGGCACCGAGGCCCAGGACTGGGCCGAGATCCTGCTGCGCATGTACCTGCGCTGGTGCGAGTCGCGTGGCTGGAAGACCGAGCTGATGGAAGTCAGCGGTGGCGACGTGGCCGGCATCAAATCGGCCACCGTGCGCATCGAGGGCGACTACGCCTACGGCTGGCTGAAGACCGAGACCGGCGTGCACCGGCTGGTGCGCAAGTCGCCGTTCGACTCCGACAACCGCCGGCACACCAGTTTCACCAGCGTCTTCGTCTCGCCGGAAGTCGATGACAACATCGACATCACGATCAACCCCGCCGATCTCAAGACCGATGTCTACCGCTCCTCCGGCGCCGGCGGCCAGCACGTCAACAAGACCGAATCGGCGGTGCGCATCACCCATGTGCCGACCGGCATCGTGGTGGCTTGCCAGAACGGCCGCAGCCAGCACCAGAACCGCGACACCGCGATGAAGATGCTTGCCGCCAAGCTCTACGAGCTGGAGATGCAGAAGCGCAATGCCGAGAAGGACGCGGTGGAGGCCACCAAGTCCGACATCGGCTGGGGCAGCCAGATCCGCAACTACGTGCTCGACCAGAGCCGCATCAAGGACCTGCGCACCGGCATCGAGCGCTCGGACACGCAGAAGGTGCTGGATGGCGACCTCGACGAGTTCGTCGAAGCGAGCCTCAAGGCCGGCCTCGAGGTCGGCGCGAAACGCACCGACGCGGCGTAGCGCCCACTCGTTGCTCCCTCCTCGCTTCACCACTCTTTCCTTCGAAGCCCTCATGTCCGACCAGCCCAACGCCGCTCCGATCGCTGACGCTCCTGCACCGGATGAGAACAAGCTCATCGCCGAGCGGCGCGCCAAACTGACGGCGCTGCGCGGGAAGGGCATCGCCTTTCCGAACGATGCCCGGCGCGAGCACTACGCGGGTGATCTGCAGGCCGAGTTCGCCGACAAGGACCACTGGACCGCCGAAGCCCTCGAAGCCAGCGGCCGCAGGGTGTGCATCGCCGGCCGGATGATGGCCAAGCGGGTGATGGGCAAGGCGGCCTTCGCGCAGTTGCAGGACATGTCGGGGCGCGTCCAGCTCTACCTCGTCGGCGCTGATCTGAGCGAGAGCTACGAGGCCTTCAAGGGCTGGGACATCGGCGACATCCTCGCCGCCGAAGGCACGCTCACCCGCACCCGGACCGGCGAGCTGTCGGTCAAGGTCACGGCGATCCGCCTGCTCACCAAGGCGCTGCGCCCGCTGCCGGACAAGTTCCACGGCTTGAGCGATGTCGAGCAGCGCTACCGCATGCGCTATGTCGACACCATCGTCAACGAGGAATCCCGCGAGGTGTTCGTGCTGCGTTCGCGGATCGTCCGCGCGATCCGGCACTGGCTGGACGCCCGGCGCTTCCTCGAAGTCGAGACGCCGATGATGCAGTACATCCCCGGCGGTGCGACGGCCAAGCCGTTCATGACCCACCACAACGCGCTCGACCTCGATCTCTACCTGCGCGTCGCGCCGGAGCTGTACCTGAAGCGTCTCGTCGTCGGCGGCTTCGAGCGCGTCTACGAGATCAACCGCAATTTCCGCAACGAGGGCGTGTCCACCCGGCACAACCCCGAGTTCACGATGCTCGAGCTCTACGAGGCCTACGCCACGTACACCGGCATCATGAACCTGACCGAAGCGCTGATCCGCGACACCGCGCAGGAGGTGCTGGGCCGCACCGTGCTGAGCTGGGAAGGTCGCGACATCGACCTGACGCCGGCCTTCCGCCGTTGGCGCATGGACGATGCGGTGCGCGAGGCCGACCCGTCGATCACCGCCGCCGACTGCCGCGACCGCGAGGCGTTGGCCCGGCACTGCGCCCGCCACGGCGTGCACGTGAAGCCGTCCTACGGTTGGGGCAAGCTGCTGCTCGAGCTGTTCGAGAAGCTGGTCGAAAGCGAACTCGTGCAGCCGACCTTCATCACCCACTACCCGGTGGAGGTCAGCCCGCTGGCCCGTGAGAGCGACACCGAGCCCGGCATCACCGACCGCTTCGAGCTGTTCGTTGGCGGCAAGGAGATCGCCAACGGCTTCTCGGAGCTCAACGACCCCGAGGACCAGGCCGCCCGCTTCATGGCGCAGGCCGAGGCCAAGGACGCCGGCGACGACGAGGCCATGCACTTCGACGCCGACTACATCCGCGCCCTCGAAGTGGGCCTGCCGCCGACCGGTGGCCTGGGCATCGGCATCGACCGGCTGGTGATGCTGCTCACCAACCGGGCCTCGATCCGCGACGTGCTGTTCTTCCCCTACCTGCGCCCGGAGGCCTGAGGGGAAGCACAAGGCTTCAGGCGGGCCTGCCGCCGGAATCACGCAATTCGCGGCGCAGGATCTTGCCGACGTTGGTCTTGGGCAGTTCAGTGCGGAACTCGACCACCTTCGGGTGCTTGTAGCCGGTCAGTTTGTCCTTGCAGAAGGCCTTGACCTGCTCGGCGGTGATCGCCGGGTCCTTGCGCACCACCACCACCTTGACCGCTTCGCCGGACTTCTCGTCGGGCACGCCCACCGCCGCGACTTCCAGGATGCCCGGCATGGTGGCCAGCACGTCCTCGATCTCGTTCGGATAGACGTTGAAGCCGGACACCAGGATCATGTCCTTCTTGCGATCGACGATGTAGAAGTAGCCGGCGGCGTCCATCCTGGCCATGTCGCCGGTGTGCAGCCAGCCCTCGGCGTCGAACACCTTGGCGGTCTCCTCGGGGCGTTGCCAGTAGCCCGGCATCACCTGCGGTCCCTTGATGCACAGCTCGCCGATCTCGCCGACCGGCAGCGTTCGGCCCTCGTCGTCCTTGATGCAGGCGAGGGTGGAGGAGATTGGCAGGCCGATGGCGCCGTTGAATGCCTTCAAGTCGAGCGGGTTCATGCAGGCCGCCGGCGAGGTCTCGGTGAGTCCGTAAGCCTCGATGAGGGTGCAGCCGGTGGCCTTCTTCCAGCGATCGGCCACCGCGCGCTGCACGGCCATGCCGCCGCCCAGGGTCAGGTGCAACGAGGAAAAATCGATGGTGTCGAAGCCCGGCGTGTTGAGCAGGCCGTTGAACAGGGTGTTGACGCCGGTGATGGCGGTGAAGCGCACCGATTTCAGCTCCTTGACGAAGCCGGGCAGGTCACGCGGGTTGGTGATGAGGTGGTTCATGCCGCCGAACTTCATGAAGACAAGGCAGTTCGCCGTCAACGCGAAGATGTGATAAAGCGGCAGCGCGGTGATGATGATCTCTTGGCCGGGCTTGGCATTGCCGCCAATCCAGGCCGAAGCCTGCTGCATGTTGGCCACCAGGTTGCGGTGGGTCAGCATGGCGCCTTTGGCAACGCCGGTGGTGCCGCCGGTGTACTGCAGGAAGGCGATGTCGTCGCTCGCCACATTGACCGGCGGCAGGGTGTGCGCGGCACCCAGGGCCAGGGCCTTGCGGAAGTTGATGGCGCCGGGCAGGGCATAGTCGGGCACCATCTTCTTCACGTACTTGACCACGAAGTCGACGATCGTGCCCTTGGGGAAGCCCAGCAGCTCGCCGATCGAGGTGACGATGACCTGCTCGATCTGGGTTTCGGCCACCACCGCCGCCGCCGTGTGGGCGACGTTCTCCAGTACCACCAGCACCTTGGCGCCGGAATCGACCAGCTGGTGCTTCAATTCGCGCGGGGTGTAGAGCGGGTTGGTGTTGACCACGGTCAGGCCGGCACGCAAGGCGCCGAAGATGGCGATCGGGTACTGCAGCACGTTGGGCATCATCAGGGCGACGCGGTCGCCCTTCTTCAGTTTGCGGTCGTGCAGCAGGTAACTCGCGAACTGCCGGCTCAGGTGGTCGATGTCGCCGTAGCTCAGCATCTTGCCCATGTGCGAGAAGGCAGGCCGATCGCGGTAACGCTCGATCGCGCTGTCAAGCACGGAGACGATGGACTGGAATTCGGTCACGTCGATTTCCGCGGGCACGCCCTGCGGGTAACTCGACAACCAGGGACGTTCGATGCTCATCGTTTCCACCTCGGATTCAGCGCACAGGGGACCGCGTGCGCCGAAGCGCCAGCGGATTGGAGTATTCACTCGATTCCAACACAGCCGGACGCGGCCCGGCAAGCGGACCGGGGGGCGTTTTCGCATGGTCTTCATCACCCCGCCGTGCATCGCGGCGGCGGGGTTCCGTCCCCCGCTCCAGGGCGCGGGGAACGGGTCGCGGCAGGCCTGGTCTCAGGCCGCCTTCACGCCCGCCGCCAGCTGGCGCAGCACGTAGTGCAGCAGCCCGCCGTGGCGGAAGTACTCGACTTCCTTGGGCGTCAGCAGCAGCACCTGGGCTTTGAAATTGAAGACGGTGCCGTCCGGGCGGATGGCGGCGATATCGGCCACCCTGCCCGCGCCGTCCTTCAAGCCGGTGATCGAGACCACCTCGTCGCCCTTGAGGCCCAGGGTCTGGGCGTTCTGGCCCTCGATGAACTGCAGGGGCAGCACACCCATGCCGACCAGGTTGGAGCGGTGGATGCGCTCGAAACTCTCGGCGATGACCGCCCGGATGCCGAGCAGCTTGGTGCCCTTGGCCGCCCAGTCGCGCGAGGAGCCGGTGCCGTACTCCTTGCCGGCGAACACCACCGTGCCCACACCCTCGGCCTTGTACTTCATGGCCGCGTCATAGATGGCCAGCTTCTCGCCGGAGGGGTAGTGGATGGTGTTGCCGCCTTCTTCGCCGCCCAGCATCAGGTTCTTGATGCGGATGTTGGCGAAGGTGCCGCGCACCATCACGTCATCGTTGCCGCGGCGCGAGCCGTAGCTGTTGAAGTCGACCGGGGCGACGCCACGCGCCTGCAGGAACTTGCCGGCGGGTGAACTGGCCTTGATGTTGCCGGCCGGCGAGATGTGGTCGGTGGTGATCGAGTCGCCGAAGATGCCCATCACGCGGGCACCGTGGATGTCGTCGATCGAGCCGACCTGCATGGTCATGCCGTCAAAGTACGGCGGGTTCTTGATGTAGGTCGAGTCGTCCCACTGGTAGGCGTCGCCGTCCGGCGATTCCACCGCGTTCCAGCGGCTGTCGCCGCGGAACACGTCGGCGTAGTTCTTGGCGAACATCTCCGGGCCGATGGTCGCGGCGATGGTGTCGCCGATCTCCTTGTTCGAGGGCCAGATGTCCTTGAGGTAGACCGGCTGGCCATCCAAGCCCCTGCCCAGCGGCTGCGTGCTGAGGTCGAGGTCGGTGGTGCCAGCAATGGCATACGCAACGACCAACGGCGGCGAGGCGAGGTAGTTCATCTTCACTTCGGCGTGGACGCGGCCTTCGAAGTTGCGATTGCCCGAGAGCACCGAGGTCACCACCAGGTCACCCTCGGCGATGGCTTTCGAGACCGCCTCCGGCAGCGGGCCGGAGTTGCCGATGCAGGTGGTGCAGCCGTAGCCGACGACGTGGAAGCCGAGCGCTTCGAGGTCGTCCATCACGCCGGCCTTCTTCAGGTAGTCGGTGACCACCAGCGAGCCTGGGCCGAGCGAGGTCTTCACCCACGGCGCCACCTTCAGGCCCTTGGCCACGGCGTTGCGCGCCAGCAGGCCGGCGCCCAGCATCACCGCCGGGTTGGAGGTGTTGGTGCAGGAGGTGATGGCAGCGATGACGACCGCGCCGTCCTTCAGCGTGCCGCCCTGGAAGTGGGCTTCGCCGGTGGTCTTGCCGGCATGCCGGGCGGCACGCGCCTCGGCCATCGGCTTGACCGCCTCGCGGTAGACCTTCTGCATGTCGGAGAGCAGCACGCGGTCCTGCGGACGCTTCGGGCCGGCCAGCGAGGGCAGCACGGTGCCCATGTCGAGGCCGAGCGTCGAGCTGTACTCGGCTTCCACCGAGGGGTCGCGCCACAGGCCCTGGGCCTTGGCATAGGCCTCAACGAGCGCGATCTGCTCGGCCGAACGGCCGGAAAGGCGCAGGTAGTTGAGCGATTCGCCGTCGATCGGGAAGATGCCGCAGGTGGCGCCGTATTCCGGGGCCATGTTGGCAATCGTGGCACGGTCGGCCAGCGGCAGCTGGTCAAGGCCGTCGCCGTAGAACTCGACGAACTTGCCGACCACGCCGTGCTTGCGCAGCATCTGGGTGACGGTGAGCACGAGGTCGGTGGCGGTGGCGCCTTCCGGCAGCTTGCCGGTGAGTTTGAAGCCCACGACCTGCGGGATCAGCATCGAGCTGGGCTGACCCAGCATGGCGGCCTCGGCCTCGATGCCGCCCACGCCCCAGCCCAGCACGCCGATGCCGTTGATCATGGTGGTGTGCGAGTCGGTGCCGTAGACCGTATCCGGGAAGGCGTGCTCGACACCGTCGATCACGCGGGTCATGACCACGCGCGCCAGGTGCTCGAGGTTGACCTGGTGGACGATGCCGGTGTTCGGCGGCACCACCTTGAAATTGTCGAAGGCCTTCTGGCCCCAGCGCAGGAAGCTGTAGCGCTCCTTGTTGCGGCTGAACTCGAACACGCCGTTCTCGTCGGCGGCCGAGGGCTTGCCGAACACATCGACCTGCACCGAGTGGTCGATGACGAGCTCGGAGGGGATCAGCGGGTTGATGCGCTTCGGGTCGCCGCCCAGCTTCTTGACCGCATCGCGCATGGCGGCGAGATCGACCACGCAGGGCACGCCGGTGAAGTCCTGCAGCACCACGCGCGCCGGCATGAAAGCGATCTCGGTGTCCGGCTCCTTCTTCGGCTCCCACGTCGCCACGGCTTCGATGTGGCCCGCGTTGACGGTGACGCCGTCCTCGCAGCGCAGCAGGTTCTCGAGGAGGATCTTCAACGAGTAGGGCAGGCGCCGGATGTCGAAGCGCTGGCCCAGTTTGGGCAGGCTGTAGAAGGCGTAGGACTTGCCGTTGACGGCAAGCGTGTCGCGGGTGGCGAAGGAGTCGGACATGGAGGGCTCCAGGCTGGGGGGCGGCGGCCGGCCTGCCGCGGGGGCGACCGGGCCGTGTCAACTCGCCATTATGCCGCAAGCGGGGGCGAGCCGGGCGCTTCTAGTCGAGTGGAGCGAGCAGTTCCCGGGCGGTTTCGGCCATCCGGCCGCGTTGCAGCAGGAAATCGAGCCGACTGCCGCCCGACTGCCGCCACAGCACGGCGGCCCGCAGGGCGCAGAGCAGCAGGGCGCGCACTTCGGCCACCACCTGCGGCTGGCCCAGGTAGACCGGATTGCCCTGCACCAGCACACGGTTGCCAAGCGGGCTGATCTGCTCGACGTAGAGCTCGCCCAGCCGCAGCGTCACCGTGGGGTGCTGGGCGCCCAGGTGCTGGCGCTGCCGGTCGATATCGCGCAGCACCGATTGCACACGCTCACCCGCCGTAGGATGGCGCATGAAGGCGCGCTCCAGGCCCAGCACGCTCACCGCCATCCGGGCGACCCCGTTGTCGCGCGGGCCCTGGCCCAAGAGGCCCAGCAGTTCGCGCAGGCCCTGGTCGAGGCCATCGACCCCGTCGTAGATGGTTTCGGCGTCCTCGGCTTCGAAGCGGAACAGGCTGTCGTAGAGCACGGCAGCCGGGCGCTGTTCGGTCTGGCCGATCGAGGCGAGTTGCTGGACCAGGCGGAGTGCCTGGGCGAGGGCGGCGAGGGCGATGACGCGATCGTTCATGCGGCGGGGAGGCGGTTCGGGTCGAGGGGGGCATCGGTGGCGGCGATCAGCGCGCCACCCAGACAAAGTTCACCACGATAAAGCACCACCGACTGCCCGGGCGTGACGGCGCGTTGTGCCTGATCGAAGCGCAGTTCGACGCCGCCATCGGCCGTCGGCTGCACCGTGCAGGCCTGCGGGGCCTGCCGGTGGCGGACCTGCGCCTCGCAGCGCAGCGGGAAGGCCGGTGCGTGGCCGGCGATCCAGTGCATGGTCTCGCTGCGCAGCCGGGTGGAATGCAGCAGCGGGCTGTCGCCTTGGTCGACGATCAGCCGATTGTGGGCGACATCCTTGCCGACCACAAACCACGGCGCCTCCGGCCGGCCGCGCACGCCGCCGATGCCCAGACCCTCGCGTTGACCAAGCGTGTGGAAGGCGATGCCGGCGTGCTGGCCGATCACCCGGCCTTGGGGATCGACGATCTCGCCCGGGCTGATGGCGACGTAGCGCGCCAGAAAGGCCCGGAAATCGCGCTCGCCGATGAAGCAGATGCCGGTCGAGTCCTTCTTCTTCGCCGTGGCGAGCCCCAGCCGGGCGGCAATCGCCCGCACCTCGGTCTTGGCCAGGCCGCCGATCGGGAACAGGGTGGCGGCAAGTTGCTCTTGGCCCAGTTGGTGCAGGAAATAGCTCTGGTCCTTGCCGGCATCGTCGCCACGCAGCAGGCGCCAGCCTTCTTCGCCCTGATCGATGCGGGCGTAGTGGCCGGTCGCGATCCGGCGGGCCCCCAGCGCCCTCGCCTCGTCGAGGAAGCATTTGAACTTGATCTCGCGGTTGCAGAGCACGTCCGGGTTCGGCGTGCGGCCGGCGCGGTACTCGGCGAGGAAGGCCGCGAACACCTCCGAGCGGTACTCGGCCGAGAAATCCCGGGCGATGAAGGGCAGGCCGAGTTGCGCGCAGACCTTCAGCGCGTCGCGGCGATCGGCCTCGGCCCGGCACTCGCCCGAGCCCTCGTCCGCCCAGTTCGTCATGAACAGGCCGGCCACGCGGCTGCCGGACTCGCGCAGGCACCAGGCGGCGACGGAGGAATCGACGCCACCGGAGACGCCGACCATGATGTCCGGGCTCTCGCTCATAGGGCGTTCACGGCCTCCAGCGGCAGGCGCCGGCCGGCGAGGTAGTCCTCGACCACCCGGCCGACCAGCGGACTGCGGTGCATGGCCCGGCAGGCCGCCAGTTCGCTGGGGCTGAGCCAGAGCGCGCGGACGATGCCGGTGTCGAGCGGCCGTTCCGGGTGGTGGCGCAGCGGTTCGGCGCAGAAGGCCAGCCGCAGGTAGCTGCGTCCGGTCTCCGGGGCACGCCACTGGTAGGCGCCGATGAAGCCGGTCAGGCGCACTTCCCAGCCGCTTTCCTCGAGCGTTTCGCGCAGTGCCGCGGCGACGATGCTCTCGTCGGGCTCGAGGTGGCCGGCCGGCTGGTTGAGCACTCGTCGGCCCTGCACCTCTTCCTCGACCATGAGCAGGCGGCCGTCGCGGGGCACGAGGGTGGCGACGGTCACGTCCGGTTGCCAGAAACGGCCTTGGCGGTAGGTCAAGCGGCTCTCCGGTGGGTCCGGTGCGTGGGCAGGGGCGAACAGTGTGCGCGCCGTGACGATCGTTCGTCCACGCCGCGCTTGCAGTGGCTTTCCTGCCGCGTCCTATACTGACCGCATGAGCCAGCAAGCGCGCCCCGATCACGAACACGACCGCGGCCTGGCGGTCGATACCGCCCGGCCCGAATTGGAGCAGCCACCGCTGTACCGGGTGCTGCTCCTGAACGACGACTACACGCCGATGGACTTCGTGGTGGAGGTCCTGCAGGTGTTCTTCGGCATGAACCGCGAGAAAGCCACCCAGGTGATGCTGCACGTCCACACCCGCGGTCGCGGCGTCTGCGGCGTCTACACACGGGAAGTGGCAGAAACCAAGGTGTCGCAGGTGAACGAATTCTCCCGCACCCACCAGCACCCGCTCATGTGCACCATGGAAAAAGCCTGACCCGCCCCCACATCCGGGCCATTGCCCTGGAGGCCCTCATGTTCAGCAAAGATCTCGAGTTCACCATCGGCCAGTGCTACAAGCAGGCCCGCGAAGCCCGCCATGAGTTCATGACGGTCGAGCACCTCTTGCTGGCGCTGGCCGACAACCATGCTGCCCTCCAGGTGCTCAAGGCCTGCGGTGCCGACGCCCAGAAGCTGGCCGCCGAACTGCGCCGCGTCATCGCCGAGACGGTGCCGATCCTGCCCGAGGACGACACCCGCGACACGCAGCCGACGCTGGGCTTCCAGCGCGTGCTGCAACGCGCCGTCTACCACGTCCAGAGCAGCGGCCGGAAGGAAGTGACCGGCGCCAACGTGCTGGTCGCCATCTTCGGTGAGAAGGACAGCCACGCCGTCTACCACCTGCAGCAGCAGGACGTCACCCGGCTCGATGTCGTCAACTACATCTCGCACGGCGTCGGCAAATCCGGCGGTGAGGCGCCTGAGCCGAAGCCGGCTGACGCGCCGAAGGCCGAGAACGAATCGGGCGAGGACGGCCAGCCCCGGCAGACCCCGCTCGAGGAGTTCGCCGCCAACCTCAACCAGCTGGCACGCGAGGGCAAGATCGACCCGCTGATCGGCCGCGAGGCCGAGATCGAGCGCACCCTGCAGGTGCTGTGCCGGCGCCGCAAGAACAACCCGCTCTACGTCGGCGAAGCGGGTGTGGGCAAGACCGCGCTGGCTGAAGGGCTCGCCTGGCGCATCGTCGAGGGCGATGTGCCCGAGGTGCTGAAGGACGCCACCGTTTATTCGCTCGACCTCGGCGCGCTGGTGGCCGGCACCAAGTACCGCGGCGATTTCGAGAAGCGCCTGAAGGCGGTCGTCAACCAGGTCAAGAAAGAACCGAACGCCATCCTGTTCATCGACGAGATCCACACCATCATCGGCGCCGGCTCGGCTTCGGGCGGCACCATGGACGCTTCCAACCTGATCAAGCCGGCCCTGCAGACCGGCGAGCTGCGCTGCATCGGCTCGACCACCTTCCAGGAATACCGCGGCGTGTTCGAGAAAGACCGCGCCCTGGCACGGCGCTTCCAGAAGATCGACGTGGTCGAGCCGACCGTGGCTGAGGCGGTCGCCATCCTTAACGGCCTGAAGGCCAAGTTCGAGGCCCACCACGAGGTGAGCTACAGCGCCGATGCGCTGCAGGCCGCCGTCGATCTCTCGGTCAAGCACATTGGCGACCGCCTGCTGCCGGACAAGGCCATCGATGTGATCGACGAGGCCGGCGCCCGCCAGCGTCTGATGACCGAGGACAAACGCAAGAACTTGATCGACGTCGAGGAGGTCGAGCTGATCGTCGCCAAGATGGCGCGCATCCCGCCCAAGCAGGTCAGCGCCTCCGACAAGGACGTGCTGAAGAACCTCGAGCGCAACCTGAAGATGGTGATCTTCGGCCAGGACCCGGCGATCGAGTCGCTGGTGGCCTCGATCAAGCTGGCGCGCTCGGGCCTCGGCAACCCCGACAAGCCGATCGGCAATTTTCTGTTCGCCGGCCCAACGGGTGTGGGCAAGACCGAAGTCACCAAGCAGCTCGCCCTGCAGCTCGGCATCGAGCTCGTGCGCTTCGACATGTCGGAGTACATGGAGCCGCATTCGGTGTCGCGCCTGATCGGCGCGCCCCCGGGCTATGTCGGCTTCGACCAGGGTGGCCTGCTCACCGAGAAGATCGTCAAGACGCCGCACTGCGTGCTGCTGCTTGATGAGATCGAAAAAGCCCACCCGGACGTGTTCAACATCCTGCTGCAGGTGATGGACCGCGGCGTGCTGACCGACACCAATGGCCGCGAGGCCAATTTCCGCAACGTGATCGTGGTGATGACCACCAACGCCGGCGCCGCCCAGGCGGCCCGTCGCACCATCGGTTTCGTCGAGCAGAACCACAGTTCGGACGCGCTGGAGGCGATCCGCAAGGCCTTCACCCCGGAGTTCCGCAACCGCCTCGATGCCATCGTGCAGTTCAGCGCGCTGGGCTTCGACCACATCCTGCGCGTGGTCGACAAGTTCCTGATCGAGCTGGAGTCGCAGCTGCAGGAGAAGCACGTGACGCTGAGCGCCACGCCGGAGGCGCGGCAGTGGCTGGCCGAGCACGGTTTCGACCCGCAGATGGGTGCGCGCCCGATGGCGCGCTTGCTGCAGGACAAGATCAAGCGGCCGCTGGCCGACGAGCTGCTGTTCGGCAAGCTGGTGGGCGGTGGCCGGGTGACAGTGGCTGTGGTCGACGGCGCGCTCGCCGTCGAAGCCTTCGCCCCGGAAGTCAAGCCGGAGCCAGCGGCGGTGGTCTGAACCACCGCCCTGGTCGGGCTTACTTCATGCGGTAGGTGATGCGGCCCTTGGTGAGGTCGTAGGGCGTCATTTCGACCTTCACCTTGTCGCCGGTCAGGATGCGGATGTAATTCTTGCGCATGCGCCCCGAGATGTGCGCCGTGATGACATGGCCGTTCTCTAGCTTCACGCGGAACATGGTGTTCGGCAGGGTTTCAGTCACGGTGCCTTCGAACTCGATGGAATCGTCTTTGGACATGCAGCGGGCTTCTGGCCTTGTTCGGTCGGTGGGGAGGGGCGGGCGATCGGAAGGCGCGGAGTGTGCCACGCGCCGGCAGGGCTTGCAAAAATCCGGTTAATCGTCCGCCGCGGGGGCGACGTCCGGCGTGACCTCGGTGCCGGGCTCGGCGAGCAGCCGGCAGGCCGGCAGCGGCGCCAGCGCCCAGTCCTGGCAGGGGCTGCGACTGCGGCTGAGTGGCCGGAAACAGGCCATAAAACGTTCGCGCGACCAGAGCTCGCCGCCCATGAAACGCAGGTGCGGGTGCTCGATCTGCGCATCGAAGCAGGGCATGCCGGCTTGGGCGAGCCGCCAGCCGAGGGCGGCCAGGGCCACTTTCGAGCCGCCGCTAGCCAGACTCACCATGCTCTCGGCGAAGAAAGCCCGGCCCAGCACCACCCCGTACAGGCCGCCGACCAGCCGGCCGCCACTGTCACGAACGGCGATGGCCTGGGCGTGGCCGGCCGCATGCAGGCGGCGGTAGGCCCGCTGCATGGCCGGGCCGATCCAGGTGCCGTTCTGACCGGCGCGCGGCGCCGACGCGCAGGCGGCAAGCACCGCGGCGAAGTCGTCGTCGAAACGGACCTGCCAATCGAGCCGGCGCAGCTCGCGGCGGAACCGCCGCGACAGCCGCACACCCTCGCTGCGGAACACCATGCGCTGCGCGGGCGACCACCAGAGGATGGGCTGGCCTTCGCTGAACCACGGAAAGATACCCTCGGCGTAGGCATTGAGCAGCCGGGGCAGGCTGAGGTCGCCCCCCAAGCAGAGCAGGCCATCCGGCTCCTCGAGTGCCCATTCGACCGGCGGAAAGGGCGAGTTCGGCTCGGGGCCGAGCAGCAGGGGCCGGCTCATGGCGAGTCGCCGGCGCGGAAGGGGCTGTGCGCAGCGAAGGCCGCGCGTTGGCGTTGCACCGCCTCGCGTTCGGCCATGCACCAGCGTTCGAGGGCGGCATGGAAGCGCGGTTCGACCAGCCAGTGCCGGCTGTGCATGATGGCCGGTAGGAATCCGCGGGCAAGCTTGTGCACGCCCTGCGCGCCCGGCTCGAAGCGATCGATACCGCGCTCGATGCAGTGGGCGATGCCTTGGTGGTAGCAGGCCTCGAAATGCAGGCCGGGCACTTCTTGGCTGGCCCCCCAATAACGGCCATAGAGCGCTTTGCCGGAACGCAGGCAGAGCGCGCCGGCGATCGGCGCCGGCGGCTCGCCGCGTGCGCCCGCGGCGCGTTCGGCCAGCACCAGCACCACGGCGTCCGGCATCGCCCGACCCAGATGCTGGAAGAAGGCTTCGGTCATCGCCGCGTGGTTCCATTTCTCGGCGAAGGTCTGCCGGTAGAAGCGGTGCATCGCCGCCAGCGGCGCGCCGCAGGCTTGCTCGCCCTCGACGATGCGCAAGGTGACACCAGCCTCGACCACTTTGCGCCGATCGGCTTTCAGGTTCTTGCGGCGCTTGTGGTCGAGCGCGCCGAGGAAATCATCGAAACCCTGCCACGCCGGATCGCGGCGCCAGTGGAACTGCAGGTCCTCGCGTGCCAGCCACGACCCATCGAAGGCGGCGAGATCCTCTTCGTCGAGAAAGTTCGCGTGCAAGGACTGCAGGCCGAGGCGTGGCGCGGCTTCGCGCATGGCATCGAGCAGCAGGCGCTTGTGTGCGGGCTCGCACGCCAGCAGGCGCGGGCCGGTGACCGGCGTGTAGGGCACCCCGATCAGCCATTTCGGGTAGTAGTCGAGGCCATACTGCGCGTAGGCGTTCGCCCAGGCCTGATCGAACACGAACTCGCCGTGCGAGTTGCCTTTCGCATAAGCCGGTGCGGCGGCCAGCAGCGCATCGCCCTCCCAGAGCGCAGCATGCAGCGGTGTCCAGCCGTACTCCGGGTCGAGGCAGCCGTGCGCTTCGAGCCCGGAAAGAAACGCGTGTGCGGTGAAGGGATGGCCATCGCGGTTCAGCGCATCCCACGCGGCGGCCGGAAGCTCCTCGAGCCGGCGATGCAGGCGGAGCTCGGGCATCGCCGACCGCTCCGTGCTTACCCGTGCTGGTCGAGGAACTTGTCGGCGTCCAGCGCCGCCATGCAACCCGAGCCGGCCGAGGTGATGGCTTGCCGGTACACATGATCGGCCACGTCGCCGGCGGCGAACACGCCGGGAATGCTGGTGCTGGTGGCACCGCCATCGAGGCCGGATTTCACCTGGATGTAGCCCTCGCGCATGGCGAGCTGGCCCTCGAAGAGCTGGGTGTTCGGGCTGTGGCCGATGGCGACGAAGAAGCCGGTGACGGCGATCTCGCGCGTGGCCTCATCCTTGAGCGAGCGCAGGCGCACGCCGGTCACGCCGGCATCATCACCCAGCACCTCATCGACGGCGTGGTTCCAGACCAGTTCGATCTTGCCGGCGGCGGCCTTGGCGAACAGCTTGTCCTGCAGGATCTTCTCGGCGCGCAGGGTGTCGCGACGATGCACGAGGTAGACCTTGTTGGCGATGTTGGCGAGGTACAGGGCCTCTTCGACCGCGGTGTTGCCGCCGCCGATCACGGCCACGTCCTGGCCGCGGAAGAAGAAGCCGTCGCAGGTGGCGCAGGCCGAGACGCCGCGACCCTTGAACGCCTCTTCGGACGGGATGCCGAGGTATTTGGCGCTGGCACCGGTGGCGATGATCAGCGCGTCGCAGCTGTACTCGCCACTGTCGCCTTTGAGCCGGAACGGCCGCTGCCCGAGTTCGGCCGTGTGGATGTGATCGAAGAGGATCTCGGTCTCGAAGCGTTCGGCATGTGCCTGCATGCGCGCCATCAGGTCCGGGCCCAGCAGGCCGTGCGCATCGCCCGGCCAGTTGTCGACTTCCGTTGTCGTCATCAGTTGACCGCCCTGCTGCAGGCCGGTCACCAGCACCGGCTTCAGGTTGGCGCGGGCGGCGTACACGGCAGCCGTGTAGCCGGCGGGGCCGGAGCCGAGGATGAGCAGGCGGGCATGCTTGGGGGCGGTCATGTCGTTATACTTTCTCGGCTTCGTGGCGGTGTGCGGCGCAAGCAAGGCGCTGCGACAGACTGCAAAGCTTGGGGGCCGAGGCCCTTCAAATCAAGGTTGCATCGATCGTGTTTCCGAGCCGCCTCACGGCGGCTTCATTCGTTCAACGCGCGCGCACCGCGCCGCTCCTGGAGCCCAGCATCATGCGTATCGGTATTCCCCGCGAGACCAAGACCCTCGAAGGCCGCGTCGCCCTCGTGCCCGCCGCCTGCGCCGACCTCGTGCGACGTGGCCACGAGGTGTGGATCGAGAAGGATGCCGGCATCAAGAGCGGTTTCGGCGACGAGGCCTACAGCGCGCTCGGCGTGCGCATCGCACCCGATGCCGCCGCGCTCTACGAGAAGGCCGAGCTGGTGGTCAAGGTCAAGGAGCCGATCGAGGGCGACCTCAAGCACCTGCGCCGCGATCATCTGCTGTTCTGCTACCTGCACCTGGCAGCCGAGCCGGTGCTCACCCGCCGGCTGCTCGACATCGGCCTGACCGGCATCGCCTTTGAAACCGTCGAGCTCGAGAACGGCGATCTGCCGCTTCTGGCGCCGATGTCGGTGATCGCCGGCCGCATCGGCATCCAGGTCGGCACCCATCTGCTGCACCAGCCGATGGGCGGTAAGGGCAAGCTGCTTGGCGGCCTGCCCTCGACCGAGCGCGGCAAGGTGGTGGTGTTCGGCGCGGGCATGGCCGGCGGCAATTCGGCGGCACTGGCGGCCTCGGGCGGTGCCAACGTGGTGGTCTTCGAGAAGCGCCAGGACCGCATGGCGCAGATGATGGCGCTGGGGGCCAACGTCACCGCGCTCTACCCCTACGAGGACGTGGTGGCCCGCGAACTGCAATCCGCCGACATCGTCGTCGGTGCGGTGCTGGTCACCGGCGCCAAGGCCCCGAACGTGGTCAGCCGGTCGATGATCAAGGCGATGGAGCCGGGCAGCGTGCTGGTCGACATCTCGGTCGACCAGGGTGGCTGCTTCGAGACCACCCGCGCCACCACCTGGAAGGCGCCGACCTACGTCGAGGAAGGCATCACCCATTTCGCGGTGACCAACATGCCGGGCGCGGTGCCGCAGACTTCCTCGCAGGCGATCTGCGCGGCCATCCTGCCCTGGGTGCAGAAGCTGGCCTCGGGTTCGTGGCACGATTCCGCCGCCCTGGTCCGGGGCATCAATGTGGAGGGCGGGCGGATCGTCCACCCGGCCCTGAAGGACATGGTCGTCTGATCGCCGGGCCGCGCTACACTCCCGGACGAACACCGCCTGGGGTGGCAGCGTGCTGATGCAGGGCTGGGAGGGCAGGGCACTGGACCGTCGACAGAAACTGTGGCGCGAGGTGGCGCTGGTCGTGGCCGCGCCGCTCCTGCTTTACCTTCTGGCCAGCCTGCTCAGCTACTCGGTGGCCGACCCGGGCTGGTCGCGCAACGGCAGCGTCACCGGCGAGATCCAGAACATCGGCGGTCCGGTCGGTGCCCACATCGCCGACGTGATGTTCCTGCTGTTCGGCCAGATGGCCTACCTGCTGCCCCTGATGCTGGGCGGCGTGGCCTGGGTTGCGCTGTTCGGTACGGGCGGTCAGACCGGGGCGCTCGACCTCGGCCCCGCCCTGCGACTGGTCGGTATTGTCGGCGTGCTGGTGGCGGGCAGCGGCCTGATGGCCCTGTGGTTCGGGCAAGGCAGTGAGCTGCCGGCCGGAGCCGGCGGCATGCTCGGTGGCTTGGTGGGCCACAGCAGCCGCGCCCTGTTCGGGTTGACCGGGGCCTTGCTGCTGCTTCTGGCTCTGGCCATCACTTCGATCACGCTGGCCACCGGTCTGTCCTGGTTCGCCTGCATGGAGTGGATCGGCGCCCGTGTGCTGGCCCTGTTCGAGCGTGCCCGCGCCGGTCGTGCCCAAGCCACCGAATGGCAGCGCACCCGCGTGCTGCGCGAGGAGCGCGAGGAGGTCCGCAAGGTCGAGACGCAAAAACGCGCTCGGCGTGAGCCGGTGCACATCGAAGCCCCCGCACCGGCCACGGTCGAGCGGAGCGAACGCGCCAAACGCGAGCAGCAGATCCCGCTGTTCAACGCCGTGTCCGAGGGCGGCCTGCCCCCGCTGTCGATCCTCGATGAGCCGAAAGTGCAGGAGAAGGGCTACAGCGAGGAAACGCTGGAAACCCTCTCGCGGCAGATCGAGTTCAAGCTCAAGGACTTCCGCATCGATGTGCAGGTGGTCGGCGCCTATCCGGGGCCGGTCATCACCCGTTTCGAGATGGAGCCAGCCCCGGGCATCAAGGGCAGCCAGATCAGCTCGCTCGACAAGGACATCGCCCGCGGCCTGTCGGTGAAGTCGGTGCGCGTGGTCGATGTCATTCCCGGCAAGTCGGTGGTCGGCCTCGAGATCCCGAACAGCAAGCGCGAGATGATCTTCCTCTCCGAGCTGCTGCGCTCCAAGGAATACGACAAATCGCCGAGCCCGCTCACGCTGGCCTTGGGCAAGGACATCGCCGGCCGGCCCACGGTGGCCGATCTCGCCCGCATGCCGCACCTGCTGGTGGCTGGCACCACCGGCTCGGGCAAGTCGGTGGCGGTCAATGCGATGGTGCTCTCGCTGCTCTACAAGGCCTCCGCCAAGGACGTGCGGATGCTGATGATCGACCCGAAGATGCTGGAGCTCTCGGTCTACCAGGGCATCCCGCACCTGCTGGCGCCGGTTGTCACCGACATGAAGGAAGCGGCCAACGGCCTGCGCTGGTGCGTGGCCGAGATGGAGCGCCGCTACAAGTTGATGAGTGCGGTGGGCGTGCGCAACCTGGCCGGCTTCAACCGCAAGGTCAAGGATGCCCGCGACGCCGGTCAGCCGCTGATGGACCCGCTGTTCAAGCCCAATCCGGAGCTCGGCGAGCAGCCGCGGCCGCTGGAGGAGCTGCCCTTCATCGTCGTCTTCATCGACGAATTCGCCGACATGATGATGATCGTCGGCAAGAAGGTCGAAGAGTTGATCGCGCGGCTGGCGCAGAAAGCCCGCGCCGCCGGCATCCATCTCATCCTCGCCACGCAGCGGCCCTCGGTCGACGTCATCACCGGCCTGATCAAGGCCAACATCCCCACCCGCATCGCGTTCCAGGTCTCGAGCAAGATCGACTCGCGCACGATCCTCGACCAGTCCGGTGCCGAGACCCTGCTCGGCCACGGCGACATGCTCTACCTGCCACCCGGCACCGCACTGCCCGAGCGCGTGCACGGTGCCTTCGTCTCGGATGAGGAAGTGCACCGCGTGGTCGAGTTCCTCAAAGCGCACGGCGGGGGTGCCGACTACATCGAAGGCGTGTTGGCCGAGGTGCAGGTGCTGAGCGATGGCGTCGTGGTCGGCGCCAGCGGTCTTCCGGAAGCGGCCAGCCCCGAGGACAGCGAGAACGATCCGCTCTACGACCAGGCCGTGGCCTTCGTCACCGAGAGCCGCAAGGCCTCGATCTCTTCGGTGCAACGCCGGCTGAAGATCGGCTACAACCGCGCCGCCCGCCTCGTCGAGGCCATGGAGCAGGCCGGCATCGTCTCGCCGGCCGAGCACAACGGCGACCGCATGGTGATCGCTCCACCACCGCCACGCTGAAACCGGGCTGCATCCCGCAGCCTGACGGCCTTGCTCGCCATCGTCCGTTCAGCCACCGGGCCGGAGACTGCGTGCTGTTCGCTCCTTCACGACCCTGCTGCCGGTGCCCCACCTCATGCCCTCGATGACCCTTCGTTCCGGTTACGTTTCGACCCTCGCTCTGGTGCTCTACGCCGTGTCGGCACCGGCCTCCGCCGCGGCCGGGCGCGAGGCGATCGAGCGTTTCTCCGAAGGCCTGCGCAGCCTCGATGGCCGTTTCGTCCAGCAGGTCTTCGACCCGCAGGGCCGGCCCGGTGAACGCAGCGAGGGCCGGATCGCCCTCAAGACCCCACGCCAGTTCCGCTGGGAATACCAGCAGCCCTACCAGCAGCTGATCATCGCCGACGGCGATCACGTCTGGCTCTACGACCCCGACCTCGAGCAGGTCACGGTGCGCGTGCAAAGCCACGAGGAACAGGGCAGCCCGCTGGCCGCCCTGATCGATCCGGGCGAACTCGACCGCCAGTTCATCGTCAGCGAAGGCGGCCAGCAGGACGGCCTGACCTGGATCGATCTGGCATCCCGCAAGCCCGAGGACGCCGCGGTGTCCTCGGCACGGCTGGCCTTCAAGGCCGATGGCCTGGCGAAGATGGTGTTCGAAGACCAACTCGGCCAGCGCACCGAAGTCCGCTTCGAGCGGTGGACGCGCAATGCCGCCTTGCCGGCCACGCTGTTCCGCTTCACGCCGCCGGAAGGCGTTGATGTGGTCGGTGAGGTCCGCGACAGTGCCGAAGTGCGTCCGCTCGTGGAATGAGTGCGCCGCTCGCCGAGCGCATGCGGCCACGCGACCTCGACGAGGTCGTCGGCCAACGCCGGCTGCTGGCACCGAACGCCGCACTGCGCCGTGCGCTCGAAGCCGGTCGCGTGCATTCGATGATCCTCTGGGGGCCGCCGGGCTGCGGCAAGACCACCCTGGCCCGGCTGGTGGCGGCACGCGCCGATGCCCGCTTCTTCGCCCTTTCGGCGGTGATGAGCGGTCTGCCGGAAGTGCGCAGGGTGCTCGGCGAAGCGAGCGCAGCCTTCGCCCGTGGCGAGCGCACCGTGTTGTTCGTCGACGAAGTGCACCGCTTCAACACGACCCAGCAGGATGCCTTCCTGCCGCACATTGAAGCCGGCCACATCGTCTTCGTCGGTGCCACCACCGAGAACCCGAGCTTCGAGTTGAACTCCGCCTTGCTCTCGCGCTGTCGCGTGCATGTGCTGGAGCCGGTGTCGGCCGAGGACATCGTCGATGCCCTGCGTCGCGCCCTGCATGACATGGAACGCGGCCTGGGCGCGCTCGGCCTCGCCATCGAGGACGAGGCCCTAGCCAGCATCGCCCAGGCCGCCGATGGCGATGTCCGGCGGGGCCTCACCCTGCTCGAGATCGCCGCGGAGATCGCCGAAGACGGGTGCATCGATGCCACGACGCTCTCGCAAGTGCTGGCCGACCGCGCGCGCCGCTTCGACAAGCAGGGCGAACAGTTCTACGACCAGATCTCGGCCCTGCACAAATCGGTGCGCAGCTCCGACCCTGACGCCGCGATCTACTGGCTGGCACGGATGCTCGACGGCGGCTGTGACCCGGCCTACCTGGCGCGCCGGCTCACCCGGATGGCGGTCGAGGATATCGGCCTTGCCGATCCGCGCGCGCTCGACATGGCGATCAGCGCCTGGGAGGCCTTCGACCGCCTTGGCGCGCCTGAAGGCGAACTGGCGCTCGCCCAACTCACCCTCTACCTCGCCAGCTGCGCCAAGAGCCATGCCGGCTACGTTGCTTGGAAAGCGGCGCGTGCCGACGTCGAGGCACACGGCACGCTCGAGGTGCCGATGCACCTGCGCAATGCGCCCACCCGGCTGATGAAGGGCTTGGGCTACGGCCAAGGCTACCAGTACGACCCCGACGTGGTCGGCGGCGTGGCCTTGGATCAGGTCTGCCTGCCCGAGGCGTTGACCGGTCGCGTCTACTACCGGCCGGTGGAACGCGGGCTGGAAATCAAGCTCAAGGAGAAGCTCGATGCCCTGCGCGCGGCCCGCGCCAAGGCCCGAGGCGAGGCCGGCTGAGTGTGCCGGTCGGGGTCTTGGCCGAACGCGGAACGGACGGTTTGCCGCTGGGCCGCTGCCGCGCCGATAATCGTGGCCTGATTCCTTTCAGGGGCCCCGCCCCGGAGATGTCGATGCTGGACCCGAACCTGCTGCGCGGCGAGCTGGCCGCGACGGCCGAACGCCTGATGCGCACCCGCGGCTTCGCCATCGACGTGGCGGCCCTGCAGGCCATCGAGGCCGAGCGCAAGCAGATTCAGGTGCGCACGCAGGAACTGCAGAACCTGCGCAACACCCGCAGCAAGGCCATCGGCATGGCCAAGGCCAAGGGCGAAGATGTTGCGCTGCCGATGGCCGAAGTCGCGGCCATCGGCGACGAGCTGAAGGCCTCGGAAGCGCGGCTCGATGCCATCAAGGCCGGGATCGACGCGATCGCCGCGGGTATTCCCAACCTGCCGGACGCCTCGGTGCCGCTGGGCGCGGACGAGTCCGACAACGTCGAACAGCACCGCTGGGGCACGCCGCGGGCCTTCGATTTCGAAATCAAGGACCACGTCGAACTCGGTGCCCGCGCGGGCAGGCTCGACGGCGATGCCGGGGCCAAGCTCAGCGGCTCGCGCTTCACCGTGCTGCGTGGCGGTATCGCGGCCCTGCATCGTGCGCTGGCGCAGTTCATGCTCGATCTGCACACGCGTGAGCACGGCTGCCTCGAAGTCAACGTGCCGCTCATCGTCAACGCCGAGAGCCTGCGCGGCACCGGCCAATTGCCGAAGTTCGAGGACGATCTGTTCGCCACGACGGTGGGCGATGGCAGGCGTTACCTGATCCCGACCTCGGAAGTGCCACTGACCAACCTCGTCCGCGACGGGATCGTCGATGCCGATACCCTGCCGCTGCGGATGACCGCGCATTCGCTGTGCTTCCGCGCCGAGGCCGGCAGCGGTGGTCGCGATGTGCGCGGCATGATCCGCCAGCACCAGTTCGAGAAAGTCGAGCTGGTCACCATCGCCACGCCCGAGCAGAGTGCGGCCGAGCACGAGCGCATGACCCGCGCCGCTGAGGTGGTGCTCGAAAAACTCGAACTGCCCTACCGCCGCGTGCTGCTGTGCACCGGCGACATGGGCTTCTCGGCCACGAAGACCTTTGATCTCGAAGTCTGGCTGCCGTCGCAGGGCATCTACCGCGAGATCAGCTCCTGCTCGAACTGCGGCGATTTCCAGGCCCGGCGCATGCAGGCGCGTTTCCGCAACCCGGCCACCGGCAAACCCGAGCTCGTGCACACGCTCAACGGCTCGGGCGTGGCGGTGGGCCGCGCGCTGATCGCGGTGATGGAGAACCACCAGAACGCCGACGGCAGCATCACGGTGCCCGCAGTGCTGCGGCCCTACCTCGGCGGCGCCGAGCGCATCTGAGGCTGCCTGGATGAACGGCGACGAGCTCGACCTCAATGACCTCAAGCTGTTCGCGCTGGTCGTCGAACACGGCGGCTACGCGGCAGCCGAACGGGCTTCTGGCGTGCCCAAGTCGCGGCTCTCGCGGCGCATCGCCCAGCTTGAGATCGACTTCGGCGTGCGGCTGATCCAGCGATCCACCCGCAAGTTCGCGGTCACCGAGGTGGGGCAGAACGTGTTCCGCCATGCCCAGGCCATGCTGGCGCAGGCCCAGGCTGCGCAGGAGGCCGTGCAGGTGCTCAGTGCGGAGCCGCGTGGCGTCGTGCGCGTGAGCTGCCCGGTCTCGCTCTCGCAGCGGCTGCTCTCCCGTGTGGTGCCGGGTTTCCTGATCGCCAACCCTAAGGTGCGTCTGCAGATCCACGTGGCCAACCGCCGCGTCGATGTCATCGAGGAAGGTTTCGACGTCGCCCTGCGCGTGCGCAGCACGCTCGACACCGACGGCGAACTCGCCATGCGCCGTTTCGGCGAATTCCGCGAGTTGCTGGTGGCCAGCCCGATCTACCTTGCCCGCCATGGCCGGCCTATCGACCCCGCCGCGCTGGCCGATCACGTCACCTTGAGCATGAGCGAGGACGAGGCGCGCCAACTCTGGACCCTGCACGGCCCCGGTGGCGAGGCGCGCCGGGTCGAGATCAAGCCACGGCTGATGGCGCTCGATTTCCCTTTGCTGCTGGAATCGGCGATGGCCGGCATCGGCATCGCTCTGGTGCCCGAGGCGGTCTGCGCCGAGGCGGTGCGGGCCGGCCGGCTGGAGGTGGTGATGCCGGCCTGGAGCCTGCAGCAGGGCATCTTCCACGCGGTGTTTCCTTCGCGCCGCGGCCAGTTGCCCTCGGTGCGCGCCTTCATCGACCACCTCGCCTTGGAGTTCCCGCGCCTCATGGGCGAGTCGCGCCTGTAGAATGCGCTGCACCGGAGGGATGGCCGAGGGGTTTAAGGCAGCGGTCTTGAAAACCGCCGTGGTGGCGACACCACCGTGGGTTCGAATCCCACTCTCTCCGCCACTGCCGGCACCGGCTTCAGAGGCTTCAGAACTTCATCGGGTCCATGATGGCGTCGAGGTTGAGGTCGTCGCAGAAGGCGAGGAAATCGTCGCGCAGCGCGGCGATGTGCATGCTGGCCGGCACGCCGATGGTGACGTGGGCCGAGAACATGTCGGCGCCGGTCTGCATGGCGCGGTAGCGCGAGCATTGCAGGTTCTCGACGGTGATGCCCTGGCGGTCGAAGAAATCGGCGAGCTGGTAGAGGATGCCGGGGCGGTCGGAGGCGACCACTTCGACGATGTAGGGCAGCAGGTTGGACTGCGGGGTCTTGGTGCCGGTGCGGTGCCAGTGCAGACGGAGGCCCTCATCGCGCTCCATCCGCGCCAGCATGGCCTCCAGCTTGGCCACCGCGTCCCAGGAGCCGACCGCCAGAGCGATCACCGAGACATCGCGGCCCACCGTGGCCAGCCGGGCATCGGCGAGGTTGCAGCCGGAATCGGCGATGCGCCGCGACACCGCGAGCAGGGGCGAGTCCGGATGCGTGGTGTAGGCGCTGATCAGCAGGTGGTTCTCGGCCGGCGTCGGGCGGGGAGGCGTGGTGTCGGTCAAAGCAGCGGGTCCGGGTCGGCGCGGCGCGCCGTGAATGAACGGACAAGCATACTTGCCGGCTTCTTGGCGCGGCAAGTAACATCGCGAGGCCCCACCACGAGTCCTCCGCCTTGCACCTTTCCGGCAGCATCACCGCGCTTGCGACCCCGTTCTCCGCCAGCGGCGGTCTTGATCTCGAGGCTTGGGTGCGGCTGCTCGCCCGGCAAGTCGAAGCCGGCAGCCGGGCGGTGGTGGTGGCCGGTTCGACCGGCGAGGCTGCTGCCCTCGAGGACAGCGAATACGAGGCCCTGCTGCGCGAGGCGGTGCGCGCCAGCGCCGGCCGGATCGGCGTGATCGCCGGCACCGGCCTGTCCAACACCGCCCGCACCATCGCCCAGACCCGCCGCGCCGCCGCGCTGGGCGCACAGGCCGCACTGGTGGTGACGCCGCCCTACGTGCGGCCAACCCAGGCCGGCCTCGTCGCCCATTACCAGGCCGTGGCCGCCGAGGGCGGGCTGCCGGTGATCCTCTACAACGTGCCGACCCGCACCGGCGTCGACCTGCTGCCGGAGACGGTGGCGCGGCTGGCCGGCCAGCCCGGCATCATCGGCCTCAAGGAGGCGGTGGCCGACCCGGCCCGCTGGCAGGCCCTGGCCCCGCTGGCCGCCCCCGGTTTCGCCCTGCTCTCGGGTGATGACCCGACCTGCGCTGCCGCCTTCCGGCAAGGGGCGGTGGGGGTGGTGTCGGTGGCTTCCAACCTTGTGCCTCGGGCCTTCGCCGCGCTCTGCGCCGATGCCGCCGCCTGCCGCTGGGAGGCGGTCGCCGCCCGCGACGCGCTGCTGGCCCCGCTTTACACCTTCCTCGGCGCGGCACCCAACCCGATCCCGCTCAAGGCCGCGCTCACCGCACTGGGTTTTGGCCAGGGCCTGCGCCTGCCACTGCTGCCGCTGGAGCCGGCCCTTTCCGCCGAGTTGCCGGCGCTGCTGGCGCTGATCGCCCGCGTCGAGACCGAAGCCCCGGCCATCCGCGCCGCCTGATTTCCCTGGAGTAACCCATGCCTTCAATCCTTCCGCCGCGTCCCGTCCTCGCCGGCCTCGCGCTGGCGCTCGCCGCCAGCACCCTCGGCGGCTGTGCCTGGTTCCGCGCCGAGCCGCCGTATCTGGCCGCGACCGAGAGCCGGCCGCTGGAAGTGCCGCCCGATCTGGTCCTGCCGTCCTCGGTGAGCGCCCTGCAGGTGCCGCCCTTGCCGGCCGGCGGTGTGGCGATGCCGGGCAATGCGCCGCCGGCGGTGGTGGGGTCGGCGGGCGGAGCCTTTGTGCTGGCCGACAGCGCCGAAGGGGCTTTCCGTCGCGTCGGTCTGGCCCTCGGGCGCATCGATGGCGTGGACAGCCACACGCCGGTGCCGGCGCTCAATGCCTACGAAGTGCGTTACGGCGGCGAAACCCTGCTCGTGCGGCTGCGCCCCGAGGACGGCCAAGTGCGGATCGACGCGATCGGCAGCGATGGCCGGGTGCTCGACACGGCGGCGGCGCGCGGCCTGCTCGAGACCCTGCGCCAGCGCCTGCAGTAAGGCCTCAGCGCAGCAGTTCCTTGCGCTTGCCCGGCTTGCCGTCCCAGTCGGCGGCGTCCGGCAGCGGCTCCTTGCGGGTGGTGATGACCGGCCATTGCGCGGCCAGTTCGCGGTTGAGGGCGATCATGTCCTCCTGCCCGGCCGGCACATCGTCTTCGGGGTAGATCGCCTTGGCCGGGCACTCCGGTTCGCACAAGGTGCAGTCGATGCACTCGTCGGGATCGATCACGAGGAAGTTCGGGCCCTCGTGGAAGCAGTCCACCGGGCAGACTTCGACGCAGTCGGTGTATTTGCAGCGGATGCAGTTCTCGGTGACGACGAAGGGCATGGGAGCCGGGCGCTCAGTCAGGGGCGTCTAGGGTAGCGCCGCCGAGCGGCGTGCGAACCCCTGAATGACAAAGCCCGGCGTGCCGGGCTTGGTCGGGAATTGGCGCTCCCTACGGGATTCGAACCCGTGTTTTAGCCTTGAGAGGGCCACGTCCTAGGCCTCTAGACGAAGGGAGCAAGGGTTGGTCGCGTCCTGCGAGTTGGTTACGATAGCCGATTACGAGTCCCCGGCACAAGCGATCGAGCCGCCGGCACCGCAACAGGAACACGCAACGCCCATGCCCGATACCGCCGTCGCTCCGCCTCTGGTGATACCTCGCGAGTCGCATCCGATTTCGCGGCGGAACATCAGCCCGGCGGCCCTCAAGGTCCTCTACGGGCTGCGCGATGCCGGTTACCAGGGCTTCCTCGTCGGCGGCGCGGTGCGCGACCTGCTCGCCGGGATCCAGCCCAAGGATTTCGACGTGGCCACCGATGCCACGCCGGAGCAGGTGCGCGCCGTGTTCCGCAACTGCCGGCTGATCGGCCGGCGCTTCCGCCTCGCCCATGTGGTGTTCGGCCGCGAGATCATCGAGGTCGCCACTTTCCGCGCCAACGACGCCGGTGATGGCGAGGGCCGCGAAACCGAGGACGACGGCCGGCTGCTGCGCGACAACGTCTACGGCAGCATCGAGGATGATGCGGTGCGTCGCGACTTCACCGTCAACGCGCTCTACTACGCGATCGGCGATTTCACGGTGCGCGATTACGTTGGCGGCTACGCCGATGTGATGGCGCGGCGGCTGCGCCTGATCGGCGAGCCCGAGCAGCGTTATCGCGAAGACCCCGTGCGGCTGCTGCGTGCGGTCCGACTCGCCGCCAAGCTGGGTTTCAGCATCGATGCGGCGACCGCCGCACCGATGGCGGCGATGGCGCCCTTGCTGGCGGGGTCGGCGTCGGCCCGTCTGTTCGACGAGTCGGTCAAGCTCTTCCTCGCCGGCCACGCCGAGCCGAGCTTCCTCGCGCTGGAGCAGCACCAGCTGCTGCCGGCCCTGCTGCCGGAGGCTGCCGCGGCCTTGCGCGCCCATCGCAACGGCAGCCTGCGGACCATGCTGCTCGCGGGCCTGCAAAGCACCGATGCCCGCATCGCCGCCGGCAAGCCGGTGACCCCGGCCTTCCTCTACGCCGTGCTGCTGTGGCCGGCCTACTGCCGCGAACTGGCGCGCCTGCAGGCCCAGGGTGTCGATCCGGCGGTGGCCCAGCAGCGCGCCGCCGACCGCGTCACCCTGCACCAGACCCAGCGCATCGCCCTGCCGCGGCGGTTCTCGCTGCCGATGCAGGAGATCTGGATGCTGCAACCGCGTTTCGCGCTGCGCCAGAAAAAACGTGTCCATCGGCTGCTCGCCCATCCGCGGTTCCGGGCGGCTTACGATTTTCTCGAACTGCGTGCCGGCGTCGCACCGGAACTCGCCACCGACCTGCAGTTCTGGCGCGAGGCCCAGGCTCAGGCCGGAGCACTTGCCAAGGTGGACGCCGAGGCATGAGCCCAGGCCCCGGCCTGGCCGCCGATGGGCAGCCATCGCGCCGTGCCTGGGTCGGGCTCGGCGGCAATCTGGGCGATGTCGCGGCCACCTTCACCGCGGCCCTGCGCGAACTCGAAGCCGGCCCCGAGCTGCGCCTGCTGCAGGTCTCTAGGCTTTACCGGACGCCACCCTGGGGCCTGCTCGCGCAGCCGGATTTCTTCAACGCGGTGGCGGCCTTCGACACCCGATGGCCGCCCTTGGCCCTGCTTGATCGCCTGCACGCGATCGAGCGCGTCCACGGCCGCGACCGCGCCCGCGAATCGCGCTGGGGGCCGCGCCCGCTCGATCTCGACCTGCTGGCCGTCGAGGGCGAGGTGCTCGACAGCCCCAGGCTGCAACTACCGCACCCGCGCATTGCCGAGCGCGCCTTCGTGCTGGTGCCTTGGACCGAAATCGCGCCCGATCTGGTGCTGCCCGGCCTGGGCCGGATCGCTGACCTGCGCGATGCGCTGGATCGTTCGGGTATCGAGGCGATACCTTAGGCGACCGCCTGCCCGCTCCTTGCCGATGTACGCCGCCGAAGCCCCGCCGTCCCGACCCGCCCTCACCGTGCCCGAACTGCGCCGGATGAAACAGGACGGCCGGCCGATCGTCGCGCTGACCGCCTACGATGCCGGCTTCGCCGCCGTGCTCGACGCGGCCGGCGTCGATCTCGTGCTGGTCGGCGATTCGCTGGGCATGGTGGTGCAGGGCGAAGCAAGCACGCTGCCGGTCACCGTCGACCAGATCGTCTACCACAGCGCGGCGGTCGCACGCGGGCTGCGCTCTGCCCTGCTGGTGGCCGACATGCCTTTCGGTGCCGACGCCACCCCCGAGCGTGCTCTCGATGCTGGCCTGCGCCTGCTCAAGGAAGGCCGCGCGGCGATGGTCAAGATCGAAGGCGCTGGCGTGAAGCTGGAAACCATCCGCTTCCTCGTCGAGCGCGAGATTCCGGTCTGCGCCCACCTCGGCCTCACCCCACAATCGGTGCATCGGCTGGGCGGCTACAAGGTGCAAGGCCGTGAGTTGGCGGCGGCCGAGCGGCTCAAGGCCGAGGCGCAGGCTGTCGAAGCCGCCGGCGCCAGCGCGCTGGTTCTGGAGTGCGTGCCGTCCTCGCTGGCGGCCGCGATCACCCGCGAGGTCGGCATCCCGACCATCGGCATCGGTGCCGGTGCCGACTGCGACGGCCAGGTCCTCGTGCTGCACGACCTGCTCGGCCTGGGCGTGCGGCGGCCGCGCTTCGTCAAGGATTTCCTCCAGGACGGCGGCTCGATCGCCGGTGCCGTGCGCGCCTACGCCGAGGCCGTGCGCTCGCGCGCCTTCCCCGCCGCCGAGCACGGTTACGCATGATCCGCACCGTCGCCGGGGTGGCCGAACTGCGTGCCCATCTCGCCGGCTGGCGTGAGCGCGGCCAGCGCATCGCGCTGGTGCCGACCATGGGCAACCTGCACCCGGGTCACCATTCGCTCATCGAACTGGCCCGCCGCAACGCCGACCGGGTGGTGGCCAGTGTGTTCGTCAACCCGACCCAGTTCGGCCCGGACGAGGACTTTGCCCGCTACCCGCGCACCCCCGAGGCCGATGCCGAGGGTCTGGCCCGGGCCGGCTGCGATCTGCTGTTCCTGCCCGGGGTCGAGGCGATGTACCCGCTCGGGGTCGAGGCGGCGGTGCGCATCCGCGTGCCCGGTCTCGCCGATGTGCTGGAGGGCGCGGCGCGCCCCGGCCACTTCGACGGCGTGGCCAGCGTGGTGGCGCGTCTGTTCAATCTGGTGCGGCCGGACGTCGCCCTGTTCGGTCGCAAGGATTACCAGCAGCTGCAGGTGATCCGCCATCTGGTCCGCGACCTCGCCTTCGCCATCGACATCGTGCCGGGGCCGACGGTGCGCGAGCCCGACGGCCTCGCCATGAGCTCACGCAACCAGTACCTGGGCGCCGAGGAGCGCCGCGTCGCGGTCGAGATCATCCGCAACCTCCGCACCATGCGCGAGCAGGCGGCGCTGGGGCTGCCGATCGCCGGCATCGAACAGGAGGCGCTGGAACGGCTGGCCGCCGCCGGTTTCGCGGTCGATTACGCGGTCATCCGGCGTGCCGACTTGGGCCGGCCGGAAGCCGGCAACGAGGCCGGCCTGATCGGCCTGATCGCCGCCCGACTGGGGCGAACGCGGCTGATCGACAACCTCGCCTTCGACGAGCCCCTCGACGCCTGCTGAACACGCCATCCGGCAAGCTCCGGGTGGTGACGGGATTGGATTGCAGGCTCACATCCCGCCGCCTACACTCCGCCGCCTATCGCTCCCGGACCCCGCCATGCAGCTCACCCTGCTCAAAGCCAAGATCCACCGCGCCTCGGTCACCCACGCCGAGCTGCACTACGAAGGTTCCTGCGCGATCGACGGCCGCCTGCTCGATGTCTCGGGCATCCGCGAGTACGAGCAGGTGCACATCTACAACATCAACAACGGCGCGCGCTTCGTCACCTACGCCATCCGCGGCGAGGAGGGCAGCGGCGTGATCTCGGTGAACGGTGCTGCCGCGCACCTTGCCGGTCCTGGCGATCTCGTCATCATCTGCGCCTACGGCCAGTTGGATGAGGCGGAAGCGGCGAAGTTCAAGCCGACCCTGGTCTACGTCGACCGGCAGAACCGGCTCACCCACACCAACCACAGCATCCCGGCACAGGCCGCCTGAGCGCGGGGTTTCGAATGGACTCGACCGCGGCGCGCCTGGCCCACCTCAAGACCCACGGCGCCCGCCTCGCGGCGCTTTCGCTCAGCGACTTGCAGGCCCGCGAACCCGACCGCGGTCAGCGGTTGGCCCTGCGGGTCCAGGGTCTTTACGCCAACTTCGCCCGCCAGCACGTCGACGCCGAGGCCTTGGCCGCCCTGCTCGGCATGGCGGAGGCGAGCGGCGCGGCCCAGGCCTTCCGCGATCTGCTCGAGGGCGCACCGGTCAACCGCTCGGAGGGCCGTCCGGCCCTGCACAGCGCCTTGCGTACCGCCCTCGATGCGCCGGTCGCTGCCCGCGCCGCCGCCGAAGCCGCCGCCGCCCGTGAGCGCATGGTCGGTTTGGCCGCCGCGCTGCGCGCCGGGCCGGTCACCGAGCTCATCCACATCGGCATCGGCGGTTCTGACCTCGGCCCGCGTCTGGCGCTCGATGCCCTGAAGGAGGTCGGCGACGGCCGTTTCACCGTCCATTTCCTCAGCAATGTCGATGCGCACGCTGCCAAGCGCCTGCTGGCCGGGCTCGACCCGGCCCGGACCGCCGCCATCCTCGTCTCGAAGAGTTTTGGCACGCAGGAAACCCTGCTCAACGGCGCTCTGGTGCGCGACTGGCTGGGCGGCAGCGAGCGGCTTTATGCCGTGAGCGCCAACGTGGCCAAAGCCGAAGCTTTCGGCATCGATCCCACGCGTGTGCTGCCCATGTGGGACTGGGTGGGCGGGCGCTACTCGCTGTGGTCGGCGGTGGGCTTCTCGGTGCTGCTGGCCCTCGGCGAGGAGGCGTTCGCGCAGATGCTGGCCGGGGCCGAGGCGATCGACCGGCATGCCCTTGAAGCGCCGGCCGCAGCGAACCTGCCACTGCTGCATGCACTGTTCGCGGTCTGGAATCGCAACGTCGAGGGCCACGCCGCGCAGGCGGTGCTGCCCTACGATGAGCGCCTGCGCCTGCTGCCGGCCTACCTGCAGCAGCTGGTGATGGAATCGCTCGGCAAGCGCGTCGATCAGGCGGGCAGGACGATCCGGCACCACACCGTGCCGGTGATCTGGGGCGGCGCCGGCACCGATTGCCAGCACAGTTTCTTCCAGGCCCTGCACCAGGGCACCCAGGTCGTTCCGGTCGATTTCATCGGCGTCATCCGGCCCGATCATGCTCACGCCGAATCGCACCGCGTGCTGCTCTCGCACCTGCTGGCGCAGTCCGAGGCCCTGGCGAACGGCGATGCCGGCACGACAGCGGCGCAGCATTCGCCGGGCAACCGGCCGAGCAGCCTGCTCCTGCTCGATCGCCTCACACCGCGCAGCTTCGGCGCACTGCTCGCCCTGTACGAGCACAGCGTCTACGCGCAGTCGGTGCTCTGGGGCATCAATGCCTTCGACCAGTTTGGCGTGGAACTGGGCAAACGCCTCGCTGCCGGCCTGCTGCCGGTGCTCGAGGGCAGGGCCCAGGCCAGCGATCCGGTCAGCGCCGCACTGGCAGCCGAGATCCGGGCTCGCGGCTGAGCCACCCCGGCGCAGGCCGCCATTCCGCTTCGCAAATGCCGACGCACGGCCCGGTCTCGGGGTTCACGCGACGGTCTTGCCCGCCTGCTCCTCCAGCGCCCAGGCCACATGCTCGCGGACCAGCGCCGAGGGGTGGGCGGCGCACGTCTGAAGCGCGGCGACCACCTCCGGTGAAGCAGCCGCGTTGCCCAGCGCCACCGCGATGTTGCGCAGCCAGCCCACATGCCCGGTGCGACGGATCGCCGAGCCCTCGGTGCGGCGCAGGAACTCATCCTCCTCCCAGGCGAACAACTCGACCAGACCGGCGGTGTCCAGCCCGTTGCGCGGCTCGAAATCGGGCAGATGATGGCGCACCGCGAACTTGTTCCAGGGGCAGACCAGCTGGCAGTCGTCGCAGCCGAAGATGCGGTTGCCGAGCGGTTTGCGGAATTCGAGCGGGATCGCGCCGGGGTTCTCGATGGTGAGGTAGCTGATGCAGCGGCGGGCGTCGAGCCGGTGGGGTGCCACGATCGCCTGCGTCGGGCAGATGTCGATGCAGCGCGTGCAGGTGCCGCAATGCTCGCTGGCCGGCGCGTCGACGGGAAGCGGCAGGTCGGTGTAGAGCTCGCCCAGGAAGAACCAGCTGCCGGCCTGCGTGTTGATGACGCAGGTGTTCTTGCCGATCCAGCCGAGGCCAGCATCGCGGGCCAAAGCACGTTCGAGCACCGGGGCGGAATCGACGAAGGCGCGGTAGCCGAACGAGCCCACGACCTCACCGATGCGGTCGGCCAGTTTCTGCAGCCGCGTGCGCAGCACCTTGTGGTAGTCGCGACCCAACGCGTAGCGGGCGATGTAGGCGCGGCTGCCATCGGCGAGGGTGGCCCAACACGCCGCATCGTCGTCGACGCCGTAGTCCATGCGCACGCTGATGACGCGCAGGGTGCCGGGCACCAGTTCGGCGGGGCGGCTGCGCTTGCGGCCGTGGCGGGCCATCCAATCCATCGTCGCGTGGTGACCGCGGTCCAGCCAGTCCTGCAGGTGCGCTTCGTCCCGGGCCAGCGTTCCGGCGCTGATGCCGGCCTGCTGGAAGCCGAGTTCCCCGGCCCAGCGCTTGATGTCGGCGGCGAGCGCGGCCCAGTCGTGCATGGCGGCGAGTATAGAATCCCGCCATGTCCGATGCCCTGCCGCTGTACCGCACCGAATCGGTGCGCGCGATCGAACGCGCGGCGGCGGCCGAGGGCTTGGACGCCGGGTCGCTGATGCAGCGCGCCGGCGCGGCGGCGGCGCTGGAATTGCGCCGGCACTGGTCGCAGGCCCGGCGCATCGGCGTGTTCTGCGGCAGCGGCAACAACGGTGGCGATGCCTACGTGGCCGCCCTTCGCCTGCGCGAGGCCGGGCTCGAGGTCGAGCTGTTCGCCCTCGCGCCGCCGCGCAGCAGCGAGGCGGTGGCCGCCCACGCCGCCTGGTGTGCGGCGGGCGGCACGGTGGCGCTTTTCGAGGACGCCCTGCCACCGGCCGAGGTCTGGATCGATGGCCTGTTCGGCACCGGTCTGGCACGCCGGCCGGAAGGGCCGGCCGCCGCCGCCATCCTGGCCCTCAACCGTGCCCGCGCCGCTGGCGCGGCGGTGTTGGCGCTCGACCTGCCCTCGGGGCTCGATGCCGATTGCAGTGCCGCACCGGGCCCGACCGTGCAGGCCGATCGCACGCTCACCTTCATCGCCGCCAAGCCGGGCCTGTTCACCGGGCCGGCGCTCGATGCGGTGGGGGATGTGCAGATCGCCGAACTCGGTCTGGCCGGGTACTGCGCCCGACGCCCGGCCGACGCGCTGGCGTTGGAGCCTTCGGCCCTGTTCGAGGCCCTGCCGCGCCGCCCCCGCGACAGCCACAAGGGCCACAACGGCCGGGTGCTGGCCGTCGGTGGCGATTCCGGCATGGAGGGCGCGATCGTGCTCTGCGCCGAGGCGGCGGCGCGCGCCGGTGCCGGCTGGGTGGAGGTCGCCAGCACGGCGCTGGCCGCCGCCACCCTGCGCCTGCGTCGCCCGGAGGTGATGGGCGGGGTGATCGCCGCGGCCGACCGCATGGCGGCCCTGCAGCGCGCCGATGCCATCGTCTGCGGCCCCGGACTTGGTGCGGCCGGACTGGCCGCGGACTGGTTCGAGCCGGTGCTGACGAGCGGCCGGCCGCTGGTGCTGGATGCCGATGCCCTGAATCGTCTGGCCGCAGCCCCCCGCCGCCTGCCCGGCGCGGTGCTCACGCCGCACCCCGGCGAGGCCGCGCGCCTGCTCGGCACCGACAGCGTCAGCGTTCAGGCCGATCGCTGGGCGGCGCTGGCCGCCCTGGTCGAGCGCTACGCGGCCACGGTGGTGCTGAAAGGGGCGGGCACCCTGATCGGCGCGCCGGGCGAGCTGCCGCGTGTGTTGCGGGCCGGCAACCCCGGCATGGCCTCGGCCGGCATGGGCGATGCCCTGGCCGGCGTGGTGGCGGCCTTCCGGGCGCAGGGCCTCGATGCCTTCCGCGCCGGCTGGGCCGCCGCCCTGGCCCATGCCCTGGCCGCCGATGCCGCTGCCACCGAGGGCCAGCGCGGCCTGCTCGCCGGTGATGTGATCGCCGCCCTGCGCGGCGTGCTGCCGCCATGAGCGCGCCGATCCGCATCATCGATCTGCCCGACGCGGCGGCCACCGAGGCCTTGGGCCGTGCACTGGCGGCGGCTCGGCCGGTCCGGGCCCACCTCGCCCTGGAGGGCGATCTGGGGGCCGGCAAATCCACCCTGGCGCGGGCTCTGTTGCGTGCGCTCGGTGTGAGCGGCAGCATCCGCAGCCCGACCTACAGCCTGATCGAACGCTACCCCTTGGCGGACGGTGGCGAGGCCGCCCACCTCGACCTGTACCGGCTTGCCGATGCCGGCGAGCTGGATGTCCTTGGCCTTGACGAACTGGAAGCCAGCGCCTCGCTCTGGCTGGTGGAATGGCCGGAACGGGGAGGCCGGCAGTTGCCGCCGGCCGATCTTGCCGTGGCCTTGCAGGTCGAGGGTGAAGGACGCCGAGCGCGACTGCGGGCCTTGAGCCCGACCGGCCGTGACTGGCTGGCGGGCGTGCCGGGGTCCCGTTGATGTGAAATTGGTAGCACCCCGCAAGGCAGGCCTCTGGGCTATCGCGGCGTGGGTGCAGTTGATTGCGTCTTGGTCTGCTGGAGCACGGAACAGGGCCATACCCTCGCGCCTGCGCCACGCCCTCGCGCCTGCGCCATGCCCTTGCGCCTGCGCCATGCCCTTGCGCCTGCGCCATGCCCTCGCGCCTGCCGACGCGCGACCTGCGGACGCGACGGCTCAGGCTCCGCGTCCCGCTCCGCATTCGCCGCCGCTCGCCCTCCTTGGCTCGCTTCGCTGTCCGCGAGGCCGCGCTGGCGCGGCGCTCGCAGACGGCCATCGGCCGCAGTAGGCGATCCACCAAAAGGATGTGAAGCGAAGCCAAGATCGTGCTGCTCACTTCATGACCGCCACAGCCGCGAAGCACCCTGCGCGGCAGGCTGGGGGCTTGCGGCGGAATTCGAGGGCCGGCCCGGTGATCAGACGTGAGGCCCGCAGGGTGCGCCCCGGATGGGCGCACCGACCGAGGGCGCCAAGGATGCGCCCTTCGGTCGGCCCGTCGGGTTTCTTGCCCTACGGCTGCCGGCCTGAGTCCGCCGCAAGCTCCCCGGCCTGTCGTAGCGGGGGTACTGCTCCGGGCTCACAGCCTGCTGCGGTGTGGGCGCAGCTCCGGGCACGTCCCGGCCTGCTGGATCGCAACGACCCAGCACCCTCGCGCCTGCCGACGCGCGACCTGCGGACGCGACGGCTCAGGCTCCGCGTCCCGCTACGCATTCGCCGCCGCTCGCCCTCCATGGCTCGCTTCGCTGTCCACGAGGCCGCGCTGGCGCGGCGCTCGCTGACGGGCATCTGCCGTAAGACGCGATCCACCCAAAGGATGCGAAGCGAAGCCAAGATCGTGCTGCTCACTTCATGACCGCCACAGCCGCGAAGCACCCCGCCAGGCAGGCTGGGGAGCTTGCGGCGGAATTCGAGGGCCGGCCCAATGATCAGACGCCAGGCCCGCAGGGTGCGCCCCGGACGGGCGCACCGACCGAGGGCGCAGGATGCGCCCTTCGGTCGGCCCGTCGGGTTTCTTGCCACACCGCTACCGGCCCGAGTCCGCCGCAGGCCCCATGCCTGTCGCAGCGGGGGGTGCTGCTTCGGTCGCGTCCCGGCCTGTTGCGGCGGAGGTGCTGCTTCGGGCGCGTCCTGACCTGTCGCAGCGGGGGGTGCTGCTCCGGGTTCGTCCCAACCTGTCTCGGCGGGGGGGGGTGTCGGTTCCGAAATGACGGTTAGGGCCGGTTCATCAGGCGATACCCGAGGAAGGTTTCGCAGGTCACGGATTCGCAAGGGAAAAGCCCTTGCAAAACCCGATCACCGGTGCTTCAATCTCCTCATGCCGCGATTTCCCGCCCTGTCGCTGACGCGCTGGCTGCACCTCGCCCTGCTCTTGGGCGCGGTCGCCTACGCCGCGCTGGCACAGGCCGGTGGCCAGCTCAACCAGCTGCGACTGAGCGCCGGCGAAGGCAAAACCCGGGCCGAACTGCGGCTCGATGCCGCCCCCGGCGAGTACCGGGTGTTCAGCCTCGACAACCCCAAACGGCTGGTGCTCGATCTGCCCGGCACCTCATTGGCCGAGGGCTTTCGTGCACCGGCACCGAATGGCCGGGTCATCGGGGTTCGTACCGGCACGCCAAGCCCCGGAAAATTGCGGGTGGTGTTCGATCTGGGTGGCGCGGTCAAGCCGCGCAGCCGCGTCGAGGGCGAAGGTCGTGAGACCCGGCTGATCCTCGAATTGTTCCGTGCAGAAGAATCCGGCAACGCCACCGCCAGCACCCCCACCACCACCCGCAGCGGAACCTCCGCCACGCCCACGGCCGGGGAGCCTTCCGCAGCTGCCGCGAGCGGTGAGCGGCCGGTGTTGATCGCCATCGACGCGGGCCACGGTGGCCGTGATCCCGGTGCCATCGGCGGTGGCGGCACCTTCGAGAAAACCGTCACTCTTCAGGTGTCACGGGCACTGGCCGAGGCGATCAACCGCCATCCGGGCATGCGCGCCCTGATGATCCGCAACGGCGATTACTTCATCCCGCTCGGCGACCGTTTCCGTAAAGCACGCGAGGCCCAGGCTGATCTCTTCATCTCGGTGCATGCCGATGCCGCCGCCAACCGCCAGGCGCGTGGCGCCTCGGTGTTCGTGCTCTCCACTCGCGGTGCCTCCAGCGAGGCGGCGCGTTTCCTCGCCGACCGCGAGAACAACGCCGATCTGGTCGGCGGCGTCTCACTCGACGACAAGGACCGCAACCTCGCCGCGGTGCTGCTCGACCTTTCGCAAAGCGCCACCCTGCGTGCTTCCGACGAGGCCGCGGGTCATGTGCTCGATGCGCTGCGCGAGGTCGGCAAGACCCGCAAGCCGGACGTCGAGCGCGCCAATTTCTGGGTGCTGCGCTCGCCCGACGTGCCCTCGATGCTCTTGGAAACCGGCTTCCTCACCAATGCCGAGGACGAGCGCCGGCTCAACGATCCGGCTTTCCGCGAACGGCTCGCCCGCGAAGTGGCCCGTGGCGTGGCCGATCATTTCGCCGCGCAGCCGCCGCCGGGCACCTGGTTCGCGGCCAACCAGGATCGGCTCGACATCAACCGCCAGCACGTGGTCGCCCGCGGCGAGACCCTGGGCCTGATCGCCGCCCGCCATGGCGTCTCGGTCTCCGAACTGCGCCGCGCCAACGCCCTGCGTGGCGATGCCGTGCGCGCCGGCGAACGCCTGCGGATTCCGGCCGCACCGCGCTGAGACCCGGCCGGGCAGGGCGGCGCTCGGCTATCATCGGCGGCCGTTTCCGCGGCCTGCCACCATGCCGATCCAGTTGCTGCCCGAAGTGCTGGTCAACCAGATCGCCGCCGGCGAAGTGGTCGAGCGGCCGGCTTCGGTGGTCAAAGAACTGGTCGAGAACGCGCTCGATGCCGGCGCCCGCCGGATCGAGGTCGAACTCGAAGAGGGCGGAGCGCGGCTGGTGCGGATCCGCGACGACGGCAGCGGCATCGCCCCCGACGAGCTGCGGCTCGCGGTGTCGCGCCACGCCACCAGCAAGATCGCCAGCCTCGACGATCTGGAGGCGGTGGCCACCCTGGGCTTCCGTGGTGAGGCCCTGCCGTCGATCGCCTCGGTCAGCCGTTTCAGCCTGACCTCGCGCACCGCCGATGCTGCTCACGGTCACCGGCTCGAGGTCGAAGGTGGCCGGGTCGGCCAGCCGGTGCCGCACCCGCACCCGATCGGCAGCACGGTCGAGGTGCGCGATCTGTTCGCCAACCTGCCGGCGCGCCGGCGATTCCTCAAGGCCGAGCGCACCGAACTGGGCCACATCGAGGACTGGCTGCGGCAGTTGGCGCTGGCGCGGCCGGAGATCGAGCTGCGCCTGCTCCACAACGGCCGCCTGCTGCGCCAGTACCGGCCGGTCAGCGCCGAGCCCGAACGACGCCTGGCCGAGGTGCTGGGCCCGGAGTTTCCGGCGCAGGCCCTGCGCATTGAGCAGGCCGCGGCCGGCCTCCGCCTGCACGGCTGGATCGGCCTGCCCGGCGCGGCGCGCAGCAGCAGCGACCAGCAGTTCTTCTACGTCAACGGCCGGGCGGTGCGCGATCGGGTGGTGGCGCATGCGGTGCGCCAGGCCTATGCCGATGTGCTCTACCACGGCCGCCATCCGGCGTTCGTGCTGTTCCTCGAACTCGATCCGCGGCGGGTCGATGTCAATGTCCATCCCGCCAAGCACGAGGTCCGTTTCCGCGACGCCCGGCTGGTCCACGATTTCATGTTCCGCAGCCTGCACGAGGCTCTGGCCGGCACCCGCGCCGGAGCCTCCGCAGCGCTCGATCAGGGCCTTGATCCGGGCCTGGCCGGGCCGACTGCACTGCCTTCCGGCCCCGCTGCCGGCTGGCCCGGCGAGCCAGCGCGACTCGGGCTTCCTCTGGCCGAGGCGGTGGCGGGCTACCGCGCCTTGTACGGTGCGGCCTCATCGGCATCGCCTCTGTCGACGCGCTTGGCTTCGCCGTCGCCAAGCCCGGCCGATGCCGATGCCGTGCCACCGCTCGGTTTCGCGCTGGCGCAGCTGCACGGGGTCTATGTGCTGGCGCAGAACGCGCAGGGCCTGGTGCTGGTCGACATGCACGCCGCCCACGAGCGCATCACCTACGAGCGCATGAAAGCCGCGCACGCCGCCCAGGACCTGCGCGTCCAGCCCTTGCTGGTGCCGCTGGCGCTGGCCGTGAGCGAGCGCGAGGCCGACACTGCCGAACAGCATGCCGGGCTGCTTGCCGCGCTGGGTTTCGACTTGCGCCGCAGCGGACCGCAGTCGCTGTCCTTGCGCAGCGTGCCGGCCTTGCTGGCCGACCTCGATCCACGGCCCTTGCTGCTCGATGCTCTGGCCGAGCTGTCCGAGCACGGCCGCACCCGCAAAGTCGAGGAGGCGGTCCACGCGCTGATGGCCGGCTGGGCCTGCCGCGCCTCGGTGCGCGCCCATCGCCGGCTCAGCCCGCCGGAGATGGACGCCCTGTTGCGCGAGATGGAAGCCACCGAGCGCAGCGGCCAGTGCAATCACGGTCGCCCGACCTGCGTACAGTTGTCATTGGCCGAACTCGACCGGCTGTTTCTTCGTGGACGATGAGGAATCGCGCATGCCCCAGCCACTGCCTATCCCCCGTCTTGTGCCGGCCGGCCTGCTCGGCGTTCTGATGATCATGGCGATCGGCCTGTCAGCTTGCAGCGCTGGTCCCGAAGACCCGAGTGCGGCCGAGCAGGCGGCGGCGGCCCAGCGCGCCAAGGCCGAGGCGCAGGCCGCGCAACGCCATGCCGAAGCGGTGGAGGCCTGGCGCAAGGAACGCCTCGAACGCCTGCAACGTCCGGACGGTTGGCTGTCTCTGGTTGGCCTGCACTGGCTGGAACGTGGCAACAGCATCGTCGGCAGCGGCCCGACCCGTGGCCTGCGGCTGGCGGTCGGCCCCGACGAACTGGGCGTGATCACGCTCGAGGGCGACGGCACGGTGCGCTTCCGGGCCAGTCGCGGCGCCGGCGTCACCTTCGATGGCAAGCCCGCCGCGGCGGGCGCGCAGCGGCTGCGCACCGATGCCGATCCGGCCGGCCCCACCGTGGTCGGCTTCAACGGCGGCGATGCCAGTTTCATCGTGATCGAACGCTCGGGTCGCCACGCCCTGCGGGTGCGCGATGCGCTGGCGCCGACGCGCACCGGCTTCACCGGCATCGACCATTTTCCGGTGACGCCGGACTGGCGCCTGGTCGGCCGCTTCGAGCCGAACCCGCCCGGCCAGACCCTCGCCACCATCAACATGCAGGGGCAGGAGGAGTTCCGCCCCAACCCCGGCGCGGTGGTGTTCGAGAAAGCCGGCCAAAGCTTCCGCTTGGAGGCCGTGGACGAGGGCGATGGTCGTCTGTTCCTGATCTTCGCCGACCGCACCAGCGGCCACGAGACCTACGCAGCGGTGCGCTTTCTTTACGCCGATCCGCCCGGCGCCGACCAGCGCGTCATCCTCGATTTCAACCGCGCCTTCAATCCGCCCTGTGCTTTCACGCCGTATTCGACCTGCCCCTTGCCGCCGCCGGGCAACCGGCTCGATCTGCGCATCGAGGCCGGCGAGAAAAAGCCACGAGCCTGACGTCCGGCCTCAGGGCAGCAGACGGATCGGCAGGGCGGCCGGCCGCAGTTCGATGCAGTCGACCGGGCAGGGCGGGATGCACAACTCGCAGCCGGTGCAGAGGTCTTCGACCACGACATGCAGGAACTTCGGCGCGCCCAGGATGGCATCGACCGGGCAGGCGGCGATGCACTTGAAGCAGCCAATGCACTCGGCCTCACGGATGCGCGCCACCTGCGGCGGTTTTTCCACGCCATGCACCGGCGAGAGCGACTTGGGCTCGCGGTCGAGCAGGGCGGCCAAGGCGCGGATGCCGGCCTCGCCACCGGGCGGGCACTGGTTGATCTCGGCCTCGCCCTGGGCGATGGCCAGGGCGTAGGGTCGGCAGCCCGGGTAATGGCATTGCCCGCACTGGGTCTGCGGCAGCAGCGCATCGATCCGATCGGCGAGCGACCGGTAATCGGGTCGATGGCGGCGCAGCAGGGCCCGCAGGGCCCAGCCCAAGCCCAGCATCAGCAACAGCCAGAACAGCAGGGCGCCCATGGTCGCCATGGCCCTCAGGGCTCCCGCAGGCCGAGTTGAACGGCCAGCAGCAGCACGGCGGCACCGAGCAGCAGCAGCGGTACGCCGCGCAGCGGGGCCGGCACCGCCGTGGCGGCCAGCCGTTCGTCCTGGGCGGTGAACAGCAGCAGGAGCAGGCCAAAGCCGAGGCCGGTGGCCAGACCTTGCAGCAGGCTCAGGAGCAGGCCGCCCTCCGCTGTGCCCAGGCCCTGCAGGCCGAGACCCAGAGCGGTGGCATTGATGGCGAGCAGCGCGAGCAGCCCCGGCGCGGGCCCGGTCTGGGCCATCGCCCGGCGCATCCACAGGCCGGTGGCCAGCACGGCCGGAACGATCGCCAGCAGCCAAGCGAGGGCTCCGGTCAGCGCCGGCACGCCGGTTTCGAGCAGGGCCGCCACGCCCAGTGTCAGGATCAGGGTGAACAGCGAGGCCAGGGCGACAAGGCCGGCGTGCTGCAACGGTCGCAGCCGGCCGGGCAGCAGGGTGCTCCGGCGCAGCAGCAGCCGGTTGGCCAGCGCCGTGCCGATCAGGATCAACAGCAGGTCGCCCATCGGCATTGGACCCCGGCTGCCTGTCAGGCTCAGCGCACCGGCATACCGGGCAGGGCGCCTGGGTCGGCGTCGAGCAGGGCCAGCGCACCGCCATCGAAGCCGGCCGAGAGGATCATCCCCTCGCTCATCCCGAAGCGCATCTTGCGCGGGGCGAGGTTGGCGATGAACACGACGCTCCGGCCCACGAGCTTCTCCGGCTCGCCGTAGCTGGCGCGGATGCCCGAGAAGATCTGCCGCTCGCCGAGCTCGCCGGCGTCGAGTTTGAAGCGCAGCAGCTTGTCGGAGCCTTCGACGAACCCACATTCCAGCACCCGGCCGATGCGCAGGTCGAGCTTGGCGAAGTCCTCGATGCCGATGAAGGCAGGGGCGTCGTCGGCAGCGGGCTTGGCCGGTTCGGCTTTTGGCGCGGCGGGCTTCGCGGCCTTCTCGACGCTGGTGGGCGCCGCCGTTGCAGCAGCGGCTTTCGCGGCTTCGGCAGCAGCGGCGAGGGAATCCTTGGAGGCGTCGATCATGGTGTCGATCTGCTTGGGTTCGATGCGGGTGAGCAGGGGCTCGTAGGGGCGGATGGCGCGGCCGAGCAGGGGCGTTGCGGCGTCGGCCCATCCTTCGATCGGTGCGTCGAGGAAGGCCTCGGCGCGCGCGCACAGCGCCGGCAGGATGGGCTTCAGGCCGATCGCCAGCAGTCGGAACAGGTTGAGGCCCTGCGTGCAGACGCGCTGCAGATCGGCATCACCCCCCTCGGCCTTGGCGATCACCCAGGGCTTCTTCTCGTCGACGTAGCGGTTGGCTTCGTCGGCCAGCGCCATCACCCCGCGCACGGCGGCGGCGGCATCGTCGTCGAGGTAGTGGCCGCGCACTGCATCGAGCGCCTCGACGAAACGCGCGACCATCGCGGGGTCATCGAGCTCGGCGGCGAGCTGGCCGCCGAAGCGCTTCTCGATGAAGCCGGCGCAGCGGCTGGCGATGTTGACGAACTTGCCGACGAGGTCGGCGTTCACTCGCGCCATGAAGTCGGCCAGGTTGAGGTCGAGGTCGGTGACGCCGCCCGAGCTCTTCAGCGCGTAGTAGTAGCGCAGCGCTTCCGGCGGCAGGCCGGCCTCGAGGTAGGTGCGGGCCTGGATGAAGGTGCCGCGCGACTTGCTCATCTTCTCGCCGTTCACCGTCAGGTAGCCGTTGACGTGCAGACGCGTCGGCGTGCGGTGGCCGGAGCCGTGCAGCACCGCCGGCCAGAACAGGCCGTGGAAGTTGACGATGTCCTTGCCGAGGAAGTGGTGCAGCTCGGTTTCGCCCTTCGCGTTGCGCGCAGCGTCGAGGAAGGCGCCGAAGTCCAAGCCTTTCGCCTCGCACAGGGCCTTGAAGCTCGACAGGTAGCCGATGGGCGCATCCAGCCAGACGTAGAAGTACTTGCCCGGCGCGCCGGGGATCTCGAAGCCGAAGTAGGGCGCGTCGCGTGAGATGTCCCAGGCGCGCAGGCCGGACTCGACCCACTCCATCAGCTTGGCGCGCACGCCCGGGTGGGCCACGTCGCCGGCCAGCCACTCGCGCAGGAAGGCCTCGAAGTGGCCCAGCTCGAAGAAATGGTGCTCGCTCATCCGCAGCTCCGGCGTGGCACCGGAGACCACCGAGCGCGGGTTCTTCAGCTCGGTGGGCGCGTAGGTGGCGCCGCAGGCCTCGCAGTTGTCGCCGTACTGCTCGGTCGCGCCGCAGTTCGGGCACTCGCCCTTGATGTAGCGGTCGGGCAGGAACATGTTCCGCACCGGATCGAACAGTTGCTGGATCGGCCGGATGCCGATGTGGCCGTTCGCCTTCAGCGAGGCATGGATCGCTTCGGTCAGCGCGCGATTGCCGATGCTGTGGGTCGAGTCGTAGTGGTCGAAGCCGACGCCGAAGTCGGCAAAGTCGCGCTCGTGGCGGGCCTGCACGCCGGCGATGAAAGCCTCGGGCGTGGTACCGGCCTTCTCGGCCGCCAGCATGATCGGCGTGCCGTGGGTGTCGTCGGCGCAGACGAAGTGCGTGGCACCGCCGGCCATCCGCCGCGTGCGCACCCAGATGTCGGCTTGGATGTAGCCGACCAGGTGCCCGAGGTGGATCTCGCCGTTGGCGTAGGGCAGGGCGGTGGTGACAAGGGCGGGCGCTGGGCGCGCCGCGGGCGGAAGGGAAGCGGGCGTGGTCATCGGCATCGCGGCAAAGGCAGGCCGTGATTATCGCAGATGGCGACGGTTCACCGGTTGCGGCCGCCGACTGGATCGTCGGAAAGACGAAGCCCGGCACGGGGCCGGGCTTCGCTTGCAGTGCTGCTGCTTCTGGCGTCAGAAGCGGTAGATCGCCGAGAGGGTATAGCGCCGACCCAGCGTGTCGTAGGTGCCGAGGCCCACGAGCGGGAACGGCGGCTCCTCGTCGGTGAGGTTGGTCGCGGCCAGCCGCAGGCGCAGGTCGCCGTCGAGGAAATTGACGAAGGCACTGGCGTCGTAGGTGGTCGCACTCTCGAAGGTCATGATGTCCTGCAACTCCGGCGAGATGTCGTTGCCGACGCGCACCGGGCCGGTGTAGTTGCCCTGCACGCTCACGCCCCAGCGCGGCTGCTCATAGGCGATGCCGAACTGGTACTCACGCAGCGGGGTGCCAATGAGACCGAGGCCGTTGACGTTGACCACGTTGTTGATCGAGCTGTCCACGCCGACGCGGCGGAAGGCGGTGCCGGTGAAGCTCAGCACGCCACCGAAATCGAGGCCCCAGTCGGCAAGATCCTGCGCGTAGCTGATCTCGCCGGAAAAGCCGCGGAAGTTGAGATAACCACCGTTGACGAAACCGGTCTGCACGAACTGGATCTGGCCAGCCGCATCACGCTGGATGCGTGAGCAGAAGGCGTTGCCCTGCAGCGGGTTGTTGCGGTCGAACTCGGTGTTGTCGAAACACCCAGTGGCGATGTCGGCCGTGCCCAGATTGCCGATGACGTCGCTGATCTCGATCTTGTAGTAGTCCGCCGAAATGCGCAGTCCCTCCACCCAGCGCGGCTGCAGCACGATGCCGTAGGTCCAGCCATCGGAGGACTCGTTCAGCAGGTTCCTGTCACCCTGGCTGGTGATCGGGATCGAGGCCGTGACCGCGTTGGAGAGGAAGGTGGAACCATCGATGCCCAGGGCCTGGAACATGGCGTTGCAGTTGGCCTGGCGGACGGCCGGGCGGGTGCCGCCGGCCTGGTTCGGCGCATGGCAGGGGTCGGGCACGAACGCGAAGGCACTCGACACCGGCGTGAACAGTTCGACCAGCGACGGTGCCCGCAGCGAGCGGGTGAAGTTGCCGCGCAGCTCGATGTCCTCGATCGGACGCCACTGCAGGCCGCCGGTGAAGGCATTGAAGCCGCCGTTCACGGTGTTGTCGACACGGCGGAACCGGCCGGTGAAGTCGAGGCGGTTCAGGCCGGGGATGTTGGCATTGCTGTCGACGAAGGGCGCGATGAACTCGACGAAGGCTTCCTTGGTGGAGAACGATCCGGTCAGCGGCTGGATGGCCACGCTGCGGCCACGGCCGGCGCGCTGGAAGGCGTCGGGCTGGAAGTCGGCGCGCTCGATGCGGCGTTCGAAGCCGCCGTTGAAGCTGAACGGGCCGCCCCACATCTCGAACAGCGAGCCGCCGATGTTGGCGTTGAACACTTCCTGCTCCTGAGCGGCGCGGGCGTGGTTGTTGACGGTGACGTAGTCACGCGCCTCGCGGCTGGGCCGACCCTCGCCGAACAGGTTGAGCGGCACGCAGTTGGGGTCGGCCACCGGGCTGAAACCACCCGGCACGATCAGGCCCGGCACCGGCGTGGGCGAGCAGACCACCGCGCCGGCGGCATTGCGGACCACATGCAGGGCATTGGTGAAACGCTGGTTGTCGATCTGACGGCTGAAGAAATCCGCCGAACTGCGGCCCCAGGTGTAGCTGGCTTCCCAGCGGAAATCGCGGTCACCGACTGCGAGGATGCCGTCAGCACCGAACACCGCGCGACGGATCAGCACCTCGCTGGAGGCATTGTTCTCGACCAGATCGCGGTGCGCGCGGCTGATGCGGAAGCTGGTGATGCCATTCGCCGCCAGCACGGCCTGATTCTGCGGCGAAAGCAGAGCGTAATCGTTGCGGAAGGTGATCGGACCCGACAAGCCGCCGAACAGGTTGGCGTTCCAGTTGTACTGGTCGACCAGTTCCAGCGATTCGGCGTGGTACTCGAAGCCTTCGAAGAACAGGCGGGTGTTGTCGCCGAGATTGATCGAGCCCATCAGGTTGATGGTCTGGCGGTCGAGGTCGCTGAGGAGCTGGATGCTCTCCTGCAGGTTCATGCCGTCGCCGCCGTGCGCGCTGCTCGTACCGAAGTTGATGCCGGGGTTGAAGGGGATGATGTCGCCGTTCGGGGCGAACTGCAGGTAGGTGGTGCTGGCCGCGCCGAAGCCGCGCAGGCGGCCATCCGGGAAGTTGAAACCACCGGTGGCCGGCAGCAGCAGGCCGCCGAAGGTCAGCGAGAACAGGCGGCGGTCGCGGATGAGGACGTTGTTGGCGATGCCGTCCGCCGCGGCCGAGGGCGTGCAGGTCTGGAACGGTGTGTTCGGGTTGACCCGCCCGTCGTTGCCCGGGGTGCGGCCGGGCTGGGTGGTGGTGATGCTGGATCCGCCGGTGGTGCAGGGGTTTGGCGCGAAGAGGTAGGCATTACGGATGCGCTCACGTTCGGTGCCCAGCACGCCGTCGGACTGGTCGCGGGTGGCGGCAATGGTGATGTTGCCCAGGTTGTCACCGAAGTTCTGGCCGAAGATCGCCGAGAGGCTGTGGCGCTCGTTGTCGCCGCGGTCGGTGATGCCGTAGGTGCCGGACACTTCGGCACCTTCGAAGTCACGCCGGGTGATGACGTTGACCACACCGGCGATCGCATCCGAACCGTAGGTCGGCGCGCCGCCGATGGCGATGTTCTCGATCCGCTCGACCAGTTGCGCCGGGATGGCGTTGAGGTCGACCTGCACGCCGGGGGCGGCCGGACCGAAGATGGTGCCGGGGTTGGAATTGACCACGCGGCGGCCGTTGATCAGCGCCAGCGTGCGGTTGGTGCCGAGGCCGAAGCGGTTGACGAAGTTGACGCCGACGCCGAAGGTGCTCTGGCCGCCTTCCGGGGTGACGGCGGTGCCGAAGCCGGGCAGCTCGTTCAGCGCATCGGCGATGTTGGTGATGCCGCGCGCCTCGATCCGCTCGCGGGTGACCACGGTGGCCGGCTCGAGGGTGTCGAAACCCGCACGGAAAATGCGCGAGCCGGTGACCTGAACGGCATCCAGCACCTGGGCTTCTTCTTCGGGCTGATCGGTGTCCTCATCAGCTTCGCGTTCTTGGGCGACGGCCGGAACGGCGAGCATGAGGGCCAAGGCGGTGGCGGTGGCCTGCGCCAATGTGCTGTAGGCGGGCCGTGGGCGGTTGTTTCGCATGGTGGAGTCTCCCCTGAGAGAATGGGCGCCATGAGGCGGTGGTGCTCGGCCGAATTTTCGGCCTTGGCCGGACCTTAACACGAGTGTAACGGGACTGTGTCAAGTCCGCGTTCCATTTTTTTTCTGAATCCCAGGCACCCCGACACGATGCCCATGCCCGACGAACCTCTGCTCCGCGCCGCCCTTGCCGGCCTGCACGACCCCCACACCGATGCCCCGCTGGTTGCCGAGTCGGTTCGCGGCCTCGCGGTCGATCAGGGTCGGGTCGTGGCCCACTTGCAACTGCCCTATGCCGCGGCCGGCTGGCACGAGGAACTGGCGGCTCGCGCCGAGGCCGCCTTGCGCGGCGTGCCGGGCGTGGTCTCGGCCCTCGTGGATGTCGGCCAGCGGGTCTACGCCCACCGGGTGCAGAACGAGCTGAGCCCGCTGCCGGAGGTGAAAAACCTGATCGCCGTGGCTTCCGGCAAGGGCGGCGTCGGCAAGTCGACCACGGCGGTGAACCTTGCGCTGGGGCTCGCTGCCGAGGGCGCGCGGGTCGGCCTGCTGGATGCCGACATCCATGGCCCCTCGATCCCGATGATGCTGGGGCTTTCGGGCAAGCCGGAAAGCCCGGACGGCAAGGCCATCAGCCCGAAGCTGGCGCATGGCCTGCAGGTCATGTCGATCGGCCTGTTCCTTGATGAGGACCAAGCGACCATCTGGCGCGGGCCGATGACCTCGCAGTACCTGCAGCAGCTGTTCAACACCACGCTCTGGGACGGGCTGGACTACCTGGTTGTCGACCTGCCACCCGGCACCGGCGACGTCCAGCTCACCCTGTCGCAGCGCATGCCGGTCTCCGGTGCGGTGATCGTGACCACACCGCAGGACATCGCCCTGCTCGATGCCAAGCGAGCACTGGCCATGTTCGGAAAAGTCGGCGTGCCGGTGCTCGGCATCGTCGAGAACATGGCCCTGCACACCTGCACGAACTGCGGTCATGTCGAGCATGTCTTTGGGCAGGGGGGCGGCCAGGCCATGGCCCTACGCTACGGCTTGCCCCTGTTGGCCTCGTTGCCGCTCGATGGTCGCATCCGCGAACAGGCCGACGCCGGGCTGCCCACCGTGCTTGCCGAGCCGGGTGGCGCCAACGCGGCGGCCTACCGCTGGATGGCCCGGCGGGTGGCGGCGCAGCTCGCGTTGCAACCGAAGAACCGCCAGATCGGCTTTCCCGGCATCACGGTCGAGAGCACCTGAGCCGCTGGCCGCAAGCGGTCGCGGCCCGTCCTGGCCGGTCGCTTGCTACGCTTTCGCCCCCCGAACCCGCCCAGGCCTGCATGAGCATCAAGAGCGACAAGTGGATCCGTCGGATGTCCGACGTTCCCAACGGCATGATCGAGCCCTTCGCGCCGAGCCAGGTCAAGCACGCCGCCGACGGCAGCCGCATCGTCAGCTACGGCACCAGCAGCTACGGCTACGACGTGCGCTGCGCGCGCGAGTTCAAGATCTTCACCAACATCAACTCGACGATCGTCGATCCCAAGGCCTTCGATCCATCGAGCTTTGTCGATCTCGAATCGGACGTCTGCATCATTCCGCCCAACAGCTTTGCGCTGGCGCGAACGGTCGAGTACTTCCGCATCCCGCGCGATGTGCTGGTGGTCTGCCTCGGCAAGAGCACTTACGCGCGCTGCGGGATCATCGTCAACGTGACCCCGCTCGAGCCCGAGTGGGAGGGCCATGTCACGCTGGAGTTCAGCAACACCACCCCGCTGCCGGCCAAGATCTACGCCGGCGAGGGCGTGGCGCAGATGCTGTTCTTCCAGTCCGACGAGGTCTGTGAGACCAGCTACCGCGATCGCGGCGGCAAGTACCAGGGCCAGACCGGCGTGACCCTGCCGAAGACCTGAGGCCGTCCTCAGCCGCTGTGCGGCAGGGCGGTGGTGGGCAGTTCGGCCATCGCTCGGGCCAGGCGCGAGGCAAGCGTGGGCGCTTCGCCGCCATACGGCCGCCGCTGGCCAGCACCCCAGACCGGCCCCGGCCAGGCCGCATCGCCTTCGCGACGGCCGACCACGTGCACATGCAAGGGGCGGACGACGTTGCCGAGCGCACCAATATTGAGCTTGTCGATCGGGGCGAAGTGCTGGCGCAGCAGGTTGCCGGCCTGGTTGATCTCGGCCAGCAGCAGGCGCTGGGAAGCACCGTCGAGGTCGATCCATTCGACGGCTCCGGCCACGCGCGGCACCAGCACCAGCCAAGGGAAGCGGGCGTCATCGACCAGACGGAGTTGCGACAGTGGGCCGTCGGCGACGAACACCGAATCGGCTTCGAGGCGGGGATCGAGGCGGAAGCTCATTGCAGGTGCGTAGCGAAGAAAGCCAGGGTCTGGGCCAGTGCGGCCTGTGCCGAGGGCGGGTGGAAGTCGGCGCGCATCTCGCAGTTGAAGCCGTGGCCGGCCGGCCAGACGGCGAACTGGGCCTCGGGCAGGTGCTGGCGGTGCAGGGCGAGGTGCATAGCCGACCACACCGACAGGGCCGGGGCGATGGCGACGAAGCCGGCCTTGGCGAAGCGATCGACCACGCCGCGGATGTGGGCGTTGAGCCCGAAGATTTCCTGCACCACCAGTGCCCCCTTCGCTGGTCCGGCCGGATCGGCGCGCCAGGCCGAGAGAGGGCCGTTGGGGGTGGACAGCGAGACGGTGTGGCCCATGGTGCCCTCGGCGGTCGGGGTGGCGATGGCCGGTATACTGGCGAGCCCCCACCTGCCTGCGCAAGCGGCCCCGCCGCCGGCGCTCCGTCATGCCCGCCAAGACCCTTCCCGCCAAGGCCCCGCCGATCCGCAGCCCGAAAATCGGCTTCGTCAGCCTGGGCTGCCCCAAGGCCCTGGTCGATTCCGAGCGCATCCTGACCCAGCTCAAGGTCGAGGGTTACCAGATCGTGCCGAGCTACGACCGGGCCGATGTGGTGGTGGTCAACACCTGCGGCTTCATCGAGTCGGCGGTCAAGGAATCGCTCGATGCCATCGGTGAGGCCCTGGCCGAGAACGGCAAGGTCATCGTCACCGGCTGCCTCGGCAAGCGCCCCGAAACGATCCGCGAAGCCCACCCCGAGGTGCTGGCGATCACCGGCCCGCAGGACTACGCCAGCGTCATGGGCGCGGTGCATGCGGCGCTGCCGCCGCGCCACGATCCCTTCACCGATCTGCTGCCCTCGCCGCGCAGACGCAAAAAAGACGAGGGCATGATCGAGGGCGTCGGCCTCAAGCTGACGCCTCGGCATTACGCCTACCTGAAAATCTCCGAGGGCTGCAACCACCGCTGCAGCTTCTGCATCATCCCCTCGCTGCGCGGCGATCTCGTGTCGCGCCCGGTCGACGACGTGCTGCGCGAAGCCGAAAAGCTCGTCATGGGCGGGGTCAAGGAGTTGCTGGTGGTCTCGCAGGACACCAGCGCCTACGGCGTCGATGCCCAGTACGCCGCCCGGCGCTGGCGCGACCGCGACTACGCCACCCGCTTGAGCGGTCTCGCCCGTGGCCTGGGTGAGCTCGGCGTCTGGACGCGGCTGCACTACGTCTACCCCTACCCGCATGTCGACGAGGTCATCCCGCTGATGGCGGAAGGCAAGCTCTTGCCCTACCTCGACCTGCCGCTGCAGCACGCCAGCCCGCGCATCCTGAAACTGATGAAGCGCCCGGCCGCGGCCGAGAAGCAGCTCGAACGCATCCTGCGTTGGCGCACCATCTGCCCGGAGCTGACGATCCGCAGCACCTTCATCGTGGGTTTTCCCGGCGAGACCGAGGCGGACTTCGAGCAGCTGCTGGACTTCATCGATGCCGCCGAACTCGACCGTGTCGGTGCTTTCGCCTACTCGCCGGTCGCCGGTGCCCGGGCCAATGAGCTGCCCGACCCGGTGCCGGAGTCGCTCAAACAGGAGCGCCTGGCACGTTTCATGGCTTTGCAGGCCGAGATCAGCGCCGAGAAGCTGGCGCGCAAGGTCGGCACGGTGCAGAAGGTGCTGATCGACGCCATCGACGGTGAGCTCGCCATCGGCCGGTCGATGGCCGATGCGCCGGAGATCGACGGCACCGTGCAGGTCCAGGACGGCGCGGCGCGGCGCCTGAAGCCCGGGCAGTTCGCCGATATCGCCATCCTCGGTGCGGACGAACACGACCTCTACGGCCGGCTTGCAACGTCCGGGTCGAAGGCTGCTAATCTGGAGGGGTGATCCTTTCGGAGGGCAGAGCGATGGCACACCCATTCTTGTCCGGCGAGTGGCGCCGCAACCCACTGGCCACCGGCCTGATCGGTCTTGCTTTGGGCCTGCTGCTGGCCTACGGCATCGGTCTTTGGCAACGCCACGCGGCCTTGGTCGAGCGCGACACGGCGCACCAGACTGCACTTGCTGCGCAGGCCGCCGAGAAGGCCTCGCTCAACGCCCGGCTTGCGGAACTCGAGACCGCGCTCGCAACGGCCGATGCGCGCATCGCCCTGTTGCGCACCCGACTCGGGGTGCAGCGAGCGCTCACCGACCTCGACCAGCGCAATTTCGGTACCGCCAACGAGCGTCTCAAAGCTGCCGCCACGGTGCTGCAAGCGGCCGACCCCGCTCTGCTCGGCATCGAGCCGCCGGTGCTGGCCGGGGTGCGCGAACAGATGATGGCCACCCACCTGGTGGTGGCCAGCGATCTGGAAGCCCAGCGGCTCGGCCTGCTTGAGCTGGCCGCCCGCCTCGAAGCGCTGGACCCGTGAGGCTCGACCACCTGCCTTCCCTCATGTCGGGTGCTTGAGCCGTGGCCGAAGTTCTGGCCGGCATCGCCGGTTTTCTGCCCTGGTGGGCCTGGCTGCTGGCCGCGCTGGCCTGTCTGGGCGGCTTCACCTTGGCCTGGATGAGCGTGCTCGCGGTCTACACCGCCTACGGCGCCAATTACCGGGCGATGAGCCCGCGTCAGCGCCGGCTGGGGCGCTTGGCCTCGCTGCTCACCCTGCTGGCCGTGCCGCTCACCGCCGTGCTGGGGTTTGCGGCCCTGATGGCCGCTGTTTGGGGCCTGCTGAGCTGAGTCATACGTCAAATGCAGTGACGGACACCACGTTTTCATTGACCGGCCACCGCCGCCTATGAAAGTCTGCGCCCGTCATTCGAACGCGGCGCCATGTCAGCGCCCAGGGGCAGAACGGTCGATCCATGGCCTTCGCGGAACGGAGTTTCTTCGCCAAACGCCAGCACCGCCTGCCTGGGCGTGTCGCTTTGTCGATCACCCACGAGCGCGTGGGGCTGGTGCTTGCGGGCCGGGGTAGCGGTTTCGCTGCCGAGCGGGCCTCGGGCAGCGATGCCGGCGCCAGCTTGGCCGCCCTGGTCCGTGAGGCTGGCGCCACCGGCATGAGTGCCGAATGGCTGCTCGATCCCGGCCAGTACCACCTTTTGCAAGTTGAGAAACCGGCCGTGCCGGCCGCCGAATGGGTGCAGGCCCTGCGCTGGAAAGCGCGTGACCTGCTGCCGTACCCGATCGAAGACGCGGTGCTGGATGCCTTTGAGGTGCCCGGCCTCGACAGTCGCGGCCGGCCGCCCAGTCTCTACCTCGCGGCAGCCCGCAAGGACGAGCTGCGCCCGCGCATCGCCGAGATTGCTGCCGCCGGCCTGGTGCTGGAGGCCATCGGTATCGCCGATCTGGCCTGGGCCGCGGTGGCCCATCAGGTCATTCCCGGCGATGACAGCCTTGCCGTGCTGATGCTCGATCCGCGTGGCGGCAGCATGCTGGCCCTGCGCGAGCAGCGGCTGTTCGTCTCGCGCCGTTTCGAATTCGACAGCGACGACCAGCGCGCCTTGCGCGATCCGCAGGATGAGCGCAACGAGCGCCTGTTCGAGCGGGTCGCGTTGGAACTGCAGCGCACCCTCGATTATTTCGACCGCAACCACCAGCGGCCACCGCCGCGTCGCCTGCTGCTGGCATCCGGCATCGATGGCGCGGAGGGCCTCGATGCCGCCTTGCGCCGTCTGCTTGGTATCGATGTGCAGCGGCTGGATGCCACCGCGCGCTGGCCGTCTCTGGCCGCCCAGCCGACCGCGGCAGGCCATCGCCTGGCCCCACTCGCCGCCATCGCCAGCGGGAGTGCGGCATGAGCCAGCGCATCAATCTGTACCGGGACGATCTGCGACCTTTCGAGGCGCGTGGCGAATTGCGCCGCCTGCTGGCCGTGCTGGCCGGGGTGCTCCTGCTGCTGCTGGTCTGGGGCGGTTGGACCCAGTGGCGGGCCGCCGAGGCGCTGGCCGCCCGCGATGCCCTGCACGCCGAGCAAGCCGACCTCCAATCGCGCAGCGAGGCCGCGAGCCAGGCCCTGGCCCGGCGCCTGCCCGACCCGGAACTGACCCGTGCTCTGGTGGAGGCCCAGCAGGCGGTCGATGGTCGCCGCTGGATCGAGGCCCGCCTGCGCGAGGCCGGCACCAGCGTGGTGCCCTTCGATGGTGTGTTGGCCGGCCTTGGCCGGCAACGCCCCGAACCGCTCTGGCTGACCCGTATCCACCTCGCCGATGCCGGGGCCCGGCTGGGCCTTGGCGGGCACACCCTGGACGCCGAGGCGGTGCCGGCTTTCCTGCAGGCACTCTCGACGGAGCCAGCCTTGGCTGGACGCCGTTTCAGCCGTTTCGAAATGGGCCGCGGCGAACAAGCCGGCGCGCCTTTGCGTTTTGAACTCGCCACCGATTGCGAGGCTCTGGCCAAGGGCTGCGATGGGGATGCCTCAGGAGCCGCGCCATGAACCGCTTCGATCTCCTGGAGCAGCGTTTCGAAGCCCTGCGGCCACGCGAACGCCTGCTGCTTTCCTGGGTGGCCGGCGTGCTGCTGGTGGCGGTTCTCTACGTGTTCTGGATCGAGCCGCAGGCCAACAGCGGGCGAGCCTCGCGCGAGGAGATCGGCCCCTTGCAGGTCCAGGTCGAGGGCCTGCGGGAAGCGGTCGGCCGGCTCGAGGCCGAACTCGCCCGTGACCCCGAGCAGGCCCGCCGCGAAGCCCTGGAGCGCCTGCGCGCCGAAGCCGCCGCGCTCGATGCCGTGTTCGTGGCGGACGGCCAGCGGGTGATCACCCCGCAGCGCATGGTCGGCCTGCTGCGCGACCTGTTGGGTCGCGACCAGCGCCTGCGGGTGGTGGCGGTCAGCGCCCTGCCTTCCGACATTCTGCACTGGACACCGCACGCCGCCGCATCGGGCGACTCGCCGGATGCCCCCCCAACAGCGGCTCCGACGCCGCCGAGCCTGCCACTGCTGCACCGCCACCGCGTCGAACTGCGTTTCGAAGGCAGTTACGCCGCCACCCTCGACTACGTGCGCGCCCTGCAGGGCCTGCCGTACCGGCTGCGCCTGCAACGGCTCGACATCGATGCCAGCCGCTGGCCGGTGTTGCAGATCGAGGTCGAAGTCGAAACCCTGGGCCTCGGGGAGGGCTGGATCGGTGTCTGAATCCCGCATGTCATCCGCTTTGCTGGCCCTTGCCGTCGCCCTTGCTCTGGGATCGGGCAGGCTTCTGGCCGCAGCCCCGGTGCCCGATCCGACCCGGCCCGCCATCGCCCTACCATCCCCCGGTGCTGCAGCGGCCAGCGTCGTCGCCGCGCCGGTCTTGCAGTTCACCCAAGTCGCGCCGGGTCGTTCCAGCGCCATCGTCGATGGCCGGCGCGTCCGCCCGGGCGACCGCATCGGCGATGCCCGTGTGGTCGCTATCGGCCCCGGCTGGCTGCGCCTCGAAAGCGCGGCCGGAACCACCGAACTGCGCCTTTCCCATTCCTCCCTTGCCCGCCCGGTGAACCGCTGATGCCTCGTCTCCTGACGCTACCGCTGGCTGCCGTCGCCTTCGGTGCCGCCCTCGCCAGTGCACCGGCCCTGGCGCAGGCCCCGGACCCGGCACAGTCCCCGGTTGCTGCCGCCACGGCCGTGCCGGCAACGACGGCCCCGCCAGCGGCCGTGACCCGCGCCCTGATCGCCGCCCCGGCCCGGCCCCCGGTATCGCCGCGCTTCAATGTCGATGTCGACGAAGTGCCGGCCCGGGCCTTCTTCATGAGTCTCGTGCAGGACACGCCGATCAACATGGTGGTCCACCCCGACGTCACCGGCACCATAAGCCTCAGCCTCAAGGGCGTCACCGTCAGCGAGGTGCTGGAGGTGGTGCGCGAGGTCTACGGCTACGAATACGAAGCCCGCAGGGGCGGTTACATCGTCATGCCTGCGCGCCTGCAGTCACGGGTGTTCGAAGTCAATTCCCTGCACCTGCAGCGGATCGGTGAATCGCGCACCCGCGTCAATGCCGGTGATCTGACCGGCGGCAACGGCGGGCAGCAGGGTGGACAAGGCGGGCAGGGCGGGCAGGGCGGCGGCGAGGGCGAGGCGGGCGGTCGCGCCGAAGCCTTCACCAGCCGTGTCCGCACCCTCACCGAGACCGACCATTGGAGTGAACTGGAGCGCGCGATCACCACCATCGTCGGCGATGCGGCCGGCCGCAGCGTGGTGGTCAGCCCGCATTCCGGCACGGTGGTGGTGCGCGCACTGCCTTCGGAGATGCGCGATGTCGAACGCTACCTCGATTCGGTGCAGGCGGTGGTCGCCCGCCAGGTCATCCTCGAGGCGCGCATTCTCGAAGTCACCCTCAACGACCGCTTCCAGACCGGCATCAACTGGGCGCAGGTGGTCGACAGCGGTGCCGGCATCATCGGCCAGACCGGCGGCGGTGCCATCTTCGGCCCGGACGGCCTCTCCGAGATCGCCGGCCAGTTGGGCAACCTCAACCCGAATGCCCCGACCCTGCCCGACAACACCCGCACCTCGGCCTTTGGCGGGGTGTTCAGCGTCGGCTGGGATGGCGGTGATTTCGCTGCGTTCGTCGAACTGCTGCGCCAGCAGGGCGATGTGCGCGTGCTTTCCAGTCCGCGGGTCTCGGCCACCAACAACCAGAAGGCCGTCATCAAGGTCGGCAGCGACGAGTTCTTCGTCACCGGCGTCACCGGCAGCCAGAACCAGACGGTCGGCAACCAGACCCAGCAGACCGACCCCTCGCTGGAGCTGACGCCGTTCTTCTCCGGCATCTCGCTCGATGTCACGCCGCAGATCTCGGCCGAGGGTTACGTGTTGCTGCATGTGCAGCCGACCATCTCCGAGGTCCAGGACCAGACCAAGCTGATCGTGGTCGGCGATCGTGATTTCCGCCTGCCGCTGGCGGTCAGCACGGTGCGCCAGAGCGATACCGTGGTGCGCGCCGCCAACGGCCATCTGGTGGTGATCGGCGGGTTGATGCAGGACAGCCAGTCGCGACAGAACGCCCGCACGCCGCTTCTGGGCGACATTCCGCTGTTCGGCCACCTGTTCCGCCAGACCCGCAACACTGGCCGCAAGACCGAACTGGTGATTCTGCTGCGGCCGACCGTGGTGCAATCGCAGGCCGACTGGGACGCCGCCGCCCGGCCGCGCCTCGAGGCCACCCGCGCACTCGGGGACGGGGCGCCCTGAGCGCCCTTGCGGCGGCCGGCATGTACGAACAGCATTTCGGCCTGCACCAGCCGCCGTTCGCGTTGACCCCGGACACCGGCTTTTTTTTCCGTAACGAGGCGCACGTCGAAGCCCTTGAAGTGCTGCGCCTCGCACTGGCCCAAGGTGCCGGTTTCATCAAGGTGAGCGGCGAGGTCGGCACCGGCAAGACCCTGCTGTGCCGGCTGCTGCTCAACAGCCTCGATGAGAACTGGGTGACGGCCTGGGTGCCCAACCCCCACCTCGACCCCGATACCCTGCGCCGGGCCATCGCCGATGAACTCCGTGTGTCGCTGGGGCCGAACCCGCGCCAGCACACCGTGGTGAAAAAACTCCAGGAACGGCTGATCGAGTTGGCCGGCGAGGGCAAGCGGGTGGCGGTCATCATCGATGAGGCGCAGGCCCTCTCCAACGCCAGCCTGGAAGCACTGCGCCTGCTGTCCAACCTGGAAACCGAAACCCGCAAACTGCTGCACGTCGTGCTGTTCGGCCAACCGGAACTCGATGCCCGGCTGGCGCAGCCGCAGCTTCGCCAATTGCAGCAGCGGATCGGTTTCGCCTACGTTCTGCGGCCGCTGGACGCCGAAGGGGTGGCGCTCTACCTGCAACACCGGCTGGCGGTGGCCGGCCACAACGGTCGCCCGCTGTTCGGGCCGGTGGCGCTGCGTCGCCTGCACCATGCCAGCCGAGGCATTCCGCGCCTGCTCAATGTGTTGGCACACAAGGCCCTGCTGCTGGCCTACGGCCGCGGCCTGCGCGAAGTGGGCGCGGCCGAGGTGGAACTCGCCGTGCGCGACACCGAAAGCGCCAGCAGCCTCTCGCCGCCCTGGTGGCGGGCCCGGCCGATGCTCTGGGCCGCCCTGGCCGCGGCCCTGCTGCTGGGCCTGACGGCGGCTGGGTGGGGCTGGGCGGCTTGGGCAGGAGGGCGGGCATGAGCGTCATCAACCAGATGCTGAAAGACCTCGACGCCCGCCAACGGCGCAGCATGGCCGATTCGACCCCCGGCATCGGCCGGCCGGCGGCCCGCGCGCTGCGCGAAGGCCTCGATCGGAGCGTGCTGTTCGGGGCGCTGCTGCTGGCGCTGGCCCTGAGCGTGCTGGGCTGGTGGCTCTGGCAGGCCGCCCCCGCCGCCCCTGTCGTCGATGCCGCACCGGCCGCCGTCGTGCCCGAACCCGCACCTGTGCCCGAACCCGCACCTGTGCCCGAACCCGCGCCTGTGCCCGAACCCGCGCCTGTGCCCGAACCCGCGCCTGTGCCCGAACCCGCGCCTGTGCCCGAACCCGCGCCGGCACCGGCGGTGGCCATGCCCCTGCCTGTACCTGCTCCCGAACCCGCAACACCACCGCGTATCGAACGCCTGCCGGCGCCGCTCGATCCGCTTGAGGCCGTGCGCGAGGCGCTGGCCGCCGGCGATGCCGCCGGCGCGCTGGCCCGGCTCGAAGCCGATCCGAGCGCCAGCACGGCCGAGGCCATCGCCCTGCGCGCGAACGCTTTGCAGCAACTCGGTCGCCACCGCGAAGCCGCCGCCGCCTACGCGTCTGCTCTCGAACAGCAGCCGGAGGTCGCCGCCTGGTGGGTGGGTCTGGGCATGATGCTGGAGGCCGATGGCCGCCCGCGCGAGGCGCGGGCCGCCTACCTGGAGGCAAGCCGGCGCGGCCCGCTCGATGCCATTTTGGCAGACTATGCTCGTACGCGGGCCGAAGCCCTCGCCGCCCCCTCCCCAAGGTGATTGTGTGTCCACGCTTTTACGTCCTGCCGAAAAAAAAATCCGTCTGGGCGATCTGCTGGTCGAAAACGGCCTGATCAGCGCCGAGCAGCTCCAGCACGCGCTGGGCGAGCAGCGCCGGCTCGGTGCCAAGCTTGGCCGCACCCTGATCGACCTCGGCATGGTGCGCGAGAACGACATGCTCGCCCTGCTGTCGCGGCAGCTGGCCATTCCGCTCATCGACTTGCGCAGCTACCGCTTCGATCCGATGCTGGTGCGCAAACTGCCGGAGACCCTGGCGCGACGTTTCCGCAGCATCGTGTTGAAAGAGGAGGGTGAGGCCTACCTGGTCGGCATGGCCGACCCCACCGACCTGTTCGCCTTTGACGAGATCGCCCGCCAGCTGGGCCGCGAGGTCCGCATCGCCCTTGTCCGCGAGGACGATGTGCTGCGCACCTTCGACAACGTCTACCGGCGCACCGAGGAGATCAGCACGCTGGCTCAGGAGCTCTCCGAGGAGGTCAGCAACGACGGCATGCTCGACCTCAGCCAGCTGGCCCTGGGCGAGGACGCCGCCGATGCGCCGGTCGTCAAACTGCTGCAATCGCTGTTCGTCGATGCCCTGCAGGCCGGCGCTTCCGACATCCACATCGAGCCCGACAGCGACTGCCTGCGCTTGCGCCAGCGCGTCGATGGCGTGCTCAACGAACAGGTCATCCGCGAGAAGCAGATCGCCTCGGCACTGGTGCTGCGGCTCAAGCTGATGGCGGGCCTGAACATCTCCGAGAAGCGCTTGCCGCAGGACGGTCGTTTCCACATCAGCGCCCGCAACCGAGGCATCGACGTGCGCGTCTCGACCATGCCGGTCCAGCACGGCGAATCGGTGGTGATGCGGCTGCTCGACCAGAGCGGGGCCATGCTCAATCTCGAAACCTTGGGTATGCCGGCCCCGATGCTGGCGCGCTTCCGCCATGTGCTGCGCTCGCCCTCGGGGATGATCCTGGTGACCGGCCCGACCGGCTCCGGCAAGACCACCTCGCTGTACGCCGCCCTGCATTCGCTCAACGGTCCCGAGCGCAAGATCATCACCGTCGAGGACCCGGTCGAGTATCGCCTGCCGCGCATCAGCCAGGTGCAGGTCAATGCCAAGATCGGCCTCGATTTCGCGGCGGTGCTGCGCTCGGCCCTGCGCCAGGACCCCGACGTGATCCTGGTCGGTGAGATGCGCGACCAGGAGACCGCCGAGATCGGCCTGCGTGCCGCCATGACCGGCCATCTGGTGCTCTCCACCCTGCACACCAACGACGCCGTCGGCACCGCCGACCGCCTGCTCGACATGGGCGCGCCGGGTTACCTGCTGGCGGCTTCGCTGCGCTGCATCATCGCCCAGCGACTGGTGCGGCGGGTCTGCGACAGCTGCGGGGAGTCGCATCTGCCGGATGCCAACGAGCAGGCCTGGCTGGCCGAGTTGCGGCCCGGCACCAGCACCGCCGGCCTGCGCCGTGGCCGCGGCTGCCAGCATTGCAACGGCACCGGCTACCGTGGCCGGGTCGGCGTTTACGAATACCTCGAGCCCACCGTCGACATGCTCGAAGCCCTGCGTCGCGGCGGCCACGAGGGCTTCGTCCACGCCGCTTCGCGGGCGCCGCTGCACCGTCCTCTGGCGCAGGCGGTGCTCGATTACGCCCTCGATGGCGTCACCACCCTCGCCGAAGCCAAGCGCATCGGCGGCGAACTGATGCCGGCGATGCGCTGACGATGCCGACCTACGCCTACACCGCCCGCGATGCCCGGGGCCGCGCCGTGCGGGGCCAGCTCGACGGCCTCTCCGAAGAGGCCGTGGCCCGCCAGTTGGGCAGCAACGGTCTGGTGCCGCTGACGATCGCCGAACAGCTCGAACAGCCGCCCTACCTCCAGCAGATTGCCGCGCTGCTGGGTCTTGACCGCCCGACCCGGGTCGACCTAGTGCTGCTGACCCGCCAGATGTACGCCCTGAGCCGGGCCGGCGTGCCGATCACCCAGGCCCTGCGGCGGCTCGCCCAGACCGCCCGCAACCGCATGCTTGGCCGCACCCTGCAGGCCATGCTGGAGGAACTCGAAGCCGGCCGCGACCTCGCCACCGCGATGTCGCGCCACCCGCAGGTGTTCCCGCCGCTGCTGGTGGCCATCGTCCGCGTCGGCGAGGAGTCGGGCCGGCTCGACGAGGCCTTCCTGCGCCTCAGCCAGCACCTCGAACGCGAGCAGAAGGTGGTCGAGCAGGTCAAGAGCGCGGTGCGCTACCCGGTGATCGTGCTGGTGTTCGTGGCCGCCGCGATCTTCATCCTGATGAGCTTCGTCATCCCCGAATTCGCTCGCCTGTACGGCTCCTTCAACGTCGAGTTGCCGCTGCCGACCCGCATCATCATCGGCACCGCCAACGTTTTCGCGGCCTCGTGGTGGCTGATCCTCGGCGCCCTGTTCGGCCTTGCCTGGTGGCTGGGCCGCTACGTCCGCACCGCTTCGGGCCGCCTGCGCTGGCACGGCCTGCTGCTGCGGATGCCGGTGATCGGCAGCATCGTCCAGCGCGCCACCCTGGCCCGTTTCGCCCGCGCTTTCGCCATGGCCACCCGCTCCGGGGTGCCGGTGCTGCAGGCCCTGTCGGTGGTCGCGCTGGCAGTCGAGAACGAGGTCATCGCCCGGCAACTGCTCGGCATGCGCGGCGCGATCGAGCGTGGCGAGGGCCTCTCCCGTGCCGCCGCCGGCCAGCCCTGCTTCACCCCGCTGGTGCTGCAAATGCTGAGCGTCGGCGACGAGACCGGCCAGATCGACGAGATGCTGGTCGAAGTCGCCGATTTCTACGAGCGCGAGGTCGATTACGACGTCCGCAACCTCAACGACCTCTTGCAACCGGTGATGACCCTGATCGTCGCCGCCATCGTCTTTGTGCTGGCCCTGGGCGTGCTGCTGCCGATGTGGGACCTGGTCGAGCTGGCGAGAGGCTGAAGCATGGCCGGCTCCGGAAGGCCGAGCGGCCGCCACCTGCCCGATGCCCGCTGGCTGGGCACGGTGGCCCGGGTTGCCACCCTGCTGCTGGTGGTGACCCTGCTGGGCCTGTTGGTGCGCGCCGGCATCGACATCATCGTCGAGAGCGAGCGCACCGCACTGGATCTGGCCGAAACCAACCTGCGCAATCTGGTCTGGCTGGAGGCGCAGCGCACGCTGGCCCGCGAAGGCCCGGCCGGCCTGCCGCCGCTGGCCGGGCAGGACCCCCGGCAGTGGGCCGAGCCGGGTGGTTCGTCGGCCGGACCGGGCGCGGCACCGCACGACCCGGAGGCGGTGGCGGCCGGGCTGCGCGAGCGCTGGCATTTCGACGAAGGTCGTGGCGAACTGGTGTACCGCTCCGGCTGGCTGCCCGGCGGCGAACGGCGCTGGCGGGTGGAACTGATGTTCGACGGCGCCGACAGCCCCACGCCCGGCCTGCCGCGGAATCTGCGCCTGGTGCAGCGCCCGCCGCGCGGAGACGAAGGCTGAAGGCCGCGCCGCCGGTCGCGGCGTTGACGTGACGCCGCCGGTCGCGGCGTTGACAACCCTTGACCCGGCCGGGGCTTTCCTTTCCGGGACAAGCCGTTAAGCTAGAAACGTGATGCAGTGCCCAAAGGCCGGCCTCACCCCATCACTCAAGAGGTTCCTCCGACCTGATTAGGCATGAAGCTCAGCCGGTGAGACCGTGGGGGTGGAAGCTGGCTCGACTTCACCCCAAGAGAGCCGGTCATGCCCATCAATCGAGTGCAGCATGTCATGCTCACGAACAGACTCCCCGAAGCCCTCCTGCGGACGGCTGAGCTTCATGCCTAATCAGGTCCTCCGATGCGTCGTCAATCCGGTTTCACCCTTATCGAGCTGGTCATCGTCATCGTCGTGCTCGGCATCCTCGCCGCCATCGCCATCCCGCGGTTCATCTCCCTGCAGCGCGAGGCACGGATCGCCGTGATCGACTCGCTGTTCAACTCGGTGCGTTCGGGGGCCAACCTGATCTACGCCAAGTCGGCGGTCGAAGGCGAAATCAACCTGGCCACGGCCGCGGTCGATGTCGACGGTGCCGGCCCGCTCGGTGAGACCTGATTAGGCATGAAGCTCAGCCGGGCTCAGCCGGTGAGACCGTGGGGGTGGAAGCTGGCTCGACTTCAAGCCAGGAGAGCCGGTCATGCCCATCAATCGAGTGCAGTTCCAGCAGGGGATGTCG
>Ga0207951_100058_pt1 | contig 91881 bp, 94 predicted proteins | sample Subbio12Aug_8Bad_FD_184830 | JGI IMG/M metagenome (GOLD analysis project Ga0207951, IMG submission 184830) | Serpentinite rock and fluid subsurface biosphere microbial communities from McLaughlin Reserve, California, USA - CR12Aug_8Bad (SPAdes) | ecosystem: Environmental > Terrestrial > Deep... | reverse complement strand
CAGATGATACTTTGGGAGTAAATATATCAGTAGCCGATTCAAACAATTTTTTCTTCCAGTTGTAAATATCGTTTGGACGGACTTCGTACTTCTCGGCTAACTGACTGATTGGGACATTATTTTCTAAGAGCTCCCTTAGAATCATTACTTTCTGTTCTGCTGTGTAATGTTTTCTTTGATGCATGGAATCCTCCATTGTTTTTACACTATTGTAAATTTAGGAAATTCCATTTCCATCTGAAGCATTACAATTAAATAATGACTAGTATAGTTTAAGATAGAAAATGAGCAGAGAAGAGTAACGAAAGACCGCTCAAGTTATGGAGTTAGACAGAACGGTAAGATTGTTCATGTTTAATCTCTGATAAAAGAAGTACCTAAATAATTACTAAGAGCAGCAAAAAGCTGCTCTTTTTTAGAATATTTAACAATCGGCATAAATTCGATTAATCCTTGTAATTTGTTTTCAACTTTTCTCACTTTTTTGTGAAAAAACATAATAATCCAATCGTTTTTCAAATGAAATAATGTCGTTACATTAAACCTCTTTCTATAAGTTCATCTTTCAAAATTTCAGTTAGGTTAAGTCACTTTTTAAGGATAATTAAAAAAAAAATGAATCCTTGCGATAATATAGGTGTAGTTAAAAGCTATTCATAAATAGAGGGCAAAAAAGATGGCAGAATTACAAACCGCCAAACAAGAGTACGACGAGCTTCTTCAGCTTGTAAGTTTCAACCTGGAGAAAGAAGAATACGGTGTCGATATTCTTAAGGTAAGGGAAATTAATAAAATGATGCAGCTTACCAAGGTTCCTAATTCACCTTACTATGTTGAAGGTGTAATTAATCTACGGGGTAAAATAATTCCTGTAGTGGACTTACGAACAAAATTAGGAATGAGTAAAAAAGAATATGATAAAAACACCCGCATAATAGTAGTAGAAGTAGAAGATAAAACCCTGGGATTTATAGTAGACCAGGTGAGTGAAGTATTAAGAATTCCTAAGAGTGTAACAGAAGCGCCGCCAGAATTAGTTTCGGGAGTAGATTCCGAGTATATTACCTCGGTTGGAAAGCTGAATGACCGCTTACTAATCCTTCTCGACCTCAACAAAGTATTTACAAATGAACAAAAGGAGATGTTAACAAGCATAAATTAATTTGTTAACATATAAGAGGGCACATGAAAAATACAATTTCAATTAGCAGGATTATCTTAATAATCTTGGCTATACAGTTTTCTTACTTATCTGCACCGGCACAATCATTACAACCGGATACTTTATATGCGTCCCTTTTTAGTAGTACAAATAGTGCGGTTCATGTAAATAGTAATTCTGGTACTGAAGAGGTGCAAGCAGAAAAATCCGAAAACTTATTTAACCGCCAATTGCTAAGCGGGGATTGGGGAGGAATAAGATCATTTCTTAATGAAACAGGATTTAATTTTGAATTTGTTTACAAAGCCGATCTCTTTTCAAATCTTTACGGTGGTTTCCAAAGAGGCACTAAATATCTTGATAATATCGATCTGATTTTTTCTGCCGATTTGGGCACAAGTCTAAACTGGAACAACACAAACCTAACTGTTCATTTTCTCGGTAATGGTGGCGGTTCACCATGCGAATTAGTTGGTGCATCACAGGGAATTAGTAATATTGAAACTACTCCAACATGGAAACTTTATCAATTACTCTTAGAGAAAAAATTCTTTGATGAAAAATTTTCTGTGGCTATTGGTTTATACGACCTTAATTCTGAATTTGATATGAGAGCAACATCCGGAATATTTATTAACCCATCCCATGGAATCGGATATGATTTTGCAAAGAGCGGATTAAATGGACCTTCTATTTTCCCAACAACATCTCTTGCTGTGAGATGGAAATACCAAACTGGTAATGGAAATTACTTTCAATCGGCAATTCTGGATGGCGTTCCCGGAAATCCTGATAATCCTTTTGGCACTCATATCAATCTGAATAAGAATGAAGGATTTTTGGTTGCTACAGAATATGGAATTGTTGAACTTGATGAAGAAGTTCAAAAATCAAAAATTGCCATTGGTAGCTGGATTTACACATCGCAATCTGAAGCAAATGATATCTATTCGGTTGGTTCACAAACCAGATTGGAGAATAACTATGGATTTTACGTTACCGCTGAAAGAATATTATACTCTAAGTTTGACACCCCGCAATTAGGATTAACTGGTTTTATTCGCTTGGGAGTTGCTAATCCAAATGTTAATCCAGTTGATTTCTATCTTGGTGCAGGTTTCAAATTTAGCGGTCTCTTGGATAAAGAAAGTAATGATGCACTCGGTCTGGCAATGGCATTTTCTCATAATTCAAAGAAATACAGGAATGTTGCAGAAATTAAAGGAGAATTTATTAAAGAGTATGAAATCAATTTTGAAGCAACTTATAAGTTTCAACTTACACCATGGTTAATGCTTCAACCGGATTTACAATACATAATTAATCCATCTTATTGCACTAACTCTAATAGTGCATTTGTGATTGGGTCCAGAATAGAAATTATTTTTTAATAATAACTAAAATAAGAGGGCAAGTAAAATGAAATGGAACATCAAAAACAAATTAACTTTATCATTCGGTACAATTGTGTTGTTCACAATTATTTTCGGATTTTATACGATTAATACTCAGTCAAGGTATGAAAAAGACCTAACTTTGTACGACATAATTAATGAAGAATCAAGTTTAGTAGCGGATGTACAACTAAGAGCACGCGATGTGGCGCAATATTTTGCCGATGCAGCATTGACCGGAGAAAATGAATCTGTTGATAAAGCTGAAAAATATGGTGCCGAAGGTATAAAAATATTGGATAATTTAATTGAAATTGTTCCATCTAAAAAGGAATTCTTTTTAGAAAATAAAATGTTTATGACTCAGTTAATTTCGCTGGGTAGAGAAATATATGAAGCTTATAAAGTAAGCAATGAGGAAGGTAATGCAAGGATGTTAGCATTTGATAAAATTATGGAAAAAATGAATTCTGAACTAGATAATTATGAAACGGAAAAAAGCAAAACAGCAAAATTAGCAGTAGATGAAATGCTCGGAATGAATACAACTTCAATTTCCATAAGCTGGATAATAATGGTATTATCTACTCTTCTTGCTAGTTCAGTTGCATTTGTAATGATTAAGAATTTTACAAAACCGATAAAAATATTGATTGAAACTACCGAGAAATTTGGTCAAGGAGATATGCATGCTGAAGCAAAAATTTATACTAAAGATGAATTTAGTAATCTGGCAAATTCAATAAACTCAATGATTCAAAGCATCAGCAAATCACAGACGGAATTAAAGCTTGAAAAGGAAAGTGTTGAAAGAAAAGTTGAAGAAGCAGTTAGAGAAGCTGAAAATCAAAAATCTTATCTTGCAAAAAGCACCAAGATTCTATTAGATAATATGGAAAAGTTTGCAAATGGTGATCTTACAATAAATATAGTACCTGAAAAAGAAAATGATGATGTAGGAAAATTATTCCTTGGTTTTAAATCAGCTGTGCAAAATATAAAGAACATGCTTGCCAATGTTACCGAAGCCGTAGAAGCTACAGCAAGCGCAAGCAACGAGATATCATCGAGCAGCGAACAGATGGCAGCTGGTGCTCAGGAACAAAGTGCACAGGCAAGCGAAGTTGCTTCTGCTGTAACACAAATGACTTCTACTATTCTGCAAACAACAAAGAATGCAACAACAGCAAGTGAGAATGCAAAGAACGCTAAATCCCAGGCAAAAGTAGGAGTAGAAAAGATAACCGAAGCCAAGAAAGGAATGAACGAGATAATAAGCTCGGCCCAAACAACAGGAAAGATAATCAGTTCATTAGCAAACAAAACAGATCAGATAGGCGAGATTGCCCAGGTAATAGATGATATAGCAGACCAGACTAATTTGTTGGCATTGAACGCTGCCATAGAAGCAGCGCGAGCCGGCGAGCAGGGAAGAGGATTTGCAGTTGTTGCAGATGAAGTAAGAAAACTTGCAGAGAGAACAACAAAAGCGACCAAAGAAATAGCCGAGACGATAAAGGCAATACAGAAAGAAGCAAAAGAAGCAGACGACTCAATGAATGTAGCTGGAAAGGTAGTAGAGAAAGGAATCGAATTGAATGCGAGAGTAGAAGATGTATTGATAAAGATAAATGAGAGTTCAGAGAAAGTAGCAATGGATATCGATCAGGTTGCCGCAGCCAGTGAAGAACAATCAAGTGCAGCAGAGCAGATAAGTAAGAATATTGAATCAATATCCGCAGTTACTCATCAATCCGCTGCCGGTACGCAGCAGATAGCCAGAGCTGCAGAGGACTTAAATAGGTTGACGGAAAGATTACAGAACCTTGTAAATCAGTTTAAGATAGATAATGAGCAGAGAACAATAACAAAAGACCGTTCAAGTTACGGAGTTAGACAGAACGGCAAGATTGTTCATGTTTAACAAATAATATAAATGATTAGAAAAGAAAGAGCGGTTAATAACCGCTCTTTCTACATAAAGCCATTGTATTTAATCAGTACAATAAAACATACTTTTTAACCAACCCATCGATTTCATAAAAAACATTCCATAGAATTACAACATGACAAAACTTATTACAAATTTAATCAAATGTTCTTTCGAATATAAATCTTTGCTATTTTTGACATACTTAAAAATTCAACACACTAACATAAAGTCATAAAAAAGCAGAATATATTATTGTGGAAGATCTAATACAAAATAACAAGCTAACAATTATCGGAAAGTTGACTGCAAGCTTACTTCACGAGGTCCGTAATCCTTTATCGGCAATAAAATTAAACCTGGATTACATGAAAATGAGCGAAAAAGAACTCGCGGGTGAGATAGTTGAATCAATTAACTCCTCGCTCGAAGCTTTCGATAGAATTAATCACATTATTGCCGATGTTCTCGATTTTACTAAAAAGACAAGTGCTTCGCTAAAAGGCACATCTATTAATAAGGTAACGGATAGAGCACTCGAAATTATTAGTTCTACCGCTACTAAAAAGCAAATAATAATTGAGAAGTATCTAGACGAAAATCTTCCGCACATAAATGCAATAGAAAATAAACTTTTGCAGGTAATAATTAACCTTATCAACAATGCAATTGAAGCATCTTCAAATAAAAACAGAATTATTATAAGAACAGGTCTTATTGAAAATTCCGATGTATGTAAAATAAAATGGGAAGTAGAGGATTTTGGCTGTGGCATTAAACCGGAAGACGTTCAAAAAATTAAACAGGGTTACTTTACCAGTAAATCCGAGGGCTCCGGTGTTGGATTAATGGTTTGTAAAAGTTTATTGGATGAAATGAAAGCCGAATTTTTATTCGACTCCGTCTATGGTAAAGGTTCTAAGTTTTATATTATATTCAAAGTGTAAATTGAGAAATACTTATGGAACCTAAAATCTTAATAATTGATGATGATGAACTTGTTGCCACGTCTCTTAAAAAAGTATTAACAAAACAAAACTATATCGTTCAGACTTGTCTGAATGCCGATGAAGCAAAAGACATTACAGCAGAATTTCAACCGGATGTTATTCTTCTTGATATTTATTTAACAACTCACAATGGCATCGATATACTAAAAATTCTTAAAAAGAGCTTTAGAGAAATTCCTGTCATAATGATTACCGGATACGCCGATGTAAAAATGGCGGTAACATCAATTAAGTCGGGCGCATTCGACTTCCTTCTAAAACCGATCGATATTGAACAACTCTCAATTGTTCTGGATAAAGCATTAGAGAATGTTCGGCTAAAATCCGAAGTTAACAGATTAAATACGATTCTTGAAACGGATGAATTAACAAGAGATTTTTTTGGGAAGAGCTCGAAAATTCAAAAACTTCTTGCTTCGGTTGAAAAACTTGCGAAGAGTAGTGATACAACAATATTACTGGAAGGGGAAAGCGGAACAGGCAAAGAAGTATTTGCAAAATATATCCACCAGCAAAGTCCGAGAGGTTCAGCACCATTTATTACAATCAACTGTGCAACAATTCCACGCGACCTTGCAGAAAGTGAGTTGTTCGGACACGAAAAAGGTGCGTTTACTGGTGCCTCTCAGAAAACGAAATTAGGAAAGTTCGAATTAGCTAACGGCGGAACCCTTCTTCTGGATGAAATCGGCGAGCTTAGTCTCGATATGCAGGTTAAACTTCTAAGAGTTTTACAGGAAAGAAAATTTTACCGGCTTGGCGGTGAAAAAGAAATATCTGTAAATGTTAGAGTATTAGCTGCAACAAATAGAAATCTTGAAGATGAAATTGAAAAAGGAAATTTTAGAGAGGATCTTTATTACAGGTTGAATGTTGCCAAAATATTAATTCCTCCCCTTAGAGAGAGGAAAGATGATATACCATATATTGCTTATTCACTTCTTAAAGAATTTTCTCAAAAGTTTGGAAAAGAAATTCATTCAATCGATTCCGGTGCAATAGATCTTCTAAAGAATTACTTCTGGAAGGGAAATGTTAGAGAATTAAGAAATGTTATTGAACGGGTAGTTTTATTATGCGAAGAAGATGAATTGAAGGAACATCATTTTTCTAATCTTCTTGATACTAAGAATTCTGATAAAGCTTCAGATGATAAATTTGTCCTTAGCATTCCATCAAGCGGAATAAAAATAGATGTTGTTCTAAAAAGTCTGATACTTAAAACACTTCAAATAACCAATGGAAACCAGGTAAAAGCCGCTAAAATACTTGGTTTATCTCGAAGTAAACTCCGATACCGAATGGAACAACTGGGTATAGAAGTAACACGACAGGTTAATTAATCCCCGTTTTCAGTCCATTTTATTGCTATTTAAAAAATTATTAATCCCCCTAAACATTTTAAAACTCTTTACGATAATAACATAGAGATAATTGTTGTTGAAAATAAGCCCAAATAATTTACCCTAAAGCCCACATAAGCCCTTCAAAAAAGACCATGTCCCAAGCATGGTCTTCCTTTTTTGTTCAAAGAAAAAACATTCTCCGCTTTGTGGATTCAATAGAAAAATTAAGAAAAGATCTGAGAGAGACTAACTAAAAATCATATGAAAGAAAATGTGTACGGATTAGTGATGTTTCTTAAGAGCTTTGTTAAGAACTTTTATCAGGTCTTCGCGATCGAATGGTTTATGTAAGTAGTAATTGAATCCTTCGCTGAAAAGATATTTCTCATCTTTTAATAATGCATAACCGGTTAATGCGATTAACGGAATTAATTCGTAACCGGCCATATTTCTTATCTCTTTTGCAATATCAATTCCACTTGGTCCTTTTCCTAAATTTATATCGATTAGTACAGCATCGTATTTACTGGTGCGCAATTTATGTAAAGCTTGATCATAATTGTTAGCACTATCAACAGTAAATATGTTTCTTAGAAATAAATTAACGAGTTCGGAATTAAGAAGATTATCCTCAATACTTAGTATACTGTGTAAAACCCCTCTTTCTTCAGCAATACGATTCTTTATTACAGGAGTGATATTCTTTAAATCCGGATCGGGTTTAATAGTAATCGTAAGATCAGAATTATACATGTTCTTTCTTGCACCTGGAAGTATAATGCTGAAAACAGAACCCTGGTTCAGGTTACTTGTAACATGAATGTCGCCTTTCATTAGCTTAATCATCTTTTTAGCAACTGACAAACCTAATCCGCTCCCCTCAAAATTTCTTCTAATTCCTTCGCTTAACTGACGGAACTCTCTGAAAATTTTAGTCTGATCATCTTCACAAATTCCAATACCCGAATCAATTACTCTTACAACGGCTTGAGGATTACCCTGGTCGTCTTCCTGGCTTGTAACCTGAACTTTAACGCCGCCAATATTTGTAAACTTAATTGCGTTATCGGTAATATGCATTAGAATTTGCTTAAATAAATTCTCATCGCCAACGGCACATATTTCGTCATCAATTATCTCAATATCGAATGTTAAATTTTTCTCGGTTGCATTCTTATCATAGTTAGTAAGGAAATATTTTGTATAAGTACTTAAATTAAATTCTGTTAAGCTGATTGGATAATTACCCGATTCTATTTCTGCAAGGTTTAGAACCGAATTCAGTGTAACTAATAATCGTTTGCTCGATTTCAATATTTTATCTGTAATCTGAACATGATCTGTATCCATCAATTCATCACGCAATAAACTTGAAAAACCGATTATTCCTGTAAGCGGTGTTCTCAATTCATGACTCATGTTAGAAAGGAGGTTGAACTTAAGTTTATTAGCTTCTTCAGCACAATCGAGCGCCCGTTTTAATTCAAGCTCAATTTCTTTTTTAAATGTTAAATCATCCTTCAAAATAAGGAAATGACTTATGGAACCGTTTTCATCCATAATAGGTGATATAAAAACCGATTCCCAGTATTCATCACCGGACTTCTTTTTATTTTTAATTTCTCCCCGCCAGTTATTTCCGTGTCTAACCAGGTTCCAAATTTCATTTTCCTGAATATCAGAAACTTCTTCGTGACCAAGTAGAACTATTTTTTTACCGAAGACCTCCTCGAAGTAATAACCGGTAGTTTCTGTGAATTTTGTATTAGTATATTCAATCCATCCATCCGCGTTAGTAAGTATTACCATAGAGGAAGAATTTTCAATAACATAAGAAAGTTTTTGAATATGCTGTTGTAGAGATTTTTTATCAGTAATGTCCCGGAAGGATAGGAATGTAAAGGTATTGCCGGCAATTTTTTCGGAATGAACTATAACCTGAACATCAAACTCCTTGGAATTATGTTTTAAACCCTTCGATTCAAAATTATGAGAAATAGTATTTTCTAGAATGATTGTTCCAAGCTTTCTATTAAAATCTTTCTTATGAGAAGAGGAAATAAAATCGTTAATATCCCGTTTGGTAAAATTTTCATTAGCTTTATAGCCAAATAAAAGATTAAACGCCGGATTGCATAATAAAATTTTAGAGTTATCAATAATTGCAGATGCCTCGGGAGAACTATTAAACGCCATCTTAAATAGGCGAAGTAGTTCAGTCGATTCCTGAGTAAGTTCCAATTTATTTATTAATATATCTTCCGGGCTTCTCATTTATTACTCAATTATGAAATCAATGGGAAATTCAATTTAAACGTAGTTCCTTTTCCAAGTTCGCTATCAAAAGTGATTGATCCATTATGCCATTCCATCATCTCTTTACACAACAGCAACCCAAAACCGGAACCCTCTTCTTCTTCTGTTCCATGTGTTGATGAATGCCGGGATGGTTTAAAGATGGTTCCTTTTATATCATCACTCATACCAATTCCTTCGTCAGAAATGCTGATACTTATAAAACCATTTTTTACTTCACTCGCCAAAGTTATTTTACTATTCCGTTTAGAATACTTAATAGCATTAGAAATCAAATTCCTGAAAATGGAAGTAACCATATTCTCATCAGCAAGGGTTTCTAACTTTTCTTCCATTAGGTTAACCACAGAAATCTGTTTTTCTTCAAGCTGAATTTTTAATTGGTTTATAACACTCAGCATTGTGAAATGTAAATTGCATTGTGTCTGATTAAACTTAACCTGACCTAATATTAATCGTGACCATTCTAATAATCCATCAACTAAAGAATACAACCTCTTTACTGATGATTGGGCATAAGTCATATATGTTTTAATTTCTTCTTTCGGGAGTTCATCAAAGCAGGAGTTAAGTGCCGAAAATGTTCCAAGCAATCCTTGAAATGGACTTTTAAGATCGTGTGCTATTATTGAAAGAAGTATTTCCCGCTCATTTTTTTCTTTAGTAAGCTTATCAACAGATTTTTCAAGCTGGGAACTAATTTCTGCAAGCGTTGCTGCTTTTCGTTTATAAAGTTGAATCTCATCGTCGGTACTTAGTATTTCGGAAATACTTGCAGTTTCAAATTTGGTAGTAATATCCCAGAAGATCCATTGCCTGTAAACATTTTGTGCAGAGCTTAATGGGTATGTCCTTAATGCTAATTGTTTATTCTTTCCGAATTTAAGAACCGTATTAAGAACTTTTTCTTCAGCATAAACAAGAGCAGTAAGTGAACTACTTAAACTTACTTCTAATTCACTGTTGGATTTTATGTACTCAATCAGGTCGAAAATATTTTTATTTGTTAAATCGTTAACAGTAAGATCCAGAAGTTCAAGTGCATTGTTGTTCCAGTAAACAAAATCCCCGTTGTTATCCGAAATAATTAGCCCAAGGTCTATTGAATTTAGAATTTTTTGAAGGAATCTAACATTATTCTGGGGTAGAGGCATTTGCTCAGAAGACCTGAAATTATTGGGGAATTCATCACTATTATGCATAGCTACCGCAAATAAATTTAAAAAATCAGCTTTGTTCAAGCTTTTATTTAATCCCTCAATGAGGTTTTTACTGTATGTATTATCGTAAAGTGGTGAGTTTTTTTTAGGGATTTTTTCGAATGAATGCAACTTCCCACCATTTATTGAGAAAAAATATTGAGACAAAAATACAATTTTTTATTAAATCTTTTACACTTTTATCCGATAATATTCTGTAGGAAAATTAACAAGTGGCTAATATTCGGCATGCAGCATATCGAGAGGGGATAGAATTTCTAAGTAATTAAATAAGATTTTTTCAGGCATAGTAATTGACAAGTTAATTACGCAACAAAAGTAGAAATATATGATTGAACAAAAAAATCTAAGCAGCCGCGAAATAATGGAACTTCTTAATAGCGATTCTCTAGATGAGAAAATGGAAGTTCTGGAATATCTTCTAAACCAGGATAATATAGATGGGTATGTTGAACCGGTTTGTAATTGTATTTCTCATCCAGATAAAGGGATTAGGAATACTGCTTCTTTACTAATTATCAATCACAGACCACAGAATGCCGGACAATACCTTGTTCAATGCGTTTCTTCAAAGGATATTGCATTAAGAAATCTTGCCGGCGAGTTATTGATCAAATTAGGATCGGTTGCGATCCAGTCGCTTATTGATTTCAATTGTGAAAAGAATAGTGACGACCAGAAGTTTATAATAGATATACTTGGTTTAGTTGGCAGCTCAAAAGCAGCAGATCATATAATCGGAATATTAGGCACAACAGAAGATGATAACGTTATACTTGCATGTATTGAAGCACTTGGAAATATAAGATACCAGGATTCGCTGGAAATTCTACAATTACTTTACGACCGAAGCGAATTATATAAGCCCTTTATTGTTGAAGCAATGGGAAAAATCGGCTCTCCAAAAGCATGCAGTTTTCTGCTTGAAAAATTTATGAAGGAAGATGATCTAACTAAATATTCTATACTGGAAAGTCTTGGCTTTGTTGGCGATGTTGATACTTATTTCTTCCTTTTAGAGCAGGTTCCCAATATTCATGGACCGCTTGTCTGCCCTTTGATTACATCATTATTCATACTAAAAGAAAAGTATAATCTCGATATTCCTTTTGATGATAAGATGAAAAATCTATTGATGTTTACATTACAGGAAGGAGCACCGGAACATAAAAAAACAGCACTCTCGCTTATTAATGTTTTTCACGATAAAGATATTCTGGTTGAAAGTTTAAAATTTCTTGGTGATGATGATGAGCTTGATGAAATAATTCGTTCCAAAATTTACAAGAATCCCGAATACCTTTTTGAGGAATTTCAAAGGATAATAGCTAATAGCAATGATAAACTTAGACAGGTTCTCAATTTATTCTATTCAATTTTATCTTACCTAATATACGAAGGGATGACAGTTGAGTTAAAATTAATACAGAAACGTAACATCATCTACGCAACAAGCGAACTATTAAATCATCACGATGAAGAAATAAGAAGATCCTGTATGGAAATTATGTTTCTGTTCGATAGCGAAGCAGCATTGTTGTTTATCGATTCAATGATTAAAGACGAGAACATGTGGAACAGATTACGGCTTGTTGAACTGCTTGAAGTAATCAATAACCCCGTTGCAAAAGATTCGCTTATGAAACTGATGGAAGATAACGAGGATATGATAAGAGAGAGAGTTCAGGAATTATTTAATAACCTAAATATTAATGAAATCTATCCAAATTTAAGATAGCGAGCCATGAACCAATTTACAGATTTAAAACTACCAGATCTTAGCCGTAATCTTAATCCTTCTTTGCCCAAGCAATTGTATATGTCAATTTCCCTTTTCCAGGATATCCGGAAATTTATTTACGACAATACAGGAATTTATTTTCAGGATAATAAAAAGTATTTACTGGAAAGCCGTTTGCAAAGGAGAATTAATTTTCTCGGACTAAAGAGTTTCGAAGAGTATTTCGCAATACTAAAAACAGGGGGCTCGACTTATTCTGAAGAAAAGAAATATTTTTACGAGGCTATTACTATAAACGAAACTTTTTTCTTCAGAAATCAGCCCCAGCTTGATGCACTCGCTACACAAATTTTCCCTGAATTAATTGCTAACAGAACGGTTCTAAATAGGAATAAGATTAGAATTTGGAGTGCTGCAAGTTCTTCGGGTGAAGAAGCTTATTCAATAGCCATGGTCTTTCAGGATCTTATTAAACCGAAGTATCCAAATATGGAAATTGAAATTGTAGGCACAGACATTAGTGCTTCAATAATTGATACTGCTAATCAGGGGATTTATAAAGATTATTCAATAAGAAACACACCTCCTTATTATTTGAAAAAATATTTTAAGAATCATGGCGGTTTATTCGAAGTAGCACCGGAAATTAAAAGAATGGCTTCTTTTAAATTACTTAATCTTTACGACGATTTTATGATGAAGACGATGCTGAACTTTGATGTAATATTCTGTGCAAATGTTCTAATTTATTTTGATACGGCTTCCAAAATTAAAGTTGTTAATCATCTCTATAATTCTCTTAATCGCGGAGGTTATTTATTTATCGGGTATTCGGAAACTTTACAGGGCATCTCAAGAGCATTTAATCTGGTAAGTTTCCCTAAAACAGTTGGATATAAAAAGGAGTAGCAAATTAAATGAAAAGGGTAATTCTAGTAGCAGACGATTCCCCAACAATCAGAAAATTTGTTTCTGTGGCATTGACTGTTAAAGGTTATGAAATTATTTCATGTTCGGATGGTATGGAAGCACTCGAAAAAATTCCGAATAATAAAATTGATTTGGTGATTACGGACTTGAATATGCCGAATGTTGATGGTTTCCAGTTAATAAGTACAATTAGAGGAAATGATGAATTGAGAGAGCTGCCGATAATAGTTCTTTCATCATTAGGCAGTACAGAAGATATCCAGAGGGGACTGGAATGTGGTGCTAATTCCTATTTAATAAAACCGTTCGATCCTAAACGTGTTATTTACGAAGTTTCTAAATATTTGAATTGAGGTAAAAATGGCTCTTAAATTTCTAGTAGTTGACGATTCGGTAACAATGAGAAGAATTGTTGCCAATTCACTAAAAGCTATCGGTTACGAAGCTTTTGTTGAAGCCGGTGATGGCAAAGAAGCATTAACTAAACTCTCCGGAGATGATTCCATAAATTTTGTTATTACCGATTGGAATATGCCCGAAGTATCGGGACTCGAATTAGTAAAAAGCATCAGATCCACAGACAAATTTGCGAAACTTCCAATATTAATGGTCACCACACGCGGATTGAAAGAGGATATTGTTGAAGCGCTCCAGGCAAGAGTGAATAATTATATCGTTAAACCATTCACTCCCCAGATACTAAGAGAAAAAATTGATCAAATTTTAGCAAGCGCATAATCGGAGAACCCAATGGAAAACCATTCAAACATGGACCAGGTATTTGAAAAATTAGGAGAATTAAAATCCTTCTTTGTCTTCGGGCAAAAGGTTGTACCCGTAATTCAAAGTATAATTGATTTCATGCGGGATGTAGTTCCGCTTATGGAATATGTAAATAATTCAATACAGGAAAGTGCAAGTAAAATTCCGAAAGCGGCAAGCCAGATAAATAGTGTTACAAATGCAACAGAAATGGCTACCAGTGAAATTCTTGACATAGTTGATGCAATGTCTATGGATCTATCGAAAATTAAAAATGAATTGGCAGATCTTAAAAATGGTTTCTTTAATCAGCGAGTTGCTCTGGAAAGTTATGGTAACCAACATCCTAACTTAAACGGACAATTTGAAGCACTTCAATCTGGATTAAGTATTGATGAACTTGAAACAAAAGTTGTTTCGCTAGAAGAAATTGTTAAGAAGATTGAAGGAGATTCTAATAATATTACTCTATCACTTCAGGTTCAGGATATTACATCACAGCAATTAGCTTCTGTAAATCACCTTATCCAGTCAGTTCAGAAAAGATTATCCAAATTGATGAACGATTTAAGCAAAAAAGGTCCGGTTGATGTTAGCGAATTAGAACAGGAAGATGAAAATACCAGAAGTGCAACTTTCAATCCCGATGCACGATATGAAAAATCTCCTGATAAACAGGAACTGGCTAATGAATTATTTAATACAGGACAAAAAACTTCACAAGACGAGATAGATAAATTATTCGCTAAATAATGGATCTTAAAATGCAAAACCCAATGTTAGTCGACCCCGAAATGAAAGAGATTGTCGATAGCTTTCTGCTTGAGACGAAAGAAATTCTTGAAAAGCTTGATGTTGATTTAATGCTTCTGGAAAAAAGTCCGGATGATGCAGATCTTCTTAATAGAATATTTCGTTCCTTCCATACTATTAAAGGAACATCGGGTTTTTTAGGTCTGGAAAAATTACCTGAAGTAACTCACAAATGCGAAGATATTCTCAACAAACTCCGTAAGGGTGAAATTAAATTGAATCTATCCTTAATGGATGGAATTATTTTAGGTTACGACACTATTAAAACTCTCCTCAGAGTAATTGAAGTAGAAAAAAATGAAGAAATAGAAGTCGAGAATGTTATTTCTACACTTGTTGGTTTACTGGAAAATTTAAATGGTGATAATCAGGAAGAAACTGCAATAAACAAGGTTGTAGAAACAAATATTCTGGAGGAAAATATTGTTGAATTTTCTGAAACAGAACTTGTGAATACTGAAGTTGTAGTTGAAAAACAAGTTACTGAAGTTGTAAAAGAGACTTCCGCAAAAACAACTAACACAGAAACAAAAAAATCTGAAAATACAATACGTGTTGATGTAGATAGATTGGATGCATTATTAAATATAGCTTCGGAAATAGTTTTGGGTAGAAACCGTCTTGCTCAATTGAATTCACAATACTCTTTAGACAATGAAGGTTCGCAATTCGCAAAGGATTTAGGAGATGCTACAAAACAGATTGATCTAATGACATCGGAATTGCAGCTTGTTGTTATGAAACTTAGAATGATTAAGATTGGCAAGGTTTTCAATCGGTTTCCACGTGTTGTAAGGGATATGTGCAAAGACCTGAATAAGGAGGTTGAGTTAATTATTAATGGTGAAGAAACCGAAGTAGATAAAAATTTAATTGAAGAAATAAACGATCCGCTTGTTCATCTAATCCGTAATTCCATTGATCATGGCGTGGAAGCACCGGATGTAAGAGAAGCTAAAGGTAAGAAACGGAAAGGAACCGTTATTTTATCGGCAGAGCACGAAGGGAACAATATTGCAATCAAAGTTATTGATGATGGTAAGGGTATCGATCCGGAGATGATAAAAGAGAAAGCCATTGCTAAAGGATTCATTTCAAGAGAGAAGGCAAAAGAACTTTCCAGACAGGAAGCCCTTAATTTAATTTTCCATCCCGGTTTTTCTACTGCAGAAGTTGTTACTAATGTATCCGGCCGCGGTGTTGGCATGGACGTTGTAAAAACAAATGTTTCAAAACTCCGCGGTACAATTGCTATCGAATCCGAAATTGGTAAAGGCACTACAATGATTTTAAGGCTGCCTTTAACTTTAGCAATAATTTCGGGTATGATTGTAAAATCTCACGGTCAGGCATTCGTTATTCCTCTCCATTCAGTAATAGAAGTGTTAAGGGTAAGTACAGATGATGTAAAAACAGTTAACGGAAAGGAAGTTGTAAATCTACGGGATACAATTCTGCCGGTTGTATCTTTGAATGAATTGATTAACCACAACGGAAACGGACATGATAATTCCCAGTGGCAATACATTGTTGAAGTAGGAATTGCAGAAAAAAGATTTGGTATTAAAGTGGATGAATTGATCGGTCAACAGGAAGTAGTAATCAAATCTCTTGGAGAATATTTAGGTAAAATAGACGGAATAGCAGGTTCGTCAATAATGGGGGATGGTACTGTAATAATTATTCTGGACATTAATGAATTATTCAATAAGCTGAGAAATAAAATTGAATCGTAAAATCGGTGTTCTCATTATAGACGACTCGGCATTCATGCGTAAATCGCTTTCAATAATGCTGGAAAGTGATCCGGATATTAAAGTAGTTGGAACTGCCAGAAATGGTCAGGAAGGTTTAGAACTTGTGAAAAGCCTTAAACCAGATGTAGCTACTCTTGATATTGAAATGCCGGTAATGGATGGTTTAACTGCCCTCAAAAAAATCATGGCCGAGTCCCCTACTTCGGTTATAATGGTAAGTTCTTTAACAACCGAAGGAGCGGAATCGACATTAAAGGCTCTTGAACTTGGCGCTGTCGATTTTATTCCTAAAGAACTTTCTTACGTAAACATTAACATAACCAAGATTAAAGAAGACCTTATCTCAAAAGTAAAAGAGATAGTAAAACAAAAATTAATAAAGGAACGGCTTAATAGATTAAGATCCATCAGCCAACCGGGTAAACAGGAAGTCCAGAGATATTCTCAAAATCAAATTCCTTCAATTGGATATAAAGCTGTTGCAATCGGTATTTCAACCGGAGGACCATTAGCATTACAAAAAATATTACCTGTGCTTTCAGATAAAATTCAGATACCGATTTTTATAGTTCAGCACATGCCGCCAAAATTTACAAAGTCGCTTGCAGACCGGCTTAATTCAATGTCCAAGCTTAATGTTAAAGAAGCTGAAAATGGAGAGAAAGTTGAAAATGGTACGGTTTACATTGCCCCGGGCGGGTACCATATGACTATTACTAAAAACGGTTTTACTTCCTCTCATATTAGTATTTCCGAAGAACCAAGTTATACTCTGCACAGACCATCTGTAGATGTTATGATGAATTCCGTAATAAATACTTATGGAAAGTATACGCTGGGAGTTATTATGACAGGGATGGGCAAAGATGGTTTCGAAGCAATAAAAAATCTTAAGAGTATGGGCGGATACTCGATTGCACAGGATGAACAAACATGTATTGTCTATGGTATGCCTAAAGCAATTGTTGATGCCGGTTTTGCAGATAATATTTTACCTTTAGAAAAAATTCCAGAAACAATTAACAAGGTGGTTTAAAATGGCAAATCATTTCGAAGAAGTTTTAATGAAAGATATATTCGCAAAGAATTCTCCCGTAAGCGGCAATCTTATTAAAGCCAAAGACATAGAGTTGAAAGGATACAGCAAAATAGCATTAGAAAATGATGAAAATGATGATGTAAGAATTTATTTGAAGAAAGACGCCAATGATGCTGTAAAAGAGATAAAATTTGTTTGTTCATGCGGTGAAACCAAGAGTATTATCCTGGATTATTCTGAATAATAAATAACAAATGCACATTATTAGCCAATCATTTCAATCAAATCTTTAACATTTCACCAAAAATCAATTTTTAATCGTGGCATTCCTTTTGGGTATTAATAACAAAAAAATCCAAGAGGATTATGTCATCGGTAAAATTACTTCAGAACCTTTTAGACTATTGCGCAGTAAAGAATAAAGTAATAGCAAAAAATATTTCTAATGTTGGAACGCAAGGTTATAAAAGGGAAGATGTAGAGTTTAAAAATCTGTTGGACGAAAACTCTAATTCAATTTTAAGAATATCAAGCAATAAACACCTTTCTGCAGTAAACAATCCTGTTCAAAGTGATTCTGGGTTTAATGTAGTTTTAGATGATTCCAAGGAAATGACAACCGGAATTAATAATGTTGATATAGAACAGGAAATGTCTGAACTGGCAGAAAACACGCTTCGTTTCCGATTCGCCTCAAGAAAAGTTGGCGATTATTACAAGAGTATTCAAAATGTAATTAAAGGAGGAGGAAGATTTTGAAAGTATTAGGAAGTTTTTTTGGTCTTGGAATTAGTTCACGCGGAATGAGTATTCAAAGAAAGAAGATGGATCTTATTTCGCAGAACATTGCAAATGCAGAATCAGTTAGAACAACCGACGGTCAACCATATCAGCGTAAAACCCTTGATGTAAAAGAAAACCAGAACAGTTTTGCGGCAAAACTTAACATAGAAGGACAAATGCTTAAACTGAACACAAAACATTCGGATCACTTTGCTGCAAATAATTCTTCGTCGGTTTCACTTCCGCAAATTCAAAGTGGAGTAGAGATTACAGAAAAAATTGATAGCAAACCGGGAGAAATGATCTATATGCCCGAACATCCGGATGCAGATGATAAAGGTTATGTTCAGATGTCCAATGTAAATGTATTGAACGAAATGGTTGATATGATTGCTGCTACAAGAAGTTACGAGGCAAATCTTACTGCGCTTAATTCATCAAAACAAATGATTAAAGATTCTTTGGAGATATAAAATGAAGATTAATACCAATTCTTTTGGAAATTACAGTAAAACATTTGTGGATAAAACTCTTGCAAAACCCGCGGTTGAAAAAACTAATACACCGGCAATATCAGATACAGAAAAGAAATTTTTTGCAGAAATGTACCCGGCTAAGAAAAACGAAATAATTAATTACGAATTCTATAATCCTAAAGGGAAAACAACAGGTATTTCTCTCGGTTCCTTAATTGATAGAAGAGGTTAATATGAAAATAGAAGGATTTGGAAATTTATCACCGGATATTATAAATCAGAATAAAAAGAATAATCCGGTTAGTGGGTTTGCCGATACCTTTGCCAACCTTGTCCAGGAAGTAAATCAAAATCAACAAGCTTCAACATCAGCTGTTCAGGATTTTGTCTCAGGCAAAGGTATTGAACTTCACGAAGTTATGATTGCCGGTGAAAAAGCAAAAACAAGTCTGGAACTCCTTATGGAAATCCGTAACAAAACAATTGACATGTATAAAGAATTAACAAGGATGCCGTTATAATATGAACTCAAATCCATTTCAAGTGCTATTTGGAATACTCAACAAACTGAATCCAAAACAAAAATTTATGATGCTTGGTAGTGTTGTTTTAACTATCGGGCTCTTAGTAATTCTTTTGTTCTTTATGAATGAACCGACTTATTCAACTTTGTATTCCGGTTTAGCTCCCGAAGATGCGTCTAAGGTTGTCGATTATCTCGGCGGTCAAAAGATACTTTATAAAATTGACGACAATGGACAGACAATTAAAGTCCCTAAAGAAAAAGTGTATGAAGCACGATTAGCTTTAGCCGGAAGAGGAATTCCAAGTTCGGGTGTTATTGGTTACGAAATATTTGATAAGTCCACAATGGGTATGTCCGAGTTTATGCAGAAGATAAATTTCAAACGAGCGATTGAAGGTGAACTTGCCAGAACAATTGCCCAGCTGGACGGAGTATCCGGTGTAAGAGTTCATATCGTTATTCCGCAGAAATCAATTTTCAAAGAGGAAGAAAAATTTCCATCCGCATCAATTGTGCTTAAACTGAAGAACAATTCCAGGTTATCAAAAGAAAATATAACATCAATAGTAAATTTAGTATGCGGAAGTGTTGAAGGATTACCACCGAGCAAAATTTCAATTATCGATACCCGGGGAAGGATTCTATCCAATGAAAGTGAAGAAGGACCGCTTGCATATGCTTCATCAAAACAATATGAAATTAAACAGAATGTTGAAAACTATCTTGCAAAGAAGGCCCAGTCGATACTGGATAATGTTCTTGGATACGGTAATGCTATGGTTCAGGTAAATGCAGATCTTAATTTTGATCAGGTTGAAAAGACAATGGAACAATACGACCCGGATTCACAGGTAGCAATAAGCGAACAAACAATTAAATCGAATAATGCCGGAATAACTACAAGCGATTCAACATCCCAGGCAAATGAAAATTCACTTACCAATTACGAGATAAGTAAAACAATTCAAAAGGTTATTGAAGGTTCGGGAAATATTCAAAGATTAAGTGTTGCTGCAGTTGTTAACGATATACCTAAGAAAACTGTTAAGGATGGCAAAACAGAAGTTACTTTTGAACCACGCCCGCAAGAACAACTAATTAAATTAGAAGAGATTATAAAAAATGCTGTGGGAATTAATTTGCAGCGTAACGATCAGTTCTCACTTGTGAGCATACCGTTCGAAGAAAAACAGATAGATGATATTCAGATTGAAGAAGCCGGTTCATTTCTACCCAATCCTGATGAATGGATAAAACTGGCATTAATAATCTTTGCTATTGTTTCTTCTATGCTTGTTCTAAAAAGTCTAATGAAGAAATTAAAGTCGGAAAAAATTGTTATTGGTACTTTTAACCCCGGTGAATTAGCAGTAGCAACACCTTCTGCAGCTCCGGTTTTAACAGCAAAACAAGAACCAAGCTTCAGCTCTCAATTGAATCTGCCCAAGAAAAAAATATTACCGATAGGTGATCTTGAAGATGAAATTTCTGATGAAGCATTATTAAAAAAAAATCAGCACGAAAAGATTATTAACTATGTGACAAAAAATCCACTTGATGCTGCAAAACTTATAAACGCATGGATGCACGAGGATGAAATTTAATATGATAAAAGATGAACGATTAAAGGAAGTTTCCGGAATCCAAAAAGCAGCAATGCTTATGGTTGCGCTTAACATTGAAGCTGCTTCTGCAGTGTTCAAGTATCTCGATCCGGTTGATATTGAATCTCTTTCTGCAGAGATTACAAAAGTTAGAAATATCCCTTCTAAAACCGTGGATATTGTAATCGATGAGTTTTATAGCATGGTTACTGCACGGGAATATGTTCTTGAAGGTGGAATTGATTTTGCACAGAATCTGCTCGAAAAGACTTTCGGGATTCCGAAAGCACACGAGATAATTGATAAAGTAAGAAGATTAACAACGCTGAAAGGTTTCGACGTATTAAAAAGAGCTGAACCGGCTCAGTTGATAAACTTTCTAAATAAAGAGCATCCACAAACTATGGCTCTAATTCTCTCTCAATTATCACCTGAACAGACAGCAAATGCGCTTAAAGAAATTCCCGAGGAATTAAGAATTGATGTGGCGCATCGAATTGCAACTCTGGGAAAAATTGCTCCACAAACTCTTAAGCAAATTGAACACGTTGTTGATGATATTGCCGGTCTATCTATGAGTCAATCCGTTGGAAAACTTGGAGGCCCTAAATGTCTTGCTGGAATTCTCAACCGGTTAAATGTAACTATTACTAAAGATATTCTTGTTAAGCTGGAAGAAAGAGACCCAGATACTTCATACCAGGTAAAAAGACTGATGTTCATATTCGATGAAATTATTAACATCTCCGATAAAGATATTCAGAAAATATTAAGAGAAGTTGATAGAAAAGACCTCGCCCTATCGCTTAAAATTGCAGATGAAAGATTGAAAGAAAAGATATTCAAAAATATGTCCGAACGTGCTGCCGATTTATTAAAGGAAGAACTTCAATACATGGGTATGGTAAAACTGAAAGAAGTAGAAGATGCCCAGGCAAGAATTATTGATATTATAAAAGCGCTTGAAGAAGCAGGACAAATTTCACTCAACCTTAGAGGCGGTCCGGAGGAAGTTTATGTCTAATATTCTCCGGTTAAATGCTGCACCTAAGTTGAATTTGAAATCGGCTTCTGCAATTATAGAAGAGGAAAGAAGAGAAGAAATTGTCCCGGTAAAAAAACAAATTGAAGATGCATATGCTAAGGGAATAATTGATGGACAGCAGAAGCTTAAATTAGAACTGGATAAGGAATACACCGATAAACTTTACCGTAAATACGAAGAGGTTTATCATATAATTGATGATTTCGATCAGAAATTGAAAGAGTATGAGCAATCATTCGAACGGCTTGTTGTAGGAACAGCAGTTGAACTTGCAAGAAAGATAATTCAAAAAGAAGTTAAGGAACAATCAATAATTAATGAAGTGGTTAAAGAAGCAATTTCCAAAGTAATCGGTGCTAATGAAGTAAGAATTAAATTTCATCCGGAGGATATGAAAGAGTTGAATAACTACAGCAGAAATTTAATTAACAGCACTACTTTTAGTAAAATAAAATTTGAAGAAGATGATAGGATTGAAAGAGGCGGTTGCCTTGTCGAAACTGAAATTGGAAACGTTGATGCAAGAATTTCTACTCAGTTGGAAGAATTGAGAAGAAAACTTGAAGAAAGCATTGATAACGGGTAAAAATATGATATCAATCTTCGAAATATTAGACAGATATAAATCAGTAATCTCGGGTGCAGAATCAATTAGAGTTAACGGCAAAGTGCTTGATGTAATTGGACTTGTAATTGTATCTGCCGGGCCAAACGCAGTAATGGGAGAGATTTGCTCGGTAATTGACCGGAATGGTAAAGAGCTTTGTAAAGCTGAAGTAGTTGGATTTAAGGATGGAAAAGTTCTTTCAATAGCAATTGGAGAGGTAAATAGTATTTCTCCGGCTTGTGAAATTAAAGCATCCGGAAGAAAGTTTTTTGTAGGATTAGGGAAAGATTTACTCGGGCGCGTTATAGACGGGCTTGGAAATCCAATGGATGGAAAAGGTGAAATAAGATATTCATCTATCCGTGATGCTTACAGGGAACCGCCAAACCCGCTTGAAAGAAAAAGAATTACTACACCCATTCAAACCGGGGTGAGAGCAATTGACGGATTACTGACTGTTGGCAGAGGTCAGCGTGTTGGAATTTTTGCAGGAAGCGGTGTTGGTAAAAGTGTTACTCTTGGTATGGTTGCAAGAAATACAAGTGCTGATGTAAATGTAATTATCTTAATTGGTGAACGGGGAAGAGAAGTAAGAGAGTTTATTGAGAAAGACCTTGGCGAAGAAGGAATGAGAAAGTCCGTGGTTGTTGTTGCAACAAGCGACAAATCACCTCTTGTAAGAATGAAAGCTGCATACGTAGGAACTACAATTGCCGAATATTTTAGAGATCTTGGATTAAATGTTCTGCTGATGATGGACTCTGTAACAAGATTTGCAATGGCACAGAGAGAAATTGGGTTAACAATTGGTGAACCGCCAACATCAAAAGGTTATACACCATCTGTGTTTTCATTACTTCCTAAATTACTCGAAAGAACCGGAAACTCTGATAAAGGTTCGATTACAGGAATCTATACTGTACTTGTTGATGGTGATGATATGATTGAACCGATTGCCGATGCGGTAAGGTCAATTCTCGATGGTCACATTGTACTATCACGTAAACTCGCAAATAAAGGTCATTATCCTGCAATTGATTCTTTGCAAAGTGTAAGTAGAGTTATGCCGGATATAATCGATAACGAACATTATTCACGAGTAATGATTTTCAACGAAATCCTTGCAACTTATCGCGAAGCAGAAGACTTAATAAATATAGGTGCTTATGTAAAGGGTAGCAATCCTTTTATTGATCGTGCGCTATCAAAGATAGGACAATTACGCTCGTTTCTTAAGCAGGATATATTAGAAAAAGCAGCATATAACGAAACAGTTTATAAGTTATCCCAGATAATTGAAATAAATAATCATAAATAGAGATCGTGGCAAAGTTCAGTTTTAAATTCGATCATATAATAAGAATAAAAGAAGTTCTTGAAAAAAAAATATTGAAGGAAATTTCTCTTATTGATAGAGAAATAGAGAATTCTGAGGCAAAGAAAAAAGCACTTTTAGATAAAAAGAGCGAGCTATTCGAAATCATTACATCAGGACAGATAAAGGTTTACGAGTTTAAGAGTGCTAGAATGCATATTAGAAATTTGGAAAAAGATGTTCATAACATTGAAAAAAAGATCCTCGAATTAATGCAGAGGAGAGAACAGAAACACACAGAATTGATTCAAAAGAAAAAAGAATTGAAAATTTTTGAAACACTAAAAGAGAATAAACAAGAGGAATTTTTCTTCGAAAATAATAGAGAAGAATTAAAACAAATGGATGAAATAGCTATAAGTAATTTTATAAGGAAGGAATAATGAAAGATAAATTGATATATGTAATGATATTGCTTATTACTTTTATTTTGGTTACAGGTGCAATGTATTATGGAGCTTCGAGCTATAAAAATATTTTTGCTCTCGATTTCTCTCAGGTAGAACCGGATTCTTTACAAACAAAAACAGAAAAACCGGCTGTTACAGAAAATAAGCAACCTGAACAGATTCCTGTTATTGCAAAAAATGATAGTATGAAAAATTCTCCTGCTCCTGATAGAGTAAGTCCGGAACCCGCAGATGTTAAAATAAGTGCTTCCGCTTTTGCAGATAGTTCTAAAGCTCTTTTTCAAGAACTTAGAAAAATTAAAGAGATCCTTGAACAAAAAAGTCAAACTGCACCGGTTCAGGCATCTGCACCCGATTTAACAAAAAAGAATTCGATGAAGGATAGTGTGTATAACAAATGGATAAAAAACTCGGTAAAACTATACGAAACAATGGATTCTAAAAAAGCCGCTAAAATAATTCAGGGTTACAACGATAATATAGCAAGAGACATAATTTTTTCTATGAAGAAGAAAAAGGCAGCTGAAATAATCGCAGAATTTAAACCAGAATTAGTGAACAGAATTATAAGTGTCGAATGAACTTAAATCCGTTATTCTTTAATAAAATCTCAAAGGATTCAATTCCTTTTAATCCAACCTTCACAGGAATTGGTGAACAAACCTATCTGTTTGCAGATATCATTAATGTTACAACCGAGGAACTAAACGATGTCAACCCTGATGCGGTTCAGAATCCTCTCGATCTTGTACTTTCCAGTGTAAATGATATTGATATCGAAATCCCTATTAATGACGGTTTGATGAATCAATTAAAACTTATTATCAACGAATCATCTGCCAGAATAGAAAGTATTAATAAGGAAATTTATCAGCTTGATGATGCGAGTTTAACTAAAACAGATACAATCATAAATGAAGAATCGTTACTTGCCTTCATCGCCGGTATTAATCAGGTAATCAATACGGGTCTCAACAAACTTACACTGGTTAATGATGTAAATTCATTACAGTTAACTGAAGAACATACCGGAGTAGAAAATCCGGATTTACAGGACGAATTATTAACCTTAGATATTATTGAGAACGAACTGCAAAAGCACCACTCTGTTAAGTTCACACTTAAATCCTCAACTGAAAAAATAACTCTTCAAATATCTGCTGCAGGGGATGAGATAGTAACCGGTAATGATCTAAAAAATATCTCTACCTATTTTCAAAATGTGAATGTTAAGATGGAAAGTAATGAGGAGATAGTTTCTGAAAATTCTGATTTACCGGTTGAATCGAACGTTGACAATAATGAGAGCGAATTAAAATCAATTGACAAAAATGATAAAGTAAATCCTGAAGTTTCTAAATCCATAGCTAACCCAATTTTAGAAGTTACAAATGATCCGGTTGAACCTGTAAATGATAATACAAAGAAATATCAGGTAAAGATTGTTCATGCTGAAACAATTAATCATGTTTCCAGGAAAGAATCCGGTATTAAGATTCCGTTTATTCTCGACATAAAGACTTCAAAAGAAATCGGTGAATTTCTAAGCAAATACAATTTCCAGGATACTCAATCTCTAAATAGCGAGGAATCGAACCCGGTTTTATCTAATGATAAACCAGTAAATAATATCCCGGAAAGTAATATTAAGATTTTGAACAAAGATGAAGTTCCGAATGAAAATAAACTTATGTTTATAAAAGGGAAGGAATGGATTGAAAATGATAATGAATCTGAACCTTATGAAATAAAACGTACTGGATCTGAATTTCTGAGAGCAATAAAAATTGAATCAGTTGAAAAGCCGAAAAACGAATTAGACGTTAGACTTAATATCAAAAATATTCCGAAAGAACAATCTGCTAATGAAATAACAGGTAATGAAAACAATCAATCAGATACTGGTAAAGAAATTAAATCCGGTGTAAAGATTAACACGGATCAGCAACCGGTTACAAATACTGAAGTACATGATGAAAATATTAAATCTGGTGTAGATGCTGCTAAACCCAATACAAATGAACCACCCAAACCGAAAAAGGTAGATGCTAAAGTTGAATTTAACAAGGACGAGATTTCGGTTGTAAGTAAAAATCCTGAAGCTGAAAAAACAATAAAACCGAACGAATCAAATAATGCTTCGCCACTTATTAACGATAAGACAAATATTGAAAAAGCTTCTAATAGTGGCTCTGGAGATACGTATAAGGATAACAAAGAAGATAAATCTCTTGATAGAACAAAAGAGATTAATTCTAAATCAGAAAAATTCGTTTCAGACGATATTAAACCCGATGATACTGTAGCACAAACAAAGATAAATAAAGATCAACCTAAACATCCTGATGTAGTTAATCACCAGGTATTTGAGAAGAAAACTGTTCAGGTTAATGAGCTTAACTCAAAAATAATCTCAACAGCAAGCGCATTTACTGAAACGGTTAAGAAGGTTAAATCTTCCGAAATAGTATCTGAGATAAACAAATATCTTAACACGAATGAAAAGCAAAGTATTACTTTTCAATTAACACCCAAGAACCTCGGAACAGTAAAACTAACCGTAGATTACATTGATAATGCTTTGCAGGCTACTATCGAAGTTGAAAACGAGCAGATTAGGCAAACTGTTCAATCGAACATTGATCAGTTAAAAACGACATTACAGAATAATGGAATTCAAATTAACAATCTTAATGTGAACTTAAGTAACGGGGAACAGAAAGCGCATAAGCAATTTACCAACAAAAGAAAAAATTATGGTGGTAATACTGATTCTAAAGTTGAACAGAAAAGTGACCTTACCGGAAAGAAAAAATTAGGTTATAACACATACGAGTATTTAGTATAAGGAATTGATAAATGGTTAATAATATAACTAACACAGCGGCTTCTGCTAATGTTAAACAAAACAAAGGAACATTGGGAAAAGATGATTTCTTAAAACTGATGATTCAACAGCTTAAGAATCAGGATCCGCTTAATCCTCTCGATGGAACAGAGTATGCTTCTCAGCTTGCTCAATTCAGTTCGTTAGAACAGCTGACGAATTTGAATTCCTCCATCACAAAAAGTATGGATGTTAATTACCTCCTTACTCAATCAATAAATAACACTATGGTTGCAACATTAATTGGTAAGGAAGTAAAAATAGACGGCAATAATTTAAATGTAATAGGTCAGGAAAAAATTGATGTTGGTTATAATTTGCCGGCGCAAGCCAAAAGTGTTGTAGTTAAAATAATGGATTCAAATGGAAATGTGGTCCGCTTATTAGATGGATCTGTTGAATCGGGAAGGTCTAAAGTTTCCTGGGATCTTTGCGATAATAATGGTGAAAAAGTAAAAAATGGAAATTATACATTCGAAGTTGAAGCATACAGTATGAGCGGTGAGAAGTTAACATTATCTACATATAAAATCGGTCTAATTGACGGTGTTCGTTTTACTGATAAAGGTTCAATGTTATTAGTAGGCGGAGCCGAATATTCTATTTCCGATATTCTCGAAATTTTAAATTCATTAAACAACGGAGGTAATTAATGACAGAGATTAATGGCGTATCTGTCCCCTTTATCCCGATTGTTGGTAATAACGAAGTAGGCAGAAAGAGCTTTGATCCTGTTTTATCATCATTCGATTCAGTTTTCAAACAGGAGTTAGAGAAAGTTAAATTCTCTAATCATGCTATGAAACGACTTGAATCTCGCAATATTCAATTAAGCGAAACTGACTTAGAAAAAATTCAAAGTGCTGTTGAAAAAGCAGAGTTGAAAGGAGCAAAGGATTCATTAGTAATGATGGAAAACACAGCATTCATCGTTAATATTCCAAATAAAACAGTAGTAACAGCGATGGAAGTAACAGGTTCGAACGAAAACGTATTTACCAACATAGACAGTGTGGTTTTTGCATTTTAATTAATTTACAATAAACAACGGAGCGGGACCTTCCGAGGACGCTCCAGATCCGGCTGACCGACTGAAGCTGGCTCAATCCAAGGAGGAAAAAATGGCACTCTTAACTTCACTTTTCGCAGGTGTATCCGGTTTACGCAATCATCAATCAATGATGGACGTTATCGGTAATAACATTTCTAACGTTAATACAATCGGCTTTAAAGGTTCGCGTGTAACTTTTAGCGATACTTTCAATCAATTTGTTAAAGCCGGTACTAACCCAACTGAAAATACTGGCGGTACTAACTCTTTCCAGGTTGGTTTGGGTATGAAAATTAACTCAATCGATCGTAATTGGAATCAAGGGACTTTCGAAAGAACAGGAATTACAACTGACTTAGGTTTACAGGGTCAGGGTATGTTCGTATTAAAAAGCAACGGTCAAAGCTTCTTCTCAAGAGCCGGCGCATTTATTTTTGATGCTGATGGTAAATTAGTAAGTCCCCAGAATGGCGCTGTTGTTCAAGGTAAAGTTGCAAGTCAGGAAGGTGTAATACCTCCGGGCAATAACTTAGAAGATATAGTAATTGATACTAACCTTAAATTACCTGCAGTTTCTACCACAAACATTAAATGGGGCGGTAACTTAAAAAGTAACTCCGAATTAACACGCACACAAAAAGTAATTCAGAGAGGTAATATCAATTCATCCGCATTAGCTGTAGGCGATTCTACTGCACCATCAGTTGCAACAGTTTACAATGAATATGGTAATCCTTATAAATTAGAAATTACATATGAAAAAACTGCTGCTAATACATATACACTTGATTGGACTTTGAAAGATGAGGAAGGAAATAATATTGATGATGGCCAAATCACAGGTCTGGTTTACACAGATAACGGTTCAGGTGTTTTTACATTAGATGCAGCATCCCTTGCTAAATTTGACGGTACTGCAAACAGAGTAAATATTCCATCTTCAAGTATTGATTTTGTTTTTGATGCTACAACAGTAACTCAAAATTCAAGTACAGCTACATTAAGTATTTCTGCAGATAACAACAGAATCCCGAATGTAGTTGGTGGTTCTGTTACAATATTCGATTCTTTAGGTACAGCGCATCAGGTTACATTAAAATTCACTAAGATCGACGATAACTTATGGACATGGACAGCCGGTGTTCCCGGTCAAAGTACAATTGACGGAAAGCCGCTTAATACTTCCGGAACAATTTTGTTTAACGCCGACGGTACAATTGATCCGGCAAACATTTCTCCAAACAATCCTCAATTAACATTCGTACCTAAAGGCGGTGCTAACACAGCAGTTATCGATCTCGATTTCGGTTCGGGATTTGGAGGAGTAACACAGACATCTTCAAGCTCTGTAGTTAGTGCTCTTTATCAGAACGGTTCTCCATCAGCATCGTTATCCAACATTAACATCGATCAGTACGGAAATATTGTTGGTATCTTCTCAAATGGTAGTTCAAGAAACTTAGCGCAGATAATGGTTGCTACATTTAACAACCTGAACGGTTTGATAAGTGTAGGCGATAACATGTATTCAGCATATGCAAACAGCGGTGAACCAAGAATAAGCAGCTTGGGTGAAGAGAGCGGAACAACTGTTCAGTCAGGTGCTCTTGAACAATCTAATGTTGACTTATCAGAAGAATTCACCAGAATGATTGTATCTCAAAGAGGATTCCAGGCAAACGCACGAGTGATAACAACAGCAGATAATTTACTTCAGGAAATTACAAATCTAATCAGATAATCTTCATTGATCCCGGCGCCTCTCATACTTAAGTTTAAGTTGGGGGGCGCTCCCCTTTAATAAACCGGCAATTGTTGAAATCCCTCAATTGCTCAATATTAGCCACTATTTTCTTCAAAATTTTCCAAAAAACCAATATTTCAAGCTTTTTTCAATGGCATCATTCTTGAAAAATTATGACCACTATGGAAACGCCAAAAGAAGAAAATATCGAAAAGAAACGGGAAGAGAAGAAAGTTGAAGAAACTTCTGAAAGGAAGGGATTCAATATGAAATTCTTGGTAATCGGACTTCCTCTGTTTATTGTACAACTGGTTGCAGTTTATTTTATAACAGCCAATATCCTGATGCCAAAAATTCAATCACACTCAACTTCCGTTCAAAATGATTCCGTTAAAGTGGATCATCCAGCCGAAGATACTGTTGCTCATGTTGATCTTGGAAAATTTATTTATGTAGTAGAAGATCTTATTATAAATCCGGCCGGTACCGATGGAAAAAGATTATTACTATCTTCATTAGGATTCGATCTGCCAAACGAGAAGTATCAAAGCGAGCTGAAAAAAAAAGAAATTTTAGTAAAAGACGCTATTATTTCTGTATTAGGCAGTAAAGACATGACCCAGCTCAGCAATTCAAGTTACCGTGATACATTACGTATTCAGATAACGCAAAAACTAAATCGTCTTATACCAAATGTTAAAATAAGTAACGTTTATTTCAGTAAGTATATACTACAATAATTATGGCTGAAATTTTATCACAACAAGAAATTGATGCGCTTCTTAATAATATAAAAAGCGGATCTGAACAAAAACCTGAAACAACATCTGAAAAAGAAGTTGTACTTTTCGATTTCCGACTTCCAAACAGAATATCGAAGAATCAGCTCAGGATTATTAGAAATATCTGCGAGAATTTTGCAGAAAGCTTCTCTCAATTTCTGGTTACAAAACTTCAGAATGCAGTTAGTATAAACGTAGCATCTGTAGATCAAATCTATTATTCGGAATATATGCTTTCGGTTTCAAATCCTGCTTGCTTGTTTACATTTGATATTAAGGAGACCGATGTAAAAGGTATTTTAGAATTAAATACAGATCTCGGTTTCTTGTTAGTTGATAAGCTACTTGGAGGAAGCGGTGCCGGTTCAAAACCAATTAAAGTAATTACTCCTATCGAACAGAAAGTTCTAAGAGTAGTTGTTGATCGTGTTATGTACGATCTTAAGAAAGCATGGCAAGGTGTGGATAACCTGGAATTTGTTCTCGATCGGTTTGAACAGGATATTGATTTTGCACAGATAACTTCTCAGAGCGAATCTGTACTCCTTATTTCATTCGAAATTCTTATCGGGGAACAATCGTTCCTTATGAACATTTGCTTTGCTACATTTGCGTTCGATAATATACTTGCAAAAATTAACACTCAGAAACTCTCATCCATTAGAACATCCAAAACATTTGGCGTTACAACAAGGGAAGTAATAACAAATCATATTACAAAATCATCAATTCCAATCGAAGTTGAATTCGGTACAACAAAGCTATCGATAGACGAGTTGATGAAACTTGAAAAAGGAGATGTAATAATTCTCAATACCAAAATTGATGATGACCACAAAATTAAAACCGGTAACAGAATCTTATTTACTGGTAGGTCCGGTGTAGTAAATAATCACAAAGCCATAAAGATTACAAGAAAAATTTTTGAAGAAAAAAAATCACTTTGAGGAAGTTATGAGCGATATCAATAATGAAAATCAATTATTAGAAAATAATGAAGAAGATAAAGAGCCGGTAAACGGTTCGCTTGCAGAATTTGAAGAATTCGATTCATCAACACGTTCTATACCCGGTGCTGATGATAAATTAAGTTTTCTTAAAGATCTGCAGATGAATATTTATATCGAGCTTGGTAGAACACAGATGCAGATTAAAGACATTCTTGAACTTGAACGCGGTTATGTTATAGAGCTTGATAAACTTGCAAGCGAACCTGTGGATGTCTACGTAAATAATAAAAAAATTGCCGAAGGCGAAGTCGTTGTAATCGATAAACACTTCGGTATCAGAATTACAAGTCTGGTAGATCCTGCTCAGAGGATTAAGGATATAAATTAATGTCTTTCATGGATATAGTTAATACAATTTTACCTTTGTTTTTAATACTGGGACTTCTATTCCTTGCCCTGGTTATGATAAGAAAGTACTCTTTTTCAATTAATCGTAAAAAAACGAACCTCTTAAAAATCGAAGTGATGAATAATCACCTTATACTTCCCAAAAAATATTTATCGGTGGTAAGAGTTGAAGATAAATTATTCCTGTTGGGTATTAGCGAAGGGAACGTAACATTACTTAAAGAGTATGATTATAAACCGACTGATGATAATGAAACCAATCCCGGTGATATCAAACAAACATTCAAGGATCTACTTAAACAGAATTTAGGACTAAGATGAAAAAGTATTTGATTCCTATTTTAATTTTTATTTCAGTAATAATTTATTCGAATGATATTTTAGCACAGCAGAAAACGACAATTCCTTTTCCCAAGATTGATCTTCAGGTTGGAACTGCACAGGATGGAAACGACGTTTCCACAACTTTGCAAATACTGCTTTTAATGACGGTTCTATCGCTTGCGCCTTCAATTGTAATAATGACAACAGCTTACCTTAGAATAATTATTGTATTCCACTTTTTGAAAAATGCATTAGGAACACAGCAAATGCCACCATCGCAGTTGTTGGCCGGTATTGCGCTCTTTGTAACATTTTTTATTATGGCTCCTACATGGAATAAAGTAAACGACGATGCAATTAAACCTTTGATGGATAATAAAATTAAGGTGAACGAAGCATACGATAAAGGAATTGAACCAATCAGAAAATTCATGTTTAAAAATGTTAGAGAAGAAGACCTTGAACTTTTTGTCGGCTTATCTAATATGGAAAGACCAAAAAATAGAACTGAGCTGCCAACCTATATCCTGATACCGGCATTTGTTTTAAGCGAATTACGAACAGGTTTTATTATCGGGTTCTTCATGTTTATTCCTTTCATTATGGTTGATATGATTGTATCGAGTATTCTTATGTCAATGGGTATGATGATGATGCCTCCAATGATGATATCTCTTCCTTTTAAAATTTTACTTTTCATTTTAGTTGACGGATGGAATTTAATTATTGGATCTTTAGTAAGGAGCTTTCATTAATGACCGAAGAATTAATTATAGAAATATTAAAAGATGCTTTTTACACCGTGTTCATAATTCTTTTGCCGGTTCTGGGTGTATCACTTATTGTTGGTGTTTTTATTTCAATTTTTCAAGCTGCTACCTCAATTCAGGAAATGACTTTAACATTTGTTCCTAAACTTCTTGCTACTGCCCTTGTTATAATATTCTTGCTTCCATGGATTATTGATAAACTTGTAGCACTTACTACTAAAATGTTCACATTATTTTTAACGATAGTATAATGACCGAAATATTAATATTCGATTTTATAGTACTGATTTTAATTTTCCTTAGGATAACTGCAATGTTTATTGCAGCACCTATATTTGGCCATAAAGCTGTATCGCCAATGATTAAGCTCGGTCTCTCGTTAATTCTGGCATACATCGTTTTTCTTACAATAGATAAATCTGCTGTCAGCTTTGAACTTAATCTTGCTTCGTTAGTCGTTTATTCAGTAAAGGAAATTGTAACCGGATTGATTATGGGTTACATTCTAAATTTTGTTTTCTGGGGAATTTCATTTGCCGGGCATTTGATTGGATTTGATATGGGTCTGATGTTTGCAGAAGTTCTTAATCCTTTTGAAGAGATGCAGAATAATGTAGTAGGAGAAATACTTTTCTTTGCAACAGTTATGCTCTTTTTACTTATTAACGGTCATCATTATATTATAACAGGTCTGGTCGCGTCATTTACTGCTATTCCCCTTGCAAAGTATACAATTAATGAACCGGTCTATCAACTGATAATAAAATATTCATTAACTGTATTTACAATTGCAATAAAAATTGCTTCACCGATACTTGTTGCATTTTTTCTTGTTCACCTTGCAGAAGGAATTATTGCAAGAGTTATTCCCAACATTCAGATATTTTTTGTTTCTCAACCATTAAAGATTGGATTGGGACTTACAATGATAATTACACTGGTCCCGTTCTATATTTATGCAATTAAAAGTCTTCTCTACGGTTATGAAAATCAACTACTTGAATTGATCAAAGGAATGAGTGTATAATGGCTGAGTTTGACGGACAGGAAAAAACCGAAGATCCTACCTCGAAGAAATTAATCGATGCCCGTAATAAAGGTCAGGTTGCAAAAAGTGTTGAGATAAACTCTCTTGCAGTGTTCGGATTTGGACTGCTCTTAATTTTTCTAACTAAAAACTATACCGGTAAATTACTCGGTCAATTCACAAAAGAAATTTTTTCTTCACTTAATACACTCGAAATGTCGAAAGCGGTTATTCAGACCTATGCAATTAAGTGGGCACTTTTCTTCTTCTCTTTTATGATTCCTATAATCGGGGGAATAGTTGTAATTGCATTGGTGAGCAACATTGCGCAAATCGGTTTTAAGTTCGCTCCAAAAGCTTTTAAATTAGATTTGTCCCGCTTCAATCCTTTTAGTGGAATTAAAAGAATATTTTTCTCTTCTCGTTCCTACGTCGAGTTACTTAAATCCGTTCTTAAACTTGTTGTTATAAGTCTGTTCACATATTTTATTATAAAGAAGTTAATTGATGATACGACATATCTAATCGATTTAAGTATCGAAGACACTGTTCAGTTTATGTTCGATTCTGCATTTACACTCGTCTGGAAAATAATACTATTCTTTGCCGTTATTGCTTCTATCGATTTTATTTTCCAGAAGTACAAATTCAAAAAACAGATGATGATGACAAAGACGGAAGTAAAAGAGGAATATAAGCAGCTGGAAGGCGATCCTCAGATAAAATCCCGAATCCGTAAACAAATGCTTCTATCTGCAAGAAGCAGAATGATGAAAGATATTCCCACTGCCGATGTTGTTATAACAAACCCGACTCACGTAGCTGTTGCATTAAAATATGATATGAAGAAAGACGCTGCACCAAAAGTAGTTGCTAAAGGATTGGATGATCTTGCACAACGAATTAAAAAAATTGCCGCTGAAAATAATGTTCCTCTGCACGAAGATGTTGAATTAGCAAGAGCATTATATAAAGCTTGCGATGTTGGCGATTTTATACCGGCTAAAATGTTTAAAGCAGTTGCACAGATACTCGCTTACCTGTTCCAGTTAAAGAAAATTAAAAAGAAGAGTATAATCTAATATGAAAATGGTTGGAAGGAATAGCGACATTATTTTAGCATTAGGACTGATACTTATGTTAGGTCTGATGTTAATTCCTTTACCGGCAAGTCTACTCGATTTCCTTCTTTCTATCAACATAACTCTGGCAGTTCTTATTCTAATTGTTTCTTTATACATTCAATCGCCTCTTGATATTTCTGTATTCCCCGGATTATTACTCGTAACAACATTATTCCGTTTAGGATTGAATATAAGTTCAACAAGATTAATTCTGATTGACGGTTATGCAGGAAAAGTAATTGAGTCATTCGGAACATTCGTTGTAAGTGGTGATTATATAGTCGGTTTTATTGTATTCATAATATTACTGGTAATTCAATTTATAGTAATAATAAAAGGTTCAGGAAGAATTTCTGAGGTAGCAGCCCGTTTTACTCTTGATGCAATGCCCGGAAAACAAATGGCAATTGATGCCGATCTTAATACCGGCTTAATTTCAGAATCAGATGCACGTAAACGCCGGGATCTGATTTCCCGCGAAGCTGAATTCTACGGCGCAATGGATGGTGCAAGCAAGTTTGTTAAAGGAGATGCGATTGCCGGACTGATTATTAACGGAATTAACATTATCGGCGGATTTATTATCGGTGTTGCTCAGCGCGGTATGGATTTCTCAGAAGCAGTTCAGACTTATACAATACTTACAATCGGTGATGGTTTAGTTTCCCAGATTCCAGCGTTAATTATTGCAACAGCAGCCGGACTTGTTGTTACAAGAAGTGCATCCGGTTCTGCTTTGGATTTTCAAATAAAGACTCAGTTGTTTTCTAATCCGCGTGTTCTTGGAACAGTATCGGTTGCCATATTTATGTTTGCATTTATACCGGGAATGCCAACAGTTCCTTTTATGGTTTTAGCCGGTGTTCTGGGCGCCGCTTCTTTCGCGGTAAAGAAAAATAAGGTTATTGAAACTCCGGTTGCTCAGGGAGAACAGAAAATTGTTTCTTCAGAACAAACAGAAGAAAAAGTTGAACAATATCTTCAGGTAGATCCTATTGAAATAGAAATAGGCTATGGACTTGTAAGTCTGGTTGATGAACAACAGGGAGGAAACCTGTTTCAAAAAATTTCATCAACTAGAAAGATGGTTGCTCTCGAATATGGAGTATTAATTCCTCCGGTACGTGTAAGGGATAATTTACAACTTTCCCCAAATGAATACATAATTAAAATAAAAGGAAATATTGCAAGCGGATTCGAGATCTATCCGGACAGATATCTTGCAATGAATCCCGGGGGTGTTGAAGAAAAAGTAACGGGAATTCCAACTACTGATCCTGCTTTTGGTATGAACAGCTACTGGATAATTTATGAAGATAAAGAAAAAGCTGAAATGCTTGGATACACAGTTGTAGATTGTATATCTGTTCTGGCAACACATCTACAGGAAACATTGAAAAAGAATTTTGATAAAATTTTATCCCGCCAGGAAGTTAAACAACTTCTCGAGAATATTAAGAAAGAATATCCTGCTGTTGTTGAGGATGTAAATCCGGATGTTCTTAATCTTGGAATGATTCAGAAAGTTCTTCAAAATCTGCTTAAAGAAAATATTCCTATAAAAGATTTTGTAAGAATACTGGAAGCGTTAATTGATTATTCAAAAACAACAAAAAATATTGATGTGCTTACAGAATACGTAAGACATACAATTGGTGATACAATCGCTAATATTTACCGCGATACAAACGGTATTATTCATGCTGTAACATTAAGCGAGAATCTGGAATCCCTTGTAACTAACTCACTTCAATCACAAAAAGATAGTGTTGTTACACTTGGATTAAGCACAAAAGTATTAAGAGAACTAAACACAAGTATCCAAATGGCACTGGAAAAGTTTAACACACTTGGTTATCCGCCGGTATTAATTACTTCTGCTGCAATCAGACCTTATATTTATCGTTTAATAAATTCAAGCTTTCCGGAGCTTGCACTTTTATCATTCAGTGAATTACCGGCAAATGTGGAAATTGAATTCTTAGGCAAGTTAGAGGTTGAAAATGCAGATTAAAAAATTTCTGGCTCCAACACTAAAAGAAGCTACAGAACAAATGAAAGCTGAACTTGGCAGTGAAGCAATTATTCTTGGAACACGGGTCTTAGAAGATGATAGAAGGTTCAACGTTAAGAAGATGTTCGAAATAACAGCCGGGCTGGATAAAAAACAAAGTAACAAAAACATTGAAACAGTTCATAATGATAAATCTCAGGTAAAAACTGACCTTCAGCATGAACTCGAAAAACTTCAGAAAAAAGTGTTTCAGGAAAAAGATTTAATTAAAAAAGAAGTAGATAAAAAGTTAGTTGTAGAAAGTAAACCCACAATTGAGAAAGAACAGGAAATTAAAGAACTCACCGATGTTCTCTTACATCACGAAGTACAAAAGAATATTGTTAAAGAGCTGATTGGTCAGCTTGAAAACTATGATGGAATGGTAGATGTTTCAAAGCTGGAAAGCTATTTGATTTCCGGAATGGCTTCGCTAATTCCTACAAAAGAATTTAACGTTAAGAAAAACAAGCTTACTAAAGTTGCTCTTGTAGGTCCCACCGGTGTAGGTAAAACAACATGTATTGCAAAGCTTGCAATTATTTCAAAAATAATTCACAAGCTAAACGTGGGATTAATTTCAATTGATACTTACCGGCTTGGTGCAATAGATCAATTAAGAATATTTTCTGAAATAAGCGATATAGAAATGGCTGTTGCTTATGAACCGGGAGATATGTCCAAATTGATTAAAAAATTTAAGGATAAGGACTTAATATTTATTGATACAATTGGAAGAAGTCAGAGGAACGCAGAAAATTTATCCGATATAAAAGCATATCTTGATGCTGCACAGGCAGATGATACTGTGCTTGTTACCAGTGCAACTACATCAACCAGAACATTAATCGATATTTCGCAGAAGTTTAATCCTCTTAATTATAGTTCTGTTATCTTCACAAAAGTTGATGAGGCAGTATCCTACGGCAACATTCTTAATTTTGTCTATAATAGTAATGTTCCCGTAATGTTTTTAACAAATGGGCAGGTAATACCCGATGATATTATTTCTGTTAATTCGGAATTACTGGCAAAATTAATTTTTTCGGGGAAACTTTATTAATGAACGATCAAGTTGCAAGACTGATTGAATTAAGAAAGCTTGAAGAGAGAACCCGGTTAAACCCGCTCTCCAAAATAATTTCTGTTGCTTCCGGAAAAGGAGGAACAGGTAAAAGCTTTTTTTCATTGAACCTTACTTATCAATTATCAAGGTTAGGTAAAAATGTATTACTGGTAGACCTGGATTGCAATTTCCCCAATATCCATCTGTTCCTGAATTATGCTGTTGAAAATACTCTTACGGATTTCTTTACGCAGAGGAAAGTGTTACGCGAAATTATTTACCGGTATTCTGAAAATATGAATATAATTTTTGGTGATTCCGGTTCTGCAGATTATCCTAAATTAACCCGTGAATCAATCGATTATTTCTTCATTCAATTAAATAAAATTGCTCCTCAATACGATTATATAATCTTGGATAGTTCTGCCGGTGCCGACAACTTAACGATCCGGCAATTAAGTAAATCCGATTATAATATTGTAATTGCAACTCCCGAACCGACATCAGTAATGGATGCTTACGTTCTTCTTAAATTTATTTTTGAAAATACAGAAGTAACAAAAAATTATGTCGTCTTTAATAAGTCCGAAAGTAAGGACGATAGTGATTCAGCATTTCAAAATCTTTCCACAGCATTAAGACACTTTCTAAAATCGGAAGTAAGTCTTCTCGGTGTAATCGGTTACGACCGTGTAGTTTACAAGTCGATAATGGAACAGGTTATAATGATGAAAACGTATCCGAATTCTAAATCCGCCTTAGAAATTAACGAGCTTGCAATACGTTTACTAAAAATCACCCAAGTGGCTAATAATAACCAGCCAATGCGTCTAACCCGCTTTTAATTCTTCGAATTCAGTCTAAAAACCCACTTTTTTTTCACATTTATTCAGTTCCCCTCTGGTATAGTGTTTGAAACTGTAGTAGTAAAAAAAGGAGAATGGATGAACAAAATAATATTACAAGCCGGTTTACTGGTTTTCTTTTTCTCTGTTATCTATTTCACTCAAAAAGGCGTGGCAATAGAATCTGTTCTACTAAACTCATTTGTCATTTTTATAATGCTTACCGTTCTACTCAGTTTAATTGCAATCGGATTAATAAAATCAATTAATAAAAACTCATTTGAAAAAATAAACAGGTATTCAAACGACTTAGCGGGAACCAACGAAAATGAATAACGACAATATTTGGGCAAACTTCAAACACAATCCAACAAGTGATCTTAAAAAACAGATCATTATGAATTATGTTAATCTTGTTCATTATGTAATCCACAAATCAAATTTTATTCAAAACGAATTATTCGATCGCCGCGATTACTTCCAGTTTGGAATAGAAGGATTGAGCGAGGCAATCGACCGATTTGATCCGGATTACGGAACAAAGTTCGAAACTTATGCAATCCAGCGAATTCGCGGAAAAATCTACGACGAACTGAGAAAATACAGTCCGAAATACGAAACAGTATGCGATTCCGAAGGCGTTGCTGTAAACACAACCTCTTCAGTATCACTCAATAGCTCTGTTGTGGAAGATGAAGGAATGCAGCTTTATGAAATGGTATCCGGCAATTATGATGAACCTGATGATCTTCTCGAAAAGAATGAACTGAAAGAGAGGTTGGTTGAATTGATTAAAGGATTAAATGAGCGCGATAGAAACATTCTTTCTCTCTATTATTACGAAGAATTAAATTACCAGGAGATTGCAAAGCTCCTTAATATCACAGTATCAAGAGTATCTCAACTTCATTCTAAAATAATTAAATCACTAAAACAAAAACTGGTTCTATACAATGCTTGATACTAATTTGGCAGATATTAAACAGAAAATCAGAAAGCAATTATCTGCTGTAGGAAACCTTCCATCTATTCCTCACATTATAACGGAAGTTTCCCAGATGCTGGATGATGAAAACACAAGCGCTTCGGATTTATGCAAAGTAATTTCTCAGGATCAGTCAATTGCAACAAAAATTCTTTCCGTTGCAAATTCTCCTATGTATGGAATACCGCGAAGAGTTGCAACAATCGATTTTGCAATTGTAATTATCGGGCTGGAACATATAAGAAGTCTCTTGTTGGCATTATCGATGATGGAAATGTTCAAGGCAAAAAATTCTGCTGACTGGAATCATAATGATTATTGGAAACACTCACTTATGGTAGGAACAACAGCAAAGAAAATTGCCGATGATCTCCGTTATCCGAAATCTGGCGAAGTATTTACAGCCGGTCTTTTGCATGATCTCGGGTTACTGGTACTTCATAAATATATGCCAAGGGATTTTAAGAATATACTCGATTTAGTAAAAAAGGATGCTGTTCCGTATTTGCAAGCAGAAAAAATGGTGCTTGGTTTTACTCACGAAGATATTGCCGAATATTTATTTGAAAAATGGAATTTCCCTTCATTTATAAATGATGCGATTTTATTTCATCACAATCCATCTATGTCGCAAAACAATTCTGTTCTTGCATCACTTATTCATCTGGTTGATTACGTAACTCAAAAATATGAAGTTGGTTCCTTTGTATGGGATACTAATTATCAATTTGATGAAAACATTGTTGATATCCTCGGATTTGGCAGCATGGATAACCTGGAAAATTTTCTTCAGAGTTATGAAGGTTTATTTAAAACACATTTTGAATCACTAAACTAGAAAGAGCTATGTACATAATGTCATTCGATCAGACCCAGAAAAGAGAGAGAACAGAACTCATAATGAAAAGAGTTACAAATCTCTCACCGGCACCAAGAATTCTTACCGAGGTGCTTGATTTGTTAAAAGATATCAATACAAGTCCGCAGACACTTGCAAAAGCGATATCAAAAGATCAGAGTTTGGTAGTTAAAATACTTACAATATCCAACTCGCCATTTTACGGACTTTCGAGAAGAGTTGCATCAATTGAGTATGCTATAATGATTTTAGGATTTAACGAAATAAGAAACATTGTAACAGCACTTTCATTGATGGAATCTTTGAAAAACAAGAGCGACCAGTATCTTAACCAAAAAGAGTTCTGGATTCATGCTTACATTACTGCAACAATCAGCAAGAAAATTGCAGACGATTTAGGTATGCGCTTAAGCGGCGATGCATTCATTGGAGGATTACTTCACGACCTAGGAATTTCAGTTATTCACCGTTATTTGCATTCCGATTTTGTTTCGATCTGCGAATCAGTTAAGACCGGTATGAAATATTATGACGCTGAAGTTAATGCAATCGGAATGGATCATCAGGAAGTTGGTTATTTATTACTTAAGAACTGGAATTTCCCTGATCAATTCTGCGACCTTGTAAGATATCATCACAAACCTCATTTAAGCAGTAATACAAAAGCAATTGGATCGATAGTTCACTTTGCAGATTATATGACCCAGAGATTGAAACTCGGTTTCTTCAGCTGGGATGATGATTTGGAATTAGATCACGAGGTTGCTGCTACTCTTCAATTCAAAGATCAGGAAGGCGTAGATAAATTTATCGAGCTTTACCGTCAACCACTTGAACAACAATTAGAATCAGTGAGGAACTTAGCTTGAGATTACTAAAAGAAAATACTGTTAAGTACCAGTCGTTTACTAATTCGGTTCAGTATTTTACCAAAAGTCCCGGAACAACCGGCGACTTAAAGCTGATTAGTTTTGAAACACATAATAACAGGATTAATCAGTTTGAGAAGTATAACCTCTTTGTACAGAATCTTCTCAGCTTTAATAAAATTGTAAGCGATTCACAAAACATTTCTGATTTGCACATTCAGCTCTCCAACTTTATTAGAAAAATTGTTGTGGCAAGAGAAGTTGACTTGTTTTTGTATGATGAATCCCAAACAAACTTAATTGCCATAAATCCGGAAGTTTCAGCTGCACAAAATAGTCTTGTTAATAAGGCACAGAAAGATGGAGTTCTTGATTGGTTGTTCGAAACAAAAAAACCAACATTAATTCCTGAACTTAATTCTTACTCCGGAAATGGGGTAAAACTTTCGCAGACACTTTTTCCAGTATTCTATAACAATACAAAGGTTGGGGTACTTTCTTTATTAGGTCCGGCAAATAAAATCTCTGAAGATACAATTGAGAATAAATCGATTCAGATACTTATTGGAATTGTGATTCCTAAAATTATATCAATAAAACAGAAAGCAGAGATCAACAAGCTGCTTGGCGAAGTTCAGCTTTATCAATCAAAAATGAAAAATGAGCTTAAGCTTTATGCAGCGGGTGAGTATGCAGAAGGAATTATGCAAAACATTCTGAATTCACTTCAGATGATAATTAGCAGTGTAGATTTTCTTGCCACCGAATACAAAGATATTGATGCTGAAATTATCGATAAGATAAAGGACCGTATTTTACATATCAGGGAGCTATCGCAGCGATTAACCAAGTTTGATGAAGTAAACAATCAAACAGACAATAATATTGTGCCTTGCGAATTGAACACAGTAATTAAAGAAACATACGAACTTGTTAAATCGACTTTATTGAATTTACAAATAGAATGTGAACTTGATCTTGAAGCTGATCTGCCTTCGGTTGTTAGTAACCAGAAACACTTGAAACAGGTTGCGACAAATATTTTTTCGTTAATCAAAAGGAAGGCAAAAAAGGGAAGCGGACTGCTTATTCAAACCCGCTCCGTTAATGATGTTACTATTCTGTCATTTTTCTTAACGGATTACTGGCCGGAAATTAATTCGAATTCCGATCCGATGGTTAATCTAACTGTTAGAATAGTTAAGGAAGTAATGAAAAAAAATGAAGGTGTTGCCGATTTTGAATCGTTACCAATGAAGGGAACTACAATTCATCTATTATTCCCCTTAAAAAGGAAGTAATTGATATGAAAAGATTTTTAATAATTCTATTAATGTTGACTTCATGCAGAATTTATGCACAGGTTAATATTGATAGTGTCTTGAGTAAGTTAAGTTTCGTTCCACAGGATACTATTAAAATTAGCGACCTTGTTCGAAAGCAAATTGCAGAAGCAAGACTTAAAGCAGAAAGCTCTGAAATATTTGTAGAAGAAAAACCAGTTGAGGATTCAAATAAAGTGAATATTGAAAGAGCTGCAATTTCAATTCCGGTTTCGAATATCAGTAAAGAGCAAACTAATAGATTGTTTGAAATGTTCGATTCACTTTCAACTAATGTAAAAATATTTCTCTCGGTTTCCGTTGTTATTTTAATTCTTGTTGGCTTTAGAAGAATACTTATTAGAGTTAGGAAGAATACGGGTAATGGTTTGAAAAAGAAAATAGCAATGATACGGGAAGAGAATGTTATTGTTAAGAAAGATAGAAAGCTAAGCAAAACCCGTAAGGCATTAAGAAAACTAAAATTTATTGAAAATATTTCCGGTAATAGAATAGAACTGATAGCACGGGAACTCTCTATTTCCAAAGGAGAAATATTATTGGCTTCAAAAATTAAAAAGTTTGAGTACGGTAAATAAAAAGGAGTTGAAATGATTAAAGGTATTTACACAGTTGCGAGAAGTCTGGAACAACATTCAAAAAACATTGATGCTATTGCTAATAACCTTGCAAATATTAATACAACAGGATATAAAAGAGAAGTACCGTTTTCAGAATACATAGATGAATTTGGTAACAGCCAGATAAAGAAAATTACCAGTCAGATTCAGGGTGAAACAGTACTTACTTCAAATCCGCTTGATCTGGCTATTTATGGTAACGGATTTTTTGCAGTTAAAGACGACAATGGAAATCTCGAATTAACAAGGGATGGAAGATTCAAATTATCGACAGCTGGTTTTCTTGTAGATTCCAATGATAAAAAGGTTTTAGGCAAAAACGGTTTTATTAATATGGATGAAACAATGTTTCAAAAAGATTCCGGTATTGAAATTAATAACCTTGGAGTAATTAAAATAGGAAATGAATTAATTGACACACTATTGATTCTAAAAGTTTATTCACCAGAGGATCTTAAAAGAAGCAGCGGTTCATCTTTCATTTTACCGGATGATAATTATACCGAAGCAAGTGAAAATGATTATAAAATTTCTCAAGGATACCTTGAGCAGTCTAACACTAATCCAATTTTAGAAATGGAATCGATGATTCAGATGAACAAAGGATATGAAACCAGTCAGAAAGTAATTGCAGCATTGGATCAATCGTTAGATATGGCAAATCAAATTGGAAAAATTTAAAGGTGAGGTAATTTATGCCAACTAGAGCACTTAGAACAGCAGCATCGGGTATGTATGCCCAGCAGATTAATATCGAAGTAATTTCGAATAACATTGCTAATATCAGCACAACAGGATTCAAAAAGAACAAAGCTGAATTCCAGGATCTGATGTATCAGGAAGTAAATGTTAACCCACTATCTTCCTCAACTCCCGGTGTTCTGGAAAATTCCACTAATAAAATTCAGGTTGGTAACGGTGTTAAACCGGCATCGGCACAAAAGATTTTTAGACAAGGCGATATTACTACTACAAATAATCCGTTCGATTTCGCGATTCAGGGAGAAGGATTTTTCCAGGTTAAAAAAAGTGATGGAACCTTTGCTTATACAAGAGATGGTGCATTCAAAGTAAATGCTGATGGAAAACTTGTTACTGCCAGCGGATATATTCTTGAACCAGATTTCACACTTAACTCTGACGTGGTTGGAATTTCTGTTGGTAAGGATGGATCTGTTGAAGCAATTCAAAATGATCAGAGCACAATTTCTTTAGGAACAATAGAATTAGCAAGATTTATGAACAACGGCGGATTAATTTCGATCGGAGATAATTTATACGTCGAGTCACCATCATCCGGTCAGCCGATACTTGGAACACCGGGAAGCCAGGGCTTTGGAGAAATTAACCAGGGTTACCTCGAATCTTCCAACGTTGATATTGTTGAAGAAATGATTTCTATGATAGCCGCACAGCGCGCATATGAAATTAATTCCAAAACTGTTAAAACAGTTGAGGAAATGATGACCATGGCAAATAATCTTAAGAGAGGTTAATTAAAGTGATTGCCGCGTTAATCATAATATTGAATTTGTTCACAGGTAATTCAGGATTCGAAGCGGAATTACAGAAGTATCTTGTTAAAAATTATTCTTCATACGAGAAGATCGAATTCCAGATTACAGACAATTTAAGTGCAGTATCAAAAATTGTAATAGATGAAGAAAGAGAGCCGCGTTTAAATAAAAATACATTATTAGTTCCGGTTAAGTTGATATTACGAAACAAAAGTGAAAGTAAATCTTTTATTACTCTCAAGATAAAACTTTATAAAACGGTTTTAGTTGCATGTCAGGATATTCAAAAGGATGAGCTGATTTCTAATGATCAATTTAGACAAGAACTAAAGGAAGTATCGCAATTAAACGGAACACTTTTTAACGACAATGATTTTCCTGTTGCTACAAAAAGTAAAGTAAAAATTAAAGAAGGAAATATTCTGTTAAATGAAATGATTGAAAAAAATCCTGATGTATTGCCAAATGAGAGATTGATACTACATGCTGGTAGAAACGGTGTTGATATTACAACTGAAGTTGTATCACGAGAGAAAGGAAATATCGGCGATATAATTCGTGTTGTAGCCGATCAGAAAAAAATATTTTCAGCAAAAATAATTGATAAGTATAACGTTCTATTAATCGAGTAATAACATGAAAAAACAATTGATAATATTATTAGTTCTTACTGTCTCTGTAATTAATTCACAGGATATGAGGAGGAACGCTGCGTTCTCATTATTCTCCGATAATAAAGCTAATCAAAGAGGGGACGCTGTTACAATAATTGTAATGGAATCTTCCCAGGCAACAAACAATGCAGAAACATCTGCCGGTAGAACCAGCGATTTATCGTTCGGACTTTCAGGCGGAGTTGATAAATCTGCTCTACCCAAAGTTGATGTGAATATGAATAGCGGAAATTCTTTCAGTGGTTCGGGATCTACTAAAGCTACTGGAGTTGTGAGAACTAAAATTAGTGCAACTGTTGATTCGGTTCTTGCTAACGGAAACCTCCTTATTAAAGGGAGTAGAAGAATTGTAATTAACGGTGAAGAACAGTTGGTTTTTATAAAAGGCATTGTTCGTCCAAGTGATATCGGTGCGGATAATTCGGTTCTCTCTTATAACATTTCCGATGCCGAAATTACATTTGAAGGAAGCGGAATAATTGACGATTCCCAAAAACCGGGATGGTTAACAAAATTTTTCCACTGGATTTTTTAGGTAATAAAATGAAAAACAAAATTATTATTGCTGCACTATTATTTATCCTTTTATTTGATGCTTCTAAAGCACAGAGAATAAAAGACGTTGCATATATAAACGGTTCCGGCTCAGAACAGATTATCGGTTATGGACTGGTAGTTGGATTAGCATCCACAGGTGATAGTTATCGATCCTCATTTACAGTTCAATCTATTGCAAGCATGCTTAAACGATTTGGTATTACTGTTCCTCAAACCGATTTGAAAACAAGAAATGTTGCCGCGGTAATTGTAACAGCAACATTAAACACCAGCTTAAAAAGCGGGGCAGAGTTTGATGTTGTAGTTTCATCGATGGGAGACGCAACAAGTTTACAGGGAGGAACATTGTTAATGACTCCTCTTTCCGGAATTAATGGAAGGGTTTACGGTTTTGCTCAGGGTCCAATTTCTGTCGGCGGCTACGATATTAATACACCCACAGGAAACCGTACATCAAAGAATCATACTCTTGCCGGTAGAATTCCACGCGGAGGCTCATTAAAAGAATCGATTAATATAGAACAGAACTCATTTGAAGAAATTGCCGTATTTCTTAAAGACCCTGATCTAACAACATCTAATAATATTATGCTTGCAATCAATTCAAAATTTGGTGAAAATTCTGCTAAAGCAATTGATGCCGCAGAAATTCTAATTGTTGTTCCAACCGATAGGCAGAATAATATAGTTGCTTTTCTTGCTGAATTAGAAAATCTTGAAATACAGGTTGATAAAATTGCAAAGGTTGTTCTTAACGAAAGAACAGGTACTATTGTTGCCGGAAGTAATGTAAAAATATTACCGGTAAGCATAACACATGGCAGCTTAAATATTCAGATCCGTTCATATCCAACTATTTCGCAACCAAATGCTTTTGGAAGAGGCAATACAGTATTGTTCAATAATCTTGTCCCTTCGGTCTATCAGGATTCAACAAATACAGTTGCAATTCAAGGAGCAACAAATGTTCAGGAAGTTGCTTCGGCTCTTAATTCATTAAAAGTTTCTCCGCGGGATATTATTTCAATTTTCCAGGCACTTAAAGAAGCCGGTGCCTTAGTTGCAGAATTAGTAATAATGTAACATGAAAGAGATAACATTAAAAACCGGAAATACTGAAAAACATCTTTCGCAGATGACTGAAATAAAGTCGCGTTATGATGATAAACAAAAAGCAAAAATTGCTAAAGCCGCAAACGAATTCGAAAGTATGCTTACCGCAATGATGCTCCGTTCTATGACAAAAACAACCGGCGGAATGCTTGGTGAAGAAGGTTACGGAAATGATATGTTCGATACAATTTTTGAACAACAGATTGCAACACAAATTTCTAAGAGTAAAAATCTTGGTATTGCAGAGGCGATTTATAAGAAAGTTACCGGCGAGGAGATGAGTAATTCAATTAAAAATTCTGATTCTAAACCGGTTAATATTAAAATCGATGGTATTAATTCGTCCTCAAAAGTTAAACCAAGTAATGAAGCATTAAAGAGGCTTAATAGATTCGACGACCTGATTGAAAAAGCATCAAAGGAATTTGGTCTCGATAAAAATGTAATTAAGTCGGTAATTATGACTGAATCGGCGGCAAATCACAAAGCTGTTTCATCTGCAAAAGCAAAGGGTTTGATGCAATTAATTGATTCTACGGCATCCGATATGGGTGTTAGAAACGTTTTTGATCCCAAACAAAATATCTACGGCGGTACTAAATATTTATCCAAAATGCTTCGACAATATAATGGGGATTTGAAACTTGCCCTGGCAGCTTATAATGCCGGACCCCAGAATGTGGAAAAATTTAACGGAGTACCGCCGTTTGATGAAACTAAGAACTATATAGCTAAGGTTCTCGGTTATTTGAATCATTTTAGAGAGAGTGACATATGAATGTAAAGGAATTAATTCAATCTATTTCCGATCAGGGAAAAAACTTCGACATGCTGATAAATGCGCTTATTCAAAAAAAAGAAGCAATTGTTGCAGATAACTATAACATACTGGAAGATGCTATTAAAAATGAACAGAAAATATTAAGCAACATAGATGATGAAGAAAAACGCAGAAAAGAATTAATTCGTGAATTTGCGCATCAAAATTCTATTACACTTAAGGATTTCTCATTCGATGAATTATATAGTTCTAAAAAAAATCTTTTTGGAAACGATATCAATAAAATTGAAAGAATCCGTTCAGAGGTAAAAGAGAAAGCTTTGCGTATTGCACACTTAAATTCACAGTTATCAGTTCTTGTTGAAGTATCGAGAAATATAATAAAAGAAAGAATGATCTCAATTCTTGGAAGCGGTAAATGCAAATTAGTTAATAAGCGGGTGTAAAATGGGTATTGGAAGATTATTAGACATATCGGTAAGATCGATGGCAGCATATCAGCGTGCTATGGATGTTACTTCACAGAATATTTCGAATGCCGGTAACCCGGAATATACAAGGCAGAAAACTATTTTTGCTACTGAGGAAACTCAAGCCGGAATTGGAATGGGTGTTAAAATTCAGGATGTTTTGAGAATCAAAAACAATCTCCTCGATAATCAGATTCGAAAGTACCAGTCCTCTTTATCCGATGCGGAAAAGAGATCGGAATTGTTGCAGCAGATTGAATCTGTAATTGCCGAACCATCAGATATCGGGCTCAGTTCATATATGACTGAATTTTTCAATTCGTGGTCGCAATTAGCAACTAATCCTAATTCTACTCAACTAAGAACCCAGGTAATTCAGAAAGCACAAAGATTAAGCGAACGGTTTGCAGAAATTTTCGAAGGATTTTCAAGTGTTCAGTCTGTTCTACAAAAAGAAGCGGTTGCTAAAACATATCAGTTGAATGAGTATCTTAAAGAGATCTCGGAGATGAATCACAGAATCTATGAGTCCGAAGCAAGAGGAATTAAAGCAAGCGAACTTAAAGATAAACGGGATACATTAATTGATAAGGTTAGCGAACTCGCAAATATTACTGTAAACTATAATGAATTTGGAGCTGCTATTATTAATGTCGGCGGTGTTCAGGGAGCCGACCAGAATGGATATACTGAATTTGAAGTCTCATTCGTTAATAATCGAATAAGAATTACATCCAAGAATGATAAAAATGCAATTGCACTTCTTAACAGCGGGGAATTATTCACTGCATCAGATCTTTATTCTTCTAGAATTCCTGAATACAGGACTAACCTGGAAAATCTTGCCACTGCATTTATTAATAAAGTTAATGAATTTCATATGCAGGGATTTACTCTGGTTCAGAATGGATCTTCTTCTACTGGAATACCGTTCTTTGGCAGCCTTGATATCAATGGAAATGTAATAAATTCATTTGTAAACGGACAAATAAAAATAAACGAAAACATTCTTAACAACCCGAAGAATATTGCTGTATCAAGCTCAGCTAATAACGATGGTAATGGTTCTATTGCCATTCTTATTTCATCTCTAAGTGATTTAAAACTTCCAGAACTTGGTGATCAGTCAATACTTGAAAGCTATACTGGTTTCTTAAATACATTTGGAGTTGACAAAGTTGTTAGCGATAACAAAATTGAATCGAACAGTCTGGTTATTCAGCAGCTTAAAAATCAAAAATCTTCTTACTCAGGTGTATCAATAGATGAAGAAATGACAAATGTTATAAAATTTCAGAGATCGTATGAAGCAGCAGCAAAGTTAATTAAGGTTGTAAACGACATGATGGAAACAATTATCCAACTGGTGTAATTATGCGAATTACAGAAAACTTATTATCGGAGCGCTATCTCTATAATCAGAACAGGATTAATGAGAAAAAACTGAAAATACAGAGTCAGATTACCAACAATACCAAGCTGGAAAAACTTTCTGATAATGTTGGCGATTCTCTCGAAGCAATTAAACTGGATTCTACAATTCGTAAAATCGAAACATTCCAGAAGAACATTACTTACGCTAAAGATTATTTGAGTATTGCTACGGATTCAATTGAAAACATTGCCGATGAAACTCAAAAAATTATCGGTCAAATAATGAATGCAGATAATGCCCTTAATAGTTATAATCTTGCTTCGGTAACTCAATCTATTAAATTATCATTAAGAGCAATTGTAGATAGCTTGAACGAAAAAAGAAACGATATGTATCTCTTTGGCGGTACAGATTTTAGTGATACTCCATGGTCAATCGATTCTAATGGAAGAGCTGTTAGAAATTCTACAAATGTTACCGGAGAAATAAAAGTTCAGATTACTCAGAATATTAAAGACACAATAAATATTACCGGTAATAAAATTGAAGAAACGGATCTCATAAATACATTAAATGATATTCTCGATTCGCTTGAAGCAAATTCAGTTCCGGACGATACACTTAAACAGAGATTGAATAATGCTTACAATTCGATTGTTAACCTTCAGTCTATTAACGGCGAAAAATTAAATCGATTGGATGACATTAGTGCATTGCTCGAAAAACAACTCTTAAGTACACAGGAATTGTTATCGAAGAAACAGGATATTGATCCAGCAAAACTTATTGTCGATTTGCAATATCAGGATTACGTTTTGCAATTATCGTATAAATTGGCTGCAACAATTTTACCAAAATCACTTTTAGATTATCTATGATTCGTAAGTCGGGAACACTGGTAGGTCTTGCATTAGGAGTATTCTCAATATTCGGAGCTTTCTTTTTAGAAGGTGGTTCGGTTAAAGCTCTTTTTATCATGTCGTCCCTTATAATTGTATTTGGCGGAACGTTTGCTGCTATAATAATTGGTTTCGGATTGGATAAATTCAAAGATCTTTTTATGTTGATAAGAATGGCTTATTTCCCACGGCAGTTCGATATGACAAGAATTGTTGATGTATTTATTGAACTTGCAATTAAATCCAGGAATGAAGGTTTGTTATCAATTGAAAAGGATCTTAATAAATTCGGTCATTATTTCCCTAAAAAAATGGTTAAGTATGTAATGGATGGAACGGACCCGGATTCTATTTACAATCTTGCTCAAATGGAAATGAAAGCTATGCAGGAACGTCACTACTCAAACATTTTCATTTTTACAAAAATGGGTGGTTACGCTCCTACAATGGGAATTATAGGAACTGTTATGGGTTTAATAATGACTTTAGCAAATGCCGGAGCGGATCCGAATTCGTTAATTAAAAATATTGCTACTGCATTTATTGCAACATTGTGGGGAGTATTTAGTGCTAATATTATCTGGTTACCTATTGGAGATAGGTTAAAAAAATGTCATTTAGAGGAAAAGAATTTAATGGAGATTTCTTTGGAGGGAGTCCTAACACTTCAGAGCGGCGAGATTCCATCGGTAATGAAAGCCCGTTTGTTAGGAATGCTTCCACAAAAGGTTCAGTTAAGAAAACTAAACCCGTAGATTCCGAAGAAACTCAATTTAATGAGGATAACGATAAGGATAGGTATTTAATTACCTATGCCGATTTAATAACCCTATTACTGGGGCTTTTTATTATTTTATATGCTATGTCTAACATCGATTTAAATAAATATAAAGGAGTTGTTAACGCGCTTGGAAGTATTTTTGGAAGTGAATCTTCCGGTAAACCTATAAGCACTACCAATACTATAATTCCAAAACCAAGCGATAAACTTGCAGAGGATTTGTATCGTCTTGTAGAACAATATAATTATGGTAATTCAATCCGCTTAGAGCAGAATGAACGCGGTGTCACAATTCATATTTTAGATGATGTTCTTTTTCCTCCCGGAAGAGCAACATTAAATGAAGCATCTAAAACTGTTCTTAGCAGACTTGCAGAAGTTATAAAAACTTTACCTAACGATATACGAATAGAAGGACATACTGATAATGTTCCTATTAACACGCCTCAGTATCCTTCCAACTGGCATCTATCTGTTGATAGAGCTTTAAGCACCGGGTATTATTTAATTCAGGAAGAAGGTATTTCGGCTGATAAAGTTTCCGTAGTCGGTTATGCTGAATATAGACCGATTGCATCAAATGATACTCCTCAAATGAGGGCGTTAAATAGAAGAGTAGATATTGTAATATTAAAAAAGTGAGTAATATGAAAATCAACACACAAAAGTTCGGCGAAATTGAATTCCCCGAAGATCTCGTAATAAGATTCAAGGAAGGTCCATTCGGATTTGAAGACTTGAAAACATTTGTATTAATTAAACCGGAAGAGAGCGTTTTCTACTGGCTTAATTCTATTGAAAAGCCGGAGATTGCTTTTGCACTATTTGGTCTTAGAGTTATTGATGAAAATTATCCTCAAGCAATTAATCATGAAGCTTTCGGCATTGTAACTCTAAATTCCGATCCTCTTAAAGTAACAATTAACATGAGAGCTCCGGTCTTTATCGACCAGGATAATAAAACTGCTTACCAAACCATTTTTGACAAAGATAATTATTCCCTTTACTATAATTTATTTGCCGAGTAGAAATATGTTAATATTAACAAGAAAAATTGAAGAAGAAATAAGAATCGGTACCGACGTTACTATAAAAATCCTGTCGATTTCCGATAATCAAATAAAGATTGGAATTGATGCTCCGTCCAGTGTTCAGATTTTTCGGGGTGAAGTCTATGATAAAGTGAAACAGAATACCATCAAAGCTCAGCAATCAATTTCTGATTCTAATGTTGATCTGTCTAAATATAAAATTAAGAAGGTTCAGTAATGTCCGATTACTTTACAGAAAAGGTAACAATTTTAGTAATAGACGATTCCGATATTATAAGAACTTCTTTACGGAATTTCTTAAGTGAATATGATCTGGAAGTAATTACTTGTAACGATGGACTGGAAGGAATTCAGAAAGCGATTGAACACAAACCCAAATTGATCTTTCTGGATTTGATGATGCCGAATCTGGACGGGTTGAGAATGCTTAAAGTAATTCGAATTCTTGACGGACTGAAAAATGTACCTGTAATTGTTATTAGTGGTCATACAGATAAAAATAATGTTATTGCAGCAATGCAATCGGGCGCTGGAAGAGTTTTATCCAAACCATTGAGTAAAGAAGTTTTAATTAAATCAATAAACGAAGTATTAGGTAAAGATTTTCTTCACAATGCAAAGAGGGCGCGGTTTCTTACTGATGTTGAAAAAGAAGAAATTACAAACCAGTTGAAAAAATATTTTTTCAATTCTTTACCTCAAAAGAGAGGAACTATAAAAGAAGCATTGATTTTCCGCAATGTCGATCTGCTGCTTACTATTGTCCACGAATTAAAAGGCTCAAGTGGAATGATAGGATTTGGTAAAATCTCTGAATTATGTAAGGAGATTGAAGAGAAACTTACAAGGATTGATATTGATTGGAAAGATGTCGAAAATCAATGCGAATTACTAAATAATGAATTTGAAGTCCTGGAAATTCTTAATTCCAAATAGGTAAGAGATGTTTGCAATTATTGGGGTTGTAGTTGTTGTAGTTGGAGTCGTAGTTGGATTTACTATGGCTGGTGGAAACCTGCTTCTGTTAATTCAGATTTCAGAGTTTGTTACTATTGGCGGTGCAGCTATTGGTAGTTTGCTTATTTCTTCCCCGGCTTCGTTAATTAAAAAAATATTTTCGCAGATTACTCAAATATTTAAAAGCCATAAGAATACTAAAGAAGATTATATCGAAATGCTGAAAGCAATAAATACACTTTTTCTTACAGCTCAGCGCGAAGGTTTGTTAACAATTGAAAAGCATATCGAAAAACCGGAAGAAAGTGATATTCTAAACAAGAGTAAAATGCTAATTCATGATGAACTTAAAAAGAATTTTTTCTGCGATACTATGAAAGTAATGCTTGCTGGTTCTGTTCCCCCGCACGATATGGAAAATTTAATGGATACGGAAATTGAAACCTTTGTTGCAGAAAACAGACCTATTTCCGAAACTATTGGAAAAGTTGGAGATGCATTACCCGGTCTGGGAATTGTTGCTGCGGTTCTTGGTATTATCGTTACGATGGGTTCAATTAATCAAGGTGCCGAGGCAGTAGGGCATCACGTTGCAGCTGCATTAGTAGGAACGTTTCTGGGTGTTCTTTTAAGTTATGGGTTTGTTAACCCGATGGCGAGTAATTTACATCATATAGTTGAAGAAAAAGTTCAGGACCTTCAAATTATAAAAGCATTTATAATTGGTTTTGCAAAAGGTAATCCGCCGCTTGTTGCAGCAGAAATGGCGCGCCGTGTTATTTTCTCTGATGTACGACCCACTTTTCAGGAACTTGAAGCTGCTCTCAGAGGGAAAAAATAAATGTCCGATCAGCAATCAAATAATTCCCTTGGTAACGTTCAGTTCGATCAGGCCCCGATTGTTAAAAAAATTAAAAAGGTACATGGCGGGCACCACGGAGGTGCATGGAAAGTTGCTTATGCAGATTTCGTTACAGCTATGATGGCACTATTTATTGTATTGTGGGTACTTGGTCAAAATGACGAAGTAAAAGAAGCCGTTGCGGGCTACTTTAAAGATCCGGTCGGATTTTCATCAAAAGGGCAGAGCATTCTTGAGGGAAAAAACTCACAGTTAATCGATCTTAACATCGAAGAAGATATTAAAAGACAGGAAGCTGAAAAGTTTGAACTGGAAAAAATGGGTGAAAAACTTAAAGAGGATATTGGAAAAGATACTGAATTGATGAATATCTCCGATCAGGTAAAAGTAGAAATTACTAAAGAGGGTCTGCGGATTGAACTTATCGATTCAGAAAAGGATGTTTTTTTTGAAGTTGGTACTTCTGAATTGAAAGCGGATGCAAAAAAATTAATCCAGACTGTTGGCAAAGAACTTTCCAAACTTTCTAATAAAATTATTGTTGAAGGTCATACAGACGCAAGACAATATCAAAACGATGGAAGCGGGTATTCAAATTTTGAACTGAGTACAGACCGGGCAAATTCCGCTAAACGTGCATTAGTCTCCGGAGGAGTTTCGGAAAAACAAATTGATGAGGTAAGAGGATTTGCCGATACACGTTTAAGAGATGTTAATGATCCTTTCAGTTTCTTAAATAGAAGAATAAGCATTACGGTTAAATATACCTCTAAATGAATGATGAAAGAAAAATATTGATTGTTGAAGATGATCCTATGCTTCAGGAATTTTACAAAGTACTTTTTAAACGCCTTGGTTATAATTGTATTATTACCGAAAATGGGGAAGAAATTATTAACTATGTTACAAGCGGTGAAATAAATCTATTAATTGTTGACCTTAATCTGAAAAATACGTTCCTTAATTCCAGGGCAATAGATGGTGTTGAACTTGCACGGTATATTAAACAAAATTTTTATAAATTTAGAATACCAATCCTGGTAATAACGGCGTACTCAACCAATTATTTTGCTGATGATTTACTTAAGAATGGTTTTGCGGATGATTATATGCTAAAACCAATTGTCAATTTCGACAAACTAATAGAAAAGGTAGATAACCTTCTATGGATGAACTAAAAGATAAAGTCCTTGTTGTTGAGGATGAAAAAGATACCCGTTTTATTCTGGAAAAATTATTAACCAGAAATAATTACCACGTCGAAATGGCTGTTAATGGGGAAGAAGCTATCGATGTTCTAAAAAGATTTGAGCCGAAAGTTATATTAGCAGATTGGACCATGCCGGTTCTTGATGGTATTGCTCTTTGTAACATCCTTAAAAGTGATGAACGATATAAATCTATTTTCTATATAATTTTAACTGCCAGATCCTCTCTTAAAGATAGAGTGATGGGTCTAGATATTGGGGCAGACGACTTTCTTGTTAAACCGATCGAAAATCAGGAACTGTTAGCTCGTATAAGGTCCGGTGTTAGAATTTTTAATCTTCAAAGTGAGTTACGAAGTATTGAGCATAATAAAGCTGTAATTGAAATGGCATGTACTATCGGGCACAAAATTAATAATCCTCTTAGCAGTCTTTCACTTTCAATTAAAGGGATAGAAAATGATCTTAATCCCGCAGAAGTTGCTAAAATCAACGATGATTTAAGGATTATTAAGGAATCTACAGAAAGAATTAGCAAATTTGTTCAGGAATTAATTCACCTCCAAAATCCTCAATTAGTAGACTACATCGATAATAATCGAATGTTAAAAACCGAATAGGGTAAAAAACTTCTCTTTTCTTTCGATAATAGAGAGAGGAGAAGTAATGTTAAAAAAAGTCCTAAATATTAATCCCGGTTCGGATTACAAAAAAGCTACGGGTAATCCAAAGTACTATAAGAAAGTTAGCGGATTTCAAATGTCTATGAATTCTGCAAACGATACTTTATATATTTCCCCGGCAACATCACTTCTTGCCAGTCTTGGTTGGAAAATAAAAAAACTGAACAGGGACTCTGAAAAAATTCAGATTCAATTTGAATTGGATGAAATTGATTTTGAAGCTTCCATATTTGTTTTCGAACTTAATCAACATCCTAAAATTGATTATAAGGTGGTAAAAAAAGTAAACAGGTTTGCTTCCGATGTTATTGTAACATTGTTTCTATCTGCCCCGGTAAAGTCTCTAACCGATGATATTACGAGCGATATAAAATTTAATGTACTAAAAAGATTTTTCTACCAGTTTGAATCCCCCAGGTTTAAGAAAGCAACCACAATTGATGATTCAAATATTATTGAAACCCTATTATTCGATTTAAGAAAGGAAATAACCGACGAATTTAATTTAATAAATAACTGTTTTATAAAATTTCTGGAAAAATATATTTCATTTAAATCAATGAATCAAAATGCTTTGGATGACGAGGGTGTAATCATCAAAAGTATTCACATTGAATAGAGAACTAGATGCGTAATTGGTTCGATTATAGCAATAATGTTGCTAACACATCATCAGTGTTCAGTAATTATAAGGAACTGCCCACGAACAGGACGGTTGTAATTATTAATCCTAATCTGGACATTGTCTTTTGTAATGATACCTTTACAAGGTATTTCTTTCTTAATATAAATGATAGTTTACACAGACTTAATCCCAATTCGGAACTTCTTTGTTTATTAAAAGGATTTATTGAGAATAAATATTTAAATCTTGCCTCGGAAATCAATTTTAGTCTTCCCGGAAAACCAGAGAACTTACTTCATCAGGTTATTCTGGAAAGGATCTTAATTGAATCAAGCGAATTATTATTTGTATCGATAGAGTCATTAGAAAACAGGAGAGCAGTTGAAAGAAAAATAAATGCACTTCACAATGCACTGGATCATGGTAGAGTACCGATTCTTATTACAAACGTTGAGAAAAAAATTGTCTATGTTACCCGGTCATTCGAAGAAATATTTTCCAAGGAGTTTGATACACTTTACAATTTAACGGTTTTAGATCTCTTTTATGAATTCCTTCAATTCGATCAGTTCGAAGAATTCAAAACCGCAGTTGAAAATAATAATCCCTGGAAAAAGCTGATTCCAATTACGAAAAACAGCAATGTTGAATACTGGGAATTCACAATTAATCCTTTCATTCTGGATGATGGTTTTGATGTGTTCCTCATACTAAGCGCTTCCAATCTTACAGAACATATTAATCAATCAAAGGTTATTGAAAATTCGGAACGGCGTCAGAAACTTATTATAGAAAATATTTCAGATTTGCTTTTAATTCTTAAACCCTCCGGTACAAAGCTATTGTTTGAAAACGCAAATGATAATTTCTGTAAACTATTTCAACTTGATAAACAGGAATTACATTTATTGCCGATTCAAAATTTTCTGCCCGAGACATTGACAAATATTATTTGTAGATCTCTTGATGAAATTAAATTAAACAACAAAGCCGTTGTTGAATTTAGCTATATCCATAATCAGGAAAGGATTTACAAATGTATAATTACGTTTACTGTTACTAACGACCTTGAAAGCGTTATCTACATTGTTACAATGAAGGATGTTACTGAAGAGAACAGGTACCGCGAACAGTTAGAGAAAAACTACCAGAAAGAGTTACAACTGAACAAAATGAAATCTGATTTTCTTGCTAACATATCTCATGAAATTAGAACACCTTACAATGGTATAATCGGTTATTCCGAAATAATTGATGACTGTATTACCAATAATGATTATCAATCAATTCGGGAATTAATTTCCTCGATGAAAGAGGTGATGGGCAGAGCCCTCAATTTATTTACAAATCTTGTTGAAGTCTCTCAAATAGAAGCAGGTGAAATCGAAATTGAAAAAGTGGAATTGAATTGTAACCAGGTATTAATTAAAATATATAACAAACGCTTACTGGATGCTCAAAATAAAAATCTGGAATTTAAACTTGAGTGTGGATGTTCGGAATCATTTATTGAAGTTGATTGGGTAAAGCTGGAAAGGATTATAGATGTTCTTATTGATAATTCAATTAAGTACACACATAAAGGATTTGTTGCACTCTCTTCAAAACTTGAAGGTGATGAAGTAATAATATCAATTTCTGATACCGGAATAGGATTCGACAAATCTCAAACAGACCGATTGTTAACTCCTTTTGCACAGGAAGTGGAAGGATATTCAAGACCTTACGAAGGAGTTGGCTTAGGGCTTACTGTTGCTTACAAATTGACAAGACTTCTTGGCGGAAAATTTGAAATTAACAGCGAAAAAAATAAGGGAACTGAAGTTAAAATTTCCTTCCCCAAAATAAACGGTAATACAAGTCTTACAGTTACGGAGATACTATGATAAGCATCATAGATCAATATAAACCTGTAGACTTGGAAAATGAAGTTGATTATTCCCGTTTAATAAAGCTGGGTAAGGATTTCTTTGATGTCAATGCAAGAATAGAATTTGATTATTTCGCATACTTAAAAGATAGCACCAAACTTTCTACCTTTGAAATACCCGAAGAATACAAAGAGATTTTTATTCCACGGACTAATCCCGCTGCATTTTGGACTTATGATTCATGGCTTCTGCTTCAAATAGAAGATTACATGAAATCAAATTTTCTACGAGCCAAAAATGTAGAAGTCTATAAAGCTATTAAAGAAAATTTTACAAAGTGGGCAACAACCAAACTAAAAAACGAAAAAGAGTATTATGCCAATAATGCTATTAATCTGATCGAACGTGATGTCTATAAACAGAATTTCTTTAAGTACATTATTAATGGATTAATTCTATTATCGAAGCCTGGTAATTATAATGTTAATAAGGTTCTCTTATGTTTCGAAACAGCCCGGGATCTTACACAATCATCACGTCTGTCCGACAATATTAAAAGCGAGCTTACATATATCCTTACACTATATATCGGGTTTGCCTATTTAAGGGATAATGCGCCGGATACTGCTGCTACTTTTTTTAAGCAAGCTTTGGATTTAAAAAAACCAGCTATTACTGCAAAGCTATATTCTGCTCTTACCGAAGTCATGACTGGTAATACCAACAATGCCGAATATTACTTAAACGAAATAATAGCTTATGATTTTAGTCGGCTTGTATTGGCGCTAAAGATAAATAATCTTGGAATGTTTAATTTTTTTCTCAAGACAGGATTTTTCCAGAATGTTTTTACCGAAATGGATTTTTACCAGGTTTCAGATATAATCGAAAAAATTGTGCACCAGCATTACTATACAAGCGGAAGTTCATTAGAAAATATTCGGAACAAAATAGAAGAACTGAAGAAGAAGAATATTAAGGAATACTTAACTGCAGAAAATTCTAATAGAATTGTTATGCTTGAAAAAATTTCTCAATTGTATAGCGATTCAAAAAATACTTTTATTGTTGGAATGAATACCGAGTTTGAAAATAAATTTAATGAAATAATACAGGGACTAATTGACCAGCTTAAAGAGAATCTCAATAATGAGGTTAATGAGAAGTTAAGTAATTATGAAAGGCTATTAACAGAAAATCTTAATTCAGAAAAATATACTTTGAATGAAATGGAAAATTTTAAGTTACGTTCTAAGGAGAATCTTGCTAAGAATCTTGAAAGCATAGAAGAGAATTTTAATACACAAATAAAGTTAATTGAAGAAAGAATAGAGAATATTCCGTTTATGGAAAAGTATAATCCGCAAAGATCTTTTTCGGTAAATATGAGTAATAATTTTATAATTGCATTTATTGTAATGATAATTGGTGCATTTGCGGGACCTTCAGGTTCGCCTTTCGAGGAATCATCCGTGTTAGGTGGTTTCTTCTCCGGATTAATTTCAACGGGTATTAAATGGGGTCTAATAAGCTTTTTTGTTGGCACTCTCATTTCCTTAATAATAAGCGCAATGGTATTAATCGAGAAAGCCGATCAGAAACAAAAGCTGGTTAGAAAAATTAATTATTATAAAAAGCAGAAAGCAGATTCCTTAAACGATGCCCGTGTATATTCAGAGCACAAGGAAAAAGTTACTCTGGAAAATTACAATAACAATCTTGTTCAATACAGAAAGAATATCAAAGATATTACAGAACAAAGGGATTTTGAAAAGGAAAAGCTAAGCACTGAAGCATCAGAAAAAATTAAAGTATTCCAAGATTTACTTGCCCCTCTATTAGATTAAAAACACTGCATAATATTAGCCAATAATTTAATTATCAACACCCTTTCTCATCAAAACAGAACAAAATCCAACAATTTACGTGGTATAAATTTTGTCCTTTAACCGGAAATTAAAGGTATTTATGAAGATAGTTACTATTACCGGTATAAGACCTGATTTCATTAGAATGAGTAAGGTGTTCGAAAAGTTAGATCAGAATTTCGAACATATTATGATTCATACCGGACAGCACTATGACGACGAACTGAGCAAAATCTTTTTCAACCAGCTTAAAATTCGTAAACCGGATTTTACACTTGCTACAGGTAAAAATAGTTCTAATCACTACGAACAGCTTTCCTATTTATCTAAGGAAGTAATTTATCTTCTCAAGCAAAAAAAGATTGAACCATCAATAATTCTCTTTTTAGGCGATTCAAATTCGGCGCTTGTAAGTGCACCGCTTTTTAAGGAAGGTTATAAAATCGGGCATATTGAAGGTGGTATGCGATCTTACGATAGACGCATGCCCGAAGAGGTAAACCGTGTTATTTGCGATTATGTCTCAGCCCTGGTTTTTGTATACACGCCATTGTATAAAGAACGATTAGTTAATGAGAATAAAAATCCCGATCAGATTTTTGTTGTGGGTAATACCATTGTTGAAATTGTTAAACAATACATGCCTACCGGTTCTCGAAGTAAGAATTTTATTCTGGCCGATATTCATCGCAGCGAAAACCTGAAAAGCGTTGGTCAACTTAATCATATACTTACGTACCTAAATGAGTTAAGTAAAATAACAGGTCTCGAAGTTCGACTTGTAAAATTTAACCGTGCCGTTAAGATGATAGAACAGAATAATCTTTTAGCCGGTAAGAAAAATATTAAACTTATTGGTCCTTATGGATTTCTCGATTATCTGAACTTGCAGTATAACGCATATGGAATTGTGTCCGATTCAGGTACAAGCCAGGAAGAATGTCCTCTCCTTGGTGTACCTGTTGCAGTTCCCCGCTTAAAAACAGAACGTCCGGAATCACTTGAAAATGGAAATAGCATTTTAGTGGGTGAAACTAGACCGATAAATAAAATGGTTAAAGAGACAATTTCATTCTTCGAGAATTATACGGTTTCAAAAAAACAATTGAAGTGGCTTGGGGATGGAAAGACATCAGAAAAGATTTTAAACATTCTTAAAAGGAAACTATAAATGAAAAACATATTAATTGTTGGTGGTGCCGGTTATGTCGGCGGTGCAATTACAGATTTGATCCAGCAATCAAATTATAATGTTCGTGTTTACGATGCACTCTTATACGAAGATTCATTCAGAAAGCCGGTTGATTTTATCCATGGAGATGTTCGCGACCACGATAAATTACTACAGCACTTAAAATGGGCAGATGCAGTTGTTTGGCTCGCTGCTATTGTTGGTGATGGTGCGTGCCAGTTAAATCCGGACTTAACAAAATCTATAAATCAGGATGCTGTTGCATGGCTTGCTGATAATTATAATGGAAGAATTGTATTCATGTCCACATGTTCGGTATACGGTGCACAGGATAAGGAATTAGATGAGACCTCACCAACAAAACCGTTATCAACCTATGCTGAAACAAAACTAAATGCAGAAAAATTCTTGAAACATAAAAATGCAATTATTTTCCGTTTGGGAACACTATTCGGTGTTGGCGATCTCTATTCGCGTATAAGATTGGATCTTGTTGTAAACATATTAACAGTACGTGCATACATAGAAGGTTCAATTAGTGTTTTCGGTGGCGATCAGTTCCGTCCTCTTCTTCACGTTAAAGACGTAGCGAGAGCAGTGTTGATGAATCTTGAAACTGAGCATAAAGGAATTTATAACCTTGCCCGGCAGAATGTTAGAATAAGTGATCTGGCTTACCAGGTAAGAATGCATTTTCCTGATCTTGTAATTGAAACAACCGATATGCCTTTCCAGGATACTCGTAACTACAGAGTATCTGCAAAGAAAGCTGAAGAAGTTTTTGGTTTCAGATCAATTCACTCTGTGGATGAAGGAATTGAGGAATTAAAATATCTGGTTGAAACCAAACGGATTAAAGACTTAAAGAGTCCCCGATATTCTAATCAAGCTTATTTAAAAGATCATTATGAAGAATTATTGTTGAAAGTATTTGAAGAAGTGGAGGCAGCATAATGTATCAGGCAGCAATAGAAATTAAAACCGAAATTCCTCAATTGTTAAAAGGTGGTCTTGCTATTGATGATAGGGGGACAGTTGGATTTGTGAATGAATTTAACTTCGAAGGTGTAAAAAGATTCTACACGGTTGAAAATCATAAACAGGGATTTGTACGTGCATGGCATGCTCACAAATACGAATCGAAGTATGTAATGGTTGTTAAAGGTTCAGCTGTTATAGGTGCCGTTGAGATTGATAACTGGGAGAACCCTTCAAAAGAATTAAAAGTAAATCGTTTTGTGCTAAGTGAAAAAAATCCTTCCGTTTTATTTATTCCGGCCGGTTATGCAAACGGATTTATGTCCCTTACAGAAGATGCAAAAATAATTTTCTTTTCAACATCAGAATTAAAAGAGAGTCTTAATGATGATATAAGGTTCGACGCTCATTATTGGGACTGCTGGAAAGTAGAGGAGAGGTAAAAATGGAAAAAATAATGGTAATCGGTTCAAACGGAATGCTCGGTTATGCTGTTAGTTCCTATTTCAAAACAAATGATTATGACGTTGTAGAAATAACACGTAAAGAATTTGATATTGCAAATGATCCGATGAAAAAACTGGAATTATATATGGATGAAGTTGGGGTTGTTATTAATTGTGCCGGTGTAATAAAACCAACAATTGCAAACAATACTATTGAAAATGTTCTTAAAATTAATTCACTCTTTCCACGAAATCTGGCTAAGCTTTGTAACAGTAAAGGAATTAAATGCTTTCACATAACGACTGACTGCGTTTACACAGGGAAAAAAGGAAAATACTCCGAAGAAGATTATTTCGATGCAGATGATTTATACGGTTTAAGTAAAAATGCCGGCGAAAACAAAGATTGTATGACTCTCCGAACGTCAATTATCGGTGAGGAGAATGGAAAGAGCAGATCATTACTGGAGTGGGCTAAAAGTCAAGTCGGTAAAGATGTAAATGGTTTTACAAATCATTTATGGAATGGTGTTACAACACTTTACCTTGCAGAAATAATTGAGACTATACTAAGACAGGATTTGTTTGAAAAAGGACTATTTCATATTCATTCACCTAACACTGTAAACAAATACGAACTGCTTCAAATATTCAATAGAGCATATTCACTTACACTTAACATAAATCCTGTTGAAGCTAAAGAAAAAGTTGATAGAAGTCTGGCAAGTATTTATGAACTTACAAAAACAGTTGCAGTTAAAACGCTTGAACAGCAGGTAACCGAGATGCAGGATTTTTTTTCTTTGTTAAATACCCCGCTTGATTTGGAAGAACAATTAGTCGTTGGATTTTGATGCGAATTACTGATGAACAAATAATAGAAAATTTAGTATCACAGTCCTCTGAAAGCGATTATAACTATAGTCATGTTGAGGTCGGGATTACTTTTAATAATATCACCAGTAAAGAGCTTTTCAAAGAATTCTCCACAAGCAGAATTTACAAGTGTATAATTAACGGTAGAGAATACATTAACAAAGTGATCTATAAAAATCCTAACATGGATTTGAAATATGTTCTTAAATCATATCAAAATTATAGAACCCTCATGTCTAAAGAAGGGCTTGTAGATGTTTATGATTTTCGAATTAGTGATTGTGGAGAAAAATTCGAAGTTCTAATGGAGGATTTAAGTAAATATTACGATGTCGAAAATGCTGAAGAGAATTACCGTTCACAACTTGCCACTCAAATTCTCTCGATTATTAAAAATATTACTAAACAAAACATAATTCCCGTTGATTGCGGAATAGTAAATTTTGTAACAGACGGCAATAATGTTAAAATGCTTGATCTCGATTTCCTGCTAAAGTGGAATGAAGTAACCTATTTCAATATCAAATGGTTTCTTTCGCGATTGGAAGGAATTAAAACCTGGTGCCCATCAATTTCTTCTGGAATAGATGAACTAGCTTCAGATGTAAATACACAAAAAATAAACTTTTTCGGGTTGATGCCATACAACCCGATAGCCGCAAAATTGATTGAAGAAGGTGAAAGATTACTGATTGAAGAAAATAATTCTGATGAAGCATTAAACAAATTTTACAAAGCACTGGAATTTCAGCCGAGTTGTGCAGCAGCTTATAATAACTTAGCTGCTCTCTCATGGAATAATGATGAAAATTTAAAAACCCTGTCGTTGATGGAATGTGCTTTTGAACTTGAACCTGATAATGAAATTTACAAGGCAAACTACTATGATGTTGTTAGAAGTCTGGATAATGAATCTAAGAGAGGTAATTTTTACTTAACCAACAGTTTGTCAATTCTACCCGCCAAAGAAAAATCAGAGAACTACATTACACTTCAGAAAGAAATAGATAATTATTCATATCCTTCTAACTATGCTTATGATATAATTACTCTTAAACCGAAAGGTAGTCTTGAAACACGTGTTGAATACTTTGTTAAATACACTCCGGAATTATTTGATAGGTGTAATAATTTTTTATCAATAGGAAGTTCGTTAGGATATATGCTTCTATTTCATTCTTTTAGAGCAGAAAAATGTACAGGGATAGAACCTGATTCAAAAGCTAATGAAATTGTAAGAAGTGTAACATCTTTAAGGAATGCCAGCAATATTGAACTCTTTACTGGCACTTTCAAAGACTTTGAAAAAAAAGAGAAGTATGATTTAATCTGGATGGGGAATGTATTCCAGTATATGTATGTAGATTATTCCTGGAAAGTTGCAGAAGAGCTTGCGAAAATATCATCAGGTAAATGTATTATAGAAGCCCCTTTCGAAGGAGATTTCCTTAAGCAACAGTCTAATCTTAATGCAAATTGGAAAAACGAACAGCTAATGAATGATTATTCATTTAAGAGATTTACAACCGAGATGGAAAAATATTTTAAAGTAATATCTGCCAATCCATCCGGTACCGACCCGCTAAACAGAATGCTGGTTGTGCTTGAAAGAAAATAATTTTTAAACAAATAAATAACCATATGCAAATTCAGAAAACAAATAGAGATCAGCTTTTCGAAACAGTAAGAGAAAATATTCTCGAAGCAAATATAGTAGGAGATATTGGCTGCGGTATTAGACCACAGAATTTTATTAATCCCATGTACCATTTATGTATAGATCCGCACAAACAATATCTGGATTATATAAAAGAAAAAAACACATCTCACAATAATTTTTCTTATATAAATCTTGATTGGGAAAAAGCATTATCAGCATTTCCCAAAAATTCAATTGAAACTATCTTCCTACTCGATATTATTGAACATGTTGATAAGAACAGAGCAATTGAACTGATTAAAAAAACAGAAGAGCTGGTTACAAAACAGATAATTGTATTTACTCCATTAGGATTTATTGAGCAGAACCACGAAACGGAAAAAGATGCCTGGGGCTTAAACGGAGGTAAATGGCAAGAACATAAATCTGGCTGGCTTCCGGAAGATTTTGGATCCGGGTGGCAATTCTTTGTATGCGAAGATTTTCATACACATGATAATGAAGGAAAAGAATATGAGACTCCGAGAGGAGCATTTTTTGCAATATACAATTCACCTAAATGTAATTATTCTATCGATCCAGTTTTTTCAGTAGTTGTTCCAACTTATAATCAAGCAGAATATCTCAGCAAAGCTCTCGATTCACTTTTGGATCAAAGTTTTCCTATTTGGGAAGCTATTATTGTAAATGATGGTAGTACAGATTCTACCAAAGATGTAATGGAAGAATATGCTGCTAAAGATTCACGTTTTAGAATTTTTCACAAACAAAACGGTGGTGTCGCTACTGCATTAAATGTAGGAATTAATAACGCCAGAGGTGAATGGATCTGCTGGCTCTCTTCGGACGATCTTTTTGAACCGAACAAACTTCAAACTCATTTCAATGCAATAAATGATTATCCGGAAATAAAATTTTTTCATAGCCACTGGTATCTATTACTCGAGGAAACGAAGCAGAAAATTGCTCCCCCGTTGTGGCTTCAGATTCCTCCCACAGAATTTCAAGTAACACGTTTCTTCAGGGCAAACTACGTCCATGGCAATGCTATTGCGGTTCATCGTTCTGTCTTTAGCGAAGTTGGCTTATTTAACGAATCGCTTATACAGGGTCAGGATTTTGATATGTGGTTAAGAATTTCCTCAAAATTTGTCTCTTTCTACATTGATAAGCGAACATGCGTTACAAGAATTCATAAAGGTCAAACAACCAATTCATTTGTAGAAGGCGGCGTTCTCGATTCTACCCGTGCACTAATAAAATTTTTAAACGAAAGGAGTTTCCACGAATTATTCCCATTCACAGATTTCCGGGATCCTCAAAACATCTTAAAAGCAATTAATGAAGTAATCTATATTACTACAAAAGCCGATGCATTCCTTTACAGGTGTGGTTTTACAACAGCACTGGTAGAGAAAACAATGGATTGGTTCACTAATAAAATTCCAAAACCGATCAGTGAGAAATTGCACCCTTTCATAAAAAACATAATTACTGAAAATTTAGATAAACCCCTACCGGTAGAAATTAAAAATGTTCTTAAGCTCTTTTTGAATAAGAAGAACCTTGATTATAAACCCCACAATTTTATTTCTGATACCAAAGATTATGTTCAATATCTAATTAAACACGGAGATCAGAGACAGGCTAAAGCAATCGAAACTTATTTATTAAAAATTACTGATCCATCAAATCGGAATAATTCTGAGGAAGAAATATATAACCCGATTCTTTTAGGTTATCCTGAAAATGATTTATTCGAAAAAATTAATCCTGAAAATATCAGGTACTGGACACTTGAACCGGGCAGTTTAATTACAAATTCAATAAAGTATTCTATAAAATTAGTATGTAAAAAATGCAATAACACTTTCAACTTCCATTTCGAAAATGAAATGGGTAAAAATCCAACTGTTCAGAATTTTATCTGTCCCGAGTGCAAAAGCGGATATAGATTTGATGATGAAAACCTCGATCAGGATTTTGTAAAATATCATTCTAAAAAAGTTATAAGCGCAGATAACTCAAATTCCGATTTATCTAAAGTTGCATTTTTTATACGAGATGCTTCGGTAATTGGTGGTGGGACAAAAATTCTATTTAAGTATATCGACTGGCTGATTAGACTTGGTGTTAAAGTTACTATTTACTCCTTCACTAAAAAGCCCGACTGGATAAATGCCCGATTAAAGTATATTCAGATTAGCAGTGAGCTTGAAATAAAAACCAATTACAAACTTCTTTTTGTCTTCAGCATTTTTGATGTTCCACTTGTTCTTAATAGAATCCCGATTTCAAAAGTCGTTCACATCTGCCAGGGTTACGAAGGTTATCACTTCGGAAGAGATTATGATGAAATGAGAAGCGACAAACATATTCTGACCAGGCTTCATGCAATACCTGTAAAGAATATTTCTGTTTCTACTCATCTTGTAGAACTATTTAAATCAAAATATGGAAGGGAATCAGAGTATATTCCAAACGGAATTGATCATAGAATATTTTCATTTAGAGATTTCACTAATCGGAATAAATCGATTTTATTTGTTGGTAATCCGTTCCATCCATTAAAAGGATTTACATTCCTTGCAACGGCAATAAAGAGAATTCAGCAATCTCCATTTAAAATTGATGAGCTCAAATTAAATATTGTAATGGGTTATAATCCGGATAGTAAAGATGCTGTTGTAAAACAGCTTTCTGATGAACTTGATTGTGAAATTGATATCAAAGTTAAGCTTGAAAGCTCTAAAGTAGCTGAACTAATGCAGAACTCGAGTGTTGTTGTTTGCACATCCTGGTACGAAGGATTTTCTCTTCCACTAATTGAAGGGATGGCTTGCGGAACACCCGTTATTACTACTTACAATCTTGGTGCACAAAGCTTTTGTAGAAACGAAATTAATTCATTCAATGTAGATTATGGCGATATCGATTCTCTTGCGCAGCATATTATTGATACAATTTATCAGACAAAAGATTTAAGCAAATTGATTTCGAATGCTTACAGAACATCATTACAATATTCAGAACATAATTCAGTTATTCAATTTTTTAATGCCATGGAAAATCTGTTGCACAAAGAATTTGATCAGCAGAATAAAAAATTACTTGATGATGAATATAATTATTGTGAGCTGGAATCAATTAATTCAACCATCGATAACGTAACTCCGGAAGTGAGCATTGTAATCCCGGTTTATAATCAGCTCGATTACACTAAGCAATGCCTCGAAAGTCTCGCTAATACGGTTAATCAGAAAATAGAGTTAATAATTGTTGATAATGCAAGCAGTGATGGTACTTACGAATATCTTTCTGATTACAATAACAGCAAAATAAATCTTGTGTTGATAAGGAATGATGAGAATCTCGGATTTCCCAAAGCAGTAAATCGTGGAGTTGAAGAAAGTACGGGGCAGTATGTTCTAATTGCTAATAACGATATTGTTTTTAACGGTAACTGGCTGGAGCGGATGATTGAAGTTGCTGAGAGTGACTGTAAAATTGGTTTAGTCGGTCCAATAAGTAATGAAGTAAGCGGACTTCAACGCGATGAGAATGCAGTGTATAGCTCTATTGAAGAAATGAAAGAATATGCAGAGAGTGTTAATGCTAAGAAAAAAAATCAGATCCTTAATTTTCCGCGGTTAGCATTTTTATGTACATTGATCAAACGAGAAGTTATTAATAAAATCGGCGGACTCGACGAAAGATTTTCACCGGGTAATTACGAAGACGATGATTATTGTTTGCGGGCTCAGCTTGCCGGCTACAAAGCAGTAATTGCAAAAGATGTATTCATTCATCACTTCGGTTCAAAAAGCTTTAAAGCAGATGGTAACGAAGTTTACAGAAAAAGGTTAGAAACTAACAGGGAAATATTTTTTACTAAATGGGGCGGCACTCCTGAAGATATCTGGTTGAAAAATGAAACTGTAAATCCACGGCAATATATTTTCCCGATTAATAAAAATTCTTTTGTAAAATATTTTGAAAGGACCAAAGTACATATTGCAGATAATGAGCTCGAACTTGCAGAAAAATCTATTTATGATGCGGTTATTAATTTCGATACTGCTAATTCAATTATTACTTATACAGAATTGCTGAATCTTGCGGGTAATATTTCACTTGCAAATAACAATTTTGAAAATGCAGCTCAATATTTCGAAACTGAGCTGACCGAAGATTCAAACTCATCCTCTGCTTGTCTTGGACTTGGACAGGTTCTTATGTTAAGCGATCAACCCGAACAGGCAAAAGTTATGTTCGAGTGGGCTGTTAGGTATGATAATAAAAATGAGTTTGCAACTAAATTTTTAGCAGAAGTAAATTCTAAACTTGGTCACAATATTGATCATATGTCGGTGGTGGAATAATATGAGCACTATTACGCTTTCAATGATTGTAAAGAATGAAGAGAAACACCTTTCCGGATGTTTGAATTCTGTTAAAGATGTTGTTGACGAAATTATAATTGTTGATACCGGGTCATCAGATAATACCATTGGTATTGCAGAACAATACGGGGCAAAGATATTTCACTTCGATTGGATAAATGATTTTTCAGCAGCAAGAAATTATTCTCTTAGTAAATCTACGGGGGATTGGATTCTTTATCTGGATGCAGATGAAAGACTAAATCCTCATTCGAAAGAGGAGTTGAAGAGTATAACCGGAGCAAAAAATAAAATCGGTTTTTATTGTACTGTAAAAAGTCTGGATTCCGAACATGGTAGGGATAATCAGATGTCCTACGTTCGTTTATTCGCAAGTAATAACAATATTACATTTAACGGTTCTGTGCACGAGCAGATAATACCATCGTTGTTAAAAAATGGTTATGAAATTAATAAGTCTAATATTCTAATTGAGCATATCGGTTATGATATTAATACCGATATGAAAAAGGAAAAAGCAAAACGTAATTTAGAATTACTTGTTCAGGAATATCGGAAGTGTAAAAATCCTTATTTGGAATTTCAACTTGCATTAACCCATGAGATCCTCAAAAATTATTCAGAAGCAGGAAAATATTTCTTACTTGCGGCTGAAAATAAAAGTTTTAATACACTATACCGCGCACATTCATATACATCGCTCGCAGTTCTTTTTAATAATGAACATAATATAAATGAAGCAAGTAAGTATTTAGAGAAATCTCTCCTTATACGTAATAACGACGCATTCACTCATCTTTTAGCCGCTAAAATCTATTTACGTAGAAATGAAATGAAGAAAGCTATCGAACATTGCCAGAAAGCTGAATTATTTAATAATGATCTGATAAATGGTAAAGGAAATACAGACTATTCTGTTTTCCTGAATGAAGAAGAAATTATACTCTGCGGTTTAACAATTGCAAAGAAGGTTGGCGACAATAACATACAGAAAAATTATTATCGGAAATTTATCAATTATGTTAATAGCTCAAGGTTAATTGAAAAGGAAAAATTTGTTTCATCTATTGAAAGGTTGATTGAAAATAAACCAATAGATCTGTCAGAAATAGTTACTATTACCAGGTACACCAATAATCAGAACCTTCCGGTAATACTTTTTATAATAAAAGAATATTCTGAAATGAATTCTAAACTGGTGCTTTTAGAAAAATTATTAGAGCTATTCCCTGAGGATTTGGAGATTAAGAAATGTTTGGGTGAATTTTATATTACGTGCAATGAACACGAGAAAGCAGCAGAAATCTATATTAATCTGGCAAAGAACAGAAATGATGATCCATCCATATATTTTTATCTTCTCTCATTTTATATAACCGATGGAAATTATGACGGACTATTTCAGACAATAAAATTAATTGAAGAGAAGTTTTTCAACATACCAGAAGTAATAGAAAGAATTAATCTAATCAAATCAAAGCTTACCGGAGTTCCTTCCAATTAGACTGAAATTTGTTTTAAACTTTTTAATCAACCATCCGATAATATAATTGAGAAAATAATCTCAACAAATTAACAGCTCAAGCAAGGAAGCTTGAGTAAAATAATAAAAACACATGGAGGTAGTTATGGCATTCTCAGTTAACACAAACATTGGTGCATTAAAAGCTTATAACGCTTTAGTAAAGGTTAATGCGCAAACAGAAAAAGCACAACTTCGTTTAGCAACACAGAAGAAGATCAACTCAGTAGCAGATGATACATCTGGCTACAACGTTGGTAAAAAGTTGGAAGCTGAAACATTAGTTAAAAAAGCTCAGTTAAATAACATTTCTTCTGCAAAGAACTTCTTATCTACTGCTGAATCCGCTCTTTTACAGATAAGTGACAAATTAAACCAGATTAAAGCAAAACAAGTTGATGCAAGCGATCCTCTTAAAGATGCTGCTTCAATCGCAAAAGATATTAGAACATTAGCTGGTGAAATCAGTTCTATTCTTGGCAACACAACAATTAACGGAACAAACCTCTTATCAAGTACATCTGCTCCGTCATTTAATGTTGGTGGCGCATCATTAACATTTGATTTTTCAACATCTGCTTTAGGAGTAGCTGCTCTTGAAGCTGCAGTTGGAACATCAGGTCTGCAAAGCACAACAGACAATACTGTTATCGCTTTTGATACAACTACAGTTGGAGATAACGTAAGAGCTGCTCTTGGTAGAATCGGTAACCTTTCTCAAGCTCTTGATTCAAGAGAAGAATTCTTAACCGCAGCTATTGCTAACAACACAGCTTCAATAAGCAGTATATTTGATGCAGACGTTGCAATGGAACAATTGAATGCTACTAAAGGTCAAATTTCCTCTCAAATCAGTACCGCAATGGTAGCTCAAATGAATTCAGCACCTCAGCAGATATTGAGCTTATTTCGATAATATTAGTTTCGGTATCGAAATCTTGCTCACTGAGAATTGACAGGAACCCCGGCTTTAATGCCGGGGGTTTTTTAACAAAATACCGGAAACAATATGCATACAGCACAATCTTTTCATAATAAAACTAATCCTTACTTAGTAAATCAAATCAGTATTGCTTCGCCCCAGCAGCTTATTATGAAAGTTTACGATTTCGCAATTGTACACTGCCAGAAAAACGATATGGTTAAAACCAACGAAGCATTACAGATACTTATAAATGCTCTTAATTTTGACGATCCTTCTGCAAAAGATATTTCTTTTGGTCTTTTTAAATTGTATCAGTATTGCCAGGAACAGATGAGAAAAAACAATACACAGGTTGTATTCAAAATACTATCTGAACTTAGAGATACCTGGCAAGAATCATTGAATAATATGAGATAGTTAATGGCTTACGATGCACTTACTACATCCGGAATTAATAATCTTGTTGCTAATTACAAAACCACTGAACAGAGTAAGCGGATTACTCCACTTGCAACTCGTAAAAATCTCTACCAGAACATTACTTCTGCATATTCAGTTTTAAGTAGTAAGTTAGATGCTCTTAAGTCGGTTCTGTCGAACTTAAACTCCTCTTCTACAGATTCAGTTTATTTTTCTAAAACAGCATCATCATCAAACACAAATTTTTTAACTGTCAATTCAACATCTGGTGCTGATGATGGTGCATACTCAATTAGAATAAATCAGCTTGCTAAAAATGATCTTGTTATTTCTAATGATCTTGTTTCCAGCGACTCATCAAGTGTAATTACCGAACCCGGGACCCATCTATTCCAGGTTAAAACTGGTGATGGTAGCGGCGGTGAATTTATAAGCAAAGTCTCTGTTACTTTTTCGGAAAATGATTTTACCGCTGGAGTAATTAAAAACAGCACAGTCATTCAAAAAATACAGCAAGCTATTAATGCTGATAAAGCCGAAGTCATTTCAACAAAAATCTCGGGTAATTTAAATACTCCGGGTTCATTTGTGGTTGATTTGAACGGAACTGAAACTACAATTAATTATTCAGCTGGATCTTACAGCGAAGTAATTGATAGCATTGTTTCTCAATTAAATTCAGGTAGCGGAATCTCAGCTCAAAAAATTATTGATGGTGAATCTTTCCAGCTAAAAGTTACTGTAACCGATTCGTCAAAATATATTTCATTTAAAGGCGACACCGGTTCAATATTAAGTGAATTAGGAATAACCGGGGAAAAGGAAAAAGCGGCATCGGGTTTAGTAACGGCATCCGTATTCTCACCCGTAAGTGGTCGTTCGCAATTGTCGCTAACCTCAAGAAATTCTGGCAACGATTTTAGAATAACTTCTCTATCAGATTCCGGTTCAAGTAATTCACTTACAGCTCTGGGATTGAATCTGGGATCTTCCCGGCAAATGTTTGTTCAAAACGAAGGATTGGATACGGCCGGATTTTTATATTCCACCAATCAGCTTAATTCCAAAATCGAGTTTAATGGAATTAATATCGAAAGAAATTCAAATACTATTACGGATTTAATAAATGGAACGAGCCTTATTATTAAATCTGTAATGCAGACATCAGATTCGGATGTTTCTGTTACTGTTAATAAAGATGTAAGTTCTATTAAAACTAAGGTTCAGGATTTCATTACCAAGTTTAACGATATCTATACACATATTAAGAGTAACCTAAAATCGTCAGGATCGACAAAAGCACTATTTGCAAATGATACAACGGCTTCTTCAATTTTATCAACTCTCAATTCATTTGCATATTCGGTTGTAAGCGGAATTCCTTCTAACCAGATTAATTCGTTAACAAAACTTGGAATTACATTCAATGTTAATACCGGTTTATCATTAATTAACGAAACAACATTTAACAGCGCAATCGAAAATAATCTTTCTGAGGTTGTTGAGTTTTTCAGTTCATCAAACGGAATAGCAAAAAATATGATTGCCAGAATAGATCCTTACCTGGGAAGTGGTGGTTATATTGCAAAGTCGAAGTTGAATTATGATAACACAATTAAATCGTTGTCGGACTCCATAACTTTTGCTCAGAACAGGTTAGATAAAAACGCAGAAGCTTTAAGACAACGCTATATAAATCTCCAGATGCAGCTTGCTGAAATTCTATCGTACCAGAATTATTTTTCATCATCATCTTATTAAAGAATGGATAATATGAACGAGCTAAAGAAAAAAACTACCCGGATGAAAGAATTAATGAATCTTGTTGAACAGTGCATAAAAAATCTTACAACAGAAAATTTTAGCAATAATTTCCGGTTATCTCTGGATAACATGGCCGAAATTCAGGGAATAAAGAAGGATTTGGCTAAAAAATACGGTATTATCAATATTGCTAAATATGATCCTGAAATGTTAATTAAAGGTAAACTTATTGAAGAATCTTACGATAATATTATAGAGAAGTTTAGAAGAGAATTAAAAAAGACTGAAAATCAGCTTTTTAACATAAATAAGCAGAAAAAAATCACAAATTATATTAGGTGATATCGTGCAAGTAAAAGGGATCAATAACAACGTATTTTCACAAACTCCTTCAAAAGTCGATAAACCCGGCTCGGCTGGTTCGTCTAGCAAAAAGGATAGAATTGAAATCTCTCCTCAGGCAAGAGACATTGCAAAGTCCGAACTCGGTTCACAAAGACTTGAAGAGATCAAGCAGAAGCTAAGCAATAAATTTTATGATACTGAAGAAGTTCTTTCTAAAGTAGCCGATGCTATTCTTAAAGAATTAGATCAAGAATAATCTTATTGCTATAAACAGGTTAACAAAATATGGGTAGGTAAACAGTCTTTATCTACCCGTAATTTGTATTTTACTTTTAAACCCAGCCGAGAAAGTTTTTTCATATAAATATCCTCCTAAATAATAATTCCATTTAACAAAAATTTGTTCTATTCGATAATAAGAGTGCAATAATTACATCAATCAAAATATGATAGGTGAGATATGACAAATAATGAAGTTCAGAAAAAAGAAACCGGGCAGTTACTTCAACTCGTAAGTTTTATGATCGGAGATGAAGAATTCGGAATTGATATTTTGCTTGTGCAGGAAATTATAAGAATGCAGCAAGTTACCAAGGTTCCTAATGCACCCGATTTTGTTGACGGGGTTATTAATCTAAGAGGTAAAATAATTCCTGTTATCGATCTTAGATGTAAACTTGGTATTGCCAGAAAGGAACGTGATAAAAATACAAGAATTATTGTCGTTGATGTTCAGGGAAAGACAGTCGGTTTTATTGTTGACGCGGTAACTGAAGTATTAAGAGTTCCGGAAAATATTTTTGAAGCACCACCTGAAATTGTAACTGGTATTAACACAGAATTTATTAAAGCTGTTGGAAAACTGGAAGACAGGTTATTAATATTAATTGACCTGGAAGTAACTTTAACCGCAAATAATGAAGTGGAGCTGCTACCGGCATAATTATTTTGTAAACAGAGAGGAATAAAACAGAAACTAATTCTGAAAATTAAAAAGTCGTTTTAACTATGGAAAGGAAGTAAATTCAAACAAATATATTGAGGGCACTATGGATCTACTTAAATCATCCAAATCTGTTTCTAAAAAAATATCCCTTTCGGTAGCTGCCGGTTTAATTGCAGTCCTCGGTTTAGTATTGATCTTTATCATTTATTATTCCCAGTCAACCAAGCTAGAAAGTGCAAAAGAAATTGCGCATGAAATTAATGAAACTATGAAACACTCTATTCTCTTTTCTATGGGAGAGGGTGTAACTAATGTTGAGCCTTTTGTTGAAAGAGTTAAAAAGCTCGATAATGTTGCTGAAGTCCGAATAATTCCTACAAAAATCATTAATGAAGAAAAATCTGAAACTATGAATTCCCAGGAAAAAGAGATTGTCAAAACTAAACAGGATTATTTTGCCGAAGAGGAATTCAAAAACATTCCTGTATTTCATTCAATTGCACCTCTTGTTGCAGATGAATCCTGTGTTAGTTGCCACGAAGGCAGTGCAGGTGATGTGTACGCAACTTTGAGCGTTAAATATTCTCTGGAAAAAACAAATGCAGCCATATTCAACGAAAAAATTGGTTCTCTTGTTTTAATTACCGGCTTAGCTCTTTTTGTCTGGTTCATGATTGTTTACCTGGTAAAGAAGAATGTATTGGTGGATTTATTCCGTTACATGGAGAACATCAAGAAACTTGCACTGGGAGACGTTAGCGGAGAAATAGTTGTTAACCGTGTAGATGAATTTGGTCAATTAGGCGACTCGTTAAAAAAATTGAAAGAAAGTTTATACGAGCAAGCTGCTACAGTAACTGAATTTTCTAAGGGAAATTTAGATGTTGAAGTTAAGGTTCTTTCTGATAATGATACTTTAGGTAAAGCGGTAGTAGAAATTAAGAAGAGTTTAACTTTATTATCGAATGATGCAAACCATCTTTCAGTCGCAGCACGTGACGGGCATCTTTCCGAAAAAGTTGATACTCAAAAACATAATGGTGTATTTAGAAAAATTGTTGAAGGTATTAGCGCTGCATTTGGCTATTTAACTGCTCCTATTAAAGAAGGATCTGTAGTGCTCGGCAAATTTGCTACTGGCGATTTAACAGCGAGAGTAACAGGTGAATATAATGGTGAACACCAGTTAATAAAGAATAGCATTAATGATCTGGGCACATCACTCTCTTCATTAATAAGAAGTGTAAACGATGCAGTAGAAGCAACCGCAAGTGCTTCTAACCAGGTCTCTTCATCATCTGAAGAGATGACAGCTGGTGCACTGGAACAGAGCGCTCAAACCCACGAAATTGCAAGTGCTATCGAAGAGATGACAAAAACTATTTATGAAACAACGCGTAATGCCGGTGAGGCTTCTAAAAACGCAAAGCAATCCAGTGAACAGGCACAAAAGGGTGTAACTAAAATTAATGAGTCTAAGAAAGGAATGGAACGCATTACTGAATCGGCGAATAAAACCGGGCAAATAATTTCTTCGCTTGCTAACAAGACGGATCAGATTGGAGAAATAGCCCGGGTTATTGATGACATTGCAGATCAAACAAACTTGCTTGCATTAAATGCTGCAATTGAAGCTGCAAGAGCCGGTGAACAGGGAAGAGGATTTGCAGTTGTTGCTGATGAAGTACGGAAGTTAGCCGAAAGAACAACCAAAGCCACAAAGGAAATTGCTGAAACTATAAAAGCAATTCAGAAGGAAGCTAAGGAAGCTAATAGCTCCATGGTTGAAGCTGAAGCATCTGTTAAAACAGGTATTGAATCTACAAAAGAAGTTGAGGTTGTTTTACAGGAAATCTATACAAGCATTCAAAGTGTAACCGGACAGATTGATCAGGTTGCAGCTGCAAGCGAAGAACAAAGCTCTGCAAGTGAACAGATAAGCAAAAACGTTGAATCAATAAATTCAGTAACTCAGGAATCTGCTTCAGGAATTCAACAGATTGCAAAAGCTGCAGAGGATCTGAATAGATTAACAAATAATCTACAGGAATTAATTTCTCAATTCAAAATTGAAGAAAGTCATAGTAGTTATGCTGTAAGAAAGAATGGAAAACTTATTACTGTCTAAATGATAATTTAACGGGAGTGGTGATAAGCCATTCCCGTTTACTTATTAAATAATTTAATAATCCCTCAAAAACGCTTAAAAACAAATATCTGTCCTTAATATTTACCTAAACAAAAGTCAGAATAATCCGATAATAAATCATAAAACCAAACTGCCGGAGGTATTTTTTATGAGTCTTATCTTATGGAATAACGGTTTAAGCGTGAACATTAGAAGCATCGATTCACAACATCAAAGATTAGTTGAAATGATTAACAAACTTCATGATGCAATGAAAAAAGGAGAATCCAATGCTGCTCTTTCTGGGATTCTTAATGATATGGCGGCTTATACACTTGTTCATTTTAAGACCGAAGAAGAATTATTTGCAAAGTATAATTATCCGCAAAAGGATAAACACGTTGCTGAACACAAGCAATTTGTAAAAAATGTCAGTTCATTTATAGAGGAGTTTAAAGCCGGAAGGAAAACTCTTTCTCTGGATGTAATGAATTTTTTAACTCAGTGGTTATCTCAGCATATTAAAGGTGAAGACAAAGCTTACACTGCATTTTTAAACAGTAAAGGTGTTGTATAATATTTAATTAACAATAAACTAAATAAATATAAGGAGGGGCATCCCGATGAAAACATTTATTTCAATTGTAGTTTTTTTCTTAGCTGTAAATCTGGTTTTTGCAGAGAACAATAATCACAATTTTAAACCTGGTGATGAAGATTATCTTGCAATAGCAGAAGTAATGCCTGAACCTGCTTCAGGATTGCCAGCGCTCATGAAAAAAATTAACTATCCAAACATGGCAAGAAAAGCCGGCATTGAAGGGAGAGTAATTGCAATGATTTATGTTGGCGAAGGTGGCGATGTTGAAGATGTTAAAATAATTAAGGGTCTTGATGCCGGTTGTTCCGAAGAAGTTGAACGCGTTCTTCGTGATAGCAAATTCAAACCCGGTTCAAACCAGGGAAAAGCTGTTAAAGTAAAAATGGCAATGGCTTTCCAATTTAAACTACAATAAAAGTGGGATTAACATGAAATCACTAAAAGATGTAAAATTTAAAACCAAGTTACGTTCTTCATTTTTTGTACTTGGGCTAATTTGCACTTTGATTGTGGTAAATGTTCTTTACCAGATGACGGTAATTAACAAAATTAAAGATCAAATAAACTCGGAGTATATTGAACCGACTAACAAGGTTAGCGAAGTAAATCAAAAGTTCGAAGCTCTTAGTAACACTCTTTTAAAATTCTCCATCGAAAGTTTTCAGAGTGAAATGACCAAGAATTTGAAATTACTTGATGACAATAAAAAATTGATCAATGAAAATATTCAAGCACTGAGTGCAGAATACAAGGATACTGAAATAAGCAAATACCTTGAATCGATTAAAGCAAATTGGTCGGATTACAAATCTCTGGTGATTGATGGAACAGTCAGTGCCGCTGCCACAGGAAGCTTTGAACTTGCTGCCGAAATTGCTTCTACATTTGGTGAAGAAGTTGGAAAAAAATTAGCCAATGATTTCTCTGAAATCAACAAGTATCTAAAAAATAGAGGTAATGAATTAAAAGGAGAATTATCCGCAATTGCTGATAATTCTTTAATTGTAAGTCTTATTGGAATGCTTCTTGGTTCAGTTGCATTCTTGTTCTCTTTCTTTAAAATAACTTCGATGTTAACAAAGCCAGTTGAGGAATTCAAAAAATTTATTACCCGGTTTTCTGAAGGTGATTTTGCAGATTCTGTTTTTATTGATTCGAAAGATGAATTTGGCGAATTATCACGTCTTCTTGAAAATATGCGCGAAGGACAACAGAATAAAATTGAAGCTGCTAACGAAATTTCCAAAGGCAATCTTGATATTCAAATTAAAGTTCTATCGGATAAAGATATGCTTTCCAAGAGTTTCGAAGTAGTAATCGAAAACCTTAGCAACCTTATATTCGAAATAAAACTTATTACCGATGAAATTATTAACGGTAAGGTTTCAACACGCGGTAACCCGGATAAATTCTATGGTGCATTTAAGGAAATTGTTATCGGTGTAAACTCTTCATTAGATGCTCTATTTATGCCTATTAAAGAAGGTGTTGAAGTTCTTGAAGATATGGCAAAAGGTAATTTTATCGCACGTGTTAAAGGTGATTATAAGGGTGACCATAGATTAATTGCCAATAGCATTAATAGTCTCGGTAATTCATTGAATGATATTCTAACAAATATCGGTGAGATGATAAATCTAACTGCATCTATTAGCGAGCAAATTTCTTCTGCAACCGAACAGATGGCAGCCGGGGCACAGGAACAGAGTGTTCAGGCAAATGAAGTTGCTATGAGTGTTGATGAAATGACAAGAACAATTCTGAATACTTCCAAAAATGCCTCGAGAGCAGCAGAAGCTTCTAAGAAAGCCGGAACAGTTGCACACGAAGGTGGTAATGTTGTTGATAAAACAATTAACGGAATGAACCATATTGCTCTGTTTGTTGAAAAAGCATCAGAGAAAATTCAGGCACTCGGTAAGAGCAGTGAACAAATTGGAGAAATCGTTCAGGTTATAGATGATATTGCAAATCAAACTAATTTATTAGCTCTTAATGCTGCAATTGAAGCCGCAAGAGCCGGTGAACAGGGAAGAGGTTTTGCAGTAGTTGCAGATGAAGTTCGTAAACTTGCTGAAAGAACTACCAAAGCAACAAAAGAAATTTCGGATATGATTAAACAAATTCAGGGTGTTACTGATAATGTTGTTGAATCTATGCACGAAGGAAGTTCTGAAGTTGATAGCGGTAAATCTCTTGCAAACAAAGCCGGTGAATCACTAAAACAGATTATTGAAAGCTCTAATGAAGTTCAGGATATAGTTGCACAGGTTGCTTCAGCCAGTGAAGAACAAAGTTCTACAAGCGAAGTAATTAGCCGTAATGTAGAATCGATTAGTAAAGTTACTAATGAAAATGCTACCGGTGTTCAACAAATTGCAAGCTCTGCAGATGAATTAAACAAGATGACTCTTAACCTGAAAGGGTTGATTGCTCAATATAAATTTGCCGGTTCTAATAACACCGAGAAAAAAACTTACAAAAGCCAATCGCATACCATACTAAACTAAAAAGAGCCCCGGTTAATTCGGGGCTTCTTTTTTAGTATACCTACTCATATCCCTTATTATATCTATAAACTAAATTTATTATTTTGCAATAACTTTCAATGTGGAAATATGTTCCAATGAAAAAAATATTAATTCTGTTTCTATTTTCAACTATAATATTATCACAGACAAAAACAATTGATCAGCGTGTTGATTCGGTTCTTTCATTAATGAATTTAACTGAAAAAGTTGGACAATTAATTCAATTCAGTGGAGGGAAATTAACCGGAACAAAAACAGCCCGGCTGAAAGAAGGTCATATTGATCTAATAAGAAAAGGTAGAGTCGGGTTATTCTTAAATATCTTTGGGGCGGAAAATACTAAGAACATTCAAAAGATAGCGATTGAAGAGAGCCGATTAAAAATACCTTTACTTTTTGGATTGGATGTAATTCATGGATACAAAACAATTTTTCCTGTTCCTTAGCAGAATCTTGCAGCTGGGGCCCGGAACTAGTTAAGTATTCCGCTAGAATGCAAGCAATAGAAGCATCTTCGGCAAAACTTCCTGTTACATTTCCGAGATCTGTTGGACAGATCCCTTTCTATTATAATCATAAAAATACTGGTAGACCGTTCGATCAGAACTCATTCTATACTTCAAAATATATTGATGAAGAAAATTCACCGCTTTACCCGTTTGGTTATGGATTAAGCTACACAAAATTTGACTATCAAAATCTATCACTGGATAAATCTGAAATAGGATTAAATGAATCTCTGAAAGTTAGTCTTGAAGTACATAACAGTGGTGAATATGACGGCGAGGAAATAGTTCAGCTTTATGTTAGAGACTTAATTGGAAATGTCACCAGGCCTGTACTTGAATTAAAAGATTTCCAAAAAGTAATGATTAAAGCCAGTGAAACTAAATCAATTGAATTTATCCTAAAACCGGAACAACTAAAATTTTATGACCAGGAAATGAAATATGTTGTTGAACCGGGTAGGTTTAAAGTATATGCTGGACCAAACTCGAATAAATTACTTGAAAAAGAATTTTTATTATTAAGCAAGTAAATATTGTGGAATTATTCTATTCACCGTATTGATCAATTTACACGAATTCTTCGATTACTCTTTTTAATAATAGAATTTTTTCTTTTGAAACAGATGGCGCAATTGAGCATGCTGTGCTTAGAATAAAACCTTTATCTTTTTTCCCGATAGTTATTCTATTCCTAACATCATCAATAATTTCTTGTTCGGTTCCATTTAAAAGTAAATTGACTGAATCTATATTCCCTTTAATAAATCCTTTTTTTCCAATTCTCTTTACAGCATCATCAAGTTCAACATTTCCGAGCGGAGGAGGATCGAGGCATTCAATTCCGCTTATTCCAGCTTCGAACATTAATTCCAAGCGGTCGTTAATTGCGCCGCATGTGTGTGTATAGATATGAATATTTTTTGAACGGACAGCTTGAGCTATCTCTTTTTCGAAAGGTAATACGAATGTTTTGTAATCTTCGGGCGATATAAATCCGGACCCGGCAAACGGCGATGAAATTTTTATTGCATCAATACCGGTGCCGCACATTTCAACTGCAAGTTGTCTTATAAGAGTTGTGAAATGGGAAATGATCATCAAACATGTTTCCGGATTATCGATCAATGCAATCATTGCGTTATCAAGCCCGATATAATCAAGTAAATAATCAAATGGAGAAGTTATTTCTCCATGAATTGAATAATTGCTTCCAACCTTTTTAACAATGTAATTGATTACATCGAATTTATGATCACTGTTAATGTAAAAAGGGAGATTCTGCGATACAGGAATATAATTTAATTTAACCGGTAAATCTCCGGATCTTAATTTTGTATAATCAACGTCAATTCGCGGTGTAGCAAACTGATAATATGGAAGATCATTAAACAAGCAGAAAGTTTTGTCGCCATTCTTCCACTCAATAATTTCAGCTTCTGTTGATCTATAGATTTTCGATACCTTGTTTCGCCACTCAGGATCATGCCCGTGCAAGCTTATAAGAATCCCATCAAAATCGTAAATGTTCCTAAGTTCAATTAATCCTTCTGCAAAAATTATAGGATCGAACCAGAATTCTACAGGAGAAATTTTCAATTGCATTAACATATGTCCTATACTCATCTGACACATCAAAGGAGTTTTGTCAACTTCTTCAAGATCCATCGCAGCTTTCATTCTTTCTTTAGGGGTCATTCTCTCTTACCTGGTTCAATTTCTGTATTGATAAAAAATTTACTCTGCATGAAACTTATTCCATATCTTCATTATAATAATAGAGCAGATAACAGCAACTATTGTAAGAAAAGCTGCAAGTATATATTGAGAATAAAGCCAATATCCAATTGCAAAAAGTAAACTATAAACGCCGATGCAGCCGATAATCATTCCGAGTATTCCTTCGGCAATAAAAGCTTTGCTGAAAGTCTGATTATAATTAGGATTTTCAGATTTCATAATGTCGGTAATTTTTTTCCATCCAATTCCTCCGGGATGAACAAGCTTGTAAAAACTTATCAGCTTTTCAGTCTTTGTAGGTCTGGTTACAAATGTTGCAATTACCCATGCAGCAGTTGTAATAATAACACCAATAATTAGTTCTTCATAAGTTTTCAACGGACCGACTTGTTGAATAGCTGCAACGCGATCCATTCCCGATGCAATCAAACTCTCTATCTGAGAATTATGATAATTGGATAGAATTAGAAAAAAGAGTGCAACCAGAAAGGAAACAACCATTGCAACAATTTCACTGAATGCATTTATTCTCCACCAGAACCATCTAAGTATAAAAAGTAATCCGGTTCCAGCACCAATCTGTAAAAGAATATTAAATGCGCTTAAGGCACTTTGCATTAGAAGTGCAAACATACTTGCAAGAACCATCATTAGAACAGTAGAAATTCTGCCAACAAGTACAAGTTCCTTTTCAGGCGCGTCTGGTTTTAAAAATCTCTTATAAAAATCATTTACTACATATGATGAACCCCAATTCATGCTTGTAGACATTGTGGACATGTAAGCGGCAATAAGGGATGCGGTTACGACGCCTAAAATTCCGCTTGGTAAATGAGTCAGCATTGCAGGATACGCCATATCGTGCCGTATAATTCTCGGATCTACATTTGGGAATGCATGCTGAATGGCTTCGAGATTCGGAAAAACAATGATTGAAGAAAGTGCGACAAGAATCCATGGCCAAGGACGTAAAGCATAATGTGCAAAATTGAAAAAGAGAGTAGCCCCCATTGCGTGTTTTTCATTCTTTGCTGCCAGCATACGTTGAACAATATATCCACCGCCACCCGGTTCGGCTCCGGGATACCAGACACTCCACCATTGTACAGCTATCGGAATTATGAAAACTACAATTGCTAATTCATAATTGTTAAAATCTGGAAGTATAGAAAGCTTATTAGCAACATCCGGATGAGCCAACAGTTTATTCAGTCCGCCAATTTTCGGGTGATTAACAGCTACGTAAGCAGCTACTACCGAACCGACCATCGCTATCAAAAACTGAATAAAGTCAGTTAATAATACTCCAAGTAATCCTCCCAATGCACTATAAATAACTGTAATTCCACCGGCAATAAGTAACACTTCTATCGGAGTCATATTCAACATAACAGAACCAACTTTTATAGCAGCCAGAGTAACAGAGGCCATAATTACTATATTAAAAAACAGTCCAAGGTAAAGAGCACGAAACCCTCTTAAAAATGCAGCAGATTTTCCACTGTATCTTATTTCATAAAATTCCACATCGGTCATTACATTCGATCTTCTCCACAATTTTGCATAAATAAAAACAGTAAGCATTCCTGTTAATAAAAATGCCCACCAAACCCAGTTGCCGGCAATTCCGTTTTGTCTTACAATATCAGTTACGAGATTAGGAGTATCAACAGAGAATGTTGTAGCCACCATCGAAAATCCTAAGATATACCACGGCATATTTCTTCCGGAAAGAAAAAATTCAGTTGAATTTTTACTTGCACGCTTTGTTGCCCAAATCCCTATTATAGTTGATACAATAAAAAATATAACTATAATAATCCAATCGATAAGTTGAAGAAGCATATAAATTCCGATTTTAATTTTATTGTAGATTTATTTTATATATAAGAATACTTGCTGCCAGAATTTTTTATAATACTTCCATTTCATAAAGTTGATTCCCCAGTGAGGACTTGCTCCTGTCATCCATCCGGAAAAAATTCCTTTGTTATATTTTGTGTATGCAAACAATGGATGCCATGTATCCCCATTTTTAATATCAATAAGACTTGTTGAATCTGATCTTATTACAGTTTCATTAAAACCAAGTAGCGGTGGAATTGTAGACCAATCAATTCCAGCAACAACAGGATGTTTTTCATTATTGCATCTAACTTCATATCCATCTGTTGATTCTATCAAATCGTCATGTTCCAGACATTCAACCGGAAATATATTGTGAAGTCTGCTTCTTCTCCAACCACCTTTTCCAAGCTCACCGGTAAAACTATACCATCCTCCGTTCATATGAAAATGTCCGCCTTCAGAGATCCATGTTTTAATAAGGTCGAACCGATCAGGAAATGTTACGGGTTTATCGCCCCACTTTGCTCTTGTAAAAAAATCGGGATGAAGCATTAGACATTTAGTCTCAACATCTGCAAGAATTATAGAAGTAGCCCAGTTTAATCTTTCATCAAATTGTTCCGGTGACATATTATATAATTCCCCTGAGGGATTGACCTGCCCCTATTAGTTGTACCAGTATAAATGTTAGTCTCCGCCATCAAGCACTGGCATATTGATGAGGGATGATGACCTCCGGTACCGGAGGTCGAAAATTTAAGGAGCTATGTGGCCGTTTTTTGTTGTAATGATTTCTCCACTGCTCAGTTATTACTCTTGCTTCTAAAATAGTATCAAATATTTCTCCGTTCAACAACTCATCTCTTAATTTTCCATTAAATGATTCTATGTAGCCATTCTCCCATGGACTGCCGGGTTCTATGAAGGCTGTTTTTACTCCTAATCTTTGCAACCACTTCCGTATTGACTCCGCTGTAAACTCTGATCCATTATCCGAACGTATATGATCTGGTATTCCATGGGCGATAAATAATTCGGATAATTTATAAAGTACTTCGGCCGAGTCAATTTGTCGGTTGATATGTATAGCCAGACATTCTCTCGTGTATTCATCAAGGATGTTTAACTCTGCCGGAGGTGTAAAAGAAATTTATTATTCTAACAACGGGGAATTGAACCTGGACACTAATAAAGTTACACCAAATGGCGGATTAACAGATCAATTTGCAAAGTCAATGAAAATGAAATCAAATCTGCTTCCGGAAATTGATCTTACAGATTCTGAGTTGAAAGTTGAGACCAGTGCTAACACAGGTGCTGATCCAATGACATCACTTCATATGCTTAACTGGATGGAATGCATCCGTTCACGTAAAGAACCTAATGCACCAGTAGAAGCTGGTTATGATCATTCCGTTGCTAATATAATGGTAACTGCAGCGCTTAGAACAAAGAAGTTTGTTACATTCGACAAAATTAAACAGGAAGTTTTAGCTGACGGAAAAGTATTTCAGTATTAGCTGTTAATTAAAAATTTAAGACAGGATGAAATTTTATGAAATTAAAATTGCTAATCGTATTCTCTATACTTTTTGTTGATGCAGCGATATGCCAGAACATTTTTTATGATGTAAAAAATTACGGTGCTGTTGGTGATGGAATAACACTTGAAACAGCTTCAATTCAAAAAGCTATCGATCAATGTTCGGTTACCGGCGGGACAGTAATTATACCTTCAGGAAAATATTTAACAGGCTCATTGGAATTGAAGAGTAATGTAGAGATCTTTATTTCAACCGGGGCTATTCTGTTGGGAAGTACAAATATTTCCGACTATAAGGAATTCCAACCTAAAATGAAGTCGTATAACGATGCTTTTCTTAAACATAGTATTTTCTATGCAGAAAAAGCAGAAAATATTTCAATACGGGGGGATGGTACAATTGATGGACAGGGAAGTGCATTTAAAGTAACAACAAGAGAAAAACCGGAACGCTATAAAAACCGGCCATATGTGATCAGATTTGTCGAGTGTAAAAATGTCCATATTGAAAATATAACGATGCAGAATTCAGCAATGTGGATGCAGCAGTATCTTGCTTGCGAGGATTTATTTATCAAGGGTATTCGTGTCTATAACCATGCTAATCAGAATAATGATATGATTGACATAGATGGCTGTAAAAATGTAATTATCTCCGATTGTATTGGTGATACTGATGACGATGGTATAACATTGAAAAGCACTTCATTTAGCATTACGGAAAATGTTGTAATAACTAATTGTGTTATAAGCAGTCACTGTAATGCTATTAAACTCGGCACAGAATCTCACGGCGGATTTAGAAATATCTCGATTTCTAATATAGTTGTAAAACCTTCTATTGATACAGGCCCAATATACGGGCAACCAAAAGGAATAAGTGGAATTACTCTTGGTATGGTTGACGGAGGAATCCTTGAGGGGGTTACAATTTCCAATATTAGAATTGAAGGAACTCATGTACCAATATATATGAGATTGGGAAACCGTGCACGTAAATTTTATGATGATCAACAAGCACCGGATGAGGGAATATTTAAGGATGTATTGATAAGCAATATTATTGCTACAGATGTTCAATCTTCCATTGGTTCTTCAATAACAGGTATTCCAGATCACTATGTTCATAATGTAACGCTAAGTAATATTTCAATAGAATTTCTCGGCGGGGGAACAATAGAAGATGCAAAGAAAATATTACCCGAACTTGAAGATCATTATCCCGAAAGCACTAAATGGGGTAATCTTCCTTCATATGGTTTCTATATCAGACATGTTAAGAATATTAATCTAAATAATGTTGAACTCCGATTGAAAAATTCCGATTCGCGCCCCGCTATTATTGTTGATGATGTAAAGGATATTAAAATAACCGGTTTGAAAGTTGATTCAGACCTTACTGCTGATAATGTAATAATATTTAGAAATGTAAGTAATGGTATTATTCAACTATCATCTGTAAATACAATGGCAAAAACTTTTGTAGAGCTTGAAGGAAATAAAAACAAAGACAGTGCAATTGTTAATAATGTTTTAATGAATGTAAAAAAAGTACTCAATAATAAAAGTAAAATTAAAGTTAAGAAAACCGGAAATATCCGTTGAAAGAAGAATAATGAATAGATACATTAATATCGACCATAAGGTAATCCAGTATTAACAAACGATTATTTTATAAAAAATAATTTTGAACGAAATTTTCAAGAAAGCAGTAATTTATAATATCAAAAATGGGAACTACTAATATTTAGTCATTCACCCAACATCGTGCTAAATGCTTTAATAAAAAGTTGTTATTCTATTTTCAAGTGGATTATTCTATCAATAATAATACTCATCTCTAATAATACTTATCTCTATTCAATCCATATAAATCTGATTTCGAAAATACTTCTTGACAAATTGAGTTATTATGGTGAAGTTGCGTTATCAATAAAGTAAACCATAAAGTAAATTGATTAAGTTGAGAAATTTTTCGAAAATTTAGATTATTGAGAATTTTATGAAAGACAAAGCTATTACATTAAATGATATAGCAAGCAGACTAAATGTATCGACTGTGACTGTTTCCAAAGCTCTTAGAAATCACCCGGATATCTCACCAGCTACAACTAAACTGATTAAAAAAGTTGCAGAGGAATTAGGATATACACCGAATATTATGGCTCGCAATTTATCGGCAAGAAAATCCAATACAATAGGTGTCGTAATTCCTAAAATAGCTCATTTCTTTTTCGGTTCTATTATTGAACATATTTATAATGTTGCCTTTGAACATAATTATGAGATTATTCTTACTGTCTCTCAGGAAAATCCCGAACGGGAAAAACGGCATATTCATACATTGTTAGCAATGAAAGTTGATGGAATTATTATTTCAATTACTCAGGAAACATATAATTACGAAATTTTCGATATGGTTAAACGAAGAGGAATTCCTATTGTCTTTATAGATCGTATTCCTCAAATCGAAAATATTAATTCAGTTGCTGTTAACGACCGACAGGGATCATTCAAAGCAATTGAACATGCAATTAAATTAGGATATCGTAAGATTGGGCATCTTGCCGGTTATACAAATATTAATATCGGTCGCGATCGTAAACAGGGTTTTATTGATGCAATGAATTCTTATGGAATTGAAATTAATTCTGATTGGATAATTGAAGGAGGATTTGGAGAAAAATATGGTTATGATGCATTCATGAGATTGTATCATCAAAAGAACTTACCTGATATATTTATAACAGTTACATATCCAGTTGCATTGGGAGTTTATATAGCCGCTGCAGAAGTGGGTCTAAAAATTCCGGACGACATAGATATAATCTGTTTTGGAAATGCTGAAGTTCAAAACTTTCTTTCACCACCCTTAAGTTGTATTGATCAGCCCACACAATTATTAAGTGAAGCTTCGATGGATCTTATAATGAAAAGCATTAAGGAACCTGATGAGACTGAAACAAAAAATATTATAATAGATACTCAACTTATTTTGCGCGGTACATGTATTTCATTTAATAAGAAAAATTAACTTTCCCAGTTTTTAATTAGTCTCTGCTGAAAAAACAGATAGAGTTAATAAAGAAAAGCCTGAAAAGAAGAAAAGTAAGGATTAAATTTGCAAGAGAAATCAAAAACGAGAAGGAAAGCTTGCAAAAAATGGAACCAAGAAACGAACAAAAGACGCTTGAAATCTTCAAAGTCCGTTTAGAAGAAATAATAAATAAGACTCATCCATTGGTAAGATTATCGGAGACAATGAAGTGGAAAATCCTGGAAGAAAAGTTGTCCAAGAAATACACGGAGAAAATGGGAGCTCCGGGCAAAGAGATTCGTTTAATGGTTGGGTTGCAGTATTTAAAGTACATGTACAATGAAAGCGATGAAATGATAGTACAAAAGTTTGTAGAAAATCCATACTACCAAATACTTCTGTGGTAATGAATACTTTGAGCACAGTTTACCGATAGACTCAAGTAGTATGACAAGATTCAGAAAAAGGATGGGTAAAGAAACAATAGAAGAACAGTTCAAAGAAACAGTAAGAAGCGCCGAGAGCAGCAAAGCAATAAAAGAAAAAGATTTTGAGCAGTTGAATGTGGATACAACTGTGGAAGAGAAAGCGATCAGTTTTCCAACCGACTCAAAGCTGTATTATAAGATGCTGGAAGAATTAGTAGATCAAGCTAATCGAAGAGACATACGTCTTCGCCAGAGCTACAAGTTTGTATCGAAGAGAGCCTTGTCCAAACAAGCGGGCTATGCACATGCCAAGCAGATGAACCGAGCAAGAAAAATGACAAAAAAGTTAAAGACATATTTGGGAAGAGTATATCGGGATATACAAAAAAAGGCGGTAACAAAGGATGCAAGACTCATTGAGAAATTATTATTGGCAGAAAAATTATTAAGTCAAATCAAAGAGAGCAAGAACAAACTCTACAGCATTCATGCGCCTGAAGTAGAGTGTATATCAAAAGGCAAAGCGCACAAGCGCTATGAATTCGGGTGTAAAGTCGGCATGGTAACGACGAGTAGGAATAATTGGATAGTAGGCATACAGGCCTATCACGGCAATCCATATGATGGACATACATTGAAATCATCGATAGAAAAGGCAGAAGAGATAACGAACTGGAAAGCAAAGGATGTAAATGTAGATTTGGGTTATCGAGGGCACGATTATGAAGGTAAGGCACAAGTGAACATAGCAAACCGGTTCAAGATTAAAAACAAATCAAAGAGTTTACTAAAATG
>Ga0207951_100057_pt1 | contig 93437 bp, 93 predicted proteins | sample Subbio12Aug_8Bad_FD_184830 | JGI IMG/M metagenome (GOLD analysis project Ga0207951, IMG submission 184830) | Serpentinite rock and fluid subsurface biosphere microbial communities from McLaughlin Reserve, California, USA - CR12Aug_8Bad (SPAdes) | ecosystem: Environmental > Terrestrial > Deep... | reverse complement strand
TTTTTTAAGAATGAATCTATTTGTAAAAATTATTCTCAAAGAATGGTTGGATAATCCGTTTATTCCAAGAAATGAAATGGAGTACGACTTTTTACAGCTGAGCTTTTTCGGATAGGGATACTTTTGAGTCCTTTCGCTAATCTGTCCAATACCGACTGTTTTCAGAGCCTTTTAGATTGTCTCAATTTATTTTGGACAGCAGTGATCCTTACAATCGAATAATAAATCTTATTTGCTTTTTACAAACAATTAGCTATATTTTCCCCAACTTTTCTAAATAATATGAGGAGGTTGTGTGAAGAAACTATTACAATTATTTGTAAGCGCAGTTCTATTTTCAACAAGCATCTATGCTGGCGGTTTCCAAACCGGAACTCAAAATGCCAGAGCAATGGGTATGGGTAGTGCATTTGTTGGTATGGTTCCCGATGCATCAGCTATCTATTTCAATCCAGCCGGATTATCAAATTTTAAGGGCTTCAATTTAGTAATGGGAACTACTTTAATTATGCCTACAGTTGATTTTACTGGTCCAACACCTTTAACAACAACTACATCTACTGTTGAAAGAACTTTTACTCCAATAAATTTTTATGCTGCTTATACAATGGATAATGGGCTTTCTTTTGGTTTAGGCGTTAACAATCCTTACGGTCTTGGCTCCGAATGGCCTGAAACATGGCTCGGAAAGAGACTTGCACAAAAAACAGAATTAAGAACATTCTATATCACCCCAACTGTAGCTTATAAAGTTAATGATTATTTCTCAGTAGGCGGTGGGTTCTCTTATATAGCTTCTAATGTTCAATTTGTTCAGGTTATTGATATACCGGTTTTAGCAGCAGGATTACCGGCAGCTCCAAACATTAAAGTTAATCTGGAAGCCGATGGCGATCCGGCAATTGCATGGAATTTAGGTCTATTATTTAAACCAACAGATTGGGTTTCTTTCGGATTCTCATTTAGAAGTGAAGCTACTTTGAACTTTAATGGCGATCTAACTTTTATTGGTCTTACCAATGCAACTCATAAAGCACTTTTCCCTGATGGAAAAGGAAAATCTAAACTTGTTATGCCTTGGGATATGAGATTTGGTGTTTCTCTTAAACCAATGAAGGATTTAACTGTTAACACAGATTTTATGTTTGTCGGCTGGGAAAGTTACAAACAATTAGAAGCTGATTTTGAAACAAATACTTCTGTATGGAAAGATTTATTATCACCAAAGCGTTGGAATAATACATTCGGATTAAAGCTCGGTGCAGAATATTTAATTAATAACTTAGCTTTACGTGCCGGTTATGTTTATGATGGTTCACCAATACCTACAAAATATATGGATCCATCTTTACCGGGTGCAAACCGTAATGAATTTACTGTTGGAGTTGGTTATCAGTTTACACCAAATATCAGGTTTGACGCTGCATATCAATTCATTTCCTTTACAAATGATGTAACAGATTCAGCTCTTCCATTCAATGGTAAATACGAAAATTCAACAAACTTATTTGGATTTAACCTGGCTCTCAGTTTTTAATTCCTTAAGTAATTGGTTATTATCCCGCTTTCTTGAATAAAGTAAGCGGGATTTTTTTTATAGTTGATCTTTTTTTTAGTTAAATTAACTACCAAAAGTTGATAAGATTATTATCATCACAATGAAAAAACAATATCTCTTTATACTGATTCCACTTATAATTGCAGGTTGCTCTTCAACAAGCGAGACTCAGAAAGAAAATGTTAACAACGAATCGGAATTCTATTTATTTGATGATGTTGAAAATATTGATTCGGTTGAGGCTGCATTACCAGTTAAATCCGAAGATAAAAAGGATTCGGTTAATCAGAACAGAGTTGAGAACAAACAGCATGAATTAGATGATGCAGATAAAAAAAATGATAAATTTATTATTCAGCTGGGAGCATTTTCATCAAAAGAAAGGGCAGAAATTTTTATCAGAGAAAACCAGGATAAAATTTCTTACCTGATGACTATTGTTCGTAAGCAGCAGAATAATCTTTATGTTGTGCAGATTCCTCCATTTCAGAACCGTGCTGATGCTGAATCTGTTCGAAATACGTTATGGAAGATAATTGCATTTAAGGATGCTTTCATTGTTACAGAATAGAAAGAATTTATTAACTGTCTTAATTTGTTTTAATGTATAGGGTTAAGTTATTTATTGAAAATAATTCTTTGTCATTATATTTCTTTAGAATTTGTTTGCAATTTCAATGAATAATTATAATCTTTTAATAGAAGATTAATAACAATTAAAGGGGAATAACTTGGCATTCTCATTAAATAAGGTTATGCTTATCGGAAATCTAGGTAATGATGCAGAGCATCGATTTACAACTAACAACACGTCAGTTTCAACATTTTCTATTGCTACATCCAGAGGTTATAAAGGCAAGGATGGAAACTGGGTTAATGAAACTACCTGGCATAATGTTGTAGCTTACAGTCTTCCGGATTTTTACAAGGAAGCACTTAAAAAAGGTAAAAAGTTTTATGTAGAGGGAAGAATCTCCAAAAGAGATTATACAGATAAGGATGGTATTAAACGCTATATTAGTGAAGTAATCTCCGAAAAGCTGATTCCTCTGGAAGGAAGGGAAAATGTCGGTGAGTCCTCTATGGAAAAAACTTCTTACGAACCGGGTGTTGATACTGCAGCAGATGTTGATGATCTCCCGTTTTAATTTGTTGAACAAGATAGGATAAATCATATTTGGACATCGATTGGTTAGTAAGGTTATCGTTACTGATTATTTCATTATTGCTTTCAGCCTTCTTTTCAGGATCTGAAGTAGCTCTCTTTTCACTCGATAAAAAAAGAGTAAGAGAATTAAAAAAATCCCACAGGATTGTGGGAAGTTATATTCAAGTTCTACTGGATAACCCCAAGCGGCTTTTAGTAACTATTCTACTTGGTAACACAATTGTAAATATTTCCGCCTCTATTATTGCAGTGTTAATTGCAATAGACGCTGCTGAATATTTTGGAATCTCAAAAGAAATTGCTCTCCTAATTCAGATTGTATTATTAACTGTAATAATTTTATTTATAGGGGAAATAACTCCTAAACTCTGGGCTAATAAATTTCCATTACAATTTGCACGGATGGTAGCAGTTCCACTCTACTGGTTTAGTATTATATTCTATCCTGTTGCAAAAATAATTACCGATATACTTAAGTTTATTACCGCAAAGATTAAACCCGATAAAGCACGAACCGCACTTAAGGAAATTGAAATTTCTGAGTTAGCCGACTTTAGTGCAGAGAAGGGGACATTTGAAGAGGGTGAAAGCGAAATAATTCAAAGTATTGTCGATTTCAAAAATGTTACTGCACGCGAAGTAATGACTCCGCGTGTTTATATTGTAGCTGTGGCAATTGATACGGATTTCGATGAACTAATGAAAGTAATTACAGAATCCGGACATAGCCGAATACCCCTATATGAAAATAATCTCGATAACATAATCGGTATAATCTATGCCAAGGATCTACTTCCATATTTACGAAATGCTGAGCTTAGAAAAACTCTATCCTTAAAAAAGATTGCACGCGATGCTATGTTTGTACCTGAAACTAAAATGATCAATGATCTTTTACACGAATTCCAGGATAAGAAGATGCATCTTGGAATTGTTGTTGATGAATACGGCGGAACTGCCGGATTGATTTCTCTTGAGGACATTATCGAAGAAATTGTAGGAGATATAAGAGATGAATTTGACAGGGAGGAAAAACAGATTAATAAGCTGAACGAAAATTCATTCATGGTTTTAGGGAAAGCATCAATTGATGAGCTTAACGAATTACTTGAACAGGATTTTTCTTCAGAGAATGATGATTATGATACAGTCGGCGGATTCATTTTTAACCAGTCCGGTATAATACCTCAGCAAGGATTTCATTTTACTTATAATAACTATAAATTTACCGTCAAAGAAGTTGTAAATAAAAGAATTAATAAAGTGCTAATAGAGAAAATACCCGGGACAGATGATTAATGAAGAAAGGTTGTTTTATAACGGGAATTACTTTATTTACAATTATTATTGCTGTCGGATTATTTCTTTACAGAAAATACTGGCCCGAAATTAAAAAAGCAGGTAAAGAAAAAATAATGAGTGTTGCAATTAACGAGATGGATGATAAAATTAATTCGTTACATAAATCCGCTTACCAGGATTCTTTGAAATTACTATTACGTAAAAATGTTATGCTTCTGAAGAAAAATAAAATTAATGATGGAATGAATAAATTCGGGGAGTTCATGGATCAGACCAGATTTTTTATAAACGATGGTAAAATTGATTCACTTGAATTCACTGCTTTAAAAAATATGGTTAAATGAAATGAAAGATCAAAGTAAGACCGAGATACGTGTTGGAATAACTGTAATCTTAGCACTTTTTATAGTTCTCTGGATATTTGGCTGGGCTAAAAATATTACTGTTAATGCAAATAGAAAGGAAATTAAAGTTGAGTTTAGTTCAGTTGCCGGCTTAGAAATAGGCGACCCGGTTACACTTAACGGTGTTCGCAAAGGTTACGTTGATGAAATAAGAATCAATAACAATACAGTATCTGTATTACTTAATCTTGATGCCGATGTTACCTTAAAGGAAGATGCAAAATTTTACATTATGATGCTTGATTTGATGGGCGGCAAAAAAGTTGAAGTTAACCCCGGAAGTGGGTTAAACGAACTAAATTATTCTATCACTCAGCAAGGAAAGTTTTTAGGTGATATTTCAACTGCAATGGCAGTATTCGGTTCCGTTGAAAATGATCTGGTGGATGTTATAAAAGAAGTTAAAGTAACCCTTTCTAATCTTAATAACACTCTAACAGATCAGGAGTTTAATAAAGATCTGCGAACATCATTAAGCAATTTAACACGGCTTACTGAAAGTCTTAATACCCTTATTGCTTCCAACAAATCTGATATTAATGAATTGTTAAAATCAGGGATTGACCTTACAAAATCCGTTAATGAATTCCTCTCTACTAATAAGGACTCAATTAGTGCAACCTTCACTTCATTACGTAAGACATTTGAAGAGTCAAAATCATTGATTACAAGGGTAAACGAATTTATTGATCAAACAAACGAGAACAAAAACAATTTAGGCAAACTTATAAACGACCCAGAGATAGTAAACGATCTTAAATCATCCCTTAATCAGTTAAAGGATCTAACGAGACTGCTTCTTGATCAACTGAAAAAAGAGGGAATTAAAGTAGATGCGAATATCAATCTCTTCTAAAATTACTACATACCTTTTTTTAATTTTAATCTCTACTCAACTTATAATAGCAGGAGGTAATCCCGTCCGTTCAAAAAACGGAATGGTAGTTACTGCAAGTCCATTAGCTACGGAGATCGGTGCAAAAATATTAAGCCGGGGTGGCAATGCAATTGATGCTGCAGTTGCAGTAGGATTTGCCTTAGCAGTTACATATCCTACCGCCGGTAATATTGGTGGTGGTGGATTTTTGGTAATCCACTTAGCAGATGGTTCTAATAAAACATTCGACTTTAGAGAGACCGCACCGCTTGCAGCTTTTGAGAAAATGTATCTTGATAACCAGGGAAACTATGCTCCGGAAAATAGTCAGCTCGGGTGGAAATCCGCTGGAGTTCCCGGAACTGTGCACGGTTTAATAACAGCTCTAAATAAATACGGTTCGATGCCGTTAAAGGAAGTTATTCAACCTGCTATTGATCTTGCCGAATACGGTTTTATTTTAACCTACGATATGGTCAATTCAATTAATGCTTATTACGATGACTTTATGAAATATGAATCCTCAAAAAAAATATTTACAAATAACGGAAAAAAATTTTTAGAAGGGGATTTGTTTATTCAAAAAGATTTAGCCAATACACTTAAGTTTATTAGAGATAAAGGGATAGATGGATTTTATAAAACTGAAATTGCTGCAAAGTTTGTAGCAGAATCTAAAAAAAATGGCGGGATCTTTACATTAAAGGATTTTGAAGATTACAAAACAATTGAGCGCGAACCCATTATAGGTTCATACCGTGGTTATAAAATTGTAAGTATGGCGCCTCCTTCTTCCGGTGGAATTTGTTTGATCCAGGCACTAAATGTTCTTGAGAATTTTAATTTTACTAAAGATGAATGGGGAAGCAACCGGTATTACCATTTATTAATTGAAACACTAAAGCGAGTCTATGCAGACAGGTCAGTTCATATTGGCGATCCTGATTTTTATCCTGTTCCGGTTACGTTTCTCACATCAAAGAAATATGGAAGTAATATTGCTAACTTAATAATTGATAAAGCATTACCATCAACTAGAATAAGTGCTACCAATCTTAAATATCAAGAGAGTGAAGAGACAACTCATTATTCCATCGCAGATAAATATGGTAATGCAGTTGGTACAACTTATACAATTAATAGTGCATACGGAAACAGAATTGTAGTTGAAGGACTTGGCTTCTTGCTTAATAACGAAATGGATGATTTCAGTTCCAAATCCGGAGCACCAAATCAATTTGGATTAATTGGTAGTACAGCTAACTCAATTCAACCTAAGAAGCGGATGCTTAGCAGTATGACGCCTACAATCGTTTTGAAAGATGATAAACCATTTATGGTTATCGGTTCTCCGGGCGGCTCTACTATTATAACTCAAGTACTTCAGACAATTCAAAATGTAATTGACTTTGGAATGAATATCTATGATGCAATAGCACTTCCAAGAATCCATCATCAATGGCTACCGGATGAAATTAATTACGAAATCTACGGTCTATCTGATGATGTAAAACAAAATCTGATAAAAAGGGGACACGTAATTGGCCCTGTTAAATCATTGGGAAGAATGGAAGGGATTTTAATCGATACACAAAAAAATATTTTTTATGGAACATCTGATCCGAGAGGATTTGGTACAGCAAAAGGATACTAGAAATGGTTTTAGGAATTGGAATAGATATAATTGAAATTGACCGGATAAAGAAAAGTATTGACCGGTTCGGTGATCAATTCTTAAAAAAAATATACACTACTATTGAATTAGAGTATTGCCTTAAGAAGAAAAATAAATATCAGCATTTAGCAGCACGCTTTGCAGCTAAAGAAGCAATTTATAAAGCATTGTCTAACGATACCTCTGAAGTATATAGCTGGCAAGATGTCGAGATTTACAACGAGGTAAACGGCTTACCAAAAGTAAAGTTTTATGGAAATCTGAAAGACTACCTTAACCATGGTAAGGAGCTTAAGATTTCTATGAGTCACTCAGAAAACTATGTAACATGCGTAGCGATTTTATATACTGCAAAGTAATACATAAATATGTCCTGACTTTCGTCAGGACTTTATTCAGACTTTTCTAAAATCAACAAATCAGAATATTTCACAGGTTTTTTATAATAAATTCTTCTAACTCATTTTCAAAATTGTTCTTACTTAATATCACTGTAAGCGCAACAGAAAAATCTTTTATTTTTCTATAATCGCTCATAAATTCTCTCGTAATATATTCTCTAACCACTTTACCTTCACTGCTTAAACTATCTTTATTTGGGTGATCAATATAAAAGACTTCATTGTTGACACAGAAATCCATTATTTTTTGGGGGAGTGTATTTGTCCATAATAATGTTACTACAACCTTTTCATCAACTTTATTAGGGATTACGATTAGACCATGTTCAGCTGTTGGATCTACTTTAAAACCCTTAGATAGATAAAAATCTTTGAATATTTTATAACCGATAGTTGCATAAGGCTCAGAACTTGCAAAAGCTGGAAATATGAGTGAAATTTTTTTGGAGTCGCTCTGCGCTGAGGAATAACTATTTAGAAATGTTAATAGAAGTAATAATAATGTCGGCACTATCTTCGACTGCTTTAGGGTTAACATTTTAACCTCCTGTTTGTTAATAAATAGTCACCATTTTCCTTGATGACCTTAAAGCAGTAAAGAATTACTTATTACCTCCAATAATAATTTATTAGTAAGCTTTATAAATTCTTATATACAAATAGGTGGTTGAACTATTTTAATTCTACAAGCAAAACTACATTGTGTCTTAGTGGACGCTGTAAAGTGTCCGCAACTTATTTTTTGTTTTCTTGTATATATAATTTCAGTTACATAAATACTAAATAAACTAACTCAACTATAACTACAAATACCACGACCGACAGAATTTATCCCGCCAAAAGCAGGAGCGTTCCGCTTGAAACACTGGCTTGGCTCTTCAATTACAAAGACTAAAATATTTATGAATATAATCGATTATCTTTCTCTAATTTTCTATTTATAACAACTTGATATTTCGTCCAAACTGTTTAATCAACTTTTTTAATTGACAGATATACATTTGCAAATGGGGGAATTGTTCCATTTGCGCCGTTGGCAATAATATAGTTATTCTCATTCCGTTCTACATTCAACGTTGTTTCAAATAATTCAAATTCGGGTAAATAAATAACAATCTGATTCCCATGTGAAAATTTATTCTCTATTGTTTTAATTGGAAATATATTTTCACCATATTCTCTAACAAAATATTTTGCCTTAAGAGAATCGAAATCCATTTCTACAAAAACACGGGGCTGAACAAATCTCCAATCTACTCGTGATTCAGTTTTTGTTAAATATCCTTTCCAGATATCTTTCAATTCGTTCTGACCAAACATTTGCGATGTAAAAAAGGCTATAAATAACAGTAAAAAAAACAAAATCGATTTTTTCCCTTTAATAACATTTTATCCTCCTTTCCTTTTATAAAGAGCCTTACTATTAATTAAGCTTCGAGCGGATAATTTGTCTTAAATTGCATATCCCGTCATACTAATGCCGGACAAACCCGCAACGTTTATTTTGTCTTTTATTAGAAATCATAACTTTCATGCTTGCAATCCCTCCAATTAACGGCGGGCAAGCGTTCCTTCTCAAAAAACAAAATCAAAAGAACTCTTTACAGGCTGTAATTTTTTTTCATGCTTTATTTAGATAAACAGTAATTGGTAGATCTATATTCATCAGAACTAAACTCCCCGTGTTTAATCCTAAAGCATATATCGTAGAAGGGCAGTTTCCCGATATTCGGTATTTGGTTTTATTACGAACATTTACAACATAAATAATGTAAAAGAAAATTGCAATGTAATTTCGAAGTATGAGAATATTCGTCGGCTTGAATGATTGGATGCTCAAAAAATTAATCATTAGATAATAGCACACAGATTTAGCTGATCTTACAACGTAAATAACTAAGTTTGGATAAATGCTGGTTATCGGGGTTAATTTTTTGAGCTGAGCCGTTATTCTCCAATCTTAAATGTAATCAGTTAAATAACTATGCTTCTTATCAGTGATCCCCGGCTACAAGCAAATCGTCAACTAAGTGTTATAATGTTTACTCTTCCAGCAGCCACTGATCAGCTAATTCCTCTGAAATGTTCTCAATAAAACGGGATGGTTTTGCAAATGTAATTCCGTTATGCCGGTCGAAAATATGCATTGGATAACAGACAAAAAGATTCTGCTTGGCACGTGTTGAGGCAACATACATTAATCGGCGTTCTTCTTCAAGACTTTCAAGTTTCTCAAACGATTGCGAAGAAGGGAAGAACCCATCTACTGCATGAATGACAAATACCGTGTGCCATTCAAGACCTTTTGCTGAATGAATTGTGGAGAGAGTAAGAAACTCGCGTTCTTTATTGGCTGCTTCAATATCGATAACGCTATCCTGAGGTGGATCGAGCGCCATATCAGAGAGCAGACTATCGAGTGATCTGTAATTCTCACTAATATTAAGAAAAATATCCAGATCTTTTTTTCGCTTGTTCCAATCATCGTATTTTTCTCTAAATATCGGTTCATAATAATTCAATGCTAATTCTGCTTTATCAGCAGGAATCTGATTTTTTGTATGAAGTTCATGAAGTAGTGAAAATAAATTATAAATCCTGTCATTATATTTTTTACTTACAGCGGTTTCAGGGTTCGACTTAATTGATAATCTGCCGGCGCCAATTTCATCCATTATTAACTGAGCTTTTTTTGAACCGATTCCTTCATGTAAAAGTAAAACCCTGTACCAGCTAACATAATCAGAAGGATTCTGTGCAATTCGTAAGAATGCTAATAAGTCCTTAACATGTGCAGTTTCAATAAACTTCATTCCGCCGAATTTAACATAGGGAATATTAGCTTTATTCAATTCAATTTCTAAATCAAATGAGTGGAATGAAGATCTGAATAAAACAGCGATATCATTTAGCGGAACCCCTTCTTCTCTAAGTTCCAATACTTTCTCAACAATAAACCTCGATTGCATATTTTCGTTTGCAGCACTTATTATACCCGGTAATTCGCCACCGGTTTTTCTTGTGAAAAGATGCTTCGGATATTTTTCGAAGGCAAACTCAATAATCCGATTGGAGAAATTCAGAATTTCCTGTGTGCTTCTATAATTCTCTTCCATTTTAATCAACTTAACATTCTTAAATAGTTTAGGAAATTCCATTATGTTTTTGAAATTCGCACCGCGGAATGAATAGATTGATTGTGAATCATCCCCAACAACCATTATGTTTTGATGAATTTGACCGAGCCCCTGAATTACTTCTGCTTGAAGTTTATTTGTATCCTGATATTCATCAACCATAGTAAATTTAATAGTATTAAGAAAAGATTTTGCAGCGGGGGAGAACTCTAATAAAAAATCGCGTAAATAAACTAATAGATCATCATAATCAAGCAGATTGTTCTGCCGCTTATAGGAAGTATAAACTTTCTGTATCTGTAAAAATTTATCGATGTACTCGGCAAAGTGAGGATATTCCTCCTCAAGAATTAATTCTACTGCTCTTCCGGTATTAACACCAAGACTAAGAACCTTAAAGATTGTCTGTTTATTCGGAAACCTTTTTTTATGCTGTAATAGATTTAACTGTCCGCGTATAAGATTAATTACATCCTCGCTATCGCTCTGATCGAGAATTGAAAAACCATTATCAAGTTTAACTGCTTTGGCATATTTACGTAATGTTAAATTGGCAAATGAATGAAAAGTACCCCCGTTAATTTTAGAACACCGGTTATCAAGTAGAATTGCTGCTCTGTCCATCATCTCTTTAGCAGCTTTACGAGTAAACGTGAGAAGTAGAATTGATTGCGGATCGTTACCGAGTTCTACGAGTCGGGATACTCTGTAAACCAGTGTCCGGGTTTTACCGCTTCCTGCACCGGCTATTACGAGGTAATTCCCTTCGAGGGCAGAAACTGCTTCGTACTGCGATGAGTTAAGTTCATTCTGATAGTTGATTACAAATTTTGATTCATCAACTTCAGGTGGATTAACCGGTATCTGTCCAACTCGTTTTAACTGATATTTTTTTGGCATGTGATAAGAAAAATAGAACGCAGATCCCGCAGATTGATTATGAATTATTGTAAAATCATAATCATCATAAAAATCTGCGTTCTATTACTTTTATTTTTCGTTTTTCATAACAAAATAGTTATAAATCCACATCAATATTGTAGCAAGAACTCCTATCCCTATCATAGAGAACCAGACCATTTCCGGTTTACCGGCTTCTTTAGAGGTTTGATATAACCATCCGCCGAAAGGGTCGCCGACAAATCGTGCTATCGCAATAGGTAAGAATGCATAACCCTGATAAAGTCCCTGTTGACCCGGAGGAGCAATTTCTGAAATATATTCATAATAACGTGGCGCCTGAATCATTTCCCCAATTGCAAATGCAACAATACCAGCTACAATAGTAGGAATACTCGGATAGATTCCAATTATAATCCATATTAAACTCGATATAGCAAAACCATAAAGTATTGCATTACGAGTTTTTATTTTTTTAGTGAGAAGGTTAAGCGGAATCTGAAATAAAATTATTGCACCGGCTCCAGCCCAGGATTGAATAATTTCATAAGGTGCATTAGCATCAATGTAATCTGTTATGTAATAAGGTACGATTATAAATTCCTGCCAAAAGATTATCCAGTATAGACTGTAAATCAGCAGAAAGATCATGAACTTAAAATTCATCAGAACAAGAAAAAGATTTTCAATTTTCTTACCAAGTGATTCAACTATATCTGTTGCCGGATTCTTAACTTCTTTGTAAAGTATTAGGTTCACAATTAGCATTGCTAAACAGGAAACAGCACTTACCATATAAACAGCTTTATTACCGAAGCTATCGCGAGTGAAATACGCAATTGTAGGTCCTAACATTGCACCGGCGTTTACAAGCCAATAATAGATTGCAAAACCGAGTGATTTTGTTTCTGCAGTAGTTGTAACAGCTACAGTACCAAGTACAGAAGGTTTAATGAATGAACCGCCGAATGCAGTTAATACAAGGAAAACCATTAATAGCCAGTATTGATCGAATCCCGAATAAATCCCGCTGAACATACTCATTCCAACAGAGCCGATTAAAAAGTAACCTAAGGCAAGAATTGAAAATGCAACATTAAATGCGCGTCTGAATCCCCATTTATCGGCAAGTGTTCCGCCGAGAATCGGGAGAAGGTAAATTAGTCCGCCGAAGACACCAGATAATTGCCCGGCTTCTGCTTCAGAAAATCCGAGATCATTACGCATGTAAATCATAAAAACAATTTGCTGACCGTAATAGGCAAGCCGTTCGAATAATTCCATAACATTCGCAACCCAGAATGTCGGATGGAATCCGGCTTTCAGTTTTTGGATTTGTTCAGAAAGGTTCACAGTATCTCCGCTATTTTGTGAATCATTGAAAAAGTTGGCAAAATATAATACCAATCATTAACAAATGAAAATAGATTTATTGATTGATGAAAAATTATTTGAGAGTAGATTATAACCTTTCTATTTAAATTCAATTATTAGGTTGGCTTCAATATAATAATTAATTTTGTACAACTAATTATTGTATCTAAGGAGATAAATATGAAAGTTCCTCTGCTCGATTTGAAAGGGCAATATCAATCAATTAAAAAAGAAGTTGATGAGGCGGTTCAAAAGGTAATCGATTCTCAATATTTTATTATGGGTCCCGATGTTGCAAAACTTGAAGAAGAAATTTGCAATTACCTTAATTGTCAATTTGCAGTTGGAGTTTCTTCCGGTACAGATGCACTTTTACTCGCTTTAATGGCACTGGATATTGAACCGGGTGATGAAGTTATTGTTCCGACATATTCTTTTTTTGCTACTGCCGGTGTAGTTGCTCGCTTAAATGCTAAACCGGTTTTAGTTGATATTGATCCGGTTTCTTTTAATATCGATACAACTCAGATTGAAAAGAAAATTACATCCAAAACTAAGGCAATGATTCCTGTTCATCTTTACGGGCAAAGTGCAGATATGTCGCCTATAATCCAGATTGCAAGAAAGTATAGTCTTTTTGTAATTGAAGATGCTGCTCAGGCAATCGGTACTCAGTATAAGGATGGAAGATTCGTTGGAAGTATCGGTGATATTGGATGTTTTTCGTTCTTCCCCAGCAAAAATTTAGGAGGTTTTGGTGATGGTGGGATTGTAACGACTAATAATCCAAATTTAGAACATAAGATGAGAATAATGCGTGTACATGGAATGGAACCGAAATATTATCATAAATTAATTGGTGGAAATTTCAGATTAGATTCTATTCAAGCCGCAGTATTAAGAGTAAAGCTCCCGCATCTTGATAAATGGTCTGATAAACGCCGTAAGAATGCTGCTCTTTATACAAAATATTTTATGGAAGCCGGTTTAGCTAATGAAGAGGGAAGAACAACTTTTGATGATAATAATAAGGTGTTATTACCTAAAGCAGTCTTTAAACCAAATGAAGAACAATTGAAGAATGGTCTGTTGAAAAATTATCATATATATAACCAGTTTGTAATTCGTGTTGATAAACGTGATGAGTTATTAGAATATATGAAGAAGAAGGATATCGGCTGCGAGGTTTATTATCCTGTTCCATTCCACAGACAGGAATGTTTCTCATATCTTGATAGCAAAGATGTAGATTTTCCTCATTCAAATAATGCTGCTAAAAATAGTATTGCTTTGCCTATTTATCCGGAACTAACTGATGAACAAATTAAGTATGTGGTTGATACTATTGCAAAGTTTATGAAGTAATTAAGAATGGGAACTTAAAATTATTCCGACCCAGAATTTCTGCTGAGTCGGAATTTTTTTATCTGAATTTTCTAAATGCACGAGGTTTTGCTAAAATCTCTGAAGTAAGAACGAGTTCTCTTACGGTTCTGGGTTCTCTAAGTTTCTGCCTGACTTCAAGAGCTTTCTTATAAACTTCTTTTTTATCCTTCAGTATAATTGGTTCCGGGGTCCTAACTTTTTTCCTGGTTGTTTCTAAAGTTGCAATTCTATCATAATTAACATCAGGTATTTCTTTCTCGATGTTTCTATATTCATAATTTTGTCTTTGTTCAACTTTCTTCTGAAAATCTTTTTCAGGATCCCATGAAGAATATTCCAGGTTATCAGCAGATTTAGTTGTAGAGTAACCGGTATTTCCCTCGGGTTTAGGAATTTTAATCCCGAACAATTTTTCAAGTATATCCTGTGAAGATTGCTGGGAAGGAACCGGATTGGTTGTTGTTCTCCGTTGCTGGGGAACAGGTCTTTTATACTGCTGTTGATTTTTTTTCTGTTGTTGTTTCTTTTTACCGAAAATTGAACCAAGAATACTGTAGATAACAAAAAAGAAAACAATTATTTCAATTATATTATCCATTAGTTATGTTCTTTATCTTTTTTCTCATCAGGTTTAGCAATTGTATTTCTCATGTCTGTATCAGCTTGAATATTTTTAAGATTGTAATAATCCATTACACCCAAATTACCTTCTCTAAAAGCTTCTGCAATTGCTTTAGGAATTTCAGCTTCAGCTTCAACAACTTTAGCTCTCATTCTTGCAACTTCGGCAACCATTTCCTGTTCAGAAGCAACGGCAGATGCTCTTCTTTCTTCAGCTTTTGCGCGTGCAACTTTCAAATCGGCTTCTGCCTGATCTGTTTGTAATATAGCGCCAATATTTGTTCCTACGTCAACATCTGCAATATCAATCGATAGAATTTCAAATGCGGTTCCGGCATCCAAACCTTTGGATAATACTACTTTGGAAATGCTATCAGGGTTTTCGAGAACTTCTTTATGAGTAATGCTCGAACCGATAGTAGAAACAATTCCTTCACCAACACGTGCTAAAATAGTTGCTTCGCCGGCACCACCAACGAGTCTTTCCAGATTTGTTCTAACAGTAATCCTTGCCATTGCTTTAAGCTGAATTCCATCTTTGGCAACAGCAGATACAAGAGGAGTTTCAATTACTTTTGGATTTACAGACATTTTAACCGCTTCCAGAACATCTCTACCAGCAAGATCAATTGCAGCCGCTTTTTCAAATCCTAAATCTAAATTTGCCTTATTGGCGGATATTAATGCGTTAACAACATTAGTAACATTACCTCCGGCTAAGTAATGGGCTTCGAGGAGTGAAATGTTAAGATCTAATCCCGCTTTGGTAGCCGCTATTAAATTTCGTACAATTACTTGAGGTGATACTTTTCTAAGTCTCATCCCGATAAGATCACGGAATATTTTAACCTTTACACCGGAAAAGTATGCTGTAATAAATAGTCCAAGTGGAACATAGTAAAGCAGAATTATCAAGAAGACAACTGCTACAATAATAATTAATAAGGAAATTCCTGTTAATGCTTCCATTTATTTCTCCCATTTTTATTAAAACTGGTTACAAAATATCAATAACTGTTCATTAATACAATTAAATCCTACTATTAATATCAAAATTAAGTTCCTTGCTAAGAGGAACATCAATATTTATATTTAAGAAACAATTTAATGCATTTTAATGTTAATGCAAGTAAGATAGATAAAGGAATAATATGGAAGGGAATTTTTCAGAAAGAGTTCAGGAAGTAATAAGATTAAGTCGTGAAGAAGCTTTACGCCTTGGTCACGATTATATAGGTACGGAACATCTTTTACTCGGTATAATTAGAGAAGGACAGGGTGTTGCTGTAAAAATATTACGTAACCTTGATGTTGACCTTGTTAAGCTTAAAAAAGCTATCGAAGATACAGTAAGAACTTCGGGTGGAACCCTTACAATCGGTAATATTCCACTCACTAAACAAGCTGAAAAAGTTTTAAAGATCACCCAGATTGAATCAAAGATCTATAAATCTGATGTTATCGGGACAGAACATATATTATTGTCCTTACTAAGAGATGAAGATAATATAGCTACACAGATTTTGCATCAGTTTAATGTTACATACGATAACGCAAGGGCAGAATTGAATTCCATACTTAGTAGTAAGAGTACTGAAAAAGCTTCTGCTGCTCAGCCGTTCACAGCTAAAAAAGTTGATAAAACTAAAACTCCTGTTCTGGATAACTTCGGACGAGATCTAACAAAATTAGCACTTGAAGATAAGTTAGATCCTGTTATCGGGAGAGAAAAAGAAATTGAAAGGGTTGCGCAAGTATTAAGTAGAAGAAAAAAGAATAATCCAGTTTTGATTGGTGAACCCGGTGTAGGTAAAACCGCAATTGCAGAAGGTTTAGCGTTAAGAATCGTTTTAAGAAAAGTACCGCGAATTCTTCAGGATAAAAGAGTTGTTACTCTTGACCTTGCCGGATTAGTTGCCGGAACAAAGTACAGAGGACAGTTTGAAGAAAGAATGAAAGCATTGATGACAGAGCTTGAAAAAGCTGATGATGTTATTCTGTTTATAGATGAATTGCATACAATTGTTGGTGCCGGAGGTGCTTCAGGTTCTCTCGATGCTTCAAATATGTTCAAACCGGCTTTAGCAAGAGGTGATATACAGTGCATTGGTGCTACTACATTAGATGAGTACCGGAAGTTTATTGAAACAGACGGTGCATTGGATAGAAGATTTCAGAAAGTAATGGTTGATCCGCCCAGTGCAGAAGAAACAATTAAAATTCTTGAAAACATTAAATTCAAATACGAAGAACATCATCATGTTAAATATTCCGACGAAGCAATTGATAACGCTGTCCGTTTGAGTGAAAGATATATAACTGACCGTTATTTACCAGACAAGGCAATAGATGTTATTGATGAGGCCGGTTCTCGTGTTCATATGGGTAATTTTACAGTTTCGGAAGAAGTACTTAAGCTAGAAGATGACATTGAAAAAATTAAGCAGCTTAAAATTCAGGTTGTAAAACAACAGGATTATGAAGAGGCGGCACGTTTACGCGATAAAGAAAGACAGCTTCAATCCGATCTTGAAATTGCTAAACGTGAATGGGATACTAAAACAAAAGATATTGTTTATGATGTTACCGAGGATGATATTGCTACTGTTGTATCGATGATGACCGGTATTCCCGTTACACGTGTTGTTCAGGCTGAGTCGGAAAAATTAATGAAAATGGAAAAGGCATTGAAGCAAAAAATTGTTGGACAGGACGAAGCAGTTATTAAACTTAGTAAAGCTATTAGAAGAACAAGAGCAGGATTAAAAAGATCCAACAAACCGATTGGAACTTTTATATTCCTTGGTCCTACCGGTGTAGGCAAAACAGAACTTGCAAAAGAATTGGCAAGATATCTATTCGATTCTGAAGAAGCTCTTATTCGTATTGATATGAGCGAGTACATGGAAAAATTTGCAGTCTCCAGATTGGTAGGAGCTCCTCCGGGTTATGTTGGTTATGAAGAGGGTGGTCAGCTTACCGAACGTGTACGCAGAAAACCGTATTCGGTTGTGCTGTTTGATGAAATTGAAAAAGCTCATCCAGATGTTTTCAATATACTTTTACAGGTTCTTGATGATGGACAATTAACTGATAGTCTTGGTAGAAGAGTCGATTTCAGAAATACTATAATAATAATGACTTCCAACGTCGGTACAAAAGATATAAAAACTACAGGTGGATTTGGATTTAGTGGTCAGACTGAAGCTGATCAATATTCCCAGTTAAAGAATACAGTAGAAGATGCAATGAAACGACTCTTTAATCCGGAGTTCTTAAACCGAATTGATGAAGCCATTGTCTTCAGAAGTCTGGATAAGGATGATATTAAGCAGATAATTACTATTGAAATGAAGGATCTTGTGAAGAATATAAGTGATAATAAAATGAGCATTGAGCTTCACAAATCTTCAATTGAATTTCTATCCGATAAAGGATTTGATCCTAAATTCGGAGCAAGACCGCTAAAGAGAGCAATCCAAAAGTATGTTGAAGATCCTTTAGCCGAAGAATTATTACTTGGACACTTTAAGGAAGGTGACAAAATAATAGTTAAACATAAGAAGAATTCCGAAGAATTATATTTTGTACCGGCCAAAGCAGCAGAGACAGAAGAACAAAGTAATGAAGAGAAACAATCTGTTTAATTATCTCACTAATTTATTATAATGAAATTACTTAGTAAGGATGATATAAATAAATTCTTGGGGCTTATCAATCATTGGAATCTCAATGAGAACATGATTGAAAAAGAGTTTATCCTTCAAAATTTTGTTGAAGCTCTTTCATTTATGTTAAAATGTGGAATTGAAGCTGAAAAATTGGATCATCATCCTGACATGCTCCTATTTGGGTGGAATAAAGTGAGAGTGACAATATCTACTCATAGCCTTGGCGGTTTAACTGAAGCTGATTTCAACTTAGCACAACAAATAGACAAAATAAATTAAATGGAAAAGCAAAATATTCTAGACATTGTCTTAAAAACAAATGCCCTTTTGAATGGGCATTTTTTATTAACATCCGGTAGACATAGCAATCAATACTTCCAGTGTGCACTGATACTTCAGTATCCTGAGTATAATGAATTAATTTGTAATAAAATTGCTGATTTCTTTAAGGATTTTGAAATTGATGTTGTAATTTCACCAGCTATCGGCGGAATAATTGTTGGGCAGGAAGTTGCCCGGCTAATGAATATAAAATCAATATTTGCTGAAAGAGAAGATAAAAAACTGGTTTTAAGAAGAGGTTTTAACATCGAAGAAGGTAAAAAATATCTTGTTTGCGAGGATGTAGTTACAACTGGTGGTTCGGTCTTCGAAGTTATGGATATAGTTCGTAATTATGGCGGAATTGTTGCCGGTGTTGGGTTTATTGTTGATAGAAGCAATAATAAAGTACAATTTGGTGTCCCACAGTTTAGTACTCTACAACTAGAGGTTGTATCCTACCCCGCAGAAGAATGTCCACTATGTACAGAAAATAAGATTCCTGTTGTTAAACCAGGTTCCAGGAAAGTTAAGTGACCATATAAATGGAAAAGTAATGAAAAAAATTCTTTTATCAATAGTTTTTACTTCGCATGTTCTTTTTGCTCAAGTAATTTTTGATGATTGTTTCGTTGATAAAACGCTAAGACTCGATTTTTATCAAACCGGTGATCGTAGTACCGAATTAATTTCGTTCGACAAGTTAATTGAAGAATCGATCTGGAGTGGATCAAAAGTAAGTCTGATTGACAAGTTTGGATATGGCAACTATATGTTAAAAATCATTGATGTCGATTCCAAAAACCTCATCTATTCGAAAGGATTTTCAACGTTATTTCAGGAATGGCAGACAACAGAAGAAGCTAAACATATTCAAAGAAGCATGTCCGGATCGGTTGTATTTCCTTTTCCAAAAAATAAAGTAATTGTTGAGATTTTGAAACGCGATAGAAAAAACAATTTCGATAAGAAATTTGAGTATCCAGTTGATCCTAAAAGTTATTTTATAATAAAAGAAAAAGTAAAACCTTATCCCGATTTCAAGGTTCATTACTCTGGAGAACTTTCTAAAAAATTAGATATTGTACTTTTGCCTGAAGGGTATTCTGAAAATGAAATGGAAAAATTTAAAGAGGATTGTAAAAGATTTTCTGGATATCTATTTGAATATTCACCATTCAAGGAGAATGGTGACAAAATAAATATCTGGGGTGTAGAAGCTCCATCACCAGAAAGTGGAACAGACATCCCCGGCAAAAATGTTTGGGTAAGAACTTTGCTCAATTCTCACTTTTATACGTTCGATAGCGAGAGATATCTTATGACCACTGATTATCACGCAATAAGAGATTTAGCAGCAAACGCCCCAAACGATCAGATATTCATACTTGTAAATACTTCTAAATATGGCGGTGGTGGAATTTACAACTATTACAACGTTACTTCGGTCGATAATCAAGCATCCAAACAGGTATTTGTTCATGAGTTTGGACATGGATTGGCGGGACTTGCTGATGAATATGGTGACGATCCTACATACCAGGATTTTTATCCTCCAGATGTTGAACCCTGGGAACCTAATATTACTACCTTAGTAAACTTTGATAGTAAATGGAAAAAAGACGTGGATAAAAATACACCAATACCAACACCAGATGAAGAGAAGTTTAGAAACAAAATTGGTGCTTTTGAAGGAGCTGGATATGTTCCTAAAGGTGTTTATAGATCTACTCATAACAGCATAATGAGAGCATTTAGCTCGAATGAGTTTAATAAAGTTTGCAAAGATGTACTTGAACAAATTATTCTCTCATATACAGAATAAAATATGGACCAAAAAAGATTACTTAAAACAATCGATTCAATAGCAAGCGGCTACTATAAAACCGATGTTGAATTATTGCAATCTGTTGTTAAAGAATTGGTAATGAGTAGTAAGTTTAATGTAACCGGTGGAAGAGTATGGAAATTATCCCCATCTAAAAAAGCTTACAGGTTATTGTTTCAGACGGGTAATGTTCAAAAAATTCCGGATGATTTTTTACTTCCTCTTAAAGAGTACCCGATATTTGATAAAATTGCAAATGATAGAACAATCCTTACAGATGAAACAAACAAGACTCTTATCTCAAAAGGAATCTTCAGGTATTCTGCTTCAGGTGTAGGAAAAAAAATATCTCTGGGTAACAAAAAATATTATGAATATTTACTCGCTGTTAACAGCGATAATATAGACGAGGATTTAAGATATACTTTAAATATTGTTGCTACGGTTTTAACATCACGTCTTAAAGAACGGTTTTTATTACAAGCCCGTAAAGATCTTATTCAGGATATTGATAAAGCTAAAGAATTGCAAAGAAGCATTCTACCCGAACATGCATATAAATTTCACTTCTTTGAAATTTTCGGAGTTACAGTTCCCGCTGATACAGTTGCCGGTGACTTTTATGATTATTTAAAAATAGGTGACGACGAAGAACGTCTTGGAGTCGTAGTAGGTGATGCAGCATCCAAAGGTTTAGCTGCATCTGCTGAAGCGATGTATATATCCGGTGCAATCAGAATGGCAAGCACTTTCCAGATTAAGATTACGCCGATGATGAATAGAATAAACCAGCTTGTAAACAAGATATTCAGCGATGATAAATTTTCATCATTATTTTATGGGGAATTATCAATCGATAAAAAAGGATTATTCCTGTATGCAAATGCCGGCCAGAATCCGCCTCTTTTTTATCATAAAAAAAGTAAAACTTTTTCTACACTGGATCCTACAGGTCCGTTACTGGGTCCCGCTCCTAATTCAAGATATGAAACCGACAGTATTAATTTTAAACCCGGTGATATACTTGTAATTTATTCCGATGGAGTTGTAGATGCTGCAAATGAAAAGTATGAATTTTATGAAGAGAACCGATTAAGAAAAATTATTCAGTCGTCACTACATCTTTCAGCAAAAGAAATTGTTCATTCAATATTGGATGATGTTATAAAATTTGAGAGTTCAGAACCCGGTTATCAGGATGATAAAACCATTGTTGTTATTAAAAGGAATGATGAATGAATCTGGAAGAAAAAATTTTTAATGCCGGAATTGTAGGCGCCGGCGGAGCCGGATTTCCTACGCATATTAAAGCTAAATCCAAAGTTGAATACGTTCTTGTTAACGGTGCGGAATGCGAACCATTAATACATAAAGATTACGAAATTATGGTCAACTTTGCACCTGAAATAATTAACGGTGTTGAAGCAATGGTTAAACAGACTTCTGCAAAAAAAGCTTATTTTGGAATTAAATTGAAGAATGCCGATGCAATTGAAGCTGTTGAAAAAAATCTGAATAACGGCAGAATTGAAATGTGTGAGCTTGGGGATTTTTATCCATCCGGGGATGAATACGAACTGGTTTATGCTGCAACTAATCGGTTAATTCCTCCTCACGGATTACCACTTGACGTTGGCTGCGTTGTTAATAATGTAGAAACATTTTATAATATATCAAGAGCAATAGAAGATAAACCCCTTACTCATAAATTTGTTTGTATTGCCGGTGCTGTTAAAAATCCTCAAACATTTTTTACACCGGTTGGCACCAGCATCCATGAATTAATAGAGCACGCCGGCAGTGCTACAGTACAGGACTATGGAATTTTTGTAAGTGGTATTTTAATGGGCAAATTAACTTTCGATAATTCGGAAGTTGTTACTAAAACGACAGCCGGAATAATAATTTTGCCTAAAGATCATTATCTTATTATGCGTCAGGAGCGCCCGATACATGATATGAACCGGATCGGAAAATCTGCATGCGATCAATGCAGTTATTGTACCGAGTTCTGCCCAAGATATTTACTTGGTTACGATGTTCAACCGCATAAGGTCATGCGTTCGCTCGTCTTTACTACAACAGGTGAAGCTGTGTGGAATCAATACGCTGATCTATGCTGCTCATGCGGATTGTGTTCTTTGTATTCATGTCCCGAAGATCTTTATCCACGTGAAGCTTGCGATCAGGGAAAAGATTATATGAAAAAAGCCGGATTAAAATATGAGCAGCCAAAACAGGTTAGAGTTCATCCTATAAAAGAGGGGAGACGTGTTCCATTAAAAATGCTTATGAAGAAAATGGACATTTTAAAGTATGATACTCACACACCTTTTAATAAAATTGGTCCGAAACCTTCGCATGTTAAAATCTTGCTTAAGCAGCATATAGGTGTTCATGCTACCCCAGTTGTAGGTTTAGGTGATTCGGTTAAAGAAGGGGATTTGATAGCAGATATTGAAAGTGGTAAACTTGGTGCAAGAATTCATGCTTCGATAAGTGGAAAAGTAACTCATGTTAGCAGTGAGTTTATTAGAATATCTAAGTAAACAAAATAATGTCTTTTAAGAAGAAAATTTATTGAAGGGAATATTATGGAAAAGAATTCACTTGGATTAATAGAATTAACAAGTATAGCTGCCGGGATGCAAGCTTGCGATATTATGTTAAAGACATCTAAAGTAGAATTGATTTTGTCCCGCACAATATGTTCAGGTAAATATATGGTTCTTATTGGCGGTGATGTTGCGGAAGTTCAGTCTGCAGTTGATAATGCAGCAAATCAAATTGATTTTGCAGTGATAGACACATTTGTAATACCAAATGTTCATAAAGATATTTTCCCAGCACTTTCTGGTCATTCCAATGTAAGCATGCTCGAGGCATTAGGTATAATTGAATCTTTTTCTGTGGCATCATTAATTGAAGGAGCAGATGCTGCTGTTAAAGCTGCTAATGTTAGAATAATTGAAATCCGTCTTGCAATGGCATTGGGTGGAAAAGCATTCTGCACTATTACAGGTGAGGTAGCTGCGGTCCAGAGTGCTGTTGATTCCGGTGCTAAATTAATAGCAGATAAAGGCTTGTTGGTAAATAAGGTTGTAATACCACAGCCAAGACCGGAATTACTTAGTGAAATGGTCTAAGTTATTTAGCAAACGGAGTTTTATTAATTACCCTTTTTGCTAACCCGTTCAATGATTCAATTAGTACTTTCTCTAAGTTCATTTCAGGGCTATACCTTTCTTTTACTACAGCGTTACCGGCAATAACAACTTTTGCATTTTTATTATCATAGATAAAGTACTTGTTCCTAATAACGAACTCAAGTTTATATAATTTATTTGGTTTAAGCAGCGGTTCTAGACCAGGAAGTTTTTCGGTTGATACAACTTTAGCCGGGTCTGATGAATCGATCTCTTCAAGTTCGAATCCGATTTTATAATCCTCAAAAAACAGCACATAATCAACCCCTTCCCGTTCGTATTTAAGAGATGATTTAGGGGCCATTATTTCAACTTTTTCTTCTTCATTAACAACAAATTCTTTTTTATCAAATTGAGGCGGGACGGAATAAGATGATGTATAGACACTTTTGAATTTTGAAATATTCCTTAATTCTATCGGCAAATAATCACGCTGATATTCAAAAAACGTGTTCCTTACTTTCCTAAGATTATCCAATGTAAACAATTCCAATGCTTGCGAAATATCAATTTCATTCACTTTAGTAACAATTAACCCGGATTCAGGAGCTGCATTTTTGAAATCATCATCAATATAAAATTTTGATGGAGTGCAAGAGATAATTAACACTGAAACAGATATAACGGATAAGAATAATTTTATTTTCATTACATGCCCACTTTGTTATTCCCGAATCAATCTACTAAAAATATTTAGAAAATAAAATGTTATTCATTTGTTACGACTTAATTTATCTTTTTAAGATGAATACGGTAAAAAATAAAAGGTGAAATAGTGACCCAGATAAGTACAATTATCCAGAGTCTTCCTTCAAGAATATTGTAATCGTATAATAGCTTTTCCCAAGTATTACCCATAACAAAATGTCCGAAGATAAATTCAAATATTATTGTCATTAAAAGCCACATCAATCCGATCTGTACCGACTCCTTTGACGATTTTATTTTCCATTTACCTGTTATAATCCATATATAAATTGCAAAAAATAGTATTCCTGAGACAACGGACAGTTGATGAGCCGATAAGTTATCTAAGAAGGTAACATAAAATCCTTGTCGTAATGCTCCATTAGTTATAGCGATTACAATCATAGGAAACCAGAGCAGAAAATATTTAGTAATCATTAATTACCTCTGTAAAAGATTCGTTATTAGTTTTATTAATAAATTTATTTAACAGCAATACATTCAATCTCTATCAGCACATCTTTTGGTAAACGACCAACCTGAACTGTAGAACGTGCCGGTCTATGCCCTTCAAATTCTTCTTCATATAACTTATTCAATTTACTAAAATCATTAAGATCGGTCATGAAAACTGTGCACTTAACAACATTACTCATTTTTGTCCCGGCTGCTTTTAATACGGCTTTAATGTTCTTGAATATTTGTCTTGTCTGACTTTCAATATTATTACCGACAATTTGATTTGTAGAAGGATCGATTGCAATTTGACCCGATAAAAACAGAAAACCGTTTGACTCAATAGCCTGAGAGTAAGGACCAATTGCCTCCGGAGCGTCATAAGTTTTTACAACACGTATTTTGTTCTGTGCAACTAAATTAATTGAGAGTACAACAATCAGTAAAAAGATTACTCTGGTTTTCATATTTCACCTCAATATTATTAGTGATAACAATAAATATTATTCAAATTCTTTAGGTACACCGCAGATAAATACAAGTGGTTTGTCAACTAATTTATTTTTGTACTGATGTTTTTCGTTAGGTAATACAAGTGCAAAGTCACCTTTCTTTAACGGTTTCTCTTCACCTTTCTCATTTATTAAAACTCCTTCACCTTCTATTATGTAATTCAACTGTTCATAATCATGATTATGAAATGGAGTAAATCCATCCGGTTCTACTGTGAATACACGAAGTGAAAAATTAGGTGTTCCGTCCTTACTGGAAATTGGTATCTGCTTTAATACTTTTTCTGATCCGGGCATTGTTACCCGGTTTTTATCGACTTCCGAGATGTTTATTACTTTCATATAAAATCCTTTTTAATTTTACTTTCAAAATAACATAAAAGAAAAGTTTCTTCAATAAAACTATTTTTAATTTTAGAGTGTTATAAAAATAAAAACGAGGTAGTAATGTATAATCTAAAGAAACGTTACGGAAACTGGGCACTTATAACAGGGGCTTCCTCTGGTATTGGTGAAGAATTTGCAAGAGTATTTGCTATAGAAGGAATTAATTTGATATTAGTTGCAAGAAGGAAAGACCGTCTTGATAAAATTGCCGAAGATTTGAGAAATGATCATAACATCGAAGTAATTGTTTGCAGCACCGATTTATCCAATGAGAATTTTCTAGAAAGTATTTTAAAAGAAATAGACGGAAGGGAGATAATAATTCTGGTTAATAATGCCGGAATAGGAAAACCGGGTGAATTTAACCACACTGATATTAAATACGATTCTGATATGATTAAAATAAACTGTCTGGCACCGGTTGTTCTAACCGAATATTTTGTAAAAACGATGATCAAAAAAAGAAAAGGTGCAATTATTTTTCTGGGAAGTGTGGTTGCATATCAGCCAACACCGGTTATGGCTGCATATGCTGCTACTAAGGCATTTAATTTTTCATTTGGAAATGCACTCTGGTATGAGCTAAAAAAATATGGAATTGATGTTCTAACTGTTAATCCGGGCAATACTGCAACAGAATTTAACCGTATGGTTCTTAACGATAATAGTATTCTTAGTAGAACAGCCGGGCAAGTAGTAAATAATGCATTAAAATCACTTGGTAAAAAACCAAATGTTGTTGATGGATTCCTTAATAAATTGATTACAACTTTTTCCAAATTTGGAAGTGTAAGATTTATTGTTACCGTTACCGGATTAATAATGAATAAATTATACAAGAAAAATTATCTGTCTAAACAGACCAGTCAAATTGCACAATAACCAAAATGTAAACTAGAAGTCCTTGTTAATTGAATGGCGTGCAATATTCAACGAAATATAGATTGCAATTACAGAGACTAAAGTAATAGGTAAAAGAGGGTAGAGAAAGTTGAATAGATTGTAAGGTTTCCTAATCATAATCGCTAAAAAGTAATTACTCATCGGTTTGAAAATTAGAAGTATTATAAATAACATATAGACAATATTTATCAGGAAAGTTATTGATGCACCCTGAGATGATGCAAGTCTTATGGCGTTTTTTTCTTTAAAGTTTGCAAAAAGTCCACCCATACCAAAGTTTATACTGATAATTGTTGCTGTTGCTACAAAGCTTATTATAAATGCCATAAGTTTAATTTGTATTGCAAACCTGTAGTTGGTAAAATAACTTAGGATAAGACTTATAACCAAAATGAAAATACCAAATAAATTGATACGACTGTTCATTATAGATGAATGGTCCACAGGAGCAGATTTTAATTTCCAGAATGCTTCTCCTTCAAGGCTGATCAATGGAAAAATAAATCTTAGGGATAAAGTAGAAATCAACAATAGATTGAACAGGAATACTGATAAATATATTCCGGTTTGTAAGTAAAAATTACCCAACCCGACATATTTAATTCCTTCCACGCTCAACAGAAAAATAAATATCAGGAATAAAAGAACTACTAAATGTATCCACTGACTGGGCTCTCTAAAGAAATTTAGAAAATCTCTCTTTATTAGAGATTCGGTTAACGGTTTAAAACTGGATTTCTTCTCAAAACCGAAAAGAGGTTTTTTCTGCTTTTTATTCGATAAGTGTTCTGCGGTAAGTGTTAGATTTATTAACCAGGTGGAGAAATACCACCTTCTCCCAAGATAAATAGCCAAGGTAAAAAGAATTAATGATACACCTATTTGTAGAAATGTTAGTGGCATTGCATAAAAAATTATATCGTTGGAGATCCAGTAAGCCGATTCAGATAGCCAGCTATTTGGTAAATATTTAATAAATGCGGGAATCAATTCGCTAAAGTATAAATCCTTATTAACAAACGGATAGTGTTTTAATACAGAATTGGCAAGGTCTAACGGTGAATTAATCCTGAAGAAAAACAGAATGAAGATTAAGTATAGAAATGCAAATCCGTAAATAACTTTTCTGGGATTAATTTTTGACGCCAGTTTAATTAGCAGCATCAATATTATTACACCAAGCGAACCGGCACTTAACATAAAGGGGATGAAGTTCCCAACAAAAAGAAGAATAAGCGAACTGAATTTAATATTGAAGTAGGAAACATAACCGGCGAGAACAGAGAGAAGTATCAATAGTAATGTGGAAGAACTATAGAAAAAATTATCAAGAAATTTGAGGATGAATATTTTATATGGAATTACAGGTTTTGTGAACAGGTAACTTACTTCGTTTGATTTATAGAGTGTTGAATATGATACGATTATATTACCAATATTAACCGAAACAAAGAATATGAAGAGGGTTATCGACATGAATTCGTGAAGTAAGAATAATCCAATTTTTATTTCCGATATCAGGAACCAGATTATTCTTCTTGTAAAGAAAAAAGCACCCAACGCAAAACCGATATAAATTAACGAACTTCCAAAATTCTTTAGCAAGCTTGTTATATCTATTCTTGTATTTAACCGGATAAATATGATTAACTTATATTTTAGTATGTGTAAAATCTGCTTCATTCTTCTTTTGTAAGCTGGATGAAAAGCTCTTCAAGATTATTATTTATTTCTTCTTTTAACCTGCTCAGTACAGAAAGTGTATCATCAAAGATTATGTTCCCTTTATTTATAATTCCAACCTTTGTACATATTTCTTCCACTACATTTAAGCTGTGTGTGGACATAAAAATTGTAGTACCATTTTTAACCGAATCAGTAAAGAATTTTTTTACGATGTATGCACTCTGGGGGCCCAGTCCTACCATCGGTTCATCTACTACGATAAGTTTGGGATTATGAAGAAAAGCTGATGCGATTGTAATCCTTTGTTTCATCCCCTGTGAATACTCTTCTGTCCGTTTATCGACCCAGCTTTCTATTTTAAGGAGCTCAAGTAATTCTTCTATACGATTAATTAAGATTTTTTTATCAAGACCATATAGTCCACCGCTAAAAAATAGGAACTCTCTACCGGTTAATTTATCATATAAGAACGGCTGGTCCGGGATATAACCCAATTTCATTTTAGATTCAATTTGATTCAGCCAGACATCCTTACCATCCAGAAAAATATTTCCGGAAGTTGGTGAGAGTAATCCGGTAATCATTTTAATTGTTGTTGTTTTACCGGCACCATTAGGACCAAGGAAACCGAAAAGCTCTCCTTTATCAATTGTCAAATTGATTTTGTTTACAGCAAGAAACTGACCGTATTTCTTCGAAAGGTTTTTAATTGTTAACATATAAAAGGGAAGTGATATTAATAATTAACTGATTGAACATCTTCGAGTATAATAGTCTTTAGATCAACATCGCTCGGGTTCAGTATCCCAAGTATTCTTTGTTCCTGATTTGTTATCGACTTGTATAAAATTGTTTTAGCAGCTTTTGAGTTAAGATTTGTTAATTCACCACGTTCGTTTAATGCCACAAATAGTTCGAGTAGAACTTGTAATGCCCCTTCATCTAAAATGTAACCGAGATTATCAGCAATTTCTGCAGCAATTGTAAGAAGTTCACGCGGTGAATAGTTTTCAAAATCAAACTGATGCGGGATTTTTTCTTTTAACGAAGGATACCCTTTTATAAGATTTTTAATTTCGTCGGATGAACCTTCTAAAAAGATAACAAGCTTATGACGGTATTGATCCACTAATCTGCTGATAGTATCAAGCACAATTAATCCATTCTCATTACCATCATTAATCAGTGAATGGGCATCTTCAATAAAAAGTGTTCCGCCTAAAGAATCTTTTATAATATTTTCTGTTTGAGAGATAGTTTGTTCAGGGTAAGCACCAATTAGGTCTGCCCTTGTTACTTCAATTAGATGCCCTTTATCTATAATGCCAAGTTCTTTAAGAATCTGGCTTATTAATTTAGCAACCGTTGTTTTACCGGTGCCGGGGTTCCCGACAAGGAATGCATTGTAATTTCTCTCAACAACATGCAAACCCCGTTCACGTTTTAGCTGAGCAATCTTGGAGCCGCTTATCAATTTGAATACACTTTCTTTTACTTTTTCGAGTCCGACTAATGAATTTAACTGATCTATATACTCCTGAAGCTTTAACGGGTCTCCTTTAACCTGGTACTCGGTTGCCTGGGTTTTTATTTCGATCGATTCCTTAATGTCATCCAGAATTATTGTGTTAAGTTTATCTTCAGTTCTATCTGCTTGAGGAATATCAGCAATACGCAAAAGCATTTTTTGCCTGATTGTATCAAGAATGTTTCTAACTATTCTTGCATTACCGAATTTTTTATCACGTACTTTGTAAATCTCGTTGAAGTGTTTGAAAAGCGCATCATCGGCATCTTTTGAAATATTCTTTTTGTCGTTTCTTAAGCTTCTATAAACAATTTCCATCAATTCCTTGGGAGAATAATCTTCGAATGTAATTGACTTGCTGAACCTTGATTGCATGCCGGGATTACTTGCAATAAATTTTTTCATTTCTTCTGTATAACCGGCTGCAATAACAATAAATTTGGAACGGTCATCCTCCATCCGCTTTAACAGAATGTCTATAGCTTCTTTACCAAAATCACTACCGGAACCATCAGATTTTACAAGGGCGTATGCCTCGTCAATAAATAGAGTTCCACCAATTGCTTTGTCGATCAAAGCAGATGTTTTCTCTGCAGTCTGACCTACATATCCGGCAACAAGTCCCTGTCTATCAGTCTCTACAAGATGTCCTTTCGATAAAACTCCTAATGCAGAAAAAATTCTGCTGAATATTCTTGCAACAGTTGTTTTACCCGTTCCGGGATTCCCGAGGAATAAATAATGATTACCGAATTTCTCACGTAAATCCTCTCCTTGCTCGGCAAAAAATCGTGCAAGCTTTACAAGATCATTAATTTCTTTTTTAACACTGTCTAGTCCAACAAGATTATCTAATTCCTTTAATCCTTCCGATAACGCTTCTTCGTTGATTGTAAGTACAAATTTTTTATCCGTGGCTTTTTGTAAAATAAGACTGATGTCATCCTCAGTAATTGTATTGAGTATTTCCTTAGTACGGTCTATTTGTGGTAATGAAACAGCACGTTTGCCTAAATTCAATTTAGTGCCGTCAAAAATATTTTTTACCAGTCTTGCATTACCGAATGATTTATCTCTGTTACGGTACATCTTAATAAATTCTTTACGGAGAATTTCTTCGGCTGATTTTGTAATAGAATAATCATCTTTCTTAAGGTTCAGCTTGAATATCTCAAGTAATTCATCCGGTGTATAATCCTCAAAAGGGAATGTATGAGTAAAACGGGATTTCAATCCCGGGTTTGAATTAAGAAACGCATTCATCTCATCTGTATATCCCGCGGCAATAACAACAAATTCACCTTTTTTATCTTCCATACGTTTCAACAATATATCGATTGCCTCCTGACCAAAGTCCTGACCTGATCCGCCTTTTTTAATTAATGTATATGCTTCATCAATAAACAATAAACCGCCAATAGCATCATTTATAATCTTCTCTGCCTTTTGAGCTGTTTCACCAATATATTGACCTACCAATCCTGACCGATCAACTTCGATTACATGACCTGATGGAAGAATACCCATTGCTTTTAGAATCTGTCCGAGCAAGCGTGCAATTGTTGTTTTACCTGTTCCGGGATTACCAAGGAAGATGGCATTAATCGAAATTTTTTCGTCGGTCTTTAATCCATGTTTCTTTCGCTCATTAATAAATTGAAGATATGAAATAAAGTCCCGCACAGTTTGTTTAATGTTGGTCAATCCAATAAATGAATCAAGTTCAGCTAATAATTGGTCTAAAGTGCTTGTTTGAATTGATTGAATTATTTTTTTTGAACCAGGTTGTTCTTCCTTTTTTATACTGCTTTGGGTTATTGGCGGAATAACAACATCCTGTTCAGGTGTACCAGATTGGCAGATACCGAATGATCTTTCCCCGACTTTAAAATTATTTATATATATCTCTACCTTTGCCTGACCAATATCCCAACCGGAATTATCAGAATTAATCGTTTGTGAGAATATAACCGAATCCCAATTCCGGGGAATATTCAATCTGAAATTATTCCTATTTATCTCATAATCGTTAAGATACCATACTGTATAACAATTGTAGGATTTATCCTCTTTATCCAGGTATGGATTATTAAAAATTACTTCCACACCAATACCGGGCATGTTCTTATTAATATGTTTATAAAAATCTCTTACACTAACCTTGGTATCTTTTAGAGAATCATAAATTTTAATAGAGAAAAGATCTGCAAAATCATTTGGATAGAAAATTGTTTCCGATTTATACTCAATTTCTTCAAATGAGAGTTGAACACTTTCAGTAGTAGTATAGTCTATATCCGTTTTAGTTCTCCTAAGCGGTGAAATCTCCTTTTCAGTTTCTTCCTCATAATTTACAAACTTCTGAAGTGAATTAAATATCAGATTGAATTTTTCATTGTCTTTAAATTTGCTTTTAAGGTTAAGTGCTTTTTGATAAGCGGGTCGGAATTGAAATAATAAATACAATGCTTCAATTTCCAGAATGGCAGCATCCAGTTTGTCATTTTTAAATTTATCCTGAGCCAATACCTTTTGAGCTGTAAAAAGCGCAAACCAGTATTCTTTTGCTTTGATTGCTTCTATACCATCGGAAATAAATTCTGTTATGTTTTTTGAATTCAGTTCATATTCATCTATAAATCTACTCTTTGCTTTTATAAACCATTCTTTTTGTTCTTTTAGGATTTTTTGATTTGACGAAGTTAAAAGGGAAGCGTTGTCTAAAGCGTGAATTGCCTCATCAAAATTTTTTAATCCTGCATATGCACGTGCCTTTGTAATTAACGTCCAGCTTAATAATTCTTTCTCCTTGTCGATATTTTTACCAATATCTGCAATTGCTCCTTCGTATATACTCATTCTTGTTAAAAGATAGGCTCTAAAGAATCTTGTGCGAGGCGAATCCCCTTTAAGTTCAACAGCAAGATTAGCATATTCCATTGCTTTTGATGGATTTCCATTTTCGAGGTATGCCCATGCAGCACATATAACTGCTTCGCTATCGTTCGGTCTGAATTCACATAGTTTTATTGCTGCATTTAAGGCCAGACGATATCTTCCATGCCATAAATGATCATATGCTTCTGCTTGAAGACTATTTAACTCTTCGTTTGTCATATCACGATTAATAATTTGGTATGTAATCTAATAAATAAATTAAAAATTTCTCAAATTATCTTATCGCTTACAGGCATTCTATGGAAATATTTTCTAATATTTTGTAACATACAACCGATAATTGGCGTCTAAAAGAACAAAAAGTTGGAGAAATTGAGATGAGAGTTCGTATTGCTTTGATGTTTCTGATTACATCAGTCGTTATAACAAGTTGCACTTTCTGGGGGGTAAGAGGAAATGGACGGGTAAAAACTGAAAATAGGAATGTTTCAGAATTTACTAAAATTGAGGCTTCGGGAGCTTATTCTATTAAAATTAAAGTTGGTGAATCTCCTTCTTTACGTATTAAAGCTGAAGAAAATTTACTTTCACTAATAAGGACTAGAGTAAATGGGAATACCCTGATAATTGATAATAAAAAGAATCTTTCCCCCAGAAAGGAATTACTTATTGAAATTACCACAAATGATCTAACCTCAATTGATTGTTCCGGTGCCAATGACATAGAAGTAATTGGAATTAATACGGACAGGTTTGAAGTAGATCTATCCGGTGCGGGAAGTATTGAACTGGAAGGTGAGGTTGAAAAATTCTATGGTGATCTATCCGGTGCAGGTAGTATAAATGCACGTTCTTTAATTGCCAATAAAGTTTATATTTCTGTAAGTGGAGCAGCAAGTGCGACCGTTCATGCAAAGGAATTTTTAGATGCTTCTGTATCAGGTGTTGGTTCTATTGATTATTTCGGTAACCCGCAGAATACAAAAACAAATGTTTCAGGTGTTGGATCGATAACACGGAAGTAAACTTACAACTTCTTTTTAAAAGCAGAGTTTTCCCGACTCTGCTTTTTTATTATCTTTCAAATCAAAAATGGGATTAAAATGAACCAAAACAATCCTTTAGTTGCAATTGTAATGGGTAGCGATTCCGATTTACAGGTAATGAGCAAAGCTGCTGAGGTATTGAAAGAATTTAACATTTTTTACGAAATGAGAATTTTATCAGCACATCGTGTCCCTTCTCAATTAAAAAATTTTGTTGAAGAATCAGAAAAAAAAGGGATTAAAGTTTTTATTGCGGGTGCTGGGTTAGCGGCTCATCTACCAGGTGTTGTTGCTTCATATACAGCTTTACCAGTTATTGGAGTACCTCTTAAGAGCGGTGCTTTAAACGGTTTTGATTCATTGCTATCTATAGTTCAAATGCCTCCGGGTGTTCCAGTTGCAACTGTTGCTGTTGATGGGGCTAAAAATGCAGCATTATTAGCACTACAAATTCTTTCAACATCTATTTCTGATCTTGCAGATAAATTAAAAAAGTATAAAAAGGAAATGGAAGAGATAGTAATTAAGAAGGATGCGGAATTACAATCAAAGAGTTAGTTATAAGTAGACTGGATCGCCAATAAATTTTTTAGCATTCCATTCAAAATCTTTTTTCTTTTCTTCTTTGCGTACGTTGCATTCTGAATAATTGCAAAATTTGCAACAGTCCGGCTTACAATAATCCGTGTGGACTCTTATTCCGGCATTTGGAAAAATATTCCTCAGCGAATCTCTTATGTATGTTTCTTCATGATGAGACTGTTCAATTGTAAAATAATAGGGAAGAATTAGATGAAAATCTGCAAAAATTATTTCACCGGATTTTCTAAACTTTAGATGATGAATATCAATCCAGTATTCTTTTCTGATATTTGCGAACAAATTTGAAATCGTATTTAAAACTGTCTGATCTGTTTCCTGCATCAAGCCGCCTACCGATTCACGAATCAACTTGTATCCAGTAAATAGAATATTAAGTGCAACAAGAATTGCAATTAAAGGATCAAGTATCAAATACCCGGTTATAATTACTAATATTAATCCGATTACAACCCCAATACTTGTGTAAGAATCTGTAAGAACGTGTTTACCATCAGCAATTAAAGTTAAAGAGTTAGTTTGCTTACCTTTTTTAACAAGGTAAATTCCAAGAACAAGATTTACCAAACCGGCAATCCCAATTATAGTTGTACCAGTAGAAAGTTTTTGAGTAGAAACTCCTTCAATTAGATCAATTGTCGAGCTGTAAATAATTGTAATTGCAGCAACAATTATTAAAAATCCTTCCATTCCCGCAGAAAAATATTCAATATTTCCGTGACCATATAGATGAGTTTCATCGGCCGGTTTTGAACTCAAATAAATACTGAATAGTGCCATTGAAGTAGCGGCTACATGAACAACCGATTCTGCTGCATCAGAAAAGATGGCTGTAGAACCTGTTATTAAATAAGCTGTTATCTTTGAAATAAACATCAGGATACCAACAGTAAGTGATATCCAGGCTGCCCATTTCTTTTGAGCTATATTTCCTAATTCAAATTTTTCCATATCTCGCAGTTAATGCCTTACTAACATACTAAAAATTGATGAAAAGGAATTTGAATAAGATTGCTAATCTCTATTTTCATCTAAAAATCAAAGAATTCTATTCTCATACTTAGGAATCATACTAGCTGTTTTAATATAAGATATCGTTATCTCGCTTAAATTCGAAACTAATCAGAGTTAAAAAATTGGCATACAATTAGAATTAATTGGGAAACCAAATATTATGAGAAGAAGATGCACAGTCATATTTTTGAAAAATACCCGAAATTTGAAAGAAGTAACCTAATCCCGATTCTTCAAGATATTCAGGATGTATATGGTTACCTACCTGAAAAATCATTAAAGGAGATCTCAAACCATTTATGTATTCCTTTGAGCAGTGTTTATGGAGTGGCAACATTTTACAATCAGTTCCGTTTAACACCGTTAGGTAAAAACATAATACGTGTTTGCAGAGGTACTGCTTGCCATGTAAAGAATTCGGCTAATATTTTAATTGCGCTTGAAAATGAATTGGGAATTTGTGCAGGACAAACCACACGTGATAAACTTTTTACTCTTGAGACAGTTGCATGTATAGGTGCTTGCAGTATTGCTCCTGTAATTAATATAAATGATGAATACTATGGAAGAGTTTCTATAAAAGAAATTTCCAAAATAATTAGTAAATACAAAAAAGAAGAATCGATTAAGCAAGAAAAAGAAATACAAGTGAGTGCTGAATGAAAACATTTAACGAAAAATGCTGCGAACAATGCTGGTATTCTAGCGAAACACCATGTGAACAATTTATTACATGCTGCATCGATGGACCATTATGCCACAAAGATGAAAACTGTACAAGTAAGTTTACTGAACTAAATAGATCCATTAAGTATGATAGCACCTCAGTTCCAGTAATTTTTATTGGAATGGGAACTTGCGGATTGGCATCAGGAGCCGATAAAGTTAGAAAAGCTATTGAAGAAGAATTAACTAAAAATAAAATTGCTGCATTAATTGTCCCCACCGGTTGTATTGGTTATTGTGCAAAAGAACCAATTGTAGATGTTAAACTTCCTGGTAAGGATAGAATTTCTTATTGCGAAATTATGCCAAAGGATATTCAGGAACTTGTTAAGACTACATTAATTGATAAAGGGATATATAAGAAAAAATTACTTGGTTCTTTTGGTAAAGGAACAGAAAATGTCCCGGCTTTAAGCGACCATCCGTTTTTCAAAAGACAGTTGAAAGTTGTTCTTGAAAACTGCGGTATAGTAAATCCACTTTCTATTGATGAATACATTTCCCGAGGCGGATTCAAAGCTTTGGATAAAGCGTTAAGAATTCTAACACCGGAAAAAGTTGTGAACGAAGTAAAAGATAGCGGTTTGCGCGGAAGAGGCGGCGGAGGATTTTTAACCGGACTTAAATGGGAAATGGCACATAAAAAAGAATCGGAAATAAAATATATTATTTGTAATGCTGATGAAGGAGACCCTGGTGCATTTATGGATCGTTCTGTTCTTGAAAGCGATCCTTACAAAGTTGTAGAAGGAATGATAATTGGCGGTTATGCAATCGGATCTTCGTCAGGTTATATTTATTGTAGAGCAGAATATCCGCTTGCAATCGAACGGCTACAAAACACTATTGAGAAATGTAAAGAATACGGTTTGTTAGGTAAAAATATTCTAAACAGCGATTTTGATTTTGAACTTAAGATTAAAAAAGGTGCTGGTGCATTTGTTTGCGGCGAAGAAACCGCTTTAATTGCATCCATAGAAGGTAAAAGGGGAATGCCGCGTCCACGACCTCCTTATCCAACCGACGCCGGATTATGGGGAAAACCGACAGTAATAAATAACGTTGAAACGTTTGCTAATGTTGCAACAATAATCAACAAAGGTTCTGAATGGTTTTCTTCTCTTGGTACTAAAAAAAGCAAAGGAACAAAAGTATTTGCTTTAAGCGGTAAAATCGCTAACAGCGGGTTAGTAGAAATTCCTATGGGAATTACACTTAAAGAAGTTGTATTCGATATAGGTGGCGGAATACCCGATAATAAAAAATTTAAAGCCGTTCAGATCGGCGGTCCTTCTGGCGGTTGCTTACCGGATTCTGTTATGGATACCGAAGTAGATTACGAATCACTAAAAAATGTTGGTGCTATGATGGGTTCCGGCGGATTCGTAGTTATGGATGAAGATACATGTATGGTTGATGTTGCCAAATATTTTCTGACATTCATACAAAATGAATCGTGTGGTAAGTGTGTTCCTTGCCGTGAAGGTACTAAACGTATGCTCGAAATTATTGAACGTATTCCTGTAAGTTATAAATCGAATGGAAATAATTTTGATCAATTACAGAGATTTAAGGGAATTATTCATTTACAGAGATTGGCCGACGTAATACGCGACACATCATTATGCGGATTGGGGCAGAGCGCACCTAATCCTGTTATATCCGGACTAACATATTTTAGAGAAGAATACGAAGAACATCTATTCGAAAGAAAATGTGAAGCCAAGGTATGTAAAGAATTATTAACATTTCAGATCGATCCTTCTATTTGTAACGGCTGCGGAGTATGCTTAAGAAAATGTCCGGTTGAAGCAATAGTAGGAGAAAAGAAACAAGCTCATCATATAATTGAAGTAAAATGTACAAAATGCGGAATGTGCTTTGAATCGTGCAAGTTCGAAGCCATTAACATCAATTAAACAGAGGTTATAAATGGTAGAACTAACAATTAATGATATAAAAGTAAAAGCTGAAGAAGGAATGACTATACTTGATGCGGCCAAATCTGTGGGAATTTACATCCCAACATTATGTCACATGAAAGATCTGTTTCCAACCGGTGCATGTAGAATTTGTGTTGTGGAAGTAGATGGTATGAGAGGATTAACACCAAGTTGTGCTTATCCAGTGATGGAAGGGATGAAAGTTCAAACTAATTCTCCACGTGTAAGGATTGCAAGAAAAACTATTATTGAACTTTTAGTCGAGAATCATCCTCAAGATTGCCTGATATGTGTTAGAAATAAAAATTGTGAATTACAGGATTTATCGGAAAAATACAGCATAAGAGAGCACAGATACGTTGGTGTAAAGAAAGATCATGCTATTGATATCTCAAGTGCTTCGATGGAAAGAGATCCTGCAAAATGTATTTTATGCGGTAGATGCGCAAGAACTTGTTCTGAGATTCAGAAGATAGGAGCAATCGACTTTACAAACAGAGGTTTTGCGAGTAATGTTACTACACCTTACAACAAAGGATTGAACGTTAGTGATTGCATCCTTTGTGGTCAATGTATTCTTGTTTGTCCTACTGCAGCATTAAGAGAAAAGAGTCATGCTAAAGAAGTAATGAATGCAATTGCCGATAAATCAAAATATACAATTGCACAAATAGCACCTGCTGTTAGGGCTACATTAGGAGAAGAATACAATTTACCGCTCGGTGCCAACGTAACAGGTCAAATAATTACGGGATTAAAGAGACTCGGTTTCAATAAAGTATTCGATACAAACTTTGCTGCCGATCTTACAATAATTGAAGAAGCAAATGAACTTGTTTCCAGGGTAGCAAATGGCGGAACGTTGCCAATGTTTACAAGTTGTTGCCCGGGTTGGGTAAAATATATTGAACAGAACAGACCTGAATTACTTGATAATGTTTCTTCTTGTAAATCTCCGCATGAAATGGAAGGTGCTATTCTAAAGACATATTATGCAAAGAAAATGGGATTAAAACCGGAAAACATTTATGTTGTTTCGATAATGCCATGTACAGTAAAAAAGTATGAATCGGATCGACCGGAATTAACAGAAGAACATAAAGCGGATGTTGATGCAGTTTTAACAACCCGCGAACTGGTTCGTTTATTCAAAATGGCGGGAATTGATTTTAATGAATTGCCGGAGAATGAATTTGATAATCCGCTTGGAGAATCAACCGGTGCTGCAGCAATATTCGGAACAAGCGGCGGTGTAATGGAAGCTGCATTAAGAACTGCATATAAAATAATTACTAGTAAGGAATTGGAAAAACTGGAATTCTCTGATATCAGAGGTAATTCGGGTATTAAAGGATCAACAATAAATATAAATGGAATGGATGTTAATGTTGCAGTTGTTAATGGAATTGGTAATGTAAAACCAATCTTAGATGAAGTTGAACAGGGTAATTCAAAATATCACTTCATCGAAGTAATGGCTTGTCCGGGAGGTTGTATTAATGGAGGCGGGCAACCGATTCATCAAAAAACTGAAAAGATTAAAAAGCGTGTTCAGGCATTATACGATATCGATGTAAATATGAAAAACCGGCGCTCACATGAAAATGAATCGGTTAAAAAGTTGTACAAAGAATTTCTTGGCGAACCCAACGGACATTTATCACACGAACTTTTACATACAACTTATATTAATCGTAAGAAAATTCTGGAAGAGGCATAGGTTTAAGGAAATAAGATAAAACATGTCACAAGGGATAGTAACTACAATATCGCAAAGATGTAAAAGATGTTATTCATGCATTAGAGAATGCCCGGCTAAAGCAATCAGGGTAATTAACGGGCAAGCTGTTGTTATTGAAGAAAGATGTATTAGCTGCGGTCATTGTGTTAAGGTCTGCTCTCAACAAGCTAAACAAATCCTGAGTGAAGTAGATAAAGTTGTAAATGAAATTTTACCGACTGGTAATGCAGTTGCAATGATTGCCCCATCTTTCCCGGCATCATTCCCAAAGAAATATTCCAGGATACCAGCTGCATTAAAGAGTATCGGATTTACTAAGGTAGTTGAAACTGCGTTCGGTGCTGATTTAATTAGCAAATATTATTCAGAACTTGCTGAAAGTAATTTTGAAGAAACTATTATTAGCAGCGCATGTCCGGCAGTATTTAACTGGGTTGAAAAGTATTTTAATGAAATAATACCAAATCTTGCAAAAGTGGTTTCACCAATGATTGCAATGGGACGATATATCAAAAAAAATTATGGCGCTGATACTAAAGTAGTATTTATAGGCCCCTGTGTAGCTAAAAAAAGTGAATATAAAGATAGTTCTGTTAGTGATGCTGTTGATGCGGTTCTTACTTTTGCAGAACTTAAAGAAATTTTTGATTCAAAAGAAATCAACATTGAAATTCTCGATGAAATAGATATTGATCCTCCTCATGCTTATTTGGGCAAATCATTTCCTTTAACTGGTGGATTGCTTAAGACAGCAAATATCTCGGGTGATATTCTGGAAAAAGAAATAATTGTTGTGGAAGGTAAAGAAAGAGTTGAAGAAATTATTAATGAAATTGCAGAAAAAAAAATTAAGTCCAAGTTTATCGATATTTTATTTTGCGAAGGTTGTATTAGCGGACCGGCTATCGACTCGGATTTGAATTTTTATTCTAAACGTGAAAAGGTTATTAGTTTTATAGATAAGAATATTAATTCATTCGATAAACATGAATGGAAAAGTACATTATACAATAGCAGAGATTTAAATCTGGCAAGGTTATTTCATAATAAGAATCAAAGAAGACCGATGCCTTCTGAAGATGAAATTAAGAAAATACTTGCCCGTACAAATAAATATGCTAAAACCGATGAGTTGAATTGCGGATCTTGCGGTTATAGGACATGCAGAGAATATGCTATCGCAATTGCTAAAGACCTTGCAGAAGATGATATGTGTCTCCCATTTCTTATAGATAAACTTGAATCAGCTTATATAGAATTAAAAGAGACCCAGGAGCAACTTCACAGTGCAGAAAAACTTGCCTCAATTGGACAACTTGCAGCCGGAGTTGCACACGAAATCAATAATCCACTCGGTTCAATTATGCTTTATGCTAATATGTTAAGACGAAAAATTGAAAAGTGCACTGAGGATAGTCAGTCCAGAGAGGATTTAAGTTTGATAATTGAAGAAGCTAACCGGTGTAAAAACATAGTAGCTAATCTTCTCAACTTTGCACGCCAGGGTAAACTTAGAATTTCTTCTGTAAATGTTTTTGAGCTGATAACAAACATTACAAGGATGTTACTTATCAATCCCGTATTTAGTGATATCGAAATTACTATAAACAACCAAATTGAATCTCAGGAAATAGAAGGGGATTCAGATCAATTAAAACAAGTTTTTCTGAATATATTGACTAATGCATGCGAAGCACTTGAATCAAGCTTAGTAAAAAAAATAGTAATTAACCTTAAGAAGATCGATAATAACATTGTTATCGAAATAACGGATTCCGGTTGCGGTATTCCTCAAGAGAATATTGGTAAAGTATTCACACCATTTTTTACAACCAAGAAAATGGGTAAGGGAACCGGATTGGGACTTGCTATAACTTACGGAATCGTCAAAATGCATAAAGGTGAAATTAAGGTTAACAGTAATATCGGGAAAGGAACATCGTTTGTAATTACATTGCCTCATAAAGTAAATATTATAAATCCAATTTTGAATTGATGGAGAAAGAATGGTAACCGAAAATGTTAAAAAAATATTACTCGTGGATGACGACATCGATCTACTTGAACAAAACAAATTATTACTGGAATCAAAAGGATTTGAAGTTATAACAGCAGAAAATTCTGAAGAAGGGCTCAAAGTATTTCAAAAAGAAAAACCCGATGCCGCTATTATTGATTTGATAATGGAACAGATGGATTCCGGCTTTGTACTTTGTTATAAAATTAAAAAAACCGAACATGGTAAAAAAATTCCAGTGTTCATGCTTACATCTGCTACTTACGAAACCGGATTTAAATTCAGCGCTTCCAGTAAAGAAGAGAAAGAATGGATTAAGTGTGATGGAATAATTAACAAGCCGGTTGTTATAGAAGACCTTCTAGCAAAGCTGGAAAACTTTAACTATCAGCAATAGTATTTTAACTTAACCGATGATCTGAAATGAATAATTTCAAAGGAAATATTCTGATTGTAGATGACGAGAAAGGATTACGTCTTGGCACTAAAAGATTATTGGAAGAAGAAGGTTATAATGTAACCGCTGCAGAAAACGGTACAGAAGGTTTACAGTTTGGAACTAATAAAGATTTCGATGTTGCTGTAATTGATTTAAAAATGCCGGATATTGACGGACTAGAAGTTCTAAAAGAAATTAAAAGTGTTCATCCAAATACGGTATGTTTTATTGCCACAGCATTTGCAAGTTATGAAACAGCAATTCAGGCAACACGAATTGGAGCTTTTGGATATATTCCTAAACCATTTTCTCCTGAAGAATTTATTTACCAGGTTGAACAGGGGTTAAAACAGAGAAAACTAATTCTTGATGCACATAGACTTGAATTAGAACGAGAGAAAAACTTATTAGAACTTGCTAATGAAAAATCCCGGCTCAATGCAATCATCAAGTCTATTAGCGAAGGAATAATAATAATAAATACCAACGGCGATCTGGCTTATTATAATTATGCTGCAATTAAATTGCTAAGCATAAACAATATCCAGATTGGTGAAAAAATATTAGATAAACTCCCGGTACATGTAACAGATATTGTAAAGAAAATATTTCAATCGGACAAGATAATGTTGAAAAGTTATACGACAGAATTTTCACTTGATGCCGATAATGAATTATTCCTTGAAGCTGCCTGTACACCAATTCCAAATCCTGATGGAAGTTTAGCCGGGGTTGTAATTATTCTAAGTAATATCACGGGTTATAAAAGGATCGAGATCATTAAGAATCAATTTGTGTCCATGGTTGCACACGAATTAAAAACTCCTTTAGCTGCTGTTCAGGGTTTCTTAAACATTATAATGGATCAATCAATAAAACTGTCACCGGATAAACAACACGATTATATTCAGCGTTCAACACTTCGATTAAAATCCTTAACCGATCTTGTAAATGACCTGCTCGATATTTCAAGGTTCGAAATGAAGACTAAGGAACGTGAAATCATTGAAGTTCATCTTGAAGAAATTATTTGCTCTACATTACAGATGCTCGAACTTGAGTTAAATAAAAAAGGAATTACAGTAGAAAAGAACATCGAAATAAAATTACCATTTATAAAAGCAGATATTAATGAAATAGCCAGAATGGTAACTAATTTATTAAGCAATGCAATAAAGTATAACAAGGAGAAAGGGAAAATATTTATTGATATTTCTTCATCGAAAAATTATGTGGTATTAAAAGTAAGAGATACAGGTATTGGACTTAAACCTGATGAGAAACAAAAATTATTTTCAGAATTCTACAGAGCCAAGAACGACATGACACGTGGAATAAGCGGTACAGGATTAGGATTAAGTATTGTAAAGAGAATTGTCGATTCATATTTCGGGTTTATTGAAGTAGAATCTGATTACGGGGTTGGTACTACTTTCTTAATTAAATTACCAATAAATCCAAATTAAACAGGAGAGAATTATGGCACTTATCGCAATTATTGATGATGATCCGGATATTCTTGATGCAAGTAGTTTAGTGCTTAAATCGAAAGGACACGATGTAATCACTGCAAATAATCCTAACGATGGATATAAAATCGTTAAGGGTAAAAAACCCGACTTAATAATTCTAGATGTTATGATGGATGAGCCGGACGACGGTTTTTATCTAGCTCAAAAATTCCGTAAGGAAGGAATTACTATTCCAATATTAATGTACACCTCTGTTTCCAAAGCGATCGGTCTGGATTTCGGAAAAAGTGAAATGGTTCCGGTTGATGACTTTGTTGAAAAACCGATTTCACCCGAGGAGTTAGTAAACAAAGTTGAATCTTTGTTGAAAGTAAAGGAGGTAAAGTAATATGCTGGTAATGGAAAAAAATGCAATGACCGAGGAAATTGAATTATTAGTTTCTAAATACGGTCAAAGCCGATCTTCGCTTATCCCTATTCTTCAGGATATACAGAGGAAGCATAAATATATACCTGATTTTGCTCAACAGGAAGTTGCACGTTTACTCGATATTCATCCGGTTGAAGTATTTAGTGTTATTTCATTCTATTCATTTCTAAACACTACACCTAAGGGAAAGTATATTGTAAGATTGTGTCAGACAATTTCCTGTGACATGCAAGGAAAAGCGGCTGTTGCTAAAGCAATTGAAAGAGAACTTGGTATTAAGTTTGGTGAAACTTCGCGTGATAGTAAATTCACACTTGAATTTGCTAACTGTGTTGGAATGTGCGACCAGGGACCGGCAATGATTATTAACGAAAGAGTTTATTCCAAACTTACACCTGAAAAAGCTGTTCAAATATTGAACGAGTTGAAGTGAGGACGACAATGGAAAATAAAAAACGAAAAGGTGATGTTCTGTTTTCAAAATACAACCGTGGAGAAGGGGTTAAAAAAGCGCTTTCTATTACACGTGAAGATATTTTATTCGAATTGCGTGACTCAAAATTAAAAGGCAGAGGTGGTGCCGGTTTCCCTACAGCAACTAAGTGGACTATTGTAGCAGCAGCCATTGCAGATCAAAAATATATTATATGTAATGCAGATGAAGGAGAACCCGGTACATTTAAGGATAGAGTCCTATTACTGGAATATCCCGAACTTGTTTTTGAAGGTATGGTAATTGCTGGTTACACTATCGGTGCTACAAAAGGAATTGTTTACCTACGGGGTGAATACGAATATATGTTAAGCTCATTGGAAGACTATCTTGCTTCAATGAGACAGGATAATTTACTTGGTAAAAACATTTTAGGTAATTCTAATTTTGATTTTGATATAATGATCCGTCTCGGTTCAGGTGCTTATGTGTGCGGTGAAGAAACTGCATTAATTGAATCTCTTGAAGGAAATAGGGGAGAGGCTCGCAACCGTCCGCCTTACCCTGTTAATACCGGTTATATGGGCATGCCTACAGTTGTAAACAATGTAGAAACGCTTGCATCAATTCCGCATATCATCAATAAAGGTGGTGAATGGTATCGCAAACATGGGACTGATAAATCTTCCGGTTCAAAATTATTCTCGGTATCAGGGGATTGCTTAAGACCCGGAGTATATGAACTGCCATGGGGAACAACCATTTCTGAATTATTAAAAATTGTTGGAGCAAAGGATACAAAAGCTGTTCAGGTTGGAGGTGCTTCCGGTATCTGTCTTCCTAAATCACAATTCGATCGTTCATTAGCTTATGAGGATGTTGCAACCGGTGGTTCTATAATGATATTCAATGAAAGCCGAAATATGCTTCACGTTCTAAAAAATTTTATGGAATTTTTTGTTGAAGAATCATGCGGGCAATGTACTCCATGTAGGATAGGAAATGTAAAATTACTGGAAGGCGTAGAGATGATTGAAAAAGGTGAATATAAGTTCGGTTACATTAATCAATTGAAGGATTTAGGAAAAACAATGCAAGTCGCATCTAAGTGCGGATTGGGTCAATCCAGTTCTAATGCATTCATTTCAATATTAGAAAATTTTAAAGAGGAAATATTTAACGGAAACGGAGGCGGAAATGGAAAGTAAAGGCGATTTTAGAGCACCGGTTAGTCAAACGCCACATACAATTGAAAAACCGAAAGATACTTCTACAATAGGTGGAATGGTTTCTGTTGAAATCAACGAAAAGAAAATCTCCGTTCCATTAGGTACTACAATACTGGAGGCATGTAAAATAGCCGGCATTACAATTCCTACTTTGTGTCATCACGAGGATTTGTGTGTTGCCGGTGTTTGTAGAATCTGTGTCGTAGAAGTTCAGGGTATGAGAACTCTGCAAGCTTCTTGCGCATTCCCAATTACTTCTCCTATAAAAATCAGAACTTCAACACCAATGGTTCGTAAAGCTCGTAAACACGTCCTGGAGTTATTATTAAGCGAACACTACGGTGAATGTTATGCATGTTTCAGAAACGGTAAATGCGAATTGCAATCCTTAGCAAAAGAATATGGTATTGATCAATATACATTTGGTCATGTAACCGAACCCCAATATGAAATTGATAACTCGTCATACTCTGTAATTAGAGATATGAGTAAATGCGTTCTTTGTAAACGCTGCGTTAGAACTTGTATTGATCTTCAGGAAGTTGGTGTTCTCGAATCGATTGATAGAGGCGATAAAACTCATATTGGAACTTTTCTGGAAAAACCATTAGCTGATGTAATTTGTATTAATTGCGGGCAGTGTATTAACAGGTGTCCAACCGCTGCATTGCGTGCAAATGATCCATCAGATGAAATATGGGCAGCAATAGACAATCCTAATAAACATGTAGTAATTCAGACTGCACCATCTCCGCGTGCTGCTATTGGAGAAGAATTCGGGCTTGGTGCCGGTCATTCAATGACGCGTGAATTAAACACTGCATTACGCAGAATCGGTTTCGATAGGGTATTCGATACTAACTTTACTGCCGACCTAACAATCATCGAAGAAGGAACAGAACTTATTCAGCGATTATACAAAGCACTTGTTAAGAAAGAACAGGTTGCATTACCGCAATTTACATCTTGTTCACCGGGATGGGTAAAATTCATTGAACATTATTACCCGGAATATCTTGATAACCTTAGCTCGGCTAAATCTCCGCAGCAAATGTTCGGTGCATTGATAAAAACTTTTTATGCAGAAAAAGCCGGCATTGATCCAGCTAATATTGTATCCGTTGCCGTCATGCCATGCTCGGCTAAAAAGTTTGAATGTAACAGACCGGAGATGAATGACAGTGGTTATAAAGATGTTGATTACGGGTTGACTACAAGAGAACTTGCGAGAATGATTAAGGAAGCCGGAATAAATTTACCCGAGATGCCTAAGAGTAATTTCGATTCTCCATTCGGTGAAGCTTCCGGAGCCGGATTAATATTTGGTGCCACAGGTGGTGTAATGGAAGCTGCAATTAGATCTGTTGTTGAATTCGTTTTAGGTAAGAAAGCAGAAGACATTTTTGAGAAGGCGAATATTATTCCTTTGCGTGGATTTGATGGAATTAAGTATATGGAAATTCCAATAGGGGATAATGTTGGACCTGTTCCGCAATTATTAAAATCTCTCGTACCTAATTGGGATTGGTTAAAAGGTGCTACTTTAAAAATAGCTGTTGCTCACGGTACTGCTAATGCAAAGAAAATAATGGATGATATTAAAGCCGGTGGTAAATTCTCAGAATGTCACTTTATAGAATTTATGGCTTGTCCGGGCGGTTGTATAGGTGGAGGTGGACAGCCAATTCCAACTACTCCGGAAATCAGAAGATTAAGAGCTCAAGCAATTTATTCTGAAGATGAATCTTTGGATTTAAGAAAATCGCATGACAATCCGCATGTTGTTAAAATTTATCAGGAGTTCTTAACTGAAGGACCATGTTCGCATCTTTCACATAAACTGCTTCATACGCATTATGTAAAACGTGGAAGATATATTGCTTAATTATTCAATGTAAGAGCCGGAAATTATTTTTCGGCTCTTTAATTTACTTTACACCTTTTTATATCTATTTTGATATCAGGAAGTATTTGATCAATTAACTCAATTGAGGATGATCATGATTCCTCTTATTCCTGAATGGGCTCATCACTACGGTGAATTCTGGCGAGCAATTAGGGTTAGAAATCTTTGGTTTATTAAACTTCGATATCTGGCTTCTGTAATGCTTTTTGCCTTTACAATTGCCGGGCAATTTATCTTTCAATTCCGTTTAACTTCAATCCAGTTTACCGCACTGCTAATAATTTCAGCTTTCATTTTGCTATACAATATAATAATTCAACGATCAAGGAAATATGTTGGTTGTATTCCTGATAAATTTAACTGCCTTCATCTTTCCTTAATACAAATGGCTCTCGATTTATTTTCGTTAATGTTCGTGGTTTATTATACGGGTCTTATTGAATCACCACTGCATCTCTTTTTTATTTTTCACATGATCATTGGTAGCCTGATATTACCGGGTTACTTAGTCTATATAACCGCCGGAGTAATTAGTATTTTGTTCGGTCTTATGGCAATGCTTCAGAGATATGGTATTGTTGAAAAATATTTTATTATTGGATTATATACGAACAATAGAACCCAAACATTAACTTATGATATACTTTTTATCATCATTTTCACATTGATGCTGTTTATTAGTGTGTATATAGCAAATAAAATTACAAGACAGTTATATAAACGTGAACAACAATTACGTTCTACCCTTGAAAAACTTAATGAAGCAGAGATTACAAAACAGAAGTATATTATTGGTGTTGTCCACGAAGTAAAGACACCTGTTACTGCAACTCATTCAATAATTGATTTGATTCTAAATAAATTTGTGGGACCAATTGAAATAGAAGTTGAAAAGAAACTACATAGAGCTAAGCAAAGAACAGAAGAGACCCTTAACCTTCTTAATGATATTTTAAGAATCTCGCGTCTTAAGATTCTGGATGTAAAATCTGCTGAGGAAATTGATATTGTAAAACTCATCGAGTCATTAATTGATAAACAATTAGAATTAGTGAAAACAAAATCAATTACTCTGGAATTAAATGACAAAAGAGCAGAAAATAAAAAAATTAAGTCCGACACAATCTTACTTGAATTAGCATTTTCGAATTTAATTTCAAACGCAATAAAGTATGTTGACCAAAATGGTATAATAGACATTATCCTGGATGATAAAGAAGGAATGCTTTATGTTGAGTTTAGCGATACCGGGATTGGAATTCCAAAAGATTCATTGCCAAAAATATTTACTCAGTTTTTCAGAGCTTCTAACATTGATAAAGCAAAGCATTCTGGAACAGGGATGGGACTTGCAATTGTTAAGGAGATTATTGAAATGTTTGGAGGTAGTATAACAGTTAAAAGTCCATCTCGAATTGGTAATGAACAGCACCCGGGAACTACTTTCGAAATATTACTACCTTACAATTTTAAACCGAATCAATATGATATTTTTGAAGTCAATAATGAGGATTACTTATCCAGCAGAAATGAGTTTTAGGAAAACTTTGAATTGATTTTTTAGCAACAGCCTCATCAGAAAAAATACCAAACACTGTTGAACCGCTCCCTGACATTGAAGCATATAATGCACCTGACTCATAAAAAATCTTCTTGATATTCTCTATTTCTGGATACTTATTAAATGCGAACTCTTCGAAATCATTAAAAGCTATTTCCCTAAGTAGATTGTAATCAATTTTATTAGCAATAATAAATTTTCTAAAATCCAATTCTTTCTGAACAGGTTTTGCATTTGCGAAAGCTTCTCTGGTCGAAATATTTATCCCCGGATTGACAATAACAATATACTCATTAATCTCAAGGTCGATATGTTCAAGAATTTCACCTCTCGATTTTCCAATAGCTGGTTTAGCTTTAATAAAAAAGGGGACATCCGAACCAAGCATTAAAGCAATTCTGTTTAATTCGTCATCTTTCAGATTTAATCGGAATAATTCATTAAGCGATATAAGTGTTGCAGCAGCATCAGAACTTCCGCCACCAAGTCCCGCTTGCGAAGGAATAACTTTTTCAAGTTCTATTTTTACATAAAGTGATTTCTTTGTCAGCTCCTCAAGTAATAATTTAGCTTTCACAACTAAATTATTTTCATCATCAGGAATATTTTTATCATTACAAAAAAATTCGAATCGTTCACTTAAAGTGAATTTAAGTGTATCGTACAAATCGTAAATAGGGTAGAATAAGGTGTAAAGATTATGATATCCGTCCAACCGCTTATTAATTATGTTAAGACCAATGTTAATCTTAGCAGGAGCTTTAATTTCAATATACTTCATCAAGCAACTCTTTTATTTTTGCGGTGTGTTTTGGTGAAGAACCGCAACATGATCCAAGGAAAAAAGTATTATAGTTTATCAATGATTTTATTGATTTAATATAGATGTCCGGCTCAATATCACAAATCAGTTTTTCATCAGTTACCTTACCTGTTCCACAATTGAAATAGAATCCGAATTTAGTATTCAGGTGGAAATGATCTATATATTTTTTATAAGTCTTAACTTTAATACAATTAAAGCCAACGGCAATTGGTGAGAAGTCAGAAACAAAATTTATTGCTTCATGTAAAGGTTCACCGCTTAATAGTTTAAGATCTTCATCAAAATAAAATGAAATAATAAAGGGGATTTTGTTGTCATGACAAAATTTACTTGCCATTTCTATTTCATCCCAATGACTGAAAGTTTCATTTAGAATAAAATCAACTCCGGAATTCCATAACATCTCAATATGCTTTTTGTGATTATACTCCAGGTCTAATAATGTTAATGTTCTTTGTCTTTGGTAACAATCCTCTGCCGGGGCGTTGGAACCGGCAATAATAATATTTAGATTGCGTTTAGAATGAATGGCAATATCAACACTCAGTTTTACGAATTCGTAATTTGTAATACCAAGATTAGAATTTTTTACAGCAGCAGGATTTGTCCTGAAAGTATTTGTAGTAATTAAATCAGCGCCAGCATCAATATATTCCTCATAAATAGATTTAACAATTTTAGGGTGCTTTATGTTATGAATTGATTGCCATAAATATTGATCGGGATTTAGATTCTTCTGCAATAAATAACTACCCATTGCTCCATCAAGAAGTAAAGGTCTTCCAAGTTCATTCTGTCTTGATACTATATCTGTTCTCTTAAATGACAAATAATTTCCTGTTAAAAAAAGAAACTGTTTCTTCTACAATCTTTTCAAGATCAATCATCTGGATGCATTCTAAATTGTAGGGACAAACTTTTTTCCAGCAAGGAGCGCAGAATAAGCCCTCAGGGAATAACTTAACACCTCTACCATAAAGTTCTATTTCATTCCAGCAGCTTAATCCGAACCAGGCAATTACATGTTTCTTTAATGCTATTGCCAGGTGCATTCCAAAAGAATCTCCTGTTATTATAACTTGTGGAATGCTTTCATAACAAGCACCTTTTCTCACACCATCATTTGTGGGGGTATAAATTACTTTGTCATCAAATTGTTTTGCAAGAAACTCATTTCTCTCAGTATCCTCGGGTCCACCAAGTAACATTATTTTATATTCTTTTAGAGCTAAGAACCGTTCTATTAATATAGCGTGCTGTTCTAAGGTCATTTTTTTATTGGGGAATAACAAGGAGCAGCCGGTATTAAAACCAATCACTTTCTCAGTATTTAAAATGCCAATATTAGATTTGTATTCTTCAATAAATATTAGCTCCTCATCAGTAAAATTAAAGACATAATCATCATTTCTATAGTCAAGGTTAAATGTCTCAGCTAAATAATCCTGTCCTGTTCTTTTATTTATTCTGAATTTAAGATTATCATCCATACCAAGCTGATAATTATATTTTGCACCTTCATTTAGAGGAATAATCTTACCATTTTCATCAATACCAAATCCCAACTTTTCCTTCGAATTTAATTTCATAGTAAGAGCACCGGACCGGGAAGATTTATCAACATTCAGAATAATATCGAAATTCATCTGGCTAAGAATCAGGTCGCTCTCATATTCAAATTGGAATACTCTATCAATGTAGGGGTTATTTTGAAGCAATCCGGTTGCGTTTTTTAGTGTTACCCAGTAAATAGTTGATTCAGGATATTTTCTTTTTATACCCGGTAACTGGGCAGTTGTCATTAACACATCCCCCATAGCATCAAGATTAATAATCAGTATTTTGGTTCCCATCGGGTTATAACTTTTACATCCGTTTTCCCAGCAGTTATGATCTGCAAAACAAGGTTTATAACCATTAAAGTTTTTGCAGCTCAACACTTTAGGGTCTTTTGGTTTATTTGGATTTGTACTCATAAAAGTATTTCTCAAAAAATGGAGTTAATTTTTCTTTAACTAAATTAGAATTTATATTCTTAATCGTCGGTTCATTAGTGATTATTACTTCATAGTCGGACTTATATGGAAACCACACAACATCGTTGGTATTATATTTTACATATAACCCAAATAGAGGAACTTGAAAAGCTGAAGCAATATGCACAATTGAAGTATCCGGAGTAATTAGAAAATTTAATTTACTAATCATAGCAGCAAATTCATCAAAACTATTTCTGTAAAAAATAGGAATATCTCTTCCTGCAATTTCCCATGCATATTTCAAATCTCGTTCTAAACAAAGTAGAACAGTATTAATACCATAATTACTTAATGAGGAAATAAGATCTTTATAATTTTTTATTCCCCAGAATCTGGCATCGCTTCCGGCACTTATATTTATTCCTAAAAGAAAGTTATTAACCGGGAAATGTTTTTCGATGTACGAATCAACAATAATAATAGAATCGGGCTTCGGACTGTAAATAATATTTATCTTTGTCGGATTGTAGGAAATATTGAATGGTTTTGTAAATTCCATCATTCTTTCGATTATATGATGTTTTGACGGATCTAATTTTGCAATAGTAGTTGTATATAACTTTTCAGTCCCTTTTTGAAATCCAATTTTATATTTACATTTTGAAAAAGCAATTAGATAGCTTACTGTAGTGGACACATCATCATGAAGATCAATAATAACATCATATTTATTTTTATTGATATGTTTAATTAAAGTAGAAATTCTCTGAAGTTTTTTGTTAAATACAATAACCTCGTCAGTCAAAAGTGAATTATCGAAAATAAAATAGTTATAGCTGCTTGCAAGAACTGTAATTTTACAATTAAGATTCTTCTTTAATTCATATAATAGGGGAGTAGTTACTAATGCATCGCCAATCCTATTTAAACGAATTAAAAGAATATTAAGATATTCAGAAGTATCTAATTTATCGTTCTGATTATCCTTCCTCTTGAAGAAAATAAGAAGATTTAATAAAATTTTTCTAATAATTATCTCTAAACTTTTCAAGTTAATCCGAGTAGTTTATTCTTGGAAATTAATTTCTCTATCTTCTCCATAATTCTGCTTAATGGCAAATCCTTGAAACACTCATGATTTTTCGGGCAATCTAACAGATTACACATAATACAGTCCAATTCACTTAGGTTAATCCATTCATGCATGTTTCCATATGGACCCTGGTGCAATGGATTTGTGGGACCGTGGATACTTAATACAGGAGTTTTAACAGCTGTAGAAATATGCATCGGACCACTATCATTAGCAATCAGGAATAAGCATTTAGATATAAATGAAGCCATTTGACGTATACTTGTACTGGGAGCAAGAAATGATTTATCACCTAATAGATTCTTAATTTTTATGGCATCGTTATAGTCTTCGGGTCCCCATAGTATTAAAGCCGGTATATTAAATCTCTTAAAAATTGCTTCTGCAATATCAGCGAACTTCTCCGGTTCACATTTTTTCGAAGGCCATCCACCTGATGGTGAAATACCGAAGAACTCTTTATCATGTAAAGTTTTTTGCGTTAACCATGCTTCTGTGAATAAGTTATCATTTTTACTTACAAAGAAATATAAGTTTTCAGAAGTTACATTAAGACCAATTTTCTTTAAGAATTCAAGATGCAAAACTGCTGAATGATATCGATCTCTTTCAGCGGGACCAAATAAATTATATGCCCACTTTCTTCCACTATACGGGAACCCGGCTCTATACTTTGCTCCACTTAAATATGTTATTTGTGCTGTTGTAGGATTTGAATAAAAATCTAACACTAAATCATACTTTTTCTTTTTAATCATCATATAGAATTTTAATCTTCCTATAATACCTTTTGGCAAAACTAAAACCTGATTTAATTGCGCAAGACCTTCTAAACCGGGACTGGAAGGTTTCTCACAAATAAAATCAATTTCAGCGTGTGGGAAATCGGTTCTCAGGTTATCCAGCACAATGGTTGATAAGACAACGTCACCTATACCACGTAATTTGATGATTAATATTTTTTTTACAGATTCTTTCTCAATCATAAAAAGTTAATGCTAAATCAAAATTACTTTATTAATTTAATAATTAGAAAGCTATTCTAAATTACAAATTTAACAGACTGGTTCAAAAAAGAAATTTTCTAAGCGGAGGTTGTAAAATGTTTCTTGAAGGGAAAACGGCGATAGTAACCGGCGGTGCAATGGGTATCGGACTTGAAACAGCCATTCTATTAGCAAAAGAAGGCTGTTCGGTAACAATCTGGGATATTAATGAAACCGAATTAAATAATGCTAAAGGATTGCTGAAGAATTATTCTTCAAAAATATTTACTCACATATGCGATGTAACCAATAAAGAAAGAGTATATGAACTGGTAAAGGTTGCTATTCAAGAAATGGGCAAGGTTGATATACTTGTAAATAATGCCGGATATGTAAAAGGCGGGGGATTCCTCGATTGCACAGATAACGATTGGGAACGGACAGTTGAAGTAAATCTTAATTCTATTCTCTACACTACAAGAGCAGTGCTTCCAATGATGTATGATAACAATTATGGCTATATAATTAACATATCATCTGCTTCGTCATTTCTTGGGGTTGCAGATTTATCCGTGTATGCAGCTACTAAATGGGCTGTCCAGGGATTAACAGAGTCACTACGATTCGAAGCATGGAACAGAAAAAAATTCGGTGTAAAATTTAGTTCGGTACATCCATACTATATAGCTACAGGAATGTTTTCAGGTGCTAAGTTAAACCTTTTAGGGAGTATTCTTGTACCTTTAGTTAAATCACATTCAGTAATTGCCAGAGCGATTGTTTATGGTGCAATCAAAAAAAATAAAACGATTGTAAGAAGACCAATAACATTAAAACTTGTCAATATTTTTAGAGGAATATTACCTGATTATCTTTTCCAGAAAATGATGGTATTGTTTGGTGTTTCTACAAGCATGAAAACGTGGGTTGGCAGAAAATAGCTAAGCGATGGATTCGCATCCCTCAGGTATTTCAGGGGGAACAAGAATGGTCTGTTCCCGGAGAAGAATAACCTGACCCTGATCCAGGCTTTTTCTTTTAGTAACATATTTCTTAAATGTATAACTAACTGAAACCAGTTTAGAAGTTTTTGCTTTTGAATAAAAAGCAGCAATAGAAGCCGCCTTCTTAATAATATTCTTAGGAACAGGTTCTTTGGTATTCTCAACTCTTAAGACAACATGTGAACCGGAAACACTTCTTGCATGAAACCATAAATCATTTTGTTTGGCAAATTTGGTAGTTAACTCGTCATTATTTTTACTGTTTTTGCCTACATATAAATGATATTTTTTATCAACTAAAAAGCGGCGGAAATTTATTCCGGGTTCTTCTGTTTTTAATTCCATATTTGATTTTATTCCCAATTCTTTTTTTAATAAAAGAATCTCATTATGATCTTCTAACGCTGTTAATCTACCCAGCAATCCGCTTAATTTTTTGTATTTTAATTCCAAGTCCGAATAAAGAAAGCTGGATTTTTGATAATTTATTTTTTCCGATTTAGCTTTTTCAAATAGCTTATCTACATTTTGATTTGGTGATAATGATTTATCTATTGTAATTGTAACATCTTGTTTACTCAGCTCATCGCGAACGGTTATTGAATCATGTCCTTTCCGAATCTTATTTATGTTAATTAGCAATAAATTGGCCAGATATGAATATTCATTTTCACGTGAGCCTATTTCTAATCTCGCTTTTAAATCGTTTAGCTTATTGAAAATTTTATCTATTTCCTTTCGTAAATACTTTTCTAGTTCTTTTTTTGTAGTTAAATCTCGTGTTATCAGTGTTTTAGAAATAAGAAATTTATTTAGAGCACTAAAATAATCGTCATAAAAATATTGCTTCTGTTTCAGGTTACTGGATACCAATGTGGAAGGTATAAAATCAAACTCGCCGGTTTCATACGGAATAGTTACAGCAATTTCTTTGCTTGATATATCATCAATCATTTTTAATAGTTTTGATCTCCAATCATCTCCTGATTTTACTTCTATTTTGTTAAGGAGGAAATTAATAAATCGATACTTGCTTATTATTTCATCTAAGGAGAGGGAACCAATATCATTTTTGATTCTAACAAGAGAAACCGAAGGGTTGAGAAATTCTGTGTTTATAATTTCCGATTTAATCTCAATAACTTCTTGAGTGTCGATCTTTTTAAAAGAATGGAATTCCGTCCCGGCAATTAAAACTACATTACTTCTGGCACCTCTAATCATAAAATAGATTTTTGCTCTATTTAGTGTTAACTCTATAATCCTATCATTGCTTGCAATAGATATGTCTGCCAGTCTGGATGGTAAGTACTCAGTAAAAAAATCCCTTGTATTTTTCTTAGCTTTTTTAATTTCATTTTTAAAAGAAAAATATGGCTGCTGTGCGTTATTAGATAGAATCAATGCAAAATCGGGATAATTTATAGTCGGAATCCTAAGAAATAGTTTATCCTTTTCTTGAGTGAAAATATCAATTACTTCGCTATTTAGTAATTTACTCCGTAATTCAGAAATACCTCTTAATAAATAAAGATAATTGTTGTACATGCGTTTAGTATTGTATAAAAACTAATTTCTTCTTTCAGTTGAAGTTAATTCGTAGATTTTATGAAGTAGTAACTCTTCATTTTTACTCAAAATAATATTTCTTCTTTGCATAACAATTTTAGCTACTTCAATACATTTTGAAATATCATAGGTTCGCAACCATTCCGAGCCTCCCCAGCAGAATGAGGGGATATACTTAGGAGGAAATCCGGAACCAAACAGGTTACATGATACACCAACGTTTGTACCTGTATTGAACATCGTATTAATTGCAGTCTTAGAATGATCTCCCATAATTAGTCCGACAAATTGTGAACCGGAATTAACCATCTTACCATTCACATAAACATCCACTTCTCCATAGTTATTCTTAAGGTCACTATTGTTGGTACTTGCTCCAATATTTATCCAGCTGCCTAAATAAGAATGGCCTAAAAATCCTTCATGCTGCTTATTTGAGTATGAATGGATAATTGAATTTTCTATTTCACCACCAACTTTACAAACCTTTCCAATACTCGTGTTATGATAAATAAGTGAATTTGATTTAACCAATGAATTATCACCTATGTACACTGGACCTTTAATTGTAACGTGCGGAAATATTTCAACATTTTTACCGATATAAATTGGTCCTTCTGAAGCATCAAGAACCACAAATGGATTAACAACCGTTCCTTTATCAATAAAAACTGATTTTTTATTCATCAACACTACATGTGAGTTCAACTTAACATTCACATTAGTTTTCTTTCTTAGTAATTCAAAATCATTTCTTATTTCATCACCGTTAATATTCACCAGATCCCATGGATAATTTATAATTGTAGCATCAACAACTTCCTTTTTAGAAAAATCACCTGAATTAAAATCAAACAAATCATTTTGCGCTGTTAGAAAGCGTTTAGCATCATTACAAAATAATCTAACGGCTATAACCAGATTATTTTGAGTAAGGGCTTCACCAATACTAAGTTTAGCTATTTGTTTACTAAGCATCCTATCAATTACAAGCCGTCCATTTATATAAATTATTTCATCAGAATCCGAAAATTTGTAATTACGATCCGGATATCTTTCAGCCATAACATCTTGTAAGTAATCCCTTGAATGAAGTTTAATATTAGCTTTTGGAAAGTATCTTTCAACTTTTTCTCTAAGAGAAAGAATTCCGCTATTTAAGTCGTAAACCGGTCTTAAATAGACTAAAGGAAGTAAATTGATATAACCGTTATCTTCGAATAGGCAAATAGTCAGTTTCATAATAACTCTGAAATTGTTTTAATAACAAACTAAATAAAAATTATTCATTAGGCAAAATACTTTGTGGAATAGGGCGTGGTTTGATATATTTCCAATATGAAAAATAGATTGCGAAAATATTCTATAATTACGGCGGTAATTTTACTATCCTTTTTTGTTTTTCTGCTTATTATCGACAATTTCGTCTTACCATTTTATGTCGATGCCAATGAAGTTAAAGTGCCAAATATTGTAGGAAAACATAAAGACGAGGCAATCAGAATTCTTACGGATCTTAATCTTAATCCTGTAATTCAAACATCACGTTACGATGAAAGATTTAATAAGGACTTTGTAATTTTCCAAAAACCGTCTCCAAACTCTACTGTAAAAGAAAACCGCAGAGTTTATTTAACTGTAAGCGGTGGCGTTCAAACAGTTAAAATGCCATTCCTGATTAATAAAACTGTTAGAGATGCTCAAATAAACCTTGAAAGGATAGGTTTAGTTCTCACTCAAATTGAAGAAATTGAGTCTGAATTCCCGCCAAATTTAATTGTTGAGCAGCAATACCCTGAAGGGAAAGAATTGCCCAAAGGCACTTCAGTTTGGATAAAAGTAAGTATCGGACCTAAAATAGGAATGGTAAGAGTACCAAATATTTTAGGTAAATCACTTGGTGAAGTTGAAAATATTTTGAAGAGTATGTCCTTAAGAATAGGAATAAGAACTTACATTCATTCATCAACATTACTTCCAAATACAGTTGTAGATCAGCAGCCGGCAGAAAATACTTTAGTGGCAGTTGGTGATTCCGTTAATATTGTTCTAACAATGAATAAATAAATATGAAAAACAAAAAATTAATTGCGCCATCCATTCTTTCAGCCGATTTCTCAAATCTATCCATGCAAATTAGAAATGTTGAACTTGGCGGTGCAGATGTTATTCACTGCGATGTAATGGACGGTCAATTCGTACCTAATATTACTTTTGGTCCAATGATTATTGAAGCCGTAAGGAAAATAACAAAACTTCCTATAGACACTCATTTAATGATTAAGAATCCGGATGCGCTAATAAAAGAATTTATTGAAGCGGGTAGTAATTACATAACTGTTCATCAGGAAGAGGTTGTTCACCTTAATAGAACAATCAACAGAATAAAGGAATTGGGTGCAAAAGCTGGAGTGTCGATTAATCCTTCAACACCGGTAAGTACGTTATTTGAAGTTTTGGATATTGTGGACATGGTTCTTGTTATGTCAGTTAATCCAGGTTTCGGTGCTCAAAAATTTATTCCCGGTACATTGAAAAAGATTGAAACATTAGCTGCAATTAGGGAAGAAAAAGGTTATAACTATATCATTGAAATCGATGGCGGTATTAATTCGGAAAATATAAAAACAGTATCTAAAGCCGGATGTAATATGTTTGTGGTTGGCTGGTCTATTTTTGGTGCTGATAATATTACTGCATCTACAATGGAATTAAAAAATTTAATTACTAGTTCCAATTAATGCGGAATGCTCGTCATATAAAATATTTGGATACTCTTCTACAGAAAATTATTTATTAGGATTTCCTAATAATCATTAAAATAATCGGGTGATATAAGTGATTATACAGGTGGTAGATATTTTTTATTCTAATGTCTTTAAGAGATATAGCACCAAATACAATATCTACCGCGATTTGTATGAGAAGGATCTATTAGGATTAGAAATTAGAAATATCAATTTCAAATTTGCTAATAGAATTAAGAAAATTATTTTATCGAATAAGGAAATCTGTTACATAACTTCTAAAAAGGAAAACGATTCGGTTGATTTACTGGCATTGGGTTCCTTCGGTGTATTTAAAGAACTATCAAAAGAAATTATTGCAATTGGAAACGAGGATATCGGTTTTAAGATAAATAAAACACTTAAAAACGTCTCTGACTATGATCTGCTAAAATTAACTGTTGGAAATAAAACTTTTCAATTCGATAGCGCTTTATTAATTGGAATTGTAAATGTAACACCGGATTCATTTTCTGATGGAGGCAAATTCTTTAGCACAGAGTCTGCTATTGAACATGGATTGCAATTAATTAAGGAAGGGGCGGATATTCTTGATATTGGTGGCGAATCATCGAGACCGGGTTCGGAACCTGTTAAGGATGATGAGGAGCTTAACCGTGTAATTCCCGTAATAGAAGGAATAATAAAAAAAGTACCCGACGCAATTATTTCAATCGATACACAAAAATCAATTGTTGCATCCGAAGCTTTAAAGAGAGGAGCAAAAATAGTAAACGATATAAGTGCAGGATCATTCGATAGCAATATGTTTGAAGTAGTAAAGTCATTTAATGCAGCATTCATCCTGATGCATATGAAAGGGACTCCTAAAACAATGCAACAGAGTCCTTATTATGATGATGTAGTTTCTGAAGTATATGATTATTTGCTTAACAAGGTTGATAATGCCAGGAAGCATGATATCAAAAACATTATTATTGATCCGGGAATTGGATTTGGCAAAAGAGTTGCTGATAATTACGAACTACTAAAAAGACTCAATGAATTTAAGGGAATCGGCTGCCCGATTATGGTAGGACTTTCGAGAAAATCATTTTTAGGCAAAGCATTAAACATAGAAATTGATAAAAGGGAAGAAGCCACATTAATTGCTGAAACATTAGCTATAAAAAATGGCGCTAAATTAATACGAACACATAATATCAACAAAGCAGCGTACGCAGTTAAGTTAAATCAATTTGTCGAAAATCCGGAATTACTTGCCAATGTTTGAATTGTTTAAAATCGGTTTTCTATCAGTAACTTTTCTAGATCTACTGGATATTTTCTTAGTCACATTTATTTTCTACAAATTATATTCAGTAATTTCAGGCACTATAGCGGCACAAATCTTTTATGGTTTGTTGATAGTTTTATTTTTGTCATTTGTTGCCCAGGCAGCTAATTTCAAAGCTGTTGGATGGCTTCTTAAACTAATTTCAGAAGTATGGGTAATTGCATTTATAATTTTATTCCAACCTGAAATTAGAAGGATGCTGGTCCTTCTTGGAAGAAGCCCAATAATGAAATTATTTCTTAAAGGTGACGAAAGCGACACTGCAGATATAATTGCCGATACAGCATTTGAGCTTGCTCAACATCAGCACGGCGCTTTAATGGTAATTGTTAAGTCTGTTGGAATTCGCGGTATAGCTGAAACCGGAGAGGCAATTAATTCCAAGGTTACAAAAAATTTACTTAGATCAATTTTCTTCCCACGTTCACCTTTGCACGATGGTGCAGTAATTATACGAAACGATAACATTGAAGCGGCTCGATGTACTTTACCATTATCAACTGAGAACACTAAAGATGGAATACCTTTGGGAATGAGACACCGTGCCGGACTGGGTATCTCTGAACAAGCTGATGTTATTAGTGTTATTGTATCCGAAGAATCCGGTAGCATTTCTGTTGCCGAAAAAGGGAAATTGATCCGCGGTTTATCGAAAGAATCTCTCAGAAATTATTTGAAAAATAGTTTAAGTATATCTAAGGAGAAAGGTATTAAGGGCATTATTAATCATATTAGAAAAAACCGGCACCAATTAAGAGTGGATTGATTATTTAAAAACCTATGGCAAGTAAAAAGAGATACAAAATACCCGGTCTAAATATTAATAGTAAATACAAGTCCGCGTCTTCGTTAGTTATACAAGAAAAATTAAGACAGATATTTAAGGAAATTGACAAATTTTTTATTGATGATTCGACCGAGAATTTGCACTCATTACGAATTGCATTCAGAAGATTCAGATACGTTATGGAGATATTTCAGCAATGTGTTGAAACTAAACTGTTTGATGAAGTTTATAATCTCGCAAAGAATATGCAGGATCTAATAGGAGAGGGAAGAGACCTTGATGTAATGGAAATAAAAGTCGGCTTGCTTGAAAAAGAGACTAATAAAAAAGTTCCTAAGTATTTCTACAAAAAAATATCTGAAGAAAAAAATAAAATTAGGCGAAATATTAAAACAGAATTAATTAATTTTATGATCAACAAGGAAATAAATAAAATATTACTTAATAAAAAGGCGAGGGCGATATGAAACTCAGGTATTTTTCTCATTCTGCGTTTCAGATAATTACTGGTTCTAATAAAAAGATTTTGATTGATCCATTTTTAGATGGTAACCCTACTTCGCCGGTAAAATCGGATGATGTTGATGCCGATTATATCATTCTTACTCATGCCCATGGGGATCACATTGGTGATGCATTTAAGATTGCTAAAAGATGTAATTCAACATTTATCTGTGTTAATGAATTAGCAAATTATTGTTCTTCAAATGGATTTAATGCACACAATATGCATATTGGCGGAGGTCATAATTTCGATTTCGGACGGGTTAAGTTTACAATTGCTCATCATGGGTCATTAACACCCGATAATCATTATGGCGGTGAAGCCTCTGGAGTGGTTTTTTCAATCGATGGAAAAAATCTTTATCACACCGGTGACACAGGATTGTTTTATGACATGAAACTTATAGGTGAAATGACACCAATCGACTATATGATGTTGCCTATTGGTGATAATTTTACAATGGGTATTAATGATGCCGTAAAGGCGGTTGAGTTAACTAATCCCGGTGTTGCTATACCTATGCACTATAACACGTTTCCGGTTATAGCTGCTGATCCTAAGGAGTTTAAACAGAAAGTTGAAAAATTAGGGAAGAAGTGTATAGTCATGGATTTCGGTCAGCAAATTGAACTGTAATAAATAATACATATATGGCAAAAAAAATAGTTATTGCAAATCAAAAAGGTGGAGTAGGTAAAACAACTACCGCAATTAATCTTTCGGCATCTATTGCTGCCGCTGAATATAAAACTTTATTAATTGATATCGATCCACAGGCAAATTCTACTTCGGGAATCGGGGTCGAACAAAATGATAAATCAGTATATGAGGTTTTAGTCGGTTTAGAAAAGGTAGAAAATTGTATTGTAAATACTTATATGCCTTTTCTCGATCTTCTTCCTTCAACTATTAATTTGGTAGGAGCAGAAGTTGAACTTGTTTCAATGGATTCTAGAGAGTTTCTATTAAAAAATGCATTGAAGGAAATTGAGGATAAATATGATTTTATTTTTATCGATTGTCCGCCATCTTTAGGTTTACTTACATTAAATTCCTTAACATGTGCAGATTCAGTGTTAATACCTGTTCAATGCGAGTATTTTGCATTGGAAGGATTAGGTAAGTTATTAAATACAATAAACATTGTTAAAAAGAGCTTGAATGAGAATTTAAATATTGAAGGTGTACTCCTGACAATGTTCGATACTAGATTACGATTATCCCATCAAGTAGTTGAGGAAGTTAAAAAGTACTTTGGCCCTAAAGTTTATAATACAGTAATACATAGGAATGTTCGGTTGTCCGAAGCTCCAAGTTATTCTAAACCTGTTATATTGTATGATGCCAGTTCTGTGGGAGCTCAAAATTATATTTCTCTTGCGTCGGAATTATTACAGAGAAGTAATTTAGAACCGAAAAGAATGAGAGAATAGAAGATGAAAACACCATTGGGAAGAGGTTTGGATGCGCTTATAAATCCACAACTTAAAGATAAAATCGATTCACCCGTTGCACTTTCAAGTAAAGATCTACAAAAGGATGATGGTAAATCTTATGACATCCTTGCAAAAATATCTATTGAACAAATATCTCCCAATCCTTTCCAACCAAGAACTAATTTTGATGCAGAAGCACTTGAGGAATTAAAAAAATCGATTCTTGAGAACGGACTTATTCAACCAATAACTGTTAGAAGAACCGAATTAAATAAATATGAGTTGATTTCAGGTGAAAGGAGACTAAGAGCTTGTAAAGAAATCGGAATCAAAGAGATTCCTGCATACATTATTAAGGTTGATACTAAAGAAGCAATGCTGGCGTTGTCTCTTATTGAAAATATTCAGAGAGAAAAGTTAAACCCTATTGAAATTGCAAATGCCTATAAGCGGTTAATGGATGAATGTAATTTATCCCAGGAAGAAATTGCCACAAAAGTTGGTAAAGATAGAACCACAGTAACAAACTTTGTAAGACTTTTAAAACTACCGCAAAAAGTTCAGCAGAGTTTAATAAAGGACGAAATTACTACTGGTCACGCAAGGGCATTAATAAATCTACCAAATGAACTCTGGCAAGTTGAAATTCTAGACAAAATAATAAAAAAAAATCTACCCGTAAGAAAAGTTGAGGAACTGGTTAGAAAAATAATTGAAGGGCATAACGGCAAGAAAAAGAAAACTGTAATCGGAATTACTACATCTCAGACAAATTTATCACAAAAGAATTTAGAAGAAAGAATTCAGGGTATTCTTGGCACTAAGGTTCATTGTAAAGTAAAAAAGAATGGTGCTGGTGAATTAGTTATCGAATTTTATTCGCAGGACGAATTAGAAAGATTATTAGAACTATTTGAGACCATTGGAAAAGCATATAATTAAAATACTTTTTACAATTATTATTATACTGTTTTCTTTATCAAACAGTACTGCACAAAATTACTCTTCGGATAATCAATTGGATTCGACTAAATTCCGTATGACAAAATCTCCATGGGGTGCCGTATTAAGAAGTGCAATTCTTCCCGGCTTTGGTCAGTTTTATAATGAATCTTATTGGAAAATTCCTGTTGTTTGGGGTGCATTGGGATACTTAGGTTATCTTTGGAATGATAGTAATAATAAGTATAAGAAATACCGCGATCTGTATTCTGCGAATGTTAATAACCAAACGTACTTAACATATAGGGAATTTTATAAAGATCAGAGAGACTTAAACGCAGTATTTATTGGATTAGCATATTTCTTAAACTTGGTTGATGCCTTTGTTGATGCCCATTTATTTGATTTTAATGTTTCAGAAGAAATGGATAGTAATAAACTTACTTTATCATTTAAAGTCAGATTCTGATTTGAAAAAATATTTAGTTTGTAAAAGCTGTAATACTGAGAATCCGTTATTCGCATATACTTGTAAAGAGTGTAATGCGTTTTTAAGGTCTAAGATTCCCAACATAGACTTCTGGGAAATCATTTCATTATTGCTCGAATCACCCGTAATTGCAGCAGAAAAAATCATACAATCAGATCATAAGAATTATGTAATTGTTCTTTCAATAATTGCTGGATTAAAAATATCTTTAATTGGATGGGTTATTAATAACGCATTTTCATTGAGTAATGCACTCTCAATTAATTTTTTATTATCAATTATATTTGGTTTTTCTGGTTTTTTTATCGGGATGATATTTCTTTCACTATTAGCTACAGTTGTTTCCAGATACTTTGTTATTCAAACACGTTTTAAGGATTTCTATTCAATTTACATATATTCATTTGTCCCAATAATAGCATTATTTCTTCTACTAACCCCTGTTCAAATAGCGTTATTCGGCACTTACTGGTTCACTTTTAATCCTTCACCTTTTATTATAAAGAATTTACCTAGTTACGTAATTGTTGTTATTGAAGGATTATTCTTTCTTTGGAGTTTTATTCTTACTGTTGCAGTAAACTATACACAAATACGAAGGTACATTGCTTCGTTAATATTAACATTAATAGAATGGATAATTCTTGGTTCTATAATAATTTTAGGTCAATATTTTCTCCATATAGCGAATTGATATAATCAATAATTACCCCATACCTTAAACCTTTGCTGCTAACCATTAATTTTTCTTTTTTCATAATCTCCATTACAGCTTTCAGGATTAGGCATCCTGTAAGCAAAACATCTTCGCGTCCTTTTACTACATCGCCATATTCATTTAGAATTTGTGTAGAATTCCACACTGATAATATAGAAGTAAACTGAATTATTTCATCTAAAGTTAATTCTGACTTATCTACCAGATCTTCATTAAATATTTTTAATCCCTGTTTCATACAAGAAAGGGTAGTAGGTGTTCCTGCTACAGCAATTAACTCGGTAGATGAGCAAGAATTATCCTTCAGTGAATCAAAATAATTTAATAATTCATTTTCTATTGCATTTATTTCACTTTGCATAGGAGGATTTGTATTTATGAATTTTTCAAAGAGAGATACTGTCCCAACTTTAAAACTCTTAGTAAAATCTATTTTTGATCTGGAGCCACAGATTATCTCAGTACTTCCACCACCAATATCAATTACAGAATATTTTGCATTATTTACCTGCGATTGGATTGTCCCAACAAAAGAGAGCCTTGCTTCATCCTCACCATTTATAATTTTAGTATCCCATCCAAATTCAGTACGAATATTATCTGCTATTTGTTTCCCGTTCTTAGCTATTCTTAAAGCATTTGTTGCTGCAACTAAAGTTATATCACATTTATATTCTTTTATTATTGCATTATAATCATATAGTACATTCCACATTTCAGAAACTTTCTCATTTGAAATCATTAAATTTGTTTTAAGATTCTTAGAAATTCTTGGCACACGATATTCGTTATAAAGTGTTTTAACTGTTTGTTCTTGAGCATTATACTCAGCAATTAAAAGCAATATTGTATTAGAACCAATATCAATTGAAGAAATAACCATATTTTTTTTATATTGTTATTAAAAAATGCGATGCTATATGGATAAACTAAGCAAATTTAGTAAGATATTTTTATTCTTAACATCTGTTTTTGGAGCTTTATGGTTAGGGGGTTACCTGACCAGACAGTTAGTTGTATACCAATTTTTCAATCCTGAAGATTTATCTCTAAGAAGTTTCTATAATAATCAGAATTTGGATGCAGTAATCAAGACAATCGCCCCGATATTTGTATCCAATCTTATACTTTACTTTTCTTTATTAATAACATTTTTAATTTTCATTGTTACGGCCAAGATTAAATTTAGACTGGAAGGATGGCTTTTATTTATCACACTTATAGTATTGATAACGGCTCCATTTGAAATTTATCTAACAGTAAGGGATTATAAAATCATTTCGGATATATATCTAGCAGCTGATGTCTCAGCTGCCACAATACTGGATCAGATCAAAGAACGAATGCAATTATTAAGTAGTTTTTCAATAATCGAAATATTATCATTTATAGGTATTATTTTCTTAGTAATATTCAAACCATTAAGAAAAGCTCATGAAAATTAAAGAAAAGGAATTCGAGAATATTTTAGAAGACTTGAAGGAACTTGCTACGCAAATGGGAGCAAAAGTTAGATTTGAAAGAGGCGATTTCAAAGGTGGCTATTGTATCATAAAAAGAGATAAAATTATTGTTATTAATAAACTCTCAAATTTACAAAGAAAAGTTCTGACATTAACCTCTGCTCTTAAAGAACTTGGAATTGAAGAAATTTATCTTCCACCAAAACTTAGAGAAATAATAGAAGAGATGAATGATAATCTATGAAAATTATTATAATTAACGGGCCAAATCTAAACTTATTAAGCAGACGAAATAAAAGTCATTACGGTGACCTAAGTTTGAATGGTATTATTAATCTGGTAAAATCGCACTTCCCTGATGTAACATTCGACTTTTTTCAGAGTAATAGTGAATTTGAGATTATAGAGAAAATTCACCATGCTCCGGATTCACATAATGGCTTAATTATTAACACTGGTGGTTTCTCTCATTCCAGTATTGCCATCCGCGATGCTTTGGAAATATGCAACATCCCTAAAATAGAAGTTCATTTATCTAATCTATCCTCAAGGGAGAATTTTCGAAAAACTTCGATAACGGCTTCTGTTTGTGATGGTTATATATCCGGTTTTAAACACATTAGTTATATGACTGCAGTCTATACACTTTTAAAAATTATTACTGAAAAAACGGGTAACATTTCGTAGTATATTAGTGTTTTATTTCATTACAATGATTTCTTGATATTTTCTATTGTTTAAAGTATTTTACCTCAAGTAATTACAAGGTAAAACTATGAAAGACTTTGGATTAAAGAAGTTATATTATTCCATTAGTGAAGTAAGTAGACTAACCGGCTTAGAACAGTATATTCTAAGATATTGGGAAACCGAGTTTGAACAATTGAAACCGGGTAAAAATAGAGCTGGAAATAGAATTTACACAAATAAAGATATTAAGCTTATTTTACAAATAAAAAGATTATTACGCGAAGAAAAATATACTATTGAAGGAGCAAAAAAAATATTAGAAGATTTTATTAGTGATAGCTCAATGATTATTAGTAATGAAGAACAAAAAATTGAACGTCAGCAAATAGTTGGACCCCGATCTGTAAAAAAAGATTTAGAAGATATCAAAAATGTTTTAGTCCAATTGCAAGGAATATTATAACGGAACGTAGCGCAGCCCGGTAGCGTACTTGAATGGGGTTCAAGGGGTCGCGGGTTCAAATCCCGCCGTTCCGACTTATATGAAAGGCACATTTGATATGTGCCTTTCATATTTTATATTGTCACCCAAAAATTTAGAATATTATGACTGATAAACCGAAGTGTTTTTGTGGTGTATTTGGAATCTATGGAGCGGAAGACGCTGCAATAAAAACTTATTATGGGCTCCATACATTGCAACACCGTGGACAGGAAGCTGCCGGAATAGTAACATCCTCTCTAAATAGTAAAGGTAAAAAAGTATTTAACCTTCACAAAAATTTTGGATTGGTATCAGAGGTTTTCAATTCCCAGGATCTATTTGAAGGTACTTTAAAAGGTAATTCTGCAATTGGTCATAATCGTTACTCTACAACCGGATCAGCTGATAGTGAAAAAAACATTCAACCTTTTGTGGTAAACTACCGATTAGGGAATCTGGCAATTGCTCATAATGGTAATCTAACAAATGCAAAACAAATTAGGGAAAGATTGGTTAATGAAGGTTCCATTTTCCAGACTACAAGTGATTCTGAATTAGTCTTACATTTAATTGCTAAAAGTAAGTTAGAAAATCAAATCGATCAGATAATTGATGCATTGAATCAAATTGAAGGTGCATATAGCATTGTTTTGTTAACAGATGATAAACTGATTGCTGCAAGGGACCCCCATGGCTTCAGACCACTATGTATTGGTAAATTAAATGGTTCATATATTATTGCTTCAGAATCTTGTGCTTTTGATATTAATTATGCTACTTATGTTAGAGAAATAAACCCGGGAGAATTAGTAATTATTGACAATGATGTTATTAAAAACCAGGAAATAAAGTCATTCAATTTTTCACCCAGTAAGATAAATAACAAACATTGTATTTTTGAATTTATCTATTTCTCGAGACCGGATAGCAAAGTTTTTGGTTCTAATGTTGACAAGATCAGAAGAAAATTAGGTAAAGTGCTTGCTGAAAAACATGCTGTAAAAGATCGAGATGGAGACAAGGTAATTGTAATAAGTGTACCTGATAGTTCTAATACTGCTGCAATTGGATACCAGTCTCAATTGAGTAAACAAGGAGTTCCATCAAGGTTGGATATTGGACTAATTAGAAGCCACTACATCGGTAGAACATTTATCTTGCCTGGACAAAAAGAGAGAGAAACTGGTGTCAGAATCAAATTCAATACAGTTAAAGGTGTTTTAGAAAATAAAACTCTTGTACTTATTGATGATTCTATTGTTAGAGGTACAACTTCTAAACAGTTAGTTAAACTTTTACGGGAAGCAAATCCTAAAGAAATTCATTTAAGAATTTCATCACCACCTATTAAATATCCATGTTTTTATGGCATGGATTTCCCGAGTAGGGAAGAATTAATTGCTAACAAATTCAATACTGAAATTGATAAGATAAGAGAATTTCTTGAGGTCGATAGCCTGGAATATTTAACTATTGATGAAATGTTAGAAGCTATGGTAGATCATGAAAAGGAAAACTTTTGCACCGCTTGCTTCTCTGGAGAGTATCCCATTAAAGTAGATAATAATATTACTAAAGAAATTTATGATAATTAAAAGATAATCTATGAATTCATTAAAAAAATTCTTCGAAGATTTCAATACAATTCCAAATTATATCAGCTTATTTAGATTGCTTTTAGCAATTCCATTTTACTTTCTATTAGATGCAATTCAGTATGATTTTCTAAATAGATATTATGTGCTTGGTTTGATATTTATTGCTTCTCTTAGTGATATCCTGGATGGAATAATTGCTAGGAAGTTGAATAAAATCTCTGAATTCGGAAAAATCATTGATCCATTAGCTGATAAGGTACTTATTATATTAATTGTTACAAAACTTTATTTAATGGGTGAAATAATTTCTTTATACTTTTTTATTATTGTAGGAAGGGATATACTTATTTTCTTAGGTGGTATATGGATCTCAAAAAAAATTGGACGGGTTTTGCCTTCAAACCTTATTGGTAAATTAACAGTTATTTCAATCGGAGTTTTTATCATAATAACTGTATCAGGCACATCAAAATTTAGTTTTCTATATAATTCCTTTTTTTACCTGAGTATTATTCTAAGTTTTATTTCTGTTATTGCATACGGCTTGCGCGCATATGAAGCATTGAAGTGGAAGAAAAATGAAATTTCTTAAAAATTTTAGTTTTGAAAAAATTAAAAATGGTCTTGAAAAAACCCGATCGAATCTAATTAATAAACTTACCGAGTCCTTTTCTGGAAAAACAATTCTTGATGAAGATACCTTTAACCAACTTGAAGAGATTTTAATTTCATCTGACATTGGGAGCAAGATTTCCGAAAAATTGGTCGATACTGTACGAAAAGACCTTTCAAATTACCAAGACAAGTCCTTTGATAGCGTTAAGGATTCATTAAAGAAAGCTCTGAAATCAATTCTGACTAATTCTATGATTCAATCGAAAAATGATCAATTTCATAATGACAGACCAAATATCGTCATGATTGTAGGGGTAAATGGAACTGGGAAAACAACTTCAATTGCTAAGCTAGCTAAATTGTATAAATCATTAAGTTATAGTATTTTAATAGCTTCTGCTGATAAATTTCGTGCTGCTGCTAATGAACAATTAGAAACCTGGGCTAAAAGGGTAGTAGTTCCAGTTTACAATTCAGCTTCAAATGATCCTTCTGCTGTGGTATATGATTCGTTAATTCATGCAAAAAATTCTAATACTGACCTTGTTATTATTGATACAGCCGGTAGATTACACAATCAGAAGAATTTGATGGACGAGTTGTTAAAAATAAAACGTGTTATTAATAACTTTGACAAAACTGGGCCTCATGAAGTTTTCCTTGTTATTGATGGTAGCACGGGCCAAAATGGGTTGCTCCAGGCAAAAGAATTCTCTAAATATGTTAATTTAACAGGATTTATTATTACAAAGTTAGATGGGACTGCTAAAGGTGGAATTATTTTTCAATTAGTTGATGAGCTTAAAATACCCGTAAGGTTTATTGGTGTTGGTGAAAATATTGATGATTTAATGGAATTTGATGCAAATTCATTTGTTGAAGCTCTCTTGAATTAAAAAGAGGTTTTTATGTTTTTTAAGAAAATTAAACCACGAAGCTTTGAATATAAACCCAGGTTTTATAACCCGGGACAAGATGAGGAAGAAAAACGTAAGCGAAAACTAGGATTTAGAAGTATAAAGAAACGTTCAAAGAGAAAGGGAAGCATCATTTACTTCGCAATTATATTTATAATAGTACTCTATTTATTTTTAAAGTTTGGTGGGGTTCAATAAATATTAGATAGTTTACATAATATACATTATGTGATTATATTATTTAGAATACTCAAAGAATCCAGATCCTGTCTTTCTGCCCAATTTTCCAGCCGCAACCATTTTCTTTAACAATGGACACGCTCTGTATTTCGGATCATTAAATCCAATGAAAAGAACTTCCATTATATTTAAGCAAACATCAAGCCCAATAAAATCTGCCAGTGTTAATGGTCCCATAGGATGATTCATTCCCAATTTCATAATGGTATCAATCTCTTCGGCTTTTGCTACACCCTCATAAAGAGCGAAAATAGCTTCATTGATCATAGGCATAAGAATTCTATTTGAGATAAACCCTGGGTAATCATTTACTTCAACCGGCATCTTATCAATTAGTTTTGTAAGATTTGTAATAATCTGTACTGTTTGGTCAGATGTTAAATGCCCTCTAATGATTTCAACTAATTTCATTAATGGAACCGGGTTCATAAAATGCATCCCAACAAATTTATCCGGTACCGAACTACTAGCTAATTCTGTTATTGAGATTGAGGAAGTATTAGAAGCAAAAATACAATCCGGTTTTAATAAAGTTTTTAACTCACTGAAAAGAGATAATTTAGCAGCTTTATTTTCATAGATGGCTTCAATTACTAAATCAACATCTATAGGTATATTTTTATGACCGACAATTTTTGTTATGTTATTCAATGTATTGTTTTTTTTCGCTAAATCTATAGTTTCTTTTTTAATCATCCTGTCTAAGTTGTTAGAGATAGTTAAAACAGACTTATCAAGTAACTCACTCTTAACATCTATTAAATTCACTTGAAAGTTATTCATTGCAAATACCTGGGCAATTCCATTACCCATTGTTCCAGAACCTATTACAGCAATTTTTTTGATTTCCATGATTACTCCACTTTTAAAAATATGTGAGTGGCAAGAAAAAATGGGAGCACGTTTATTTTAAGAAAACCTTTAATATTCACCTTCAAAGGATAGACAGCATTTTAGCTTATTACATGGTCCGCTCAGCTTACCCATACTGGAAAGAAGGTTTTGTTCATTAGCAAGGTGAGTGGTTATTTTTTTAAAATTTGCTAAAAAAGAATTACAGCAATATTCCCTTCCGCAAGTACCCATTCCGCCTAATTTCTTAGCTTCATCCCTAACACCAATTTGTCTTAATTCAATTCGTGTTTTGAATTCTGATGCTAATTCTTTTGCTAACTCCCTAAAATCTACTCGTCCATCGGCGGTATAAAAGAAAAAGAGTTTTTTCCTATCAAACTGAAAATGAACTCTTACTAATTTCATATTTAGGTTTAATCTTAAAAGTGCATTTCTAAAAAACGGAACTGCCCTTTCTTCATCCTGAATATTTTTTCTGACTCTTTCCAGATCGTCTGTAGTTGCTTTTCTAATAATTACTGGTAGATCTTCACCATATAAACCAATCGAATGTCTCTTAAGTCTTACAATTTCGCCTACTAATTTAACCTGAGCAATTTCAAGTGAATCATCGTTATTAACAATAACAAAATCCTCTGGAAATATATTATTGGTTAAACCATTATTAACAGCACAAAAATTGCAATTAAGAAGTCCATTACAATCAACTTCAACAACATTTCTGTGATCGATAGGAACAGTCTGTTCAATTTCCGAATAACAGAAAAAACATCCGCTCTTATTACACAATTGCTGATTGATTTTACCAACAATAAGTGATTCGTAGGTATTGGCCAGATGATTTAATTCTTGATTGGATTCGGTAAGATTTGCCGAATTATTCTTTAAGAAGGATATATCTATATGGTACACTATTTAATTCCTTAATGTCAATCCACGCAGTTCAAATATAAGGTTCAAAATCAAGACATTCAAGTTCAGATTCATTTCACATTTTTCTTCCAAAAGTGCAAGTTTATTATATAGGATATCTACTCTAGTGTTTCCATACTTGTCGTTAAATTTTTCGATCGTGTCTTTGAAATCACCAAAATAATAGTCGGTTATAGAATATCTTTTTTTTAGCAAATCATTTAGCCATATTTTAATAAGTCGAATGATGAGTTTGACTTCTTCAACTGACTGGTTTTTAAGCGAGTCATTCAATTCTTTTATAGCAGAATAATATCTTCCACCAAAAGAATACCTTAGAATAGAAATAATACTTTCAAGGATACCATTTATATTAGAATTAAGTAAATAAATTGCAGAATGAATTGAACCTTCTGAAAATAGTGCCGCTTTAGAAGAAAGTTCCGGTTCAATATTAAAATTATTTATCAAAATACTTTTTATGGCATCAATACTCAGAGGATCAAATTCCAGGTTCCAGCATCTCGATATTATTGTCGATAAAAGCTTCTCTTTTTGGTTTGTAAGGAGAAAGAAATAATAACCTTCCGGTGGTTCTTCTAAACTTTTTAACAATGCATTTTGTGATTGTTCATTCATAAGATGTGCATAATCAATAATGATGAATCGAAATGGATATTCTTCATAAGACGAACTCATAAATTTCTTAATATCTCGAATACTACTTATTTTGATTGTATTTGCATCCTCGATAAAAATTTTATGGTAGGGATTAGAAATTTTTTTCTGAATTTCTTCTTGATATGATTCCAGCTGATCCTTGGTTAGTTTTTCAAAAGATGAATAATCGGCATCTTCACCACGACCACGTGGTAAAGGACAAATATATTTTAGAACAGGTTCTTGTAAGGAAGATATTAATTTTACCGAATCATCCTGGATTTTTTGATTTGATGAGGAATAAAGAATTTTACAAAACTGTAAAGCTGTATTAAACTTACCAACACCATCGGGCCCAGAAAAAACAAAGGCGTGTGGAACACGCCTGTTTAGAAAAAAAATATTTAATATTTCCTTTACTTTTTCTTGTTCGGAAATCAGTTCCCAATAATTCATCTAATTATTCCATAACTAAGACTTAAATTCTTCATCATCATTATAGAAGAAGTCTTCGTCACTGGGGTAATCCGGCCATATATCTTCAATGGATTCATACGGCTCGTCGGAATCTTCAAGCTCCTGTAAATTTTCAACTACTTCGAGAGGAGCACCAATTCTTTCTGCATAATCTATTAATTCTTCTTTTGTTGCTGGCCAAGGAGCGTCATCCAAATAAGAAGCTAATTCGACGGTCCAGATCATATTTAATTCTCCTGAATGATTTTATTTTTTGACTATTTCAAAAAGTTCTACATCGTCATAAATAAAATTGCGCGGATTAAGCGGAATTCCATTATGTCTTACTTCGTAATGAAGATGGGGTCCGGATGTTAAGGTACCAGAATTTCCAGTAAGAGCAATTAAAGTTCCTCTTTCAATTACCTGACCTTGTTTAACATTTATTTGGCTTAAGTGACCGTAAATTGTTTTGTATCCATAACCATGATTAATTTCTAAGGTAAGTCCTAATCCCCCTCTCCTACCAACAAATTCAACAACTCCACCACCCGGGGCATAAACTTTTGTCCCTATATCATTAATGATATCAATTCCATTATGCATTCTTCTGATTTTTAAGATCGGGTGATACCTCATTCCGAAATCATCCATTATTGATCCTTCAGCAGGTTTAATTGCAGGTATTGCTGAATAGAGTTTTTCATTCTCTTTTAATGTGGTTTCAATCTCTTCGTAATTATTAGATTCCAGTTTAACTCTTGTAGAAACACGATTAATATATGATTCCATTTCTTCTACAAAACTGAACATACTGCTGGGTGATGTTGATTCTAACGGTTTAAAAAGTGATCCACCCATTCCATATAATTCATTTTCTCTATCAACCGGTTCTAAATTTACTGCTAACCTTAAGTCTTTATCTTTTTCAGTTAATGATGAGATTCTTTGATCGAGGGATTTATACTGTTCTAGAAGAGCATTGTATTTTTCTTTTAACTGGGCATTGGTACGTTTTAGTGTTTTAACTTGTGAATCCGGATTAATAAACCCATCAAAAACAAGATAGGTACCAAAAAGGAAAAAAGAGATAAGCACTGAGAAAAACAGGACCAGAAATACAAATTTCTTGTAGAAATTTCGTATTTCAACAAATTTCAGCTTAGATTTTGAAAAGTAGTAAAATTTTTTCATATCGTTTTTAGGTTGCGAAGATAATAAATCATTACAATGGTGTCAAGAATCGACCAAATATAATTTTTATTCAAAATCATGTTCAAAATACTCCACTGAACGGTCCATTTTATTGGATTTTGAGTTAATTCTATCAGTAATTCTCTTTTGTAATACCTTTGCAGCATCGTATCCGTAATGTTTTAGTAGATAGTTCAGTGCAATAACTTCGGAAACAACAGTGATATTCTTACCGGGTAGAATCGGTAATTTGACATAAGGAATATCAACATCCAATAACGTAAATATAGAATCATCAAGCCCTGTTCTTGTATAGTCAGATTTTTCATTCCACACTTCAAGTTCTATAATTACTTCCAGACGTTTCTGAAATCTAATAGCGCGTACACCAAACATACTTTTTATGTCAATAATCCCGATTCCTCGTAATTCCATAAAATGTTTGACGAGCTCGGTACCGGAACCCATTAAAATGCCTTCCCCTTTTTTTGTAAGAATTACAACATCATCGGCAACAAGCCGATGTCCCCTTTCAACCAAGTCGAGTGCAACTTCGCTTTTCCCGATTCCGGATTTACCAACAAACATCATACCTACACCATAAACATCGACAAATGAACCGTGGATAGATAATCTTGGTGCAAACTGATCATCTAAAAAATCGCTAACCAGGTTGAACAGTTTTGTAGTTGAATAGACAGAACCAAAAATGGGAATATTGTAACTATTTGCAAGTTCAACCATCTCGTTAAATGGTTTATTGTCGTTAGTAATGATAAGGCACGGGATATCATACTTAAAAATATTTTCAAGGGATTTGGTACGCTCTTTCACACTCAAATTTTTGAGATACCTCATTTCGGTATTACCAAATAACTGAACACGGTTGAACGAAAACAATTCTAAAAATCCGGCAAGAGGCAAACCGGGTCTGTGCAGATTTTGATCTTTTATTAACCTATTAAACCCGACCTGATCGTTCAACAATTTTATTTTAAAACGGTCCTTAATATTATTATAGAAGAATTCAACGGTAATAGATTCTTTTTTAGTTATATTCTTCTCGCTAACCTTCATAATTTTTTCCTGGTAATCCGTTTTGTTTTAATTTTTTTAAGTTGTCTAATTACTTTTTCTATAGAAGCATCAACTGATTTCTCAAATTCACCGCTATCGCTCGATACAGAAATAACTTTACCGGGGATTTTAACAGTTAGTTCGGCAGTTTTAATTGAATCTGTTAAATGCGTAAAACTGAGTACAACATTTACATCGATAACCGAATCATAAAAACGTTCAAGTTTTTTGATTTCTTCTTTGATGTAATCTTTTAAGGAATCCTTTGCTTTGAATTTGCGAGAAGTAATTTGAATGTTCATAACGACTCCTTTATGATTTTGGGTGTGCTTTTTTATATGATTTTTTAAGGCGCTCAATACTCACATGTGTATAAATTTGAGTAGTAGATAAATTTTCGTGTCCAAGTATTTCTTTTACAGCCATTATATCAGCCTCATTATCCAGCATGTGTGTGGCTGCACTATGTCTTAAAACGTGCGGACTCTTTTTATCCATATCGGTTACTTTACCAAGGAATTTATTAACAATGCTATAAACAGTAAACCGATCGATTCTTTGTGAATTAATTTTCAGAAATAATGGTGATGTATTTGATAGATTATTAATCGAGTTGTAATATTCTCTTAATATTACAGATGATTTCTCTCCCAAAGGAACAATTCTAGTTTTTGAACCTTTTCCAAAAACACGGACAGTCATTTTTATAAAATCGATATCTCCTATATTTAGATTACAGAGTTCAGATACACGCAATGCACATCCATACAATAGTTCGAAAATAGCTTTATCTCTTAATTTGTCCACATTTTCAATATCTTCATCTATCAATCTATAAATTTCTAAAAAAGAATCAAGATTTATTACACCGGGAAGCTTTCTTCTTACCTTGGGATTAGGAATTTTTCGAAGAGGAGTTTTATCAATTATTTCATTTCTGAGCGCAAAATTGAATAAATGTCTTAGAGCGGATAATTTTCTGGAGACTGAATTTTTAGATAATTTTTTTTCATTCAAGAATATTGTATACCATCTTATATGCTTATCTGTAATTGTTCCGATTGATTCCAGATTGTAATTAAAACAAAACTCCGCAAATTCCTTTAAATCTCTTGAATATGCTTCAATGGTATTTCCGGAAGCCCTATTAACACCGGATAACTCCGAGAGCATTAAACTAATAACCTCTTGCAGAGATTTTGTTTTATTTATCAATTTATTTTGAAGCAATTTTTAATACTCTTCTTCATCAGTAACAGGTTCCTCATCAGGTTTAGGAAGTTTCCATGCAGCATAGTCACATTCTGGATAACGATCGCAACCGAAAAATATTTTCCCCTTTTTAGTTCTTCTGGGAACAATATCCCCTTCCGAACATTTAGGGCATTTAATACCTGTAGCAATTGTTTTAGTAAAATCGCAATCAGGATATTTTTCGCAACCGATAAATCTTCCCAGCTTCCCTTCTCTAAATACTGTACGGGAATTACATTTAGGACAGATATCACCGGTATATTCGGGTTCATTTGTTCCGTTACTAATTTCCTTTAATGACTTTATATTGCTGCAAGCCGGATAATTTGTGCACGCTAAAAATTTACCATATCGTCCAATTTTAATATCCATATCCGAACCGCACTTATCGCATTTTATTTTTTCAAGATTGGCTTCAACATGACTTAGTGATTTGGCAAAAGGAATATAAAAATCATTAAGCACCTGAAGATATTCAATTTCGCCATCGGCAATAAGGTCAAGTTCCCCTTCCATCTTTGCTGTAAAATTAACATTAAAAATATCGGGGAAATTCTGTACTAAAATTGTACTTACTTTTTTACCAAGACTTGTTGGAATTAATTTCCGGTCAATTTGTTCAACATATTTGCGATCGATAATAGTACCAACTATCATAGCATAAGTGCTTGGTCTTCCTATTCCGTTCGATTCCAATTCTTTGATTAACGAGCTTTCTGTATAACGTGGAGGTGGTTTAGTAAAATGCTGATTAGGTGTAATTTCTTCAAGCATTAATTTCTGATTTACTTCTAATCCAGCCGGTATTTTAAGTCCATTACCGTTTTCATCAGTTGAATCCTCTGTATCCTCATCATAGATTTTCATGAAGCCGTCGAATATTACTGCAGTCCCGCTTGCACGGAAAAGATATTTATCGGCTTTGATACTAACGGTTGTGGTTTCGAGTTTAGCCGGTTCCATTTGGGATGCAATAAATCTTTTCCAGATCAAATCGTATAGCTTGAATTGCGCTTCATCTAAAAACGGTTTAACAAATTCCGGAGTATACTTTAATGATGTAGGACGGATTGCTTCGTGAGCGTTCTGAACATTTTTTTTGTTTTTCTGGTCGAATGAACGAGGTTTATCAGGTAAATAATTCGTTCCAAAAGTTTCGTTGATAAAATTACGTGCGTCATTTAAAATTTCATCACTAATTCTGGTAGAATCTGTTCTCATATATGTAATTAAACCAGTTACACCTTCGTCCCCCAAATCAATTCCTTCATAAAGATTTTGGGCAATCATCATTGTTCTTCTTGCTCTATATCTTAATTTACGGGAAGCTTCTGCTTGAAGAGAACTTGTGATAAATGGAGGGAATGGATTACGCCGTAATTCCTTTTTACTTAAGTCGGAAATTGAATAAGAATTTATTTCTTTAATTTTATTAAGAATATCATTGGCCAGTTCACCTGCAGTTATGGCAAAATTCTCAATAAGAAACTGATCCATTTCTTCATCTGTCATCTGAGGTCTGGGTGGAATTTTAATTTGCTTTCCATCCACCTCGTACAATTTTGCTTTTATTTCTTCATTTTTATCTGTTTTGAAAACAGCTGTTATCGACCAGTGTTCTGTCGGGATAAATCGATCAATTTCCTCTTCGCGTTCACAAATTAATCTAAGTGCAACGGACTGAACTCTTCCGGCCGACAAAGAACTTCCGTATTGATCTAAAACAGCACGCCAGAGAAAAGGACTTACTTTATATCCAATAATTCTATCCATTATGCGTCTTGCACGCTGAGAAATAACAAGGTGTTCATCAATCTTAATTGGATTTTTAAGAGCATTATTGACGGCATTTTTTGTAATCTCATTGAACAGAACACGCTCAATTTTATCTTTATGTTTGATATCAAGAATATCAACCACATCCTGTGCAATTGCTTCGCCTTCGCGGTCAGGGTCGGTTGCTATAAATATTTTTTTCGATTTACTTGCAAGACTTTTTATTTTTTTAACAATATCGCTCTTACCGCGGATAGTAACCAAACTTGGTTTGAATTCATTTTCAATATCAATACCTAACTTGGTTTTAGGAAGATTTTTAATATGTCCTACAGTTGCCTCAACAATATATTTACTGCCGACGTACTTATTAATTGTTTTAGCTTTGGAGGGTGACTCCACGAGAATAAGGTCTTTGCTCATTAATTCACCATTAGTTGACGGAATCGGAAGAATATAAGTGTAATCTACTTCCAGGAGGTATATCGGAATCCAAATCGATAAGAGATGCCAGTATAACCCAGTTAATTTCTTTACGTGTTAATTTATTTTCGGGAAAATAATTTATCTGCTCGAGTAAATTCTCGAAATTATCTGCATCAATTAAACCAAGATTTGAGAGATGGAGTAAATAGTTATAATTATCAATCCCAAGATTTTCGATCTCTTCCTCACTTAATATTCTAATACTCTTTTTCCTGTTATTATCTTTTGAATCTTTTTTCTTTTTTAGAAATATTTTATCATAAATGAGACTGAATGCAATACCAATAGTTTGCGGATCATATTCCTTACTTTTCAGTAAAGATTGATTCAACTCTTCGAGAGAGACATTATTATTCAGCGATTCCAGAATATGTGTAATTACTTCAACAACTTTCGGTTTCATTTTATTTTGCTGTCAACCTTTCAACACCTTTTAATTTTAGAAGTATTTTATTTTCTTTAGCTTTCATAAGTTTCCGCTGAGTATCTGTACTATCGTCATATCCAATAAGATGAAGTATGCCATGAATAATTAATCTACGTATTTCCTTTTCAAAAGTTGTTTTGAATCTTTTAGCATTTTCTGAAGCAACCTCCGAACAAATCAAAATTTCGCCGTCTAAATTATTACTTTCGAATGAATAATTAAAGGATATAATATCTGTAGCATAATTATGATTAAGATACTTTTTGTTGATAACGGTAATTGTGTCAGGCAATAGAAAGTTTATATCAAGCGAAAATACTTCCACATTCAGAAATTTTGTAATTCTTGAGACAGCATTATGAACCGCATTTTTATTTATCCTAATACCTTTTTCAATAGAGACAGATAGATTTGAAATCAAGTTATAACCTTTTATTTGTTCAATACACTGTAATTATTTTTTCTTAATGATTCTAAAGTAATTTCAGTATAACCAGCATAACGCATTGCAGATATTTCAAATTCATTAAGCTCATTTTCAGTTAGATCTCTTATTACTTTAGCCGGGACACCAGCAACTAACTTTCCAGATGGAGCAACAAATCCGGGTTTTACAACCGAACCGGCTGCAACCATTGAATATTTTTCAATAAGTACACCATCGAGTACTACAGCTCCCATTCCAATAAGACAGAGATCCTGTAATGTACATCCGTGTAAAGTTACACTATGCCCAACTGTTACCTTATCTCCTATTACAAGTGGAAATTTACCATTAGTAACATGCAGCATCGAGAGATCCTGAATATTTGTAAACCGGCCAATCTTAACATAATTAACATCACCGCGGACAACACAATTATACCAGACCGATGAGTTCTCACCTATTTCAACATCACCAACAATTTTTGCACCCGGGGCAACAAATACTGTTGAGTGAAGCTTTGGAAATAAATCTCCATACGGGAACAATTTAATTTCTTCAACCGGTCTATTTATTTCTAAATTATTATTCATGCAATTTTCTTTCGCTAATTTTTATTCAGCATTTTTTCTGCTTCACTTAACACGTTTACAGCTTTAAGAAATTGATTATCGGCTCTTAATAATACTGAATACCAGCCAATATCCTTAAATAAGTCGCGTGCAATAAATGCTTTCAACCTTACTTTTATCAGATATTTATCCTTATTAAAAGAAACCTGATCATAATTTATTTTTAATGAACGGGTAAAATTAATAAAGTCTGTCAGCAGAGATTCCGAAATATCAAATTCATTAATAAACCTTTTAAGGTTATCTCCATAATCGGCTTTAATTTTTGCGGAATTTTTATCCATAAATTTTCTGATAAACTGGTAGTATGTATTATTACGTCTAAGTTCAAGAGAAAAATCAGTTTCCTTACCGGGTTCAATCGTATAATCCGGAGTAATTCCTCCTCCTCCGTAAACAATTCTACCATTACCGGTTTTAAACTCCGGTCTGGAAGTATCGCTTTTACTCTCAACATCGCTAATTGATTCCTCTTCATCACGATTCATTATTTCATCGTAGTACTTTTTCTTATCAGTATAATCACGTTGAATGGAACGACCTAACGGAGTATAGTATTTTGCGACTGTAATTCTAATAGCTGAATTATCATTGAGTAAAATTGGAGTTTGAACCAAACCTTTGCCGAAAGTTGTTTCGCCAACAATCAGACCTCTATCCCAATCCTGAACAGCGCCGGCAACTATTTCGCTTGCAGAAGCACTTCCGCGGTTTACAAGAATAATCAAAGGGACCTTTTCATACGGATAAGTTTTTCTTGCACGATATTCTTCATCGAACGATTCTAAACGACCCTTGTTATAGACAATCATTTTGTTTCCATCGATAAAGAAATCGGCAATCTTTGATGCCTGATTTTCATAACCGCCGGGATTATTTCTAAGGTCTAATATCAGAGCTTTCATTCCCTGGCTCTGGAGTTTCTTAAGAGCTTCCGAAATTTCATCGGCTGAAGTTTCCGAAAATCGTGTTAAGTAAAGATATCCTAATGAGTCGTTATACATAAGCGACACATCTACGGAATAAATATTTATTTTATCGCGTATTATTGTGTAGTCTTTAATTGAAGTACTACTCGGACGAAGAATAGTAACTTTAACGGGTGTTCCTTTTTTACCACGTAATTTTTTTAATACATCCTGATTAGAAATCCCGATAGCAGACTCATCATTAATTTTTATAATACGATCTCCCGATTGAATTCCAAGTGCCTCACTTGGGCCGCCAGTTATTGGAGAGACCACAACAATAGTATCTTTTAAAATCTGGAATTCAATACCAATCCCGTCGAAATTGCCTCTAAACTGTTCATCCGATGTTTGTTGTTCAACAGCAGGGATATAAACGGTATGCGGATCTAGTCCATTGAACATTCCTTTAATAGCATCTTCAACAAGTTTTTTCGATTTGACAGTATCGATGTAATAACTTTCGGTGTATTTAAGAACATCAATAAATTTTTTAATATCCTTGTTAGAACTTGATACGGAAAGAAAATCGCTAAGCTTAAGACCAGCGTAAATTCCAACAAGAAGAATTATTACATAGATCGATATTTGTTTTACATTTCTGTTCATATATTATTTTTGAGGTTTCATTTGAGGAAATAGAATTACATCTCTTATAGACGATTGATCAGTAAGTAGCATAATAAAACGGTCGATGCCAACACCAAGTCCTGCTGTAGGCGGCATACCGAATTCAAGAGCACGGACAAAATCCTCATCAATCTGGTGAGCTTCATCATCCCCTTCTTCTCTCATCTTACTCTGGTCTTCAAAACGGTTCTTTTGATCAATAGGATCGTTTAACTCGCTGAATGCATTGCAAATTTCTCTACCTAGAACAAATCCTTCAAAACGTTCAACAAGTCCTTCGCGCGTTCTATGTTTTTTAGCAAGTGGTGAAAGTTCAACCGGGTAATCAACAATAAAAGTAGGTTGTATTAATTTTGGTTGAACAGTTACTTCGAACAATCCATCTATTAACTTACCTTTACTTTCTCCACCTTTAACTTCAACACCACGGGATTTAAGAGCTTTTACAAGCTCTTCATATGTTGCTTTAAGTACATCAATACCGGTTACGTTCTTAATTTCATCAACCATAGAAATTCTCTGCCATGGAGCGGAGAAATTTATCTTATTGCCCTCTATTTCAAATTCAAGAGTTCCAAAAACATTGTGACAAACATTAGCAACCATTTCTTCAACAAAGGACATCATCCAGTTATAGTCTTTATATGCAACATAGAGTTCAAGCATTGTGAATTCCGGGTTGTGCGTTCTATCCATACCTTCGTTACGGAAGTCTTTGGAGATTTCATAGACACCATCGAAACCACCTACGATTAATCTCTTTAGATATAATTCGTCTGCAATTCTAAGGTAGATATCTATATCAAGAGCATTGTGGTGAGTAACAAAAGGACGAGCGGTAGCTCCGCCATACAAAGGTTGTAGAATAGGGGTTTCAACTTCAACCAGACCTTTGCTGTCAAGATATTTTCTAATCTCTGTTACAATTTTAGAGCGAAGTATAAATACTTTCTTAACATCAGGGTTAACAATTAAATCCACATAACGCTGACGGTACCTTAACTCTTTATCGGCGAACTGATCGTAAATTACTTTGTTGCCGCTTTCATCAACAGCTTCTTTTGCAATTGGAATTGGCAAGAGTGATTTTGCAAGTAGCTGATAAGATTTAGCATGAACGGATATTTCACCTGTCTTCGTTTTGAATACATAGCCCTCTACACCTATAATATCACCAATGTCAAGAAGTTTAAAGATGTCGTATACTTCACCAATATCATCCTTCTTCATATAAATCTGTATTCTTCCTTCCATATCCTGAATATGAGCGAAAGAAGCTTTACCCATTCTTCTAATAGCCATAATTCTACCGGCTATTCTTACATCTTTGTTTTCATACTGATCATAATTGTTTTTGATATTCATTGAATAATTATCAACATCGTAGCTGTATGCAAACGGCATAATCCCTTTTTCATTCAGCTCTTTTAATTCCTCGTAACGTCTTTGAACTAAAGAATTATATTCCTGTTCAGGATTCAGATTCTCCAATTTTCCTCCAATTAATTTCTAACAAAATTTACAAGTCTATTACAGACATTATCTTCAATATAATTTGCAAGGTTAGGCGAAACCAGGAAATTATTAACCATAATCGAAAAGACAAGTTTTTCTCCGCTTATTGTATTTAAATAACCTGATAGCGAAGAAATATTTTCATTGAATCCCGGTTTAGCTCTTACTTTTCCTTCTGCGGTAATTTTCTTCATTCTATTTGCAAGTGTTCCGTCCATTCCGCCAATTGGTAATGAATCGTAAAATATTTCAAACTCCTCCGAGCTATAGATAAATGTTAACAAATTTACTATTTGTCTTGGCGATGCAAGGTTTAATCGCGATAAACCTGATCCATCAACCATTACCATGCTAAGCGGGTCAATACCCATTGATTTGAAGTATTCTTTTGATGCAAGAACTCCATTTTCGGTAGAACCGTAATTATATGCTTCAAAACCAATGGTCTTTAAGATTTGTTCCGCGTAAAAATTATTACTGTTCTTATTCAATTCTTTAATAATCATATGAAGCGGAACCGATTCATGTGTAAAGAGATGAGAAAGGTTTTCAGCTATAATTATTTTATCTGCATTTGTGATACTGTTGATCTTACCTTTTACTATAATTCCCTTCTGTTCAAGTATCTCCTTAAATACATTCAGGTAGAACAGAGTTGGTTCATTTACCGAAACATATTCAATAACCACATCAGAATTTTTTTGAATAGAACCGAGAATATTTATTGTATTTGAACCGGTTAGACGACTTACCTTAACATTTTGCGGGATATTATTATTTACGGTTATTACTTTTTTAACTAATTGAACAAATCCGGTATTTGGAATGATTTCAATTTCAGCTGGAAGTCCTGTTTCAGTCGGCTTTATTTTTATCATAACCATATTATCATTGAACGAAAGAGCTCCTGAGGGAGCATAGAACCATTTGGAGTCGTTATCTAAAATCCAACCTTTGCCAATGTTAAGATTATCGAATGTAGCGTCATCACCGAATATATTTCCATTAATCTCGTTAATTCCCCTGGCTTTAAGACTATCAGCCCATAATTCAAATATGGCAGTTGAATTTCCTTTATAAAATCGGTTTGATATAGTTGGATCTCCAAATCCCTGAATTATTAAATCGCCTTCAAGCTTTCCGTTTTTAATCAATCCATTTGCAAGAATATTAGTCTGGTAAACGTAATTTGACCCGAGTAATTTTAAGGCAGCAGCAGAAGTAAATAATTTAATATTGGAAGCTGGATTAAAAAGTTTATCAGAATTACGTTTATAAATTATCTCGCCGGTCTTTAGGGATTTAACAAGCACACCCCAAACTGCGTTGTTGAAATTAGGATCATTAAAAGAATCATCAAGCTGATCTCTAAGCTCAGTCAAGTTGCTTAAAGCAGTGGTTCGTTTAAATGTAGTTGTATCTTTTATCTGCCCAAATGCAATACTACAGATAAAGAGCAGCGCAATAAGTTCTTTATTTACTATATATTTTATAAACATTCTCAATTTCTGAATATGATAATTTTCTATAACCGCCGGCCGGAATACCTTTTACATCAAAAGGACCGTAAGTAACCCTTTCAAGAGAAGTAACTTTGTATCCAAGAATCTCGAACATTCTTTTTACAAAATGATTTCTCCCTTCGGTAGCAGTGACTAAAACTTTTTCGTAAACATGCTTTTTAATGAAAGAGATATCTGTGAATTTACTTTTTCTACCCTCAAGTGTAATACCTTTAACCAATTTTAACCGGTCTTCTTCTTCCAATTTTCTGTTAAGTGAGGCTTTATATACACGCGGGATATTATTCTTTGGATGAGTAAGGAAATTTGTAAACTCACCATCATTAGTTAGAATTAATACTCCGGTGGTATCGTAATCGAGCCTTCCTACCGGATAGATTTTCTGCCCGGACTTAATCAGGTCCGTAACTTTTCTTCTTCCCTTTTCATCATCAGTAGTAGTAACAAATGAACGGGGTTTATTAAGAAGGTAATAGACTTTTTTCTGTGTTTTAATTTTCTCGCCGTCAAGAGTAACAACATCAATAACATCATCAACAAAAAAAGAGAGTGCGTTTACGGTTTTTCCATTAACCGCAACTCTTCCTTCATTAATATATTCTTCAGATTTACGACGGGAAGCAACACCGCATTCGGATAAAAATTTATTCAGGCGTACTTTCATCTTCTATTTCAATTTCAGGTTTATTATCATTATTGTTTTCAACTTCATTTTCTATTGTCTCTTCAATTCCACTCATCATTATTCTTCTCTTCTGTTCAATAAAATCTTCATCTTTCATAATCTCTTCAATTTCTCTTGGTTTAGGTAAGTCCGTTATATTTTTTAATCCGAAGTACTTAAGAAATTCATCTGTAGTACAATATAGAAGCGGCCGGCCTACGGTTTCTGCTCTTCCTTGAATTGTAATAAGATTTTTTTCGAGGAGTGTATTAATTGTATAATCTGAATTAACACCGCGGATCGATTCCAATTCAGGTTTAGTTAATGGCTGCTTATATGCAATAATTGCGAGTGTTTCTAAAGCTGCCTGACTTAAGCGGCGTTTACTTTTTTCTGTAGAAAGAAAACCGACATATTTCGCATGGTCCGGCTTTGTAGCATAGATATATCCATTAGCAATTTTTAAAATCTTGAAAGCATTACCGTTCTGCGAATATCTTTCGTTCAGATCATCAACAGTTTGTTCGATCTCTTCTTCGGTAATAGAGATATCATTGCCGTCAATAGCTTTGATAGCAGTTATAATTTCATTACCAGAAAGCGGATCATCGGTTGCAAAGATTAATGCTTCTACAACAGATATATAAATGTTATCCATTAGCAAATCCGTATATTATAAAATCATTAAGTGATTTAGATTCCCTTAAACCGATTTTACCGGCTTTAACCATTTCGAGCATTGCAATGAACGTAACAACAATTCTTATTTTACTTGCCAGATCTTTCATCAATTCTAAAAATGAAATCTGTTTTCCATCATCAAGTTTTTGTGAGATGTATTCCATTTGTTCGTCAATTGTAACATTCCATTTTTTAATTTCATGAACAGGTTCTGCCGGTTTCTCAATAATCGCTTTCTTAAAAGCTTTTATTAGGTCGTAAAGCGTAACATTTTTAAGAAGAACATTTAAGTCGTTAGGTGCTTGCTTTTCATCCTCATCAAAATTACTTCTGAAATGATAATGGCGCATATTAGATTCAAGATAACTGAATTCTTCCGACATCTCCTTGTAGCGTTTATATTCAAGAAGCGCTTTTACAAGTTCTGCACGGGGATCGATCTCCTCCCCTATTTCATCAATTTCTTTCGGGAGCAGCATTTTCACTTTTATCTGCATTAATGTAGCAGCCATTAAGATAAAGTCACCGGCAATTTCAAGATCAAGCTGCTCCAGTAGATGAAGATATTCCATAAATTCCCTTGTTATTTTGGAAATTGGAATATCATAGATATCCAGCTCATCCCTTTTAATAAAGAATAATAGCAGATCGAGGGGACCTTCAAAATCCTGTAACTTAATTTTATACATTGTTAACCCAGTTTCATTTTATCATGTACTTCGTTCATTGTAGCCTCGGCAACCTTCCGGGCAATTGACTCACCTTGGTGCAAAACATCAATAACCTTATTCAAGTTATTCTCGTAACTTATTCTTTTTTCGAGTATTGGGCTTAATATTTCATTTATCTTAGATGCACATTTCAATTTACATTCAACACAGCCGAGTGAACCACTTCTACATCCGCTTTCAATTTCCTGGGTTTCGGATGGGTTAAATTTTTGATGATATGTAAAGACCAGACATATTTCAGGTCTTCCCGGATCGTTCTTTCTAACCTTAAGCGGATCGGTGACAGCTTTACGTAACTTCTGAATCACAATATCGGGAGCATCAGATAAGAAGACAGTATTACCAAGTGATTTGCTCATCCTTTTACCATCAAGTCCGGGCAGACGTGCAAATTGTGTAATCTTTCCTTCAGGTTCGGGAAATACAGGGTTTTCAGGTGAATACTGTTGATTAAACCTTCTTGCAATCTCACGTGTAATTTCAATATGCGGTAATTGATCTTCGCCAACTGGCACAAATTCCCCTTTATAAAGCAGAATATCGACAGCTTGAAGAACAGGATATCCAAGATGACCATAGGTCAGATTCTCAATATTCAAATCCCTTACCTGCTCTTTAAGTGTAGGATTTCTTTCGAGCCGGGCTTTTGTAATTAACATTGAAAATAACAGGAATAACTCCGTATGCTCTTTAATTTGGGACTGTCTGAACATCGGAGCTTTTTCAGGATCTAAACCGGCAGATAACCAATCAATTACCATTTCAATTGTATTGTTATAGATCTCATCAGTAGATAAATCAGTTGTCAAGACGTGGTAATCAGCAACAAGATGATAGCTTTCATACTGATCCTGTAGATTAATCCAGTTTTCGAGAGCACCGACGTAATTACCAAGGTGTAGTTTGCCGGTTGGTCTCATTCCGCTTAAAATCCGCTTTTTAGCCATAAATAGTAAAGATTATTAATTATTGAAAAATTGAACGGACAAAAATAGTGAAAAAATAGGAGAATTACGCTTAATGGAATAAATAGGGTTTCCAGGTTTCATCAACCCTACCGGCAGAATTTTTAATAAACATAATATGATTAGGAGTATATGCTCTAATCCTTAGCTGCATATTAGCATCTTCAGGGGATCTATCACCTTTCTTATTATTACAAGGTAAACATGCGGCAACCAAATTATCCCAGCTTTCATCTCCCCCTTTCGATTTTGGAATAACATGGTCGATTGTTAATGGTAGGTCTCCCCTTCCGCAATATGCACATTTATGTCCGTCTCTCTTCAAAATATTTCTACGTGTTAGAATTATTTTTTTATACGGTACACGGATGAAATCATTTAAACGAATAACTGTAGGCCAGGGGAACGAATTATAAACTGAGTTAATTTTTTTACGTTGATTATCGGCTATTAATTCTGCTTTACCCAGGATGACAAGAATTATTGCTTTCTTAACGTTGCATATCGTTAATGGTTCATAACTCTGATTGAGAAGAAGGACTTTAGCATTGAGTGTTCCATTTGTGCTAAATTTCCGTTCGAAGACTTACCTCCAGAAAAACTTTTTATGTTGAATAAAACTATTATAGTATTTTCCTTTGAATACCGGCGCAAATATCGTAATTAATTTCTAATAAATAAAGAGATTATTTTTTGATTTAAGAAGGGCGATTGCTTTTTGTCATCCCGATGTAAATAGGGATCTGCTGGTAATGGGTATAGAGTTGCTGAAATAAATTTAGTATGCCAATGTATATGTCATCCCAATGTGAATCGGGATTAATGAACTGAAAAGTTTTGACGACCAGATTCTGATTTGCATCAGAATGACCAATGCCCTTTTTGACAATACTGAAGTCATCACGAGGTAAACCGGGATCTGCTTGCAAAGGGTATGAGGATGCTGAAATAAATGCAGCATGATGAATGGAATTTATTTTGTAATTATACCGCCAGCAAGAACATATCCAAGTTCATCATAAAGAACAAGCGACTGGCCCGGAGTAACAGCATTTTTCGGTTCATCAAATTTTATTTTGATTACGGATGAAGATGCTTCAACAACTTCTGCCTTCGATGCTCTATCGGAATAGCGGATCTTACCGAATACAACTTCACCATGTTTTAGCGAGTCTTTGCTTACATAATTAATATCTTCTGCAGTTACAATATTTTCCTGTAGTTCTTCCTTATCCGCAATCTCTATTGTTCCGGTAGCGGGATTAATATCTTTTACATATACAGGTTTACCGAGAGAAACATTTAATCCCCGGCGCTGACCAATTGTATAGAATGGAATTCCTTTGTGTTTACCGACTTTCTTACCGTGATAGACAAAATCTCCTTCTTCAACTTTATTAATTACATCAGGAATTCTTTCGCGTAAAAATCTTTCGTAATTATCATCGGCAACAAAACAAATTTCCTGGCTATCCGGTTTTGAAGCTGTTTTTAGTTTAAATTCTCCGGCTAATTTTCTTACCTCATCTTTTGTTAAATGTCCCAATGGAAATAAAGTTCTGCTCAAACTTTCCTGTGTAAGTCCCCACAATGCGTAAGTCTGATCTTTCTTATCATCTCTGGAATATCGTAATGTATAACGGTTTGATTTGGGATTATAGTCCACTGTAGCATAATGACCGGTGGCAACATATTTAGCATCAAGCGAATCGGCTTTTTTTAATAATTCTTCCCACTTAATTTTTCTATTGCAAACTACACACGGATTAGGAGTTCTGCCGTGGAGATATTCATCAACAAAATTTTCTATTACAGCTTCTTCAAACGCTTTTGTAAAATCGACTGTGTAGTGCGGAAAGCCAAGATTTGTAGCAACGTTTTTAGCATCGAAGATTGCATCGAGCGAACAGCAGCCGGATTCATGTTTTGGTGCACCGCCCACTTCCATAAATCCCCATGTCTTCATTGTAATACCAATTACTTCGTAACCCTGATTATTAAGAAGAGCTGCGGCAACAGATGAATCCACTCCACCGCTCATCGCAACTATTACACGTTTTTCGTTCAAAAGATTCCTTTCTTAGACTTACTATCGTTTTTACAACTGCAAATATATGGAATTAGTTGCGTTTCGGGAAAAGAGTCGGGGTTATTGATGTGCTGGTTGCCGGTTATCAGTATTGAGATTTCGAATTGTTGAATTGCTTTCGTTTAAGATTGGAGAATAACGGTTCAGCTCAAAAAATTTACTTTGATAATCAGCTTTTATCCAGACTTAGTTATTTACGTTGTAAGATCTGCTAAATCTGCGTGCTATTATCTAATGATTAATTTTTTGAGCATCCAATCAACTTATCAACCGGCTATTTCAAATTATCATTTCAATTATTCTCTCCAACCACAAACCACAAATCACCAACCACCTTTAGTCCTGAGCTTGTCGAAGGACAAACACAAATTTTTCTTGCTATTTGTAATTACATACTTTATGTTACAATTGTTCCTATTAAACTGTTTATCCCCTTAATAAGGACACTGCCCTTCTACGATAAATTGCTTTTAATAAGCAAGGGGAATTAATGCAATTAATTGAAGGCAAACCAAAACTTCTTGACCAGGTAAGATTATCCTTACGTGCCAACCGATATAGTAAAAAGACCGAAGAAGCTTACATTAAATGGATCAGGGAATTTATAATTTTCAACAACAAGCGTCATCCGAACGAACTGGATAAAACCCACATCGAAAAATTTCTAACATCGCGTGCAGTTAATAGAAAAGTATCTTCTTCAACACAAGGACAAGCTTTATGTGCAATTGTATATTTATACAAGAATATATTAAAGAAAAATATTGGTTGGTTGGAAGAAGTTACACGCGCATCTAAAAAACCGAAATTGCCGGTTGTCTTTACAAAGGAGGAAGCAAAAGCTGTAATTAAGAATACAAGTGGTGATATTAAATTAATCAGTTCACTTTTATATGGCGGGGGATTAAGATTAGGAGAAGCATTAAGTCTTAGGATAAAGAATATTGATTTTGGTTACAAGAGTATAACCATAAGACAATCGAAAGGAGAAAAGGATAGAACGACATTACTTCCCGAGTCAATAATTCCGGAATTAAAAATAAAATTAGAACAGGTTAAAAAATTACACGACAATGATCTTAAAAGTGGAAATGGCAGAGCAATTTTACCAAATGCATTATCAGTCAAATTTCCAAATGCTGCAAAAGAATTCGGATGGCAATATGTATTTCCGGCAGATAAATTTATAAAAGATAAAGAAAGCGGTAAAATACTAAGATGGCATATACATGAAAGTACAGTTCAAAGATCTATAAAGAGCGCAATTAAAAGTGCCGGTATTACAAAACAAGCCGGCAGCCATGCATTCAGACATTCTTTTGCAACACATTTATTAGAAAATGGTTATGATATAAGGACTGTACAAGAACTAATGGGGCATAAATCTGTTAAGACAACTATGGTTTACACCCATGTATTAAACCGGGGATTAGGCGTTAAAAGTCCGCTTGACTGATTAGTTTTTAAAGGAAATAGAAATGCACAACATATTTACTAGGATTGGTGATTTTAGAGTTTTTTCAAAGAAATTTGGAAATAGTTATGCAACTCATGCCGGAATCGCCACTGCCCAAAATGTCAATCTTTAGCTCGTGAGAAATGGATAAGCGAAAGAAAAAAGGAATTACTGCCGGTAAAATATTTTCACAT